>Ga0209012_1000068_pt1 | contig 157858 bp, 141 predicted proteins | sample RS3BMetagenome_FD_184735 | JGI IMG/M metagenome (GOLD analysis project Ga0209012, IMG submission 184735) | Ferric oxide microbial mat and aquatic microbial communities from Rainbow Spring, Yellowstone National Park, USA - RS3B (SPAdes) (version 3) ... | reverse complement strand
GCTCTCGGGGGTGGTGCTCGTGATCGTGCGATGCCCACCAGGGGCTCGTCGATGCGATCGGCGAGACCCTACCCGGGGTCACCCAGCAGCGGTGTCGTACCCACGAGCTCGCGGGATCTCGTGGCCACGGTGGCGGGGTCGCAAGCAGCCCTTGCGTGGCAACCCTGGTGCGCACCATCTTTGACCAGCCCGACGCCACCGAGGTGGAGGCTCAGTTCCAACGAGTGGTTGACGCGCTGGCTGGGAAGCTGCCTCAAGGCTGCTTGACACCTCGAGCAAGCCCGTTGTGACCTCGTGGCCTTGGCGCACTTGCGCAAGAGGAGCTCTGGCGCCAGCTCTGGAGTACCAACCCTTCAAGGAGCGCTTGCACCAGGAGATCCGCCGGCGCACCGCTGTGGTGGGCATCTTCGCGGACCGAGCTGTGAGCATCCGCCTCATCGGCTCGCTGCAGCAGCGAGCAGCACCGAGGAGTGGGCCGATGAGTGCCGCTCCATGAGCGCCGAAGCCCTCAGCAAGGTCCAACCGGCGAGGTTCCCCGACGCTCGCCACGGCACAAAAGACGCCCTCCCGGCGTTGCTCGCGGCATAGGATCGAGGGCGGATCACGCGGAGGTCACTACACCATTTCGCCGGACGTGACCACGTGACCGGCATGGATGGACCCCGCGGCTCGTCGGCCCTCCGTGATGACCCGTGGGCGCTTAGGTGACCTCCACGATGGGACTCGGCGCGGGGAGACCGCGGTGACTGGGGCAGTCGTGCGGGCGAGTCCTGCTCGAGGATGGACGATGGAGTCGGTGCCAATCCAAGGTTGATGACCGCCGACGAGGAAGGCCGAGCCCACTACCTGCAACTAGGGGTGAGCAGCAGCCCCACCGCGGCGGCGCCACGCCCCAGGTTGGGGGCCCTAGTCGGTCTGCATAATGCAGAAAGGGGTGCCCTCCGGGTCTTCCATGATGTACCAGCTACCACCCTCGGAGCCCGTGCGTCGCTCGGAGCACTGTGTCGCGCCGAGTGCGAGCGCGCGGGAGCGCAACGCTTCCAAGTCCGTGCCGTAGAGGTCGAGGTGCACGCGACCTCGCCCTTCGTCGTGCACACGCTGGATGAACACGACCGGGAGGTCAGGCCGCGGTGGCACGAGGTCGAGATAGACCCCGTCGCGGTCAAAGTCGCCGACCCGGTAGCCCAGCAGCGTCGCCCAGAAGGCTGCGAGCCGTCCAGGCTCTGGGCTGGCGAGCCCGATCTCGATGCGTGCGAGCGGCTCGGGCGGTGCCGACGGCGCGGGACGACGAGCCGCGAACGGCAATCGCCAGTGGCACCGGTCGCAGCTGGTGCGTACGCCACGCCAGGCATCGACCACATTGAACCAGACGGCATCGAGGACCTGCTCGTCCGGGCCGAAGCGCTCGGCGATGCGAAGCTCGAGGCCGTGGGTGTCCGCGAAGCTGCGGGCCTGGTCGCGGGCTCGGTCGAGCAGGACGCCCGCGAAGAGCCACCAGGGCGCAAGGGTGATGCGCCGTGCCCCGAGCCGCCGCAGCCGCTCGAGGCCCTCTGGCACGCTCGGCGTCGCCAGCGAGACGAAGGCCTCCTGCACCAGCGAAGCCCCAAGGCGCTCTCCGAGGAGCCGAGCAATGGCAGCGAGCTCAGCGTTCGCCGCGGCATCGGAGCTCCCTCGGCCGACGACCAGGAGTCCCTCGGGCGGTTCGGGCTCGAGCTCGCGCACCCTGGCGGCAGCCAGGTCGAGCAACTCGTTGGAGGCGCCGAGCTGCGGGGCGAGGCGGACCTCGGCCTCGGGGGCGAGCTCGCGCACCCGTCGTGCCGTCCAGGCGGCGTCGTCCTTGAGGTGGCCCGCACCGACGAGGACGACGGGCGCGACCGTGATCCGAGTCGCCCCCGCCTTGCTCGCTGCTTGTGCAGCATCCTCGAGCGTGGGGCTAGCGAACTCGATGAACCCTGCGCGTACGGCAGCAGGCCAGCGCTGCTCGGCCAGCGCAGCAAGGGCTCGGAACTCATCCTGGCCCTCCGGGCTGCGAGTACCGTGGCCGATCAGGACGACGAGGTCAGTAGGTGCTGTCATCGGCGAGCATCCTCAAGGCGTTGAGCGCGCTCGCGGCGACCGCACTGCCCCCCCTGCGTCCTCGAAGGAGCAGTGCTGGCAGGCCACTCGCAAGCAGACGATCCTTGGCCTCGCGCGCACCGACGAAGCCGACGCAGAAGCCGAGGACGACGCTGGCGCGCCGTGGATCGTCGAGGACGGCCTCGAGCGCTGTCGGTGCGTTGCCCACGCAGACGATCGCGGGCTGATCACAATGGGCGAGTGTTGCGCGCATGGCGAGGTAGGAGCGCGTGTGGTTGCTATTGGGTTCGATGGGAGTCTCGAGGCTCACCGTGGCTGCGACGCGCGTGGCGCCGGCAGCCACCATCCGAGCGTCGACGATGACTGGCGCACCTGCTCGCAGCAGCGCTACGGCACGCTGTACCACCTCCTCGTCGAGCACGAGGTCGGCGACCAGGCTCGGGTCTGCAGTCGCGTGCACGATGCGCGCGGCCACCACCCGCGCACCGGGCCCAAAGCGTGTGAGGTCGACCTCCTGCTCGATGAGGCGGAAGCTCGTCTCACTGATGCGCTCGCTCGCGGTACTCACTGGTCCGCACTCCTAGTGTCATCGATGGCGTCACGGGGGCAGACCTCGACACAGGCAAGGCACAGCGTGCAGCGCTCCTCAAGGAGGGTTGGGGCCGCGGGGGCGGCGCGCAGCGCCCGAGTTGGACAGGTCGCGATGCAAGCCCCGCAGCCGGCGCAGTAGGCGGCGTCGATGCGGATACTCACCGCTGCGCTCCGTAGCCCCTCGGCGTCAGCACGAGGCCTCCGAGCGCTCGCGTGGCGCGCTGGCCCACGACCACGAGGCTGTGCATGCTGACCTCGGAGGTGTCCACGTCGGCGAGCGTGGTGAGCTCCAAGCGCTCGCTGGGACGCTCGACGTCGTGGGCGATGAGCACCGGGGTCGTCGGTGCTCGGTGGGCTCCAAGAATCGCAAGGGCCTTGTCCAGCTGCCAGGCTCGTCGGGCGGAGCGCGGGTTGTAGAGCACCACGACGAAGTCTCCGATGGCGGCCGCCTCGAGTCGGCGCTGGATGGTCTCCCAGGGGGTGAGCAGGTCCGACAAGGAGATCACCGCGTGGTCGTGGCCGAGGATCGCCCCCCCGCGTGCCGAGGTCGCCAGCGATGCCGTCACACCGGGGACGACCTCGACGGGGATCCTGCCGTTGGCCTCCTCGATCGCGAGCGACGCGAGCGCGTAGATACCGGGATCCCCGGAGGCAAGGATCGCCACCAGCTCACCCTCCAGGGCGGCCGCCACCGCGTAGCGAGCCCGCTCGCGCTCCTCGCCGAGGCCGAAGCCCCGGGTGCGCGCCTGCGGACCGAGTAGCAGCGCAGCTTGCTCGAGGTAGCCGTCGTAGCCGACGACGAGCGTGGCCCGAGCAAGCACCCCTCGGGCTCGAGGTGTCACGAGGTCGGGGCTGCCGGGACCGAGCCCCACCACCCAGAGCATCCCGAGCGGTGCGCTCCGCCGTGCGATCGCCACCGTGGCCGGGCCGAGAACCTGCTTGGGGACGAGCAGCTCCGCGGTCTCGCCCGCGAGGAGCAGGGCAGCGGCCTCGGCGACGGAGGGCGTGGCCACGGCCGCCGCGACGACGCTCGAGGGGTTGGGGACTGAAACCTCGGCGAGCGCGGGCGCCGCAAAGCCGACGACTGGGAGGCCGAGCGCGCCGAGGGCAGGGTGGAGGCGGCGCCGGTCGATGGTGGCGACCGCGCCGAGCGCGGCCCACTCAAGGCCAGCCTCCGTCAGTGCGGCCTCGAGGGCGCGTCGCACGTCGTCAGCCGTGGCGCGCTGCTCGAGGCCGATGCCAGCGACGAGCGTACGGGGGATGATGCGTGGCGCAGGCGTGGTGCGCTCCTCGCTCACGACGATCTCGACGATGTCGGTCGTGTCCTTGGGGGCTCGCTCGATGGCGGAGAGCCACCCGGGGAGGCGCAGGTTCGGGCGCACCCGCAGTCGCAGCCCGGCGCCGTGGTTGAGTCGATCCTGGAGCTGCGGTGGGAGCGGATCGGGAGCGATGGCGCCCCAGGCGTCGAGCGCCGGCTGGTCCAGTGCCTCGGCGCGGGTAGTGAGTACCGCCGTCGCACCGGTGAGCTCGGCAAGACGCCTCGCAAGTGCCGTCGCACCGCGGTGGGCGGCCAGGAGCGGCACCGCCCAGCGTCGGTCGCGATCCAGGGCGAGGACAGCCGGCGTTCGGCGCTTCGGGGGTAGCGACACGCTCGCGATCGCCCGCACCACGACTGGCACCGGTGCGACGGCGACCACGGCGTCGAAGCGCTCGATCGCCCACACCAGCTGCGAGAAGCCTGCGGGAGCGAGCGTTGCGAAGCCGAGGCTGCGCGCCAAGTCATCGGCGTCGTCAACGAGCGAGACGACGACGCCTAGCGAGCTGGTGGCCGAGCCGTCGTGGGTGGAGGGAGAAGGCGTCTCGATGGGCCAGAGCCTACCCGCGCTCGTGACCGAGCACGATGCGGAACGGGGGCGCTGGCATGCTCCTCGCAGGCGAGGGTTGTGTGTGACGAGGCTGGCTACGATCGCTTGCGTGCCAGTTCCATCGCGCCTCCTCATCAACACCGGTGATGGCAAGGGCAAGTCGTCCGCGGCCTTCGGGGTGATGGGGCGTGCCTGGGCACGGGGGTGGCAGGTGCTCGTGGTCCAGTTCCTGAAGAGCGGAACCTGGAAGGTCGGCGAGCGCAAGCTCGCCGAGCACCTCGGGATCGAGTTCTACGCTCTCGGTGATGGCTTCACGTGGGAGTCGGAGGATCTGGAGCGCACGGCGGAGTTGGGACGCGAGGCCTGGACCTTTGCCAAGGAACGGGTGGCGAGCGGCGCCTACGACCTCGTCATCCTGGATGAGCTGACCTACCCGATCCGCTATGGCTGGATCCGCGAGGACGAGGTGGTCTCAGTGCTGGCGGCCCGTCCTGCGCGCACCAACGTTGTCGTTACCGGGCGGGGTGCGCCGGAGGGGCTGGTCGCGATCGCGGACACCGTGACCGAGATGCGCAAGATCAAGCACGCCTACGACCAGGGCATTCGCGCGCGCAAGGGGATCGAGTACTGACGCGGGCCATCCTCGTTGCCGCAGCGGCCTCGGGCCAGGGCAAGACTGCCTTCACGATGGGGCTCATCAGCGCACTGCGTCGGCGCGGTCTTCGGGTCGGCGCGGCCAAGGCAGGCCCAGACTACCTCGATGCGAGGCTGCTTGCGTGGGCTGCTGGTCGTCCTGCGTTCAATCTCGACGCGTTCCTCACCGGCGAGCCCGGTCCGGCGCGCTCACTGGCGCTGGCCGCGCGCGGGGCTGACATCGTCGTGGTGGAGGGTGTGCTGGGGCTACTGGATGGCGCGCCGAGCCCCGCTAGCCAGCTGGCTCCTGGCTCCGGTGCCGACCTGGTGCGACGGCTCGGGCTCGACTGGATCGCCGTCCTAGACGCCCGTGGGAGTGCTCAGAGCCTCGGGGCGGTTGCTCTCGGGCTCGCTGTTGTTCTAGGACGCCGACCGCTCGGCGTTGTCGCGAACCGCGTGGCCTCCCAACGCCATGCCGAGCTCGTCCGCGAGGGCATAGAACGCGTAGGCCTGCGCTTCCTCGGCGCGATCGAGGAAGGGCGATTCGCTGGACTCGAGCGCCGTCACCTTGGCCTCGTTGACCCAGATGAGCTCACCGGTGCTGAGGCGTGGCTCGCTCGAGCGGCGAGCGCGGTGGAGGAGTCGGTGGAGCTCGACGCGCTGCTCGGGGCGGCCCATGCGCTGGCGCCGGTGGACCCGCTGCTGCGTGCGGGGTCCGTGTCTGTTCCGGTGGCGGTCTCAATAGGTCCGAGCGCGCGCTTTCGCTACGAGGAGAACCTCCTGCGGCTCGAGGCCGCTGGCGCCGAGCTCCTGCCCTTCGACCCGCTTGAAGAGGCGCCGCCGCCGGCGGCACAGCTGATCTGGCTCCACGGGGGCTACCCGGAGCTCTTCGGTGCCGAGCTTGCAGCCAACAATCCGCTGCACGATGTGCTACGCGCCTCCGCGGCGAGGGGGGTCGCCATGGTGGCCGAGTGCGGCGGGTACGCTCTGCTCGCCGAGCGCATCGGCGAGCACCCAATGGCGGGCGTCGTGTCGGTGCGTATGGAGCTTGCCAAGCGTGCCGAGCTCGGGTACCGCTGGTTGCGCGGTGGTCCTGGCCCTCTCGGACGTCGACCGCTGCCAGCACACGAGTTCCACTACCTCCGCGCAGTCGGCGATCCGGGGGAGCTTGACGTGGTCGATGCGCGGGGCACGCCGCGGCGAGGCGGGATCGTGCGGCCTCGGGTGCTCGCGAGCTTTCTCCACCTCCACCTCGGAGCCGATCCCGAGCTCGCTCCAGCCCTCGTGGCGTGGGCCGCAGCGGGGCCGGCGGTGTCGTCGGCACGCGATGGCGCAAGGGCGCTGCGACGTAGGATGCTCCCATGACCTCCGACAACGGGCTCATCAGCTTCATCGGAGCCGGTCCGGGGGCTCCGGATCTGCTCACGCTGCGGGCGGCGGATCGGTTGCGCCAGGCCGAGGTGGTGGTGTGGGCCTCGTCGCTCATCCCCGAGGCGGTCCTCGAGCTCACAGCACCCACCGCCGAGGTCCACGACTCGGCGGCCATGACGCTCGAGGATGTGCTCGGCGTCTACGAGCAGCGACCTGGCGCTCGCATCGTGCGGCTGCACTCGGGTGACCCGTCGCTCTACGGCGCGCTCCAGGAGCAGCTCGACTGGTGTGAAGCCAACGCGCGTCGCTACGAGGTGGTTCCCGGCGTGACCAGCGTTGCGGCGTGCGCCGCGTTGCTTGGTCGGGAGCTGACGCTGCCAGCTGTCTCTCAGACCCTGGTCGTGACCAGGGTGCCCTCCCGCACGGGGGCCTCCATGCCCGTGCGGGAGCAGCTTCGTGCCTACGCGCGCCACGGGGGCACCCTTGCCATCTTGCTCTCCGGTGCGCACCCGGAGCGGGTCGTCGAGGAGCTGCTGGCGGAGGGCTCGGCTTTTGATGCCAGCACCCCGGCGGCGGTCGTCGTGCGGGCGAGCTGGCCCGAGGAGCGCTTCGTGCGGACCACCGTCGCCGGGATCCCCGAGGCCGTCCAAAGCCTCGAGGCGAGCCGCAGCGTGACCATCCTTGTTGGTGACGCGCTCGCAGCCCCGGGTGCGCGCTCCCACCTCTACGCGCCGAGCTTCTCCCATCGCTTCCGTGCGCGCAGCGCTGCGGGGTCCACGGCTGGTCGGCCCCGGGCCCGGGTGCGGCGAGGGGTACGTTAGGGCGACGTGAGCGCCAAGCTCCGCACGGGCTTTACCACCGGCACCTGTGCCGCAGGGGCGGCCAAGGCTGCGGCGTGGTGGCTCGAGCGCGGCGAGCGCGTGGACGTCGTCGACGTCCCCCTACCGAAGGGCGGGAGGGTGCGGCTCTCGGTCGAGTGGGATGCGAGCGGAGCGCCCTTCGTGGTCAAGGACGCTGGCGACGATCCGGACTGCACCCACGGCGCGCACGTCACCGTGCGCCTCATGCCGCTCGACGGCAACGAACTGCGTTTCACCGCGGGCGATGGCGTCGGTGTGGTCACGAAGCCGGGCCTCGGGCTCGCCGTCGGAGAACCTGCGATCAATCCGGTGCCCCGGCGCCAGATCGCCGCGGCGATCCGCGAGGTGAGCGCAGCCGGCTACGTCGTGGAGGTATCGGTGCCCGGCGGCCAAGCGATGGCCGAGCGGACCACCAACGCCAGGCTCGGCATCGTTGGTGGGATCTCCATCCTGGGCACCACTGGCATCGTGCGCCCGTTCTCCACCGCCTCCTACCGCGCCAGCGTCGTCCAGCAGATCGACGTGGCAGCGGCGCAGCGCCACACCAGCATCGTGCTCGCGACGGGGTCGCGCACCGAGGCTCGGGCGATCGCCGAGCACCCGGGCATCGACCCGGTCTGCGTGGTGGAGGTTGGCGACTTCACCGGGATTGCGGTGCGCCGTGCTGCCCACCACGGGTTCGAGCCGATCCAGTGGTATGCCATGGTCGGCAAGGTGACCAAGGTCGCCCAAGGCCTGCTCATGACGCACTTCCACCGGGCTGACGTCGACACCGCGCTGCTCGAGGAAGTTGCACTGGGTAGCGGCGCCCCCCAAGCGGTGGTGCGGGCCGCGACAGCCACGGCCACCGCACGCCACTTCTACGAGGTGTGCCGGGAACTCGGTGTCGTGACCCCGCTCGCGGAGCTCGCCCGGCGCGCCGCCGTGGTGCTCGCGGACGCTATCGAGCGGCGCAGTAGCGTCGAGGTGATCCTCTGCGACGTTGACGACGCGAGCGTCGTCGTGCGAGCGAGGGTGGCTCGCGCATGAGTGTCGTCGTTGTGGGGTGGGTCGGCGACGACCCCGATGACCTCAGCGCGCACCAGCGCCGCGCACTGCTTGCGGCCTCGCGAGTGGTGGCGGCGAGGCGCACACACCCCTCGCTCCTTGGGCTCGGGGTCGCAGCCGAGCTCCGAGCGTTCCCGACGCCGCTGTCACGCCTCGTCGATGAGCTCGTCGACGGCACGGTCGTGGTTGCGAGCGGGGACCCCGGCTTCTTCGGTATCACGCGCCTGCTCGCCAACGTCCCGGAGCTCAGGGTGCTCCCTGGTCCCACCAGTGTGGGTGTCGCTGCGGCACGGCTCGGGCGCTCCTGGGACCACGCGAGCGTGGTGTCCTTCGTTGGCCGCGACGATGACATAGCCCTCGGCGTGGTCGCGGAGGGACTCCGCCGCCCTGACCCCGTCGTGTGCCTGCTGCGTCCCGGCCAGCCGCTCGGATCCCTCGCCGCGCTGGTGGCAGCGAGCCGCCGGGCGAGCTGGCTCTTGGTAGGTCTCGGCACCCGGGGTGAGCGCGTCGTGGCCTCGTGGTGGCCCTCGGCGAGCACGGCCCCGGAGGAGCCGAGCGTGCTCTGGGTCGATGGTGCGACGCTCCGCGACGCCGCACGCGGCCGGCGCGCGCCCGGCCTCGACGTCTTCGCCGAGCGGCCCCAAGCCACGGATGGCGTCTTCTCGAGCCTGGCGGTGCGCCTGGCGTTGGTGACGCGCCTTGGTCCAGAGTCGCTGCCGGCCGGGGGGCGTGTGCTCGAAGTGGGTGCGGGGTCCGGCTACGTCGGGCTCGCCCTCCTGCGGCTGCGACCCGACCTTGTGCTCTGCCAGCTGGAGCCCCGCGAGGAGCGGGCGGCCAACGCCGAGGTCAATGCCGCGGCCTTCGGACACCCCCGTGTTGAGGTACGCAGGGAGCGGATCCAAGACCACGCTGTCGAGGTCCCCTACGATGCTGCCATCGTCGGCGGCGGGGGACTGGAGGCCCTTGCGGCTGCGCTGGCGAGGGTGCGAGCCGGTGCGCCGGTGGTCGCGAGCTTCGTCGACCCCACTCGGGCGGGGCGTGCTGGTGAGCTCCTTGGGCACCTCGAGCTCATCGAGGTCGCCCGTGGCGTGCCAACCCCACCTTCGGGTGTGCGTCTGGTCCCAGCAACCCCAGTCTTCGTGGCCTGGGGCCCGGCGCCAGAGGCCGGGCATGAGGGGCTTGCGGGCTTGGTTGAGCGCTGAGCGCGTAGGCTCGGCTGCTCGTGGAGGGCTCGCTGCTCGTCGTGGGGACGGGATCCAACGTCGGCAAGTCCACGGTGGTCGCCGGCCTGCTGCGCTTGCTGGCCCGCCGCGGGGTGCGAGCGGCGCCGTTCAAGGGTCAGAACATGGCGCTCAACGCGGCGGTGGTCGAGGGTGGGGAGATCGGGCGCGCCCAAGCGCTCCAGGCCCGAGCCGCCCGCATCGTCGCGAGCGTCGACATGAACCCGGTGCTGCTCAAGCCGACCGGGCCCGGCCGCAGCCAGCTCGTGGTCTTGGGCAAGGCGCGAGGCGAGCTCGAGGCGAGCCGCTGGTTGTCGGACCGACGAGGGCTGCGCGATGAGGTGCTCGCCGCCTTCGATCGTCTCCGCGCCGAGGTCGACGTCGTGATCGCCGAGGGAGCGGGCTCGTGCGCGGAGATCAACCTCCTCGAGGCCGACCTTGCCAACCTCGCCCTTGCGCAGGCGCGAGGGTTACCCGCGGTGCTCCTCGGCGACATCGACCGCGGTGGGGTCTTCGCCTCGATCTACGGCCACTACCGGGTGTTGCCTCCCGAGCTTGCTGCCCACCTGCGCGGCTTCGTCATCACCAAGTTCCGGGGGGAGCCGAGCCTGCTGGCCCCCGGCATTCGCGAGCTTGAGCAGCGCCTTGGGACGCGTGGCTTCGGGGTGGTGCCCTGGGCGCCGATCGCGCTGCCGGCGGAGGACTCGCTGGTGCGCTGGGCACCGAGCGCGGGGGTGGGCCCGCGCCCCCTCAGGATCGCCATCGTCGAGTTGCCTCACCTGGCCAATGCCACCGACTTCGACCCTCTCTTCGCGGAGGGCCACGCCGTGCGCTGGGTGCGCTCGCCCGCCGAACTCGCCGACGATGACCTCGTGGTGGTGCCGGGGTCCAAGGCGACGGTGGCGGACCTGCGCTGGCTTCGGAGCCGGGGCTTCGGGCCAGCGCTCGCCGCCCACCGCGACCGGGGCGGTTGGCTGCTAGGCATCTGTGCCGGCTACCAGATGTTCGCCCGCGTGATCGATGATCCTGTCGAGTCCCGAGTTGGGCGCACGGAGGGGCTCGGATTCCTCGACGCCACGGTGCGCTTCGAGGGCGACAAGGTCACGCGCCGCGTCGAGGGGGAGCTGCGCTGGCCGGCTTCGGAGCGCATCGTCGGCTACCTCATGCACCACGGCCGCGTCCGCAGCGACGAGGAGCCCCTCGTGCTCCTCGACGCGGGTACTCCGGAGGGATCGCGGCACGGGAGGGTGCTCGCCACCAGTGTGCATGGCCTCTTCGACGAGGACGCGGCGCGCTGGTCGCTGCTTGGCACGATCGCTGAGGATCGAGGCCGTGAGCTGGCTGCGCGCGTTTCGCACCAGGCGAGGATCGAGGCTGCCATCGACGAGGTCGCCGACCTTCTCGAGCAGCACGTCGACCTTGAGGCGCTCTTTGCCCTCCTCGGCGAGGTGACGAGCGGGCGGGTTGGGCCACCGCGGGTTGCGTACCAGCCGCCTGCCTAGCATGGCCGCCGGGGAGGTGGCATGCGGATCGTCTACGTGACCAACGCCGACACCGAGGTGCTGGCACTGCGGGTGGCGTGGGAGGAGCTGCCCTCTGAGCTGGAGCTCGAGGTGCTCACCCCGGCCGACCTCGAGGTCGCGAGCCTCGGCCGAGGTGAGGTGGTGGTGCTGCGGCTGCTCGGCGGTGTCGGCGTGCTCGACGGCTTCGAGCGCCTGCGAGCGCTCGCGCTGGAACGCGGCGTGCATCTGGTGGTCCTGCCGGGTGAGGCCGGCTGGGACGAGCCGACGGCGGCGACCTCGACGGTGTCGCTCGGACTCGTGCGCCGGGCGTTCGCCTACGTGCGGGAGGGGGGCGCGGCGAACCTCGCGGGGATGTTGCGACTGCTCGCACGCGAGCTCGCAGGTCTTGAGTTGGCCGTTCCTGAGCCCGAGCCCGTGCCGTTCGTGGGTCGCTACGCGGCCACGGCAGCCGCGCACGAGGGAGGCCATCCGTGCCTCGGGCTCGTGTTCTACCGCGCGCACGCGATCGCGGGCAACACCTTCTTCGTCGACGAGCTCGTCGCGCTCGCCGAGGCCCGCGGTCTAGCGCTCAGGGCCTACTGGGCCTACTCGGCTCGAGGCGAGGTGGGCGAGGCGCTCGCTGCGCTCCTCGGGGAAGACGGCATCGACGTGGTGATCTCCACCGTCCTTGCGGCGGGGCACGCAGCGGGGCTGGGGTGGGACGCCGGGCCGCTGGGCGAGCTTGGGGTCCCGGTCGTGCAGGCGCCCATCGCGACGACGCCGCGGGCGACGTGGGAGGCCTCGGAGGCGGGTCTCGCGCCGCTCGACGTCGCGATGACGGTTGCGATACCCGAGTACGACGGGCGCGTCATCGCACCCCCGATCGCCTTCAAGGAGCTGGTTGACGCTGACGACGTCTTCGGTGCGCCGGTGCACGCCTATCGCCTCGACCCCGAGCGCGCCGGTCGAGTGCTCGGGCTGGCGCGCCGCTTCGCGGCGCTGCGGCGCACACCCAACCCAGCCAAGCGCGTCGCGATCGTCCTCTCGGCCTACCCGACGAAGCAGTCGCGCCTTGGCAACGCGGTCGGACTGGACACGCCGGCCAGCCTGGTCCGTCTGCTCTCGACCCTGCGGGCCCGTGGATGGGAGGTGGCGACCCCGCCGGATCCGGACGCGCTCATGGCCGAGCTCGGGGCACTCCTGGATCCCGAGGCCCCGAGCGAGCACGCGCTCGGTGGCGTGACGCTCGGGGTGGAGGAGTACCTCACCTGGTTCGCTCGCCTGCCGGCACGGCTTCGCGACGAGGTCACCGCGGCGTGGGGTCCACCACCGGGGAGGCGCTACGTCGCCGACGGGCGACTGTGGTTCCCAGCTCTGCGCCTGGGCTCGGCGCTCGTGGCGATCCAGCCTCCTCGAGGCTACGGCGCGCACGAGATCGCGATCTACCACTCGCCGAGCCTGCCTCCCTCGCACCACTACCTTGCCTTCTACTACCTGCTCAGCGAGGTCGAGCGGGTGGACGCCATCGTCCACCTCGGCAAGCACGGCACCGCCGAGTGGCTTCCCGGCAAGGGCGTCGGCCTCTCGGCGTCGTGCTACCCGGACCTCGTGCTCGGCGAGCTGCCGCTCGTCTACCCGTTCGTCGTCAACGATCCCGGCGAGGGTATCCAGGCCAAGCGGCGCACGCACGCGGTGATCGTCGACCACCTCGTGCCTCCGCTCACACGCGCCGAGAGCTACGGTGCGCTGGCTGAGCTCGAGACCCTCCTCGACGAGCACCAGCGCATCGCGGCGCTGGATCCAGCCAAGCTCCCCGAGATCCGTCGGGCTATCTGGGAGCTTCTCCAGCGTGAGCGCATAGACGAGGATCTCGGTCTGACGGCGACGCCGAGTATCCACGACGACGCGTTCGATGACCTACTGCTCGACGTCGACGGCTATCTGTGTGAGCTGAAGGATGCGATCATCCGGGGTGGGCTCCATGTGCTCGGCGCGCCTCCGCAGGATGCCGCGCTCGTGGACCTTGTTGCGCAGATCGTGCGGGTTCCCCAACTCGATGCCCCGAGCCTCGTCGAAGAGCTCGACGCCTTCGAGGGGCGCGCGGGCGACGCCGGGCGCCACGCGCGGGACGCGTCGGACGGGCGCGCACACGAGGTGCTCTGGGCGCTCGAGGAGACCGGCTGGGATCCCAGGGTCGTCGATGATCCGGACTGGCTGGCAAGCGTCGGCCTCACGGAGGCGCCCGAGTCGTTGCGGGCTGCGCTGCGGTGGGTGGCGAGTTCGCTCGTGCCGAGGATTTTGGCTGCCGAGGGGGAACTCGGGGCCGTCGCCGATGCGCTCGAGGGGCTGCCGATCCCACCGGGGCCCGCGGGGGCGCCTTCGCGGGGCATGGCGCACGTGCTGCCGACGGGGCGCAACTTCTACGGGCTCGATCCGCGCGCGGTGCCGAGCATGCTTGCCTGGCGTACTGGCCAGCGTGCGGCGGTAGCGCTCATCGAGCGCTACCGCCGCGACACCGGTCGCGAGTTGCGCCACGCGAGTGTGGTCCTCTGGGGCACGGCGGCTCTGCGCACCGCCGGTGACGACGTCGCGCTCGTGCTTGCCCTGCTCGGGGTCGAGCCCCAGTGGGACGAGGCCTCGGGGCGTGTCGTGGGGTTGGCGCTCGTCAAGCCTGCAGCGCTCGGGCGACCCCGAGTTGACGTGACGGTGCGCATCTCAGGCCTGTTCCGCGATGCCTTCCCGCACGCGGTTGCGCTCATCGATGAGGCGATCGAGCTCGTCGCGAAGGCCACGGAGGAGGGGGATACCAACCCGATCGCGCTCGCTGGCACCGAGCCACGGATCTTTGGTCCCGCACCCCGTGCCTACGGTTCGGGGGTCCTCGATGTCATCGAACGGGGTGCGTGGCAGCATCGTGATGACCTTGGGCGCACGTGGTTGACCGCGAGCGCGTTCGCCTACGGTCGCCAGAGCCACGGTATCGAGGACCAGGCGACGCTGGAACGTCGCCTCCGCGACGTGGAGGCGATCCTGAAAGCCCAGGACAACCGGGAGCATGACATCTTCGACTCCGACGACTACCTGCAGGACCACGGTGGCATGATCGCCGCTGCGCGAGCGCTCGGCAACGAGCAAGCACGCGGCTACTTCGGCGACACTTCGCGCCAGGAGGAGCCCCGCGTACGTTCGATCGAGGAGGAGGCTGCGCGAGTGGTCCGCCAGCGAGTCGTCAACCCCAAGTGGCTCGAGGCGATGCGTCGGCACGGCTACAAGGGGGCCTTCGAGATGGCGGCGACGGTCGACTACCTCTTTGGTTACGACGCCACCGCTGGCGTAGGTCGAGACTGGATGTACGACGCGGTCACCGATGCCTACGTGGGTGACCCCACCAACCGGGCGTTCCTCGCGAGCGCCAATCCGCACGCGCTGGCGGCCATCTGCGACCGACTCCTCGAGGCGAATCGTCGAGGCCTGTGGACAGCCTCGCCGGAGCGCCTCGCGCTGCTTGCGGAGGTCCGCTTGGCGGCAGAGGGGAGCTGGGAGTGATTCGCTTCGACGCAGTCGAGGGCAACGAGCAGGCCAAGCTGGCGCTCGCGCTGGTCGCGGTCGATCCGGGGATCGGCGGCGTCCTCCTCGTCGGGCCGCCGGGGGTGGCCAAGTCGACGCTCGCCCGCCAGCTCGCAGCGGTGCTAGGCGACGCTCCCTTCGTCGAGGTGCCGCTGGGGGCGACCGAGGACCGCATCAAGGGCTCGATCGACGTCGCCTCCGCGCTGCGTGACGGGCAGGTGCGGGTGCGCTCGGGGTTGCTCGGCCAAGCAGACGGTGGGGTGCTCTACCTCGACGAGGTCAACCTCCAGCCCGACCACGTCGTCGACCTGCTTCTGGACGCCGCAGCGAGCGGCGTCAATCGCATCGAGCGTGACGGCGTGAGTGCGGTCGAGCCGGCGCGCTTCGCGCTCGTAGCGACGATGAACCCCGAGGAGGGGTCGTTGCGCCCGCAGCTGCGTGATCGCTTCGCGATGGTGGTGACGGTCAGGCCACCCGCGGATCGCGCCGCGCGGCTGCGGGCCCTGCGCAGGGCACTGGCTGGGGAGCCCGCCTCGCTCGCGGGGGACCAGCGCCTCGTCGCCAAGGCGCGTGCCCGGCTGGAGGCGGTGGTGTTCGAACCGGTGCTTGGCTACGTCGTGGAGGTGGTGGAGCGCGTGGGGGTGTCGTCGCTGCGAGCTGATCTTGCGATCGTGCGGGCGGCTCGAGCCCACGCTGCCTTGGCGGGACGGAGCGAAGTGGACGAGGCCGACGTCGATGCGGTCGTGGGTCTCGTGCTCGAAGGCCGAGCGGGGGCCACCGCGCCAAGCGGTGCTGCCCCCTGGGCGAGTGTGGCGCCTCCGGGAGAGCGGGCCCCCAGGGGTCATCGAGAGGACATCACGACGAGCGCTGCGTCGAGCGCGGAGCGCTCGGGAGGGGAGTCGGCCCCTTCCGAGCCCGAGGCAACGACGACTGCTAACCGCGCGACGGCACCAGGGAGTCCTCCCACACCTGTAGCGGTCGAGGTCGCCGAAGCGAGCCCCCTCCTGCGAGGGAGGGTCAAGACGACGGCGCGGGGCCGCGATGCGGGCGCGCGTGGTCGCGGTGCCAACGGTGCGCTCTCAGTGTCCCATACCATCCTTGCGTGGCTGGAACGCGGAGGGACGGGGCCCATCGAGAGCGACGATCTTCGGCGCCTTGAGCGGGTTCGGCGTGAGCAGCGCTGCGTGGTGCTGGTGGTCGACGCCTCCGGGTCGCAGGCGGCCGAGACGGCACTCGCACTCGCCCAGGGCGTCGTCGAGGAACTCCTCGGCCATGCCTACCGGTCCCGGGCGCACGTTGCGGTGGTGGCGCTCGGGGGGGCCGGGGCCTCAGTCGTCCTGCGCCCCACGCGCTCTCTGGAGGTGGCGCGCCAACGGCTCGCAGCGATCGAGCGCCGGGGTGCGACGCCACTCGCGGCCGGCCTGGCCGAGGCCGCCGCGCTCGCGGTGCAGCTCCGCTATCGAGGCATGGAGCCCTTGGTGGTGGTGGTGACCGATGGACGCCCGACGGTCGGCGACGACGAGGGGCGGGGTCCCATCGAGGCGACGCTCGCGGCCGCGAACGGGCTCGGACAGCTGGGGGTGGACGGGCTGGTCGTCGAGGTGTCGGGGCGTCGCGACGAGGTTGCGAGTGTGGCGGGGCGACTTGCCGAGGCCGCCCGGTTCGCTCACGTCGTGGCGACGCCCGCGTAGGCTGCTCCCTCGCCGAGCACGGCTCGCAGCATCGTCGGGCTGAGGCGCCCGGTGTTGGTGTTCTGTGGGCTCGGGTGGTAGCTGGCGAGCAGGAGCTTGTCGCCGACGCGGCGGGTGGTGCCGTGGGCGAAGGCGACGGGGTGGAGCGCCACGGCTCGCTGGGCCGCGTCCCAGGCGATGCGGCCCAGCGCGACGAGCGAGCGCCACGGCAGGAGGGCGAGCTCCTCGGCGAGGTAGTCGCGGCAGGCACCGAGCTCACTGGCGAGGGGTCGGTTTCCTGGTGGTGCGCAGCGGGCCGCTGCGGTGAGCCACACGCCCTCCAGCACGAGGCCGTCCCCAAGGTCGCGCGAGCAGGGCTGCGAGGCGAGGCCGAGGTCGAAGAGGGTGCGCACGAGCAGGTCGGCGGAGCGGTCACCAGTGAACATGCGGCCGTGCGCGTTCGCACCTGCCCGCGAGGGCGCGAGCCCCACGACGACGAGGCGAGCCTCTGGGTCGCCGAAGCCCGGGACGGGCCGAGCCCACCAACCGGGTCGTGCGGTCGCGGCCCGCCACGCCACGAGGCGCTGGCACCGCTCGCACGCGGCGATGCGCTGGGCGAGTTCGCTGAGAGGATCCACTGAGCCGGAGCCTACGCGGGAATGGCAACGGGGCCGCGTTTGTTGTGGAATAGTGAAGGCACCGAGTGGGCATGGAAGGAGGCGCTATGCATGTCCTTGGATTGATCGTGCTGCTCGGGCTGGCTATCTGGCTGATCACGGCCCTTGGTGCACGGTGGTACAGAATGGTCGCTGAGGCCCGTACCCTCGTGGCGCTGGTGCTGGGCATCGTGGTGGCCTGGCTTGCCAACGTCGACGTGTGGCGGCTGTGGTCGCTGCCCGACCTGCGCTATGGCTGGGTGGGTCTCACGCTCACGGGCCTTGCGCTGGGTGGCGTGGCCGTGCTGTGGGACGGCGTGATCGGCCTGTTCCTCGGTCTGCACCGCAAGGTGGAGGACGAGGCGCAGACGCTCGAGGAGCGCGACCTCAAGCGAGTCGCTTAGAGCAGACCTGGCTCGTACCTTGCCAAGTCCGACGGGGCGGTAGGCGCAATGCCTAGCGCCCCTTTGTGCTTCGGTTTGGAGGGCTCGGCTGCTGGCGCTGAGCGCTCAGCCACGCAAACAGGTTCTCAAGGTGCATGGCGAGTCGCTCCGACTCGTCGCGCCACCCGCATACCTGCTCGTGGAGCTCGTAGAGCGCCCGGAACGCATCGGTTTCGCCGTAGTGATGTGCTCGACGTCGCAGCCAGGCTCCCAGCTCGCAGCGGTCGTCGCGCGGGCGGGCGAACGGCTGGTGGGCACGGGCTGCAACGAGGCTTGCCAGCATGGGCAGATCGTCCAGCGGGAAGGTAGCAAGCGCCGCGAGCAAGGGCCGGCTGCCTGGGCGCAGTCGGGTTGGCACCGAGGGTTGGGGTCTGCCGAGCAGGTAGCCCTGCACGTAGCGCCCGCCGATGGCGCGCCACATCTCGAGGTCGGCCTCGTCCTCGATGCCCTCGCCCACCACCTCGATGCCGGAGTAGGTGGCGAGCGCAACGGCCGACAGGGCGGCCGCGAACGAGCGCGGTCGCCGTGCGAGGCCGGCGAGCAGGGAGCGGTCGAGCTTGAGCTGGTTGATCGGCAGGGCGTGGACGTAGCTGAGGGACGGCCAGCCGGTGCCGAAGTCGTCGACGGCGATCCTCAGCCCCAGGGATCTGACCTGGTGCAGGTGGCGGATCGCGTCGTCGAGGTCACTGCCGAGGGAGCTGGACTCGGTGATCTCGAGAACGACGCTGGTGACGTCGACCCCGCGCAGCACGGAGGCGACGTCGGAGGCGAAACGGCTCGAGAGCAGGTGGCGTGCGGCGATGTTCACCGCGACGGTCCCGATGTCGGGGCGGCGCTCCAGGACTTCGCAGGCGTGGGCGAGGGCGAGGAGGTCGAGGCGCCGCGCCAGCGCCGCGTCTCGTTCGACGATATCCATGAACTCCCCGGCTCCCACGACCCTCTGGCCTTGGCGCCAGCGTGCCAGGAGCTCGACGCCGGCCAAGCGCTTGGCGGCAAGGTCGACCTGTGGCTGGTACCAGAAGGTGAGTCCGCGCTCGTCGATGGCGCGGTTCAGCTCGACTCGAACGCTGTGGCGGCGTGCGGCAGCGCGAGCCATCGTCTCCTCGAAGACACTCGTTCGCCCGTCGCCCTGAGCCTTGGCGTGGTACATCGCCTCGTCGGCGTGGGCGAGCAGTGTCTCGACGTCGGTGCCGCCGACGCCGTAGAGGGCCCATCCCAGGCTGCCGGTGAGCGGACCACCCGGAGTGGGCACACCGACGGAGGTGTGGATGCGCTGGCTGAGTTCGGCGAGGTCGATGTCGTCGAGCTCAGCGAGTAACCCGAACTCGTCGCCGCCGAGGCGGGCCACGAAGAGTGCGCTCGGCAACGTAGCAAGCGAGCGTCCCACGTCACGCAGGATGCGGTCGCCCTCGGAGTGACGGTAGATGTCGTTCCACTCCTTGAAACCGTCGAGGTCCAAGACGCCGAGTGCGAATCCAACGCCACGCTCCTCGACGAGGGCGCAGCGCACCGCGGCCTCCTCGAGGAAGGCGAGCCGGTTCGGCAGACCGGTCAGCAGGTCGTGACGGGCTGCGCTGCGCTGCTGATCGCGCTCGAGACGAAGCGAGGTCTCGAGCGCGATGCGCTCCCGCTGGGCCTTGTAGGTCTTGGCCATGCGATCGAGCAGCAGCAGTTCGCGCCGCCCTGGCATGGGGCTGCGCGTGGCCCTCGCGCACAGCACCAGTCCGCCGCCGCCCGCGATCGGCGCGGCGAACAGCCAGTTCTCGCACTTCGACTGGTGCACGGTGTCCCAGCGACGCCCGGCTCGCGCGACGTTGCGGCTGGCTGGCCGGCCGGAGCGGCGGACCTCGTCGCACAGCTCGTCGAGTGCGTGGGCGCAGAACTCCCGAAACGAGGCTCCCTCGGCGTGGGAGGCCGAGATGGGGCCATCCTGTCCCATGACAAGTGCAATATCGAAGAAGCCGCTGTCGACGAGGCTGCGAGTCGTCATCGCAGCGAGCTCGTCGTCGCTGCGGCACTGCAGAAGGTCGTCGGCGTGGGTGGCAATGGCCTCGAGCAGCCCGCCAAGCGCGATGCGCTCGGCGAGCGCAGCTGCGGCCGCGATGGTGCTCTGCGTGGTGTCGTGGATGCGGCGGAGGTGGTTCATGAGCGCCCTTGGCTCACTACAGCGCGGATCGGCGAAGACGACGACTACGGCCAGCTCTTCCTCGATCGTGAGCGGGAAGGCCACGACGAAGGGGATGGACCGCAGTCGGGGGTCGGTGCGCCAGTGGTCGGGCAGGCGCAGGTCTGCCGCCGGACGGTGCACGACCACGAAGTTCTCTTGGCGCACGGCGCGATCGGGGATACTGTCCCCGACCTCCGGGGTCGGCTCGGGGAGACCGAGCACGGCGCTGCGCAGAGTGCCGCGGGTGGCGAGCCGCTCGAAGCGGCGATCGCCCCGCGGTGTCGAGGCGAGCAGATCCACAGCGCCAACCCCGGGTAGCGCAGCAAGGTGGTCGGCGAGCTCGAGCGCGATGGTCTCGGGTGGCAGGGTCGTCGCGCCTCGGATCCAAGCAATGAGGTGCTCGGCGTGGCGAGTGAGGCGTTGCTGCGTTGCCCGACGGTACTCATTGTGGAGCTCGGCGGCAGCCTGAGCGAGCGCGTGGAGGACGAAGACGCTCTGGGTAGGCAGCGCGTCTGCGTCCGATCGGTAGATCGACAGCAGATAGCGCGTGCCGTCGTCGGTGGCAGCAGCCGCCGAGAGCGAGCCGGTGATGCCGTAGCGACGGGCGCGCTCGCGCCATGGAGCAAAGATCGGGTCGTCGACCGAGGCGATCACCGGCGAGAGGGTGCGTAGCGCCAGCCCGCCCGGCCCTTGTCCGCACACCAGCTGGGGGTCGTCGCAGATCGTGAGCCCTTCGAGGTAGGCGGCGGCCCGGCCAGCCGTCGCGAGGAGTTGGGCTTCGCGATCGTCGTGGCCAAGCCTGGCCCAGAAGCCGGCCAGTGTCGACGGAGCCTCGCAGAGCGCCTCGAGCGCCGCTGTGAGCTGCACCTCGATGGCACGGGGTTTCCCCCTTCGCAGCGCGCGCTGAGCCTGGAAGGCTCCGCTGACGAGCTCAAGGACGGCGCTGTGCTCCTTGAGCGATGGTTCGACGACGCTCATGCTGCTCCTCGCGGCCTCGCTAGCGCGAGCCCACCTGTACTCATCGTACGGCGCGCAGCGTCCTTGAGCCACGTCACAGTCGTGTACAGATCGGCAGCGGTAGGTCTAGGCTCGCAGTGTGCCTGAAGCGACTCCCACAGCGTCTGTTGAGCGGATCTCCCTGGTGATCGACGGGCTCGACACCGAGGTGCAACGAGGTCGCCCGCTCGTCGAAGCGCTCGGAGCAAGTCTGCCTCACGTTTGCTACCACCCGCAGCTCGGGACCATCGGCACCTGTGATACCTGCATCGTTGAGGTGGATGGCGAGCGGGTTCGAGCCTGCGAGGTGATACCGGAGGGAGGCGAGCGGGTGCGCACGCGCGGGGTCGATCTCGCGGCCTTGCGCCTGCGCGCCATGGGAGGGCTGCTCGCCAACCACGAGCTCTACTGCACAGTGTGCGATAACTCCAACGGCGACTGCGTGCTCCACGAGGCGGCGCGCGACCTCGGGGTCGAGGGTGAGCTCGTGCCCTTCAGCCCCAAGCCCTACGAGGTCGATTGGTCGCATCCGTTCTACCGCTACGACCCCTCCCAGTGCATCCTGTGCGGTCGGTGCGTCCAGGCCTGCCAGGAAGTGCAGGTGAACGAGACCCTGAGCATCGACTGGTCAGCCGAGCGCCCCCGCGTCCTCTGGGACGGGGGGCGTCCAGCTGGTGAGTCGAGCTGTGTCGGCTGTGGCCACTGCGTGACGGTGTGCCCGTGCAATGCGCTGCTTGAGACGAGCATGGTGGGTCGCGCCGGTACGCTCACGGGTTTGGGCGAGCCCGTGCTGCGGCCGCTCATCGAGCTCACGAAGGCGACCGAGCCGGCGATCGGGCTCGGGCCGATCTTTACGCTCTCCGACGCCGAGGCGCAGCTTCGGCGTGGGCTCGTGCGACGGACCAAGACCGTGTGCATCTACTGCGGTGTTGGCTGTAGCTTCGACGTGTGGACGCGCGGTCGAGAGGTGCTGCGCATCCAGCCCGAGCACGGACCTGCCAACGGGATCTCGACCTGCGTCAAGGGCAAGTTCGGGTGGGACTTCGTCAATGCCCCGGATCGTCTCGTGCGCCCGCTGGTGCGCCGCGACGGTCGCTTCGTCGCCACCACCTGGGACGACGCCCTCGACGAGGTGGCGGGGCATCTGCAGGCGATCGTGCGCAAGCACGGCCCGGACGCCGTTGGCATCATCGCGTCCTCCAAGTGCACGAACGAAGAGGCGTACCTCGCTCAGAAGCTGGCCCGCGCGGTGCTGGGCACGAACAACGTCGACAATTGCTCACGCTACTGCCAGTCGCCGGCCACGATGGGCCTGTGGCGCACCGTGGGCTACGGGGGCGACTCGGGCTCCATCGCCGACATCGCCATGGCCGACCTCATCATCACGGTTGGCTCCAACACCGCAGAGAGCCATCCGGTGATCGCGACCCGCGTCAAGCGCGCGCTCAAGCAAGGGCGCGCCAAGCTCATCGTCGCCGACCTGCGACGCCACGAGATGGCCGAGCGTGCCGACCTTTTCCTGCGGCCGCGGCCAGGGACGGATCTGGTGTGGTTGAGCGCTGTGACCAGGTTGCTCATCGAGGAGGGTCACCACGATGAGGCCTTCCTCGCAGCTCGCGTCGAAGGCTTCGAGGAGTATCGAGCCAGTCTTGCGCCCTACAGCCTCGAGGAGGCGTCGCGGCTCTGCGGCCTTGCCGAGGAGGACCTACGGCGTGCTGCGCAGCTGATCGCCGAGGCCGAGCGCGTGTGCGTGCTCTGGGCCATGGGGGTCACCCAGCACGAGGGTGGATCGGACACCTCGACGGCGATCTCGAACCTCCTCCTTGTCACCGGCAACTACGGACGGCCGGGTACAGGGGCGTACCCGCTGCGCGGCCACAACAACGTCCAGGGAGCGAGCGATTTCGGTGCGATGCCGACGTATCTGCCGGGCTATGAGCCTCTCGCTGACGAGGCGCTCCGGGCGAAGTGGTCGACGCTGTGGGAGGTCGAGGTGCCCTCAGGCCAGGGTCTCGACAACCACGAGATGATCGATGCCATCCACCGCGGCTCGCTCCGCGCACTCATCGTCATCGGGGAGGAACTTGGGATCGTCGACGCGAACGCGCTCTACGTCCAGGAGGCGTTGCGTTCCCTCGAGCTGCTCGTGGTTTCGGACCTGTTCCTCTCGCGCACCGCGAGCTTCGCCGACGTCGTGCTTCCCGCGGCAGCGTCCCTTGAGAAAGAGGGCACCTTCACCAATACCGAGCGTCGCATCCAGCGGCTCTACCGTGCGATGGCCCCGATCGGCGAGGCGCGGCCGGACTGGGTGTGGCTCCAGGACCTTGCGAGGCGGCTGGGCGCCGACTGGCGTTACGCGCACCCAGGCGAAGTGATGGCGGAGGCGGCCCAGGGTGCTGCGCTCTTCGCGGGTGTGCGCTACGACCGACTCGAGGGCTACGCATCCCTGCAGTGGCCGGTAGCTCCCGACGGCACCGACTCCCCTCGGCTCTACGAGGAGCGCTTCGCGTTCCCGTCAGGTAAGGCGCGTCTTGTGCCCGTGGCCTACGAGGAGCCTACCGAGCACGTCGACGACGAGTTTGATCTGCACCTCAACAACGGCCGGCTGCTTGAGCATTTCCACGAGGGCAACCTCACCTATCGCTCGTCGGGCATCGCCGAGCGCACGCCCCACCCGTTCGTGGAGATTTCGCCCGAGCTCGCGGCGGAACGACACGTCGTTGACGGGCAGCTCGTGCGGCTCGTCTCGCGTCGTGGGGCCGTTCGGGTGCGAGCGCTCGTCACGGATCGGGTGCGGGGCAAGGAGCTCTACCTGCCGATGAACGGGCGCGCCAACGAGGAGGCGATCAACGTGCTCACGAGCTCGCAGACCGACCGCGCGACCCATACCCCTGCTTACAAGGAGCTCGCGGTGCGCCTCGAGGTGCTCGCCGATCCCGTCGGCGTCAGCCTGCCACGGCGCAACTGGCGCTTCGGCCAACGCACACCCCAGCGGGGGGTTCGTGTCCACGAGCGCCGAGCGCGGCGCGACTACGTCGATCCGACGACAAGGGGGGCAAGGCGTGGCTGAGGAACTCACCACGGTGCCGACGGAGGCGCTCGCGACTCCTGGTGCGCGCGAGCTGGCGGCTGGGGAGGAGGGTCTCGTGCGGCTCGTCGAGCAGCTCGGCGAGCCGGCACGCGAGGCCTTGGCAACCCTCGCGCGACGGCTCGACACTCCAGCCGGACGTCGCAGCGTCGAAGCTCTGGCGTGGCTCCTGCGGTTGGTGGCGGGGCTGCCTCCTGAGCTGATCGAGGCGCTGGAGCGCGGGGTTCGCCAGGCTGCGGGCGCGCTCGGGGACCCGACGACGCCGAAGCCTGGCGAGCTCCTACGGTTGGCGAGACGTCCCGAGCTGCGGCGCGGAGTACGCGTACTCCTCGAGCTGCTCGCGGGCCTCGGGGGCGCGGGGCTGTAACCACTGAGCGATGTTGGGCGTCGGACTGTCCGACGGCTCGCGACACCACAGTGGAACCGTGCGTTCATCGCCTGCCTTGCTGGCAGGCGGCCGCATGGCTACCATGGGGCCGTGCCCCGACGGTGGCGATCCCACGTCGCGGGCGCGCCGACCACGAGCGGCTCCGCACAGAGCGCTCGCCACTGAGCCCAGAAAGGGGGTCACGGCCCATGGTGGCAGGCTCAATCGCTGAGCAGTTCCCTCTGCTCCAGCGTCTCAACCAGGACGGCGAGTTGGTCGGGGACCTCGGTGTGGTGACGCCGTCTGGCTTCCTCGAGGTCTACCGAGCGATGGTGATGTTGCGCCGGTTCGACGAGCGCGCGTGGAATCTCCAGCGCCAGGGTGTCATCGGTACCTACGCGCCGTTCAAGGGACAGGAGGCGGCCCAACTGGGGGCGGCGCACGCACTCGACGAGGCCGATTGGCTGATCCCGACCTACCGAGACTGGGCGGCGTCGTGGGCTCGCGGCGTTCCCTTGGAGCACGGGCTCTTCTTCGCCAAGGGGCATCCGGCCATGGGTGCCGTTCCCGAGGATGCGCGGGTGCTGCCTGCGCAGGTGGTGATCGCCGCGCAGACGCTGCACGGGGTAGGGATCGCCTGGTCGTTGAAGCTGCGGCGGGAGCACGCTGCAGCGCTCGTCACCTTCGGGGATGGAGCAGCCAGCCAGGGCGACACCCACGAGGCGATGAACTTCGCATCGGTGTTCGAGGTGCCGCTCGTGTTCTTCTGCGAGAACAACCACTGGGCGATTTCGGTACCGCTCGAGCGCCAGATGCACGCCGACACCATCGCACAGCGCGCCCTTGCCTACGGCATCGAGGGCTACCGCGTCGACGGCAACGACTACGTCGCGGTCGTCAACCTTGTCAGCGAGCTCATGGCGCGCGCCCGTGAGGGGGAGGGCCCGTTCCTCGTCGAAGCGGTGACGTATCGGCTCGGGGCCCACACCACCGCCGACGATCCCGCGAAGTACCGCTCGAGTGATGAGGAGCAGCGCTGGGAAGAGCGCGACCCGATTCGCCGTATCGAGCGCTTCCTGATGGCCCAGGGACTCATCGATGAGGAGCAGGTACGCGCCGTCCAGGAGCAGGCGCTCGACGAGGTCGAGGAGGTACTGGAGCGGTTTCATCGTGCGCTTGACGTCGAGCCGGCAGTGCTGTTCGACCATGTCTATGCCGAGCTCACGCCGCAGCTCGCCGCCCAGCGCGACCGCTTCGTCGCGCGTGCGAGGGAGGTCGAGCGCTGATGGCGAAGCTCACCATGGCCCAAGCGCTCAACCAGGCGCTTGCGCAGGCACTGGAGACCGATGACCGGGTGGTGATCCTTGGCGAGGACGTGGGCCGCGACGGCGGCGTCTTTCGGATCACCGACGGGCTGCTCGAGCGCTTCGGTCCGGATCGCGTCATCGATACGCCACTTGCCGAGTCCGGCATCGTCGGCACCTCGGTCGGACTGGCGATGGGCGGGATGCGTCCCGTCGCTGAGATCCAGTTCTTTGGCTTCATCTACGAGACCATGGACCAGATTGCCTCGCAGGCTGCTCGGGTGCGCTTTCGCTCCCTGGGTCGCTTCCAGGCGCCGCTCGTGATCCGCACCCCCTACGGCGGCGGTGTCAAGGCTCCCGAGATTCACTCGGACTCGCTTGAGGCACTCTTCGTCCACACCCCGGGGATCAAGGTGGTCACGCCTGCGAATCCCTACGACGCCAAGGGCCTGCTGCTCGCCGCCATCGACGACCCTGACCCGGTGCTCTTTCTCGAACCCATGCGCCTGTACCGGGCCTTCCGCGACGAGGTGCCGGAGGAAGCGTACCGAGTGCCGCTCGGCGTCGCCAACGTGGTGCGCGAGGGTCGGGACGTCACGCTCATCGGCTGGGGCCCGTCGATGCCAGTCGTGCTCCAGGCGGCCGACGAGCTGGTCGCACGCTACGACGTCTCGCCCCAGGTGGTCGACCTGCGCACGCTCTCGCCGCTGGACGAAGCGACCATCGTGGCCAGCGTCCAGCGCACGCAGCGTGCCGTCGTCGTCCACGAGGCCCAGCGCACCGGCGGACTCGGCGCTGAGATCGCAGCGCTCATCCAGGAGCGTGCGTTCCTCTACCTGGAGGCACCGGTGCAGCGCGTCTCGGGCTACGACACCCCGTACCCGATGACCATGTTCGAAGACCTGTGGTTGCCGGACGTGACCCAGGTCGTGAGCGCGGCGCTCGCTGCGATCCGTTACTAGCGATCCCACGCTGCGATGGCGAGCGCGCGAGCGCACGCGAGGAGGAGAGTACTGCATGGAGTGGAAGTTCCCTGATGTTGGCGAGGGCCTCCACGAGGCGCAGGTCGTTGCCTGGCACGTCCACGAGGGCGAGCGCGTGGCTCGCGACGAGCCCCTGGTGGATGTCGAGACGGACAAGTCGGTCGTGACCATCCCCGCACCGGTGTCGGGGGTTGTCGAGAAGATCCTCTACCACGAAGGCGACACCGTCCACGTTGGGGAGGTCGTCGTGGTCTTCGGCGACGGCAGCGGGGACGCGAGCGGCCCTGTGACGGCACCGCGCAGCGCACCAGCGCCGGCTCGCGTCGAGGCTGCTCCTCGGATCGTATCCCCCGAGGCACCGTTGAGCGAGCCTCGCCAGGCCTCGGACGAGCGCGAGGTCGTGCTGGCCACCCCGGCGGTGCGGCGGCTCGCCCGGGAGCTCGGCGTCGACCTGCGACGTGTGGCGGGTTCGGGAGAACGGGGGCGAGTGCTCGCCGACGACGTACGGCGCGCGGCTGGCGCACACGGCGAGGCTGCGGAGCCGGGGACTCGGTCGGCATTCGTCGAGGCGGTGGCCGAGCCGGTTGCACCCGCTCGACCCGTGGCGTCGGCGGATACCGAGGACGAGCGTGTGCCGCTGGTCGGGGTTCGCAAGCGCATCGCTGAGAACATGGTGCGCTCCTGGTCGCACGCGGTACAGGTCACGGTGGTGGAGGAGGTGGTCGCAGACGAGCTCGTGGCACTGCGCGAGCGTATCAACGCCCATCTCGGACCCGAGGAGCGCATCAGTTATCTGCCGATCATCACGAAGGCGGTCGCGAGCTTGCTTAGCCGCTTCCCGGATCTCAACGCCTCCCTCGATGACGAGGCCGGCGAGATCGTGCGCCATCGCCACCGCAACATCGGCATCGCGGTGGACGACCCGGGCGGCCTGCTCGTGCCCGTCGTGCGCGACGCGGACCGCCTCTCCATCCGCGAGCTGGGTCGTGAGCTCGCGCGCCTCATCGAGGGTGCCAGGGCTCACACGCTCACCGCGCGCGACCTCACCGGCTCCACGTTCACGATCACCAACTTCGGATCCATCGGCGGTCTGGTGGCGACGCCGATCATCAACCATCCCGACGTCGGGATCCTCGGGGTCGGACCGATCCGCCGACGGCCCGTGGTGCGAGAAGAGGTGATCGTGCCAGCGTGGGTGCTCTACGTTTCGCTCACCTTCGACCACCGGGTTGTCGACGGTGGGACGGCCTCGCGGTTCCTGGTTGGGCTCGGGGAGCTGCTCGCAAACCCAGCTGCTTTCATTGCCGAGGTCCTCTGATGGTCGTCGGCGAGCTCATCGAGACGGTCGACCTGCTCGTCGTCGGCGGCGGGCCAGGGGGCTATACCGCGGCGCTGCGTGCGGCCCAGCTCGGTCGCGACGTCGTGCTTGTGGAAGAGGGCGCCGTCGGTGGGGTCTGCCTCAACGTCGGCTGCATCCCCTCCAAGGCGCTGATCGAACTCTCTCGGCACGCGTTCGAGGCTCCGGGCTTCGCGGAGCACGGCATCCTCCTCGAGCAGCGCGGCGTCGACCTCGCTCGCGTGTGCCAGACCGTCGAGGCCGCGCGTGACCGGTTGACGGGCGGGGTGCGCCAGCTCCTCGCTGGAGCGGGTGTGGAGATCCTCGAAGGCCGAGCGAGCTTCGTCGGTCCCCACCAGGCACGTGTGCAGGGTCCGCACGACGCCACCCAGGTGCGCTTCCGTCAGGCGATCATCGCCACCGGGTCAGCACCCCGCAGCCTGTCAGGGCTTGAGGTCGATCACGAGGTGGTGCTCGACTCGACGGATCTGCTCTTTCGCGATCGTCCCCTCGAACGTCTCGTCGTCGTGGGCGCAGGCTACATCGGCCTCGAGCTCGGCGCTGCCTGGGCTCGGCTCGGTGCCAAGGTGACGATCGTCGAGGCTCTCGACGACATCCTGGCTGGATCCGAGCCCGAGGTACGCCGCCACCTGCGAGACGGGTTACGACGCCTCGGCGTCGGGGTTATCACACGCGCGCGTGTGGAATCCCTCGAGCGCACCCAGAGCGGTGTCGTGGTTGGCATCGAGCACGGGGCGGGCATCGACAAGGTGGAGGCCCAGGCCGTCGCCGTGGTGGTCGGTCGGGTCCCGAGGCTCGAGGTTGCACTCGGTCTGGACGCGGCGCAGGTTGGCCTAGCAGGCGACAGGGTCGCGGTCGACGAGCAGCGCCGCACGGCCAACTCCGACATCTTCGCGATCGGTGACATCACGCCGGGTCCAATGCTGGCCCACAAGGCCTACCTCGAGGCCAAGGTGGCGGCGGAGGCCGCGAGCGGCGAGCCCTCCGCCTTCGACGTGCGGGCGATTCCTGCGGTGGTCTTCGCAGAGCCCGAGGCTGCCTGGGTCGGCCTCAGCGAGGAGCAGGCGCGGGAGCGCTACGGCGAGGTGGTGGTGGGGCGGTTCCCCTATCGGGCCAACGGACGTGCCGTCGTCCTCGGTCACACCGAGGGCGAGGTGAAGGTGGTGGCGCGAGGCGACCGCGAGATCGTTGGCGCCGCGATCGCCGGGGCGGAAGCCTCCAACCTCATCAGCGAGCTCACGCTCGCGATCGAGCTTGGAGCCACGCTGGAGGATCTTGCCCTCACCATCCATCCGCACCCCACACTCTCCGAGATGGTACCGGAGGTCGCCGAAGTCGCGCTCGGCCGCCCGACGCACATCATCGTTCGGCGCGCCTGAGCCAACCACCACTGCTGCCGTGGGCCGCCACGGCACCTCGAGACTCCAGTGCCACGCCTCCCTGGAAGTCGAGCTCACACCTGAGTTTGCGTGGTCGTTAGAGGTTTCTCAGCGTAGGCGCGAGTGAGCGCTGTGGTGAGCCACCCGAGACGCTCGAGGAGGGTCGCGGGTGGGAGGAGCAGGCAGACCCCTTCGCCACGGTGCTCCACGGCAGCGACGAGCGGGTGCGAGAGGAACTCCACGATGGCCTGGACGTCGTCGGACGAGGGTCTGAGATCGCCGCGGTTAGTGAGGAGGCTCCCACGGATGGTGTCGACACTGACCGTACGCTCAGCGTGGTTGAGCTGCAGGTCGATGAGGGCGCTGACGACGGCGGCCGTCAGAACCGTGAGGCGGCGGAGTTTCTCGGCTGCATCGCGGATCGGCTGGAGGTTCGCGTGGCCTGGGTTCTCGACCAGGTTTCGGTAGACCAGCGGCCCGAGCGGCGTCGCTGCGTGGATGTCGAGGAGCTCGACGAGGTCATCCACGAGGATGAGCGTGGTGCCCGACTGCTCGGCGCGCCTCTGCAGGCGCTCCACGCCCTCGAAGCCCGGGAGTAGCAGGGCGCTGTAAGTGGCTTGGTGGAGATCGCGGTGCTCGCTCAGCGTCTCGAAATCGATGCCTGCTGCGCTGCGTGCGCCACGGGCGCTGGTCTTGGCGTCGACGGCGATGCTGTAGGCGAGGGGCGGGGGCAGTGGTGCTTCGACGAGGACGTCCGTTCGGCCCGGGCCACCCAGGTGGCTAGCGTTAAAGCCGAGGGCGCGGAACGCTTCGGCGACGAGCGCTTCGAAGTGCCCCGGATTGGCGGAGTCACGTGCTGCGGCGAGGAGATTGGAGGCAAGCTCGTCGAGCCGGTGCGCCCCCTCGGCGAGCGCTGGCTCGTGGTGGGGTCGGCTGGAGTGCCCGACGGCTACCGAGGGTGCTGCAACAAGGTTCGTGCTCTGAGTTTCCGAGCCCGAGGTGCCGGAGGCAGCAGGGTTCGTGCCGGAGGCTTCCACCTCGTTGGCGAGGATCCTGGCTGCTCGGGAACCTGGCTGCACCTGCAGCAGTGCGAGGAGCTCGGCGCGTTGCGCCTCGGTGACGGCAAAGACCGTGCCTTGCGCGGAGCGGCGCAACCAGTCCTCGCGCCACGACGCCAGCGAGAAGACCTGGTCCTTCGGGATCCAGGGTACGGGTGCGACCTCCACGCTCGCGCGAGGTTCGGCGCGGTCGATCACGTGCTCGTCGTGCGCGTAAGGACGTTCCTCCGGGAGAGCAGGAGCCGAGGCGAAGGTTGCGCGGATGCGCCCGATGCCGATCACGCCAGCCTGGGGTCCTGACCGCCACACGACGACGAGGTCGCCCGGTTCGAGGTCGTGGTAATGCTGCGGGGTTCGCCACCGGATCTCTGCCAGCTCATTCAGCGCATCGTCGATGCGGTAGCGCTGCGGATTGGCTTGGAACAGCCACGTTCGCACGTCCACTCCTTGCGTGGTTGGCTGGACTCAGCGTAGCGCTTGCACGGACATTGGGCAGGCCAGCCGTTGTAAGCCCTCGGCTCGAGGGGTGTGGTCGATCGCGGCGCGTCGCGCTAGCTCACTGCGGGCGGCGGGTCGATGCGGTCGAGCTCGAGCGTGGCGTCCTCGCCGCGCTGGACCCGCAGGGACACGTAGGCCGCGACCCCAACTGGGATGGGCAGCCAGAAGTTGAAGAGCCGCCAGGTGAGAACGCCGAGAATGGAGATGCCGCGAGGTGAGCCAAAGCCCGTGAGCAGGGTGATCGCAAGCGTCTCGACGACACCGAGGCCGCTTGGGGTCAACGGGAGCACGGCAGCCACGTTGGCGATCCCGTAGGCCACGAGGAGCGCCACGGGGTCCTCGAGACGACCGAAGGCAGCGAGGCTGATCCAGAGGGTCGCGGCGTCGAGCAACCAGTTCGCAAGCGCCCAGGCAGAGGCACGGCGGAGGAGTTTCGGGTCGCGGCCGAGGTCGCGCAGTCGGGTCGCGATGTTCTGGAGGCCGTGCTCGACCGCCTCCTGGTGGCGCGCGACCCAAGGAAGGTGCCCAACGATGGTGCGCAGCGTGCGCTGAGCACGCGTGCTACCCCGCGTGAGCAGCACCACGATCGCCGCCGTTGCTCCCATGAGTGCGACGCCGAGCAGCACGACGGTGAGGTAGAGCGGGTTGAAGCCGTAGAACGGAAGGGAGACGATGAGGGCGACCCAGAGCAGCGCATTGAGGATCAGTGCGGAGCCCACGCTCTGGGTTGCGAGCGCGACACCGGTATCGCTCGCGCGCACGCCCAGGTTGGAGAGCAGGCGGGCGGTGAGGCCGACGCCACTTGCCGAACCCCCTGGCAGCACGTGCGAGACGGCGAGGCCGGCGAGATCCACCTTGGCGAGCTGACCCACCGAGGGACGAGGTCGTGGCAGGACTGTCTGGGTGAGCTTGGCGTAGGCAAAGAGCGAGAGTGCCTCGGTAGCGGCCGCGAGCGGGATCAGCCAGTAGTCGGCACGATCGAGGAGCTGGAGTGTCTTGCGGAACCCTGCGAACTCCGGCACCACCAGGTACTCGAAGATGAGCAGGGCCACGAAGCCCACGAGTCCCCGGATGGCGAAGTGGCGGATGAGCTTGCCAAGGCTTCGCTTGGTTCCGCGCAGCACAGGCCGCGGGGTCGCTCCGCGCTGCGTATGCTGCTGAGCGCCCCTCCCCATCGTGCTCACAACAGAGAGAGTCTAGCCTCGAACTCGGCCTTGCTGGGGCTCAACCTGGGAAGGAGGGCGGTGCGCAACCGACGGCGTGCACTTGGCCTGCGCGATCTCCTCATCGCCGAGGTCGTCGGCGTGCTGCTCGTGGGTGGTGCCTGGCTCCTCCTCGTCCTGCGGCACCTTGAGCTAGAACTTGTCCTTGGAGGCGTGCTCGCGCTCGTCATCGAGCCGGTCGTGGTGCGACTCCAGCGGCTTGGGATCCCGCGGCCCGTCGCGGTGGTCGGGACGGTGCTCGCGAGCCTCGCCGCGTTCGTCGGCCTCGCCGTCGCGTTTGCGATTCCCCTGGTAGCGGCTGGCCAGCACGTCGTCACGGACATTCCCGCCCTGGTGGCTCGCCTGCGCGCTCACCGCAACACGCTCGAGCACCTCCTCTTCCGCTTCCACCTGCTCGGTGCTGTCGACGTCGCCTCGCAGTCGATTGCGAAGGCGGCCCAGCTCGCTGTCGCGCCGGCGCTTGGGATCGCAAGCGGTGCGCTCGGAGCCGTGGAGTCGGTGGTCGTGGTCGGGACGCTGGCGTTGTTCCTCTCGCTCGAGGCGCCGAAGGCGATTCGCTGGGTGCTCGGGGCGCTCGACCCCTCGCGCCAAGCCCAGGTGGGTGGCGTACTGCACGATGTTGCGGTCGCCGTAGCCGGCTACGTGCTCGGCAACCTGGCGACGTCGCTCGTCGCGGGTCTCGTCGTGGGGTTGACGTACTGGGCACTGGGCTTGCCCTATCCCGGTCTCATCGGGCTGTGGGTCGGGTTGGTCGACTTGCTACCACTCGTCGGTGGGCTGGCGGGTGGGCTCCCTGCGGTGGCCCTAGCACTCGTAGGGGGTGTGCGCGATGCCCTTGTCGTCGCGGCCGTGGTGCTCGTCTACCAGCAGCTCGAGAACCACGTGCTCAATCCGCTGGTCTACGCGCGCACCGTGCGCCTGAGCCCGCTGTGGGTACTTGTGGCGATCCTCATCGGTGCCCAGGCTGCATCCCTCCCTGGCGCGCTGATCGCGATCCCGATTGCCTCGGCCCTCCAGGTTGTGCTCCGCGAGACCCTGCGGGAGCCGTTGCAGCGATGGCTCGGAGGTCGCTCAGGCTCCGTGTTCGCCGAGGGGGCCGATCCGCCAGCCCTGGGCCCGGACGCGGGCGACGAGGTCCTCGAGGGTGGCGAGGGTCACGAGCGGGGATCCGGGGGCGCTCGTAACGTCGGAGTCGTGGAGCAGGAGCGTCGCCCCACCGTGGAGCCGGTGGGTGAGGTCGGCCAGGACGGAGGTGGGCGTGGCGTGGGCGCGCCAGTCACGCCCCCAGCTCGACCAGAGCACCAGCCGTAGGCCCTGCTCGTGGGCCGCGACTCTGGTACCGCGGCTCACGACACCGTAGGGAGGCCGGAACCACGCGGGACGCTGGCCCGTGTGGGTGCCGATGGCATCCAACGCTCTGGCGAGGTCGTAGCGGACGGCCCGTACGCTGCGCACGAGGTGGTTGCGGTGCCAGTGGCCGTGCACCGCGATCTCGTGCCCAGCCTCTGCCACCGCTCGAGCCGCCCAGGGGTAGCGCTCCACCTCGGAGCCGAGCAGGAAGAAGGTGGCTCGCACATCGAGACGCTCGAGCTCGGCGAGGATGCGGGGCGTGGTCGCAGGGCTCGGGCCGTCGTCGAAGGTGAGGGCAACGTGGTTGGGCTCGCCGATTCCGCACAGCGCTGGGTTCCAACGACGGGCGAGCCACCAGTGGTGGGTCAGCGCTGGTCCGGCGTGGTTGACGAGCCACGTCCCGGCCGCGAGCGCCGCGGCGCTGCGCCACCTCACAGCGGTGTCTCCGCCGCACGTGCCAGTGCCCCGAGCGGGGAGGGAGTGAGGTGGTCCTGGCGAACCCGACGCAGGAGCAGGCGGAGCGCCCGTGCCGCGTCGGCCGGGGTCTCGGAGGTGAGGTCGAGCTCGATGGCGATGGAGCCGTCGAGGCGTGCGGGCAGCCGTGCTGGCGACACGATGCGTGCCGGGATCACGCTCTGGTGGTGGAGAGCGGCCCAGGCAAGGTCGACGGCGTTGATCGTGTTCTGCGGGACGTAGACGTTGACCTGGTCGCCAGTGGCCGCGGCGATGGCGGCTCTACCCTGCTCGAGGTCGTTCGCCGGGACGATGAAGCTGAAGTCGCTGGCGCGCGAGCCCGAGCCACCGTTGACGATCGTGACCCCGTCGAGTGCTGCTTCAGCGACCACCGAGGGGTCGTGGGATGCGAGCTGCGCCGTCACGACCGCAGCGACGTCGTGGGAAGCGAGGAACTGCTGGATCGACGGCGAGCCGAGGGCTGCTGGTCCGAGTAGGGCGCCGAGGAAGATGGTACGGGAGGGCTTCGTCGTCGCGACAAGGTTCAGGCCTTGGTAGCCGATGAGACCGGAGATCAGGTTCGCGCCGAGGAACGCGCTCGCGAGCCCAACGAGCACCTTGCTGCCGCGGCGCAGGGAGCGTCGAGCGCGGCGTGGCGGTGGCGAGGTGACATCCACGAGCTGGGTGAGGAGCGGGGCTTCAGGTCGGGGGAGGAACTCCTCCAGCGCCCGCAGGGTCAGTTCCAAGGGCTGCTGGGCATAGTGCACGACGGCGCCTACAAGCTCCTCCGGCGTCTTGGCCCAGTAGGTGACGCCGCTCTCCGCCATGGCCGCGACGTTCTCCGTGCCGTGGCCCGCGATCGGTTCGTAGGAGATCACCGGGCGCCCGGCCGCCATCGCCTCGAGCGCGGAGAGGCCGCCGGCGTTCTGGACCACGACGTCGGCTGCGGCGAGCCACCAGTCGACCTGGGTGGTCCATCCCACGGCGACGACGCCCGGGATGGTCCGGGCCCGGCGCTCAAGCTCCTCGTTGCGGCCGCACAGCAGAACCGGTACCACGGCGCCGCTCGCTGCGAGCTGCCGCACCGTCTCCAGGAGCTTGCCCACACCCCAGGAGCCCCCGACCACGAGCGCGATGGTCGCCTCGCGCGGGAGTCCGAGTGCCCGACGGGCCACCTCGCGGTCGGGGACTGCAAAGTAGCGCTCGTCGACGAAGGGGCCGACCCTGATCACCTCGCGGTCGAGTCGAGCGCGGCGCCTGGCCTGCGTCGCCGCGGACGCCGAGACCGCGAAGTGGGTGTCGATGGCAGGGTGCACCCACAGCGGGTGGACCGAGAAGTCGGTGAGGAAGGTGGCCAGGTGTCGACCGCGCACGCTCGGGTGGTCACGGCGACGGAGCTCCCCCAAGAGCTGGGCGGGGAAGGGGTGGGTGGCGAGGATCATGTCGGGGTCGAACGCTTCGATCCACTCGACGAAGCGACCCCCGAAGAAGTGTCGAAAGGCGCTGCGAGCCAGCTTCGTGAGCAGTCCAAGATGCGACCACAGCTCGAACTCGAGGTGGTAGGCCCATGGGGCTCGCTCGACCTCGACGCGGAAGATGGTCTCAAGGGCCGTCCCCAGTCGAGGCGCTGCGTCGAGGAAGTCCACGATACGAACCTGGACGCCTGCGCGCTCAAGACGAGCGGCGATGGCCTGCGCGGCTCCGTCGTGGCCGCCGCCGAGGCGCGCGGACACGATGAGCACGCAAGGATTGGACATCGCGGTCATCCTATCGCATACCCGTACACTGGGCTGGCGGTGGCTGTGCTCCTCGCTGTGGTGGCCGCGGGCTCGTTCGCGGGTGCGACGGTGCTCCAGTTCGAGGCCTCCCAGGCGGCACCGCAGCGCGTGGGGCTCCGCCTCTCGCTGCTGGTACACCTGCTCGGAGATCGGCGCTTCAACCTTGGGGCGGTGCTTGACGTCATCGGAGGTGTCGCTCAGTTCCTCGCGCTCAAGGTGGGGAGCGTCGAGGTGGTCATGCCCATCGTCGCCAGTGGTCTCATGGGCGCGATCGTCTCCCACCACCTCCTCGTTCGTGAGCGCTTGCGGGGGGTCGACCTCGTAGCCCTCGTCTTGGTCGTGGCAGCACTGGCAGCAGTGCTCGTGGCGGCGCCGCAGGGCGGCTCCTCCCTCGGACCCACGGCGCGCCAGCTGCTCGCAGCCGGGGTCGGAGTGTGTGTCGGCGCGGTTGCGCTCACGCTTGCTCGTCGTGCGCTCCTCGAGCGACCGCGGCTCCTGGCTGCCGTCGGGGGCGTGGTGCTCGGCTTCGTCGCGCTGCAGGAGCGCAGCGTGGGGCTCCTCTGGAGCGAGCGCGGCTGGCGCGGTGTGGTCGGCTCTTGGCAAACCTACGCGTTGGTGGTACTCGGGGTGCTCGCCCTCGTCGTCGTGCAGACGTCCTTTGGCCGAGCCTCGATGCTCGTAGTCGCACCGGTGGTCGGGATCCTTGAGCCTCTCGTGGGCAGCCTGCTCGCAGTGGCGGTGGAGGGCGTCGGCCCTCGTGTTGCCCCCTGGCGCCTCGGCGTCGTCTTCGCTGGCCTGGCGATGGAGGCTGGTGCGATCTGGCTGCTGGCACACAGGGAGCGGCCAGCAGGGAGGAGGTGCTGAGGTGGCCCGTGTCCTCGCGCTGCACGGACAGCCGGGCTCGGGCCGGTGTTTCGATGTCATCGCGCGGTTCCTCGGGACGGGTGTGAGCATCGTGGCTCCCGACCGGCCGGGATGGGGTACGAGCAATGATCGCCCGGTGGACCTGCTCGCACAGGTCGCCTGGGTGCGTGGCTACCTCAGGGAGCCAACCACGCTGCTTGGCTACTCGTTGGGGGGAGCGCTGGCGACGCTGGTGGCGGCTACCTACCCTGAGCTGGTCCGGGGTGTGGTGCTGGTCGCACCAGCGGTGGGGCGAGAGGCACTCCTGTGGGTCGATCGCATCCTGGGGATGCCAGGTGTCGGTCATCTCGTTGGCGGTCTTGTTGCAGCGGCTGTCGAGCGTTCGCCGGCTCGCGCGCTCGAACTACGTCCAAGCCACGCGTTCGTGGTCGAGCAGCGTTCGCTGCTCGACCACCTTGAGGAGGTCGAAGCTGCGAGGCGATCCTTGCCTGCGCCGACCGTCGTAGTCGCCGGGCGCCGGGACCGGGTGGTGCCCGCACGGGCGACGCTCGCGCTCCTCGAGGAGGTTCCCACGGCGCGTCTCGTGCTCGTCGACGCGGGTCACGACGTCCTCGAGCGAGCGCCCGGCGTGGTCGCCGCGTGCGTACGGGAGGTCGCGCGCAACGCGCAGGCGAGGGCTCGTGGTCGGGGGGGCTGAGTAGCGCGGACCGGAGGATCTGTGTATACAGAACCGCTGGGCAGGTCGAAGCATTGGTGTAAGATTTGTACGAATGTCCGGTGTGGGGGATCGGGCGTCTGGGGTGCGGGGGGCACCGGGAGCGGCAGGTAGTGCCGAAGGAGCCGGGTGTCGTGGAGTCAATGAAGTTGGCCACGTGGGATGGTGAGGCGTGGAGAGAGCGGGCGCGTTGTCGCGACGTCGACCCGTCCTTGTTCTTCCCGGTCGGCGTCACCGGCGAGGCGGAAGTGCAGATCCGTCGCGCCAAGCAGCTCTGCCGAGAGTGCTGCGTGCAGTTCGAGTGCCTCGAGTTCGCGTTGCGAACGAACCAGGAGTATGGCATCTGGGGTGGTAAGGACGAGCAGGAGCGGCGCCTGATTCGCCGCATTCGACGCCTGCAGCGCCGTAACGCCGGCGCGTTCGCCAAGGCAGCGAGCGTGGGTTAGCGCTCCGGGACGAGCACCTGAGGAATCGGAGCGTCGCGAAGACCGGAGACGCGTTCCTCTCCGGTGTAGAGGCGAAGCTCGGTCGTGCGTGCAACGCCAGCAAGGATGAGGCCGCTACGCTCAGCCGCGCGGACCGCGCGCGCCGAGGGCGCCCCGAGTGCCACGATCGCCGTCGCCCCGATGGTGGCTGCTTTGGCGAGAAGATCGAAGCCGACACGTCCGGAGAGGACGACGATCGAGTCCGTGAGGTCGGTGCGTGCGAGCACAGCGCTCCCGATGGCCTTGTCGAGCGCGTTGTGCCTACCGACGTCCTCACCGAAGGTGAGGGGGGTAGCGCCACGGGCGATGAGGGCTGCGTGCGAGCCGTGGGTCAGCGCGAACCGGTGCGCACGCTCGTCGAGGAGCGTGCAGAGCTCAAAGAGTACCTCGAGCTCGATGGTGGTGGGCGAGGCAGGCCGCGGTGCCACGGCGAGCCGCTCTGCGAGATCGTCCGTGCCGCACCAGCCGCAGGAGCTGGTCCGTACCCGTGTCGGCGTGGGCAGGGTCACCGGGGTGCGAACGACCACCGTCGCCTGGCGGTAAGCCTCGAGCCCTGAGCGCGGCGGTGGGCACAAGGAGACACCTGCAATTGCCTCGGGGCTGGCAACGCCTTCGGAGACCACGATGCCCGCGGCGAGAGCGGTGTCCTCGCCAGGGGTACGCACGGTAGTGGTGAGCAGCGCCGGTGAGGTGCCGGGGGCTTTGACGAGGACTTCCAGGGGCTCTTCGGCCATGAGGTGGCTGACTGCCAGCCGGACGCTGCCGTCGCGCCTGATGACGCTGACGCGACGGCGGGACGTTGGCGCTGCAGCGCTCACGTCGCCATGCTAGCCGGAGCTGCTCACTACCATGGGTCCGTGATTCGCCTCGAGCTCTTCGTCGATCCGGTATGCCCGTGGACCTGGCTCACCCAGCGGTGGTTGGCATCCCTCGAAGAGCCCCTCGGGCTCGATTTGCGTCTCCAGTGTGTCTCGTTGCTCGAGCTCAATCGCGAGGACCCAGCCAATCCGTGGTTGGAGCCGATGCGCCAGGGCAGACGCGCTCAGCGGGTCTGGTGCGCCTTAGCGGAGCGGGGTGGCGAGGCGCTCGCTCTTTCCCTCTATCGTGCCTTCGGCGAGGCGACCTTCGAGGTAGGGCGCCAGTGGGACGCCGAGGTGCTCGAGGCGACACTCGAGGCTCGTGGGCTGGGTGAGCTCGCGCAGGCCGCCGACGATCCCCGATGGGATGCTGTGGTGCTCGCACAGCACCGTCGTGCGCTCGAGCTTGGGGGTCCAGATGTCGGCTCGCCCATCCTGGCACGGGTTGGGGGAACCCACGGGATCTACGGTCCGATCATCGATCGGCCGCTGGAGGCCCAGGATGCACGACGTCTGTGGGACGCAGTAGCCTTCGTCCTCGACGAGCCGTGGTTCTTCGAGCTCAAGCGCGGGCGCACCGTCGAGCCGCGCTTCGGGGCGGCCTAGCCGACGGCGACTCCTACGAGGTGACCGACGCCAAAGGTCACTGCTGATGCGAGCGCCGCGAGGGCGAGCTGGCGCAGCGCAGCAAGGAGGATTGGGCGATCGGAGAGCTTGCCAAGAACACCTCCGAGCACGAGTGAGGCGATCCCTGCAAGGGCGATGGAGAGCCACGCCGCGAGTGCCCCAGCGGTGAAGAACCAGGGAACGAGCGGAATGAGTGCTCCGGCCGAGAAGAGCGCGAAGGACGCCAACGCAGCCTGGATGGGTGAACCGGTTGCCTCTGGTGCGACCCCAAGTTCCTCCTGCGCGTGGATGCGCAGCGCCACCGTGGGGTCGCGCATCAGATACCCCGCGACCGCGGCCGCCAGCTCGGAGGGAACCCCCCGTGCCTCGTAGAGGCGCTGGAGCTCCAGCGTCTCGGCCTCGGGGCGGTTGGCGATCTCGCTCTCCTCGATAGCGAGTTCCCGCTCGAGCAGCTCGCGCTGGGCCCGCATCGAGACGAACTCGCCGATGCCCATCGAGAACGCCCCGGCCACCAGACCTGCGATCCCTGCGAGCAGCACGGAGTGGCCCTGATGGGTGCCGCCGAGCACGCCAAGGATCAGAGCGACATTGGTCAGGAGGCCATCGGAAGCACCGAAGACGGCGGCCCGCGGCCCGCCGCCGGTGACGTCGCGGTGCTCGATGTGGTGGGCTTCCATGGTCGCTGAGGCTAGCAGCTGGACGATTTCCCCGTCGATGGAGCCACCAGGCTACGCTACGAAGTATGCGAGAGCTCAAACTCATCGATCGTTCCCAGCCGCAGACGCTCGTTATCGCGTCCATCCTGCTCTACATCAATGCGGCGTTCACTCTCTTCGAGATGCTCTTCATCGGCCTGTCCCCGCTCCTTCTCCTTACGGCGGTGGTCCTGCCGGTGCTCGGCGCCTACGGGATCGCCAATTCCAAGCGACTGGGCTACTACCTGGCTGTTGCAGCAGCAGCGGTGCCGCTGCTGACGTACCTCTACTTCGGTATCTTGGGCGGCATTGGCACGATCTTGTCCTCAGGCATCATCGTGCTGCTCTTCGCGATCGTGCCTTTTGCCCTCCTTGTGCACCCCATGTCGAGGGAGTACCAGCGCATCTGGTTCCACTAGCGCGACCTCGGAGATCGCCCGTCAGCGAGCGATGCGGAGGTGTTACCGGGAGCGTGCAGGTGCGATCCTCGGGTTGGCGCGTGCAACGCGCGGGTAGCTAGTGGTCGCCGAGGGCTGCTGGCGGTGGGTTCTCGGTGTGTGAGGGAGCGTCGCGCTGCGACGGGGATGGGTGCGACTGCCGGTCGACAAGAAGCTGAGTGGTGGTGGGCGGTACCAGCTCGCTCTGGTCGAGGGAGCTGGCACGAGCGACGAGCTCCGCACGCAGACGAGGCAGGCACCACGGGTAGGTGCGCTGGAGGAAGGCGATGAGTCGTTCGCGTACCTCGCACTGCAGGTTCCAGGAGGCCGTCGAGTCGGCGGCACTCATGAGTAGTCGCAGCTGCATGGTCGAGGGCCCCAGGTTCGTGACCTGCAGACGAGCCGTCTTGCCGTCCCAATCCGGGGAGTTGGCAACGATCTCCAGGAACTTGGCGCGGATAGCGTCGACTGGCGCGGTGTAGTCAACCTCAATGTGCACCCAGCCAAGGATGTCCGCGGTGGTCTTGGTCCAGTTCTCGAAGGGGTTCGTGGTGAACCACGAGATCGGGAGCACCAAGCGCCGTAGATCCCACACCCGCACCACCACGTAGGTGAGACCAATCTCCTCGATCCTGCCCCAGTGACCGTCGACCACGACGACGTCGTCGAGCCGGATCGGCTGGGCGAGAGCGATCTGGATGCCTGCGATGACGTTGGAGGCCAGGGGGCGTGAGGCTACCCCAGCCACCAGCGAGACGATGCCGGCGCTCGCCAGCAAACCGGCACCGGCGATGCGCACACTGGGGAACGACAGGAGAGCTAGTGCGATCGCCACGATCACGATCACCACGAGGATGATGCGGCGGAACACCCGCAGCTGGGTCTGGAGGCGACGGGCGCGCAGGTTGTCCGGGCTGTCGATGTGGTAGTGGTAGAGGATCGCATCCTCGAGGGCTTCGAGCAGGCGCGCCACGACCCACGCACCGATCGCGTCGAAGGCGAGCTCCACACCGTGGGTGAGGCTCGCCTTCGTTGGCGTTGGGATCGAGAGCAGGTGGATGGCGAGTCCCATGGCCACTACTGGCACACCGGAGCGCGTCGGACCAATGAGCCGGCGAAGCGCTGCGGAGCGCACGGGATTTGGGTGTCGGCGGTTGATGATGCGCGTGGCCTCGATCAGTGCGGTGGCGACGCCGAGCCCGCCCAGGGCTGCGGCCAGCAGCGCCGGGACGATGATGAGCAACTGGTGGACGACGGTCACGGTGGCTCCTTCGCTTACCACCCCGAGCGCCCAAGGCTAGTGCCGTAGCCTGACTGGCCGGATGCGCGGTGAGCTGCGTGCTACGATGCCGCCATGACGACCAGCGTGCGCAGCATTGACGAGCTCCACGGACTGGTGGGTTCCCACCTCGGCTACTCGTCGTGGCTCGAGATCACGCAGGAGCGAGTCAACCTGTTCGCGGACGCCACAGGTGACCACCAGTGGATCCACGTCGATCCGGACCGCGCGCGCCAGGGCCCGTTCGGTAGCACTATCGCCCATGGCTACCTCACACTCTCGCTGGTCTCCGCCTTGCTCCCAGAGGTGCTCGACCTCGCGAACGTGGGCATGGTAGTGAATTACGGCGCCAACCGCGTCCGGTTTCCAGCGCCCGTCGTGGTCGGTTCGCGAGTACGCCTGGGCGCCACGCTCGTGAGTCTGCACGAGGTCTCGGGAGGCTGGCAATCGCAGGTGGACGTGACGATGGAGGTCGAGGGGCAACCGAAGCCAGCGCTGGCTGCGGAATTGCTCTTTCGCTACTACAGCTGAGCGACCTCGGCGGCTTCCTTCGACGCCATGGCGGCACAGGGCTAGGCTGGATGCGTGCGACCACGTGCGCTCGTTGCAGCGCTCCACGACGCCACCCTGGTGCCGCCAGTGCGGGGGCGCTCGGACGTCGTCGACGGCTTCGACCTGGATCGTGCGCAAGCCCGGGCGCTGCGCCGGTGGGCGCAGCGGCATATCCGAGATCTGCAGGAGGGTCTCTACGCAGAGGGGACCCGATCGTTGCTCGTGGTGCTCCAGGGCCTCGACACCGCTGGCAAGGATGGAACCCTGCGGCGGGTCTTCAGGCTGGCGAGCCAACAAGGGGTGCGCGTCGCCTCCTTCAAGGTGCCGACGCCCCTCGAGGCTCGACACGACTTCCTCTGGCGCATCCACCAGCACACACCCGTAGCCGGTGAGATCGCGGTGTTCAACCGCTCCCACTATGAGGACCTCATCGTGCCGAGCGCCAACGGCGCGCTTGGACCCGAGCAGCTCGACGAGCGAGTGCGCGCGATCGAGGCGTTCGAGCGGCACCTTGTTGCGAGTGGCACCAGCGTCGTCAAGCTGTTCCTCGACGTCTCGTACCAGGTCCAGGGCGAGCGGTTGCTGGAGCGGCTCGAACAGCCGTCCAAGCACTGGAAGTTCTCCGAGGGAGACCTGGCGACCAGGGAGCGCTTCGATCGCTTCCGTGCCGCCTACGATCTCGTGCTCGAGCGCACCTCGTTCGACATCGCGCCGTGGCACAGGATCCCCGCGGATCGACGCTGGTACCGCAACGCCGTGGCATCCGCGGTGGTTGTGCAGGTGCTGCTTGCGCTCGACCCGCACCCTCCCGTGGTTGAGATCGAGCACCTCAAGCGCATCGAGCAGCAGCTGCGCGCCGAGCTCGCTTCAGGGGACGGAGCGCGAGCGTGATCGCCTTCATCGTACGCAACTGGTTCCGCGACGCGCTCGAGACGCTCTTCGTGGTCGCGATCGGCGGCATGGTCGCCTCGGTTGTGCGTCAGGCTCGAGACGGAACGCTGCCGATCTATCGTTGCCGTGCGTGTGGGCGGGTTACGTCGCGGGCTTACGAGCGGTGCCGGCACTGCGGTGCCCCCGTGGCGTGAGCGGCACGGAATGACTCGACACGTGGCGCGGTTGCCTGCTGCGATGGGCCAGGCTCACCTCCCCGTGTTCGACTCGCCGGAGCACAAGCGCCGGAGCGTTCGCGCGATGTTCGATCGGGTCGCACCTCGCTACGAGGCTGCCAACCGTGCGATGACGCTCGGTCTCGATGGTCGCTGGCGTCGTCGTCTCCTCGACGAACTCGGCGTGGTCGGAGAGGATCGGGTGCTCGACCTCGCCTGCGGCACGGGGGACTTCCTTCGCTTGCTCGCAGCACGAGGCGTGGAGCCGGTGGGGTTGGATCTCTCGGAGCTCATGCTGCGCCAGGCTCCCCGCGCGTTCCCTCGGGTCCAGGCGGCAGGCGAGGCACTGCCATTCGCCGACGCGTCGTTCGACGTCGTGGTGAGCGGTTTCGCGATCCGCAACTTCGCCTCGGTGGGCGAGGTTATCGCCGAGGTGGCGCGAGTGCTTCGGCCCGGGGGTAGGTTCGGTATCATCGAGGTTGCAGAGCCCAGCTGGCGCGTCGCGAGGTGGGTGCACGGGGCGTACTTTCGCCACCTGGCACCGCTCATCGGGTGGGCGGTGGGGGGCGATCGCGAAGCATACCGCTACCTGCCGGCCTCGGTGGCGTTCTTGCCCTCGCCGGCAGAGATGGCTCGAATGCTCGTGGCATCCGGGTTCATTCCCCCTCGACGGCTGCTGGTGGGCCAGGGGGCGGCCCAGCTGGTGGTGACGGTTCGGAGGCGAGGATGAGGCAGCTCGCGGGCTTGCGGGAGCTCCACCCCTTGGGGGGTATGCGAGCGCTGTTCGGCATCATTGCGCGAGCTGAGCGTCTGGGCCGACCCTTCGAGCTCGTGGAGCTTGACGGCGGGATCCTCGTGGGACTCGGCGAGCCGCACGACGCCGAGCCCAACGAGCCAGGCCCGCGGTTCCACGTGCTGCGGTTCGGCGAGGGTCTGCGCGGCCCAGGCCGGGTCTACCCCGTCGTCATCGCTGCGGACTGGTCGAGGATCGCCGTCGTCGCGTATGAGTCCACGCCCGGGGCCTTCGCCAGCGAGCCCGCGACCAAGGCTCCGCTCGAAGAGCTGGGCTACGAGCGAACACCGCTGCTTGGCGAGGTGGTCGACGACGACCTCAGTGAGGTGCGTCGCCGCCTCGATGCAGCGATGGCGCTCTTGCGCGAGGGATCGCTCCAGAAGCTCGTCGTCGCGGGCCGGGGGACTTGGGTCACACGGGAGCGCTTCTCGATCGCGTCGGCAGCCTCGCGCCTCAAGCGTGACCACCCTCGCGCACACCTCTACGCGGGGCCGACCTGGGTGGGCGTGTCGCCGGAGCTGCTCGTGAAGACCAGCGGTTCCTGGGCTCGCTTGGAACCGCTGGCGGGCACCGCTCGCCGGGGGGCCCAAGCCAGGCTCCTCGCCTCGACGAAGGATCGCAGTGAGCACGAGCTGATGGTGGCGCAGCTGCTCGAGGATCTTGCCCAGGTCACGAAGGAGATCAAGCGACCCAACGCGCCCCTGCTGTTCGACGCCGGCCCGTTCGTGCACCTTGCCACGCCTATCGCGGCGACGGTGCTGCCTGGCCTTGGCGTTGGCGAGCTGCTCGAGGCGATCGTGCCGACGGCTGCAGTCGCTGGCGTGCCCCGCCAGACTGCGGCTGAGCTGCTCGAGCAGTGGGAGCCGTGGCGCGGCTACTACGCGGGGGCCGTCGGCGTGACCGACCCCAGTGGCGACGGCGAGTTCTACCTCGCGATCCGCGGAGTCTTCCGTGCCGGAGCGGATCGAGTGTGGGTCGCCGGCGGTGCTGGGGTGGTTGCGAGCTCGACGCCGGAGAGTGAGCTTGCCGAGATCGTCGCCAAGATCAACGCCATCGCCGGATCACTCGGAGCGCAGCCGCTGCATGCCTGAGTGGATCACCGTACGAGGTGCGCGGGAGCACAATCTGCGCAACGTCGACGTGGCGATCCCTCGTGACCGCCTCGTCGTGATCACTGGCCTTTCGGGCTCCGGCAAGAGCTCGCTCGCCTTCGACACGATCTTTGCCGAGGGACAGCGCCGCTACGTGGAGTCCCTCTCGTCGTACGCTCGGCAGTTCCTCGGCCTCATGGAGAAGCCCGACGTCGACAGCATCGACGGGCTCTCGCCCGCCATCGCGATCGACCAGAAGTCGGCGTCGCACAACCCGCGCTCCACCGTGGCCACGGTCACCGAGATCTACGACTACCTGCGACTCCTCTATGCCCGGGTCGGTCATCCCCACTGTCCCAACTGCGGTCGCGAAGTGAGCCGCCAGACCCCGCAGCAGATCGTCGACTGGGTTCTAGCGCGCTACGGTGGTCAGCGGCTTCTGGTGCTCGCACCGGTCGTGACCGAGCGTAAGGGCACCTACGACGAACTCCTCGAGCGCCTCGCACACGAGGGCTGGGCGCGGGCGCTCGTGGATGGTGTCCTGTGGCGACTCGAGGAGCGCCAAGCGATCCAGCTCGCTCGCTACGAGGCCCATTCCATCGCGGTCGTCGTCGACCGACTGGTACCCCGGCCCGAGGACCGCCAGCGACTCACGGAGTCGGTCGAGGCGGCGCTCAAGCTCGCCCCCGGCGTCGTGGAAGTGGTCGTGGTGGCACAGAGTGGAGAGCTCGGCGAGCTCGAGCGCTTCTCGGAGTCGCTTGCCTGCGCGGTGTGCGGTATCTCGCTCGGAGAGCTCGAGCCGCGCAGCTTCTCGTTCAACAGTCCCTTCGGCGCGTGCCCAGCGTGTGGGGGACTCGGTGTGCGCTTTGAGGTCGACGAGGACCTGGTGCTCCCAGACCCGTCGCGTTCGGTGCTGGCGGGAGGGGTTGCGCCGCTGGGAAGCCTGCGAGCCGACATGATGCGGCGCCAGCTGGAGCGCGCGCTAAGGGCTGCGGGCTACTCCGTGGCAACGCCGGTGGGGAAGCTGCCGGAGGAGGCGCGACGCATCATCCTCTACGGCTCCGAGGAGCCGCTTGAGGAGCGCTGGGTCGATAGCCGTGGTCGAGAGCGCACAACCCTGGTGCGCTTCGAGGGCGTGGCAGCATTCCTCGCGCGCCGTCGCGTCGACGCCGAATCCGAGTACGTGCGCCAGGTCGCCGAGAGCTTCATGCGCGAGGTGGCGTGCGACGCGTGCGAGGGGACCCGGCTACGGCGTGAGGCGCGCAGCGTAACCGTGGCGGGCGTAAGCCTGGACGTACTGGTTCGAGCCTCCATCCGAGAGGCGGCGGAGATCGTCGATGCGATGGTCTTCACCGAGCGGGAGGCACGGATCGCCCAGCCTGTGCTGCGCGAGATCCGAGCGCGCCTCCAGTTCCTTCTCGACGTGGGACTCGACTACCTCACGCTCGGTCGTGCCGCTCGGACCCTGTCGGGGGGCGAGGCCCAGCGCATTCGCCTCGCCTCTCAGATTGGCTCCGGTCTCGCGGGCGTCCTCTACGTGCTTGACGAGCCCTCCATCGGGCTGCACCAGCGGGACAATCGGCGCCTCATCGAGACCCTCGAGCACCTCAGGGACCTCGGCAACACCGTGCTCGTCGTGGAGCACGACGAGGAGACCATCCGCGCGGCCGACTGGATCGTCGATGTGGGACCGGGGGCCGGCGAGCACGGCGGCGAGATTCTCTACGCAGGTCCCGTTGAGGGTCTCGGCTCAGTGGAGCGCTCGCTGACCGGCGCCTACCTGAGCGGGCGTCGTCGTATCGAGGTGCCCCGCAAGCGCCGCCACCCCGAGCGCGGCTGGATCGGGGTACTCGGGGCCAGCGAGCACAATCTCGCCGACCTCGACGTCGCCTTCCCGGTGGGGCTGTTCACCTGCGTGACCGGCGTCTCGGGTTCCGGCAAGTCCACGCTCGTGAACGAGATCCTCTACAAGGCCCTACGCCAGCGCCTGCACCGCTCCCACGACGTGCCGGGCCGCCACAAGGACGTCGAGGGTATTGAGCTCGTCGACAAGGTGATCGCGATCGACCAGGCGCCGATTGGCCGGACGCCGAGGTCGAACCCGGCGACCTACACCGGGCTCTTCGACGACGTGCGTCGACTCTTCGCCGAGACACCCGAGGCGAGAGCCCGTGGCTATCGGCCGGGGCGGTTCTCATTCAACGTCAAGGGCGGTCGTTGCGAGGCGTGCCAGGGTGAAGGCACGGTTCGGGTCGAGATGAACTTCCTGGCGGACATCTACGTGACCTGCGACGTCTGCCACGGCGCTCGCTACAACCGCGACACCCTGGAGATCCGCTACCGAGGGCTGACCATCGCCGACGTGCTCAACCTCTCGGTCGAGGAAGCCCAGGCCTTCTTCGCTCGCCAGCCGTCGATCGTCAGACACCTTGACACGCTGGCACGCGTCGGGCTCGGCTATGTACGGCTTGGTCAGCCCGCAACCACCCTCTCGGGAGGTGAGGCGCAACGGGTCAAGCTCGCCACCGAGCTCGCGCGTCGGTCCACCGGCCGCACGGTCTACATCCTGGACGAGCCCACGACCGGGCTGCACTTCGAGGACGTGCGCAGCCTGCTCGACGTGCTGCACTCCCTCGTCGACCAGGGCAACACTGTGATCGTCATCGAGCACAACCTCGACGTCATCAAGACCGCCGACTGGATCATCGACCTCGGTCCGGAGGGAGGCCGTGGAGGTGGCACCCTGGTAGCGCAAGGGCCTCCTGAGCAGGTTGCTCGCGTAGCAGGATCGCACACCGGTGCGTTCCTGGCGCCGTTGCTGGAGGTGTAGGTGGAGCGGCCGAACCTTGGTGAGATCCCGGAGGAGCCCGGGAGCTACCAGTTCCTGGACGCTGCCGACCGGGTGATCTACGTCGGCAAGGCACGCAACCTGCGGGCACGGATCGCGAGCTACTTCCAAGATCCCCGGCAGCTCCCTCCGAAGACTCGCGCCATGCTCGCTGCTGCCGAGAGGCTGACCTGGATCGTGGTCCCGAGCGAGCAGGACGCCGTGCTGCTCGAGTACTCGCTCATCAAGGAGCATCGCCCGCGCTACAACATCCGGCTGCGCGATGACAAGTCGTACCCCATGATTGCGGTCACGCTCCAGGAGCGCTGGCCGCGAGCCATGCTCTACCGTGGCCCCAAGCGTCGAGGCGTGCGCTACTTCGGCCCGTACGCGAACGCGCGTGCTGCGCGCGAGGTCCTCGAGCTGCTCCGTCGCGCGCTGCCGCTGCGCACGTGCTCGCCGGCGAAGTTCCGTGCCCACGAGCGCTCTGGGAGGCCCTGCCTCTACTACGACATCGGCCGCTGTGTGGGTCCCTGCATCGGCGCTGTCGACGAAGCTCGCTACGGTGCGCTGGTCGAGCAGGTGACGAGCTTTCTCGAGGGACGGGGCACCTCACTCGTTGCTGAGCTTGAGCAGGCCATGCGCGATGCCGCCGCGAAGCTGGAGTTCGAGGAGGCGGCTCGGCTGCGCGATCGTCTTGCCGCCGTGGATGCGGTCCTCGAGCGTCAGTCGGTGGCGCTTGAGCGCGACCGGGATCTCGATGTCGTCGGAGTCCTCGGCGATGAGCTAGAGCTCTTCCTCGAGGTTGTGCGGGTTCGCCACGGCAGGATCGTAGGTGTCGGCGGGGCGCGAGCTGACCGCTTGGTGGAGGACGACGCTGCGGGCGAGCTCGCCTCCCTGCTCGTCAGCTACTACGAGCGACGTGCTATCGACGTGCCGCCGACGATCGTGGTGCCGCTGGATCGCGAGGGTGCAGCTCAGGTCGCGACGGGGCTCGCGGGGGTACTCGGCACGCGATTGCGCGTAGTGACCCCCTACCGCAAGGAGCTCGCCGCTCTGCTCGAGATCGCCGCCCGCAACGCGGCCGAGACGCGCGAGCGCGTTCGGCGCGAGCGAGCGAGCGACCTGGCTGCGCGCTCGCGCGGGCTCACCGAGATCGCCGAGCTCGCGCAGCTTGCAGCCCCGCCCCTGCGGATCGAGTGCTACGACATGAGCCACCTCCAGGGACAGGCGTACGTCGGGTCGATGGTGGTCATGGAGGACGGCGTGCTGCGCCCCGGCGACTACCGGCATTTCCGGGTGAGCGTGCCAGGCAACGACGACGTCGGCGCCATGCGCGAGGTACTGGGGCGCCGGCTGGATCGCCTGGGTGACCGGCGCTTCGGCGCTCGCCCCGATCTCGTGGTGCTCGATGGTGGTGCGCCTCAGCTCAACGGCGTCCTGCGCCTCGTGGAGGAGCGGGGCATCGCGGACCCCCCGCCCTTCGTCGCGCTGGCCAAGTCCTTCGAGGAGCTCTATATCCCGGGCCGCTCCGAGCCCGTGCGCCTGCCTCGGGGAACGATGGCGCTCTATCTCCTCCAGCAGCTGCGCGACGAGGCCCACCGCTTCGCCATCACCTATCACCGTCGTCGCCGCTCGCTCCAGCAGGAGCGCTCGGCACTGGAGGGGATTCCGGGCCTTGGACCTGCTCGCCGGGAGGCGCTGCTCGCGCGCTTTGGCTCCATCTACGAGGTTGCCGAGGCCTCCGTGGAGGCGCTCATGGCTACCGGCCTGCCGCGCAGCGTAGCCGAGGCCGTCCACGAGCGCCTTGGCGTGCTCTATCGTCGGACGGTGCAAGCGGGCTAGGAGGCGGGATGGACCTCGAGGCGTTCCGGGCGATGCCGGACGCGCAGGCGATGCTGCGCGACCTGTGGGAGACGCACGCGCCCTGGTGGCACGAGCACTTCACGCAGGGAGCGGATGTCGAGTACGTCGACCAGGTGATCCCCGAAGTCCTCGCGCGCGTTGGTCGGCCTCGCCGCGTGCTCGACGTCGGGGGTGGCGAGGGCCAGGTCGCTCGCGCCATCGCCGCCCGCACTGCAGCCGAGGTGCTCGTCGTCGAGCCAAGCGCGAACCAGGCCCGCGAGGCTCGCGCGCGCGGCAGCCTCGTGGTGCGCGGCAGTGCGGAGGCCTTGCCCGTGGCCAGCGCATCGGTGGATCTCGTCACGATCGTGCTCGTGCTCGAGCACGTCCTCGACCACGCTGCTGCTCTGGCCGAGGTCGCTCGGGTGCTCGAGCCGGGGGGTCGTCTCGTGCTCGCGCTCAACCACCCCATCATCCAGGTGCCCGAGTCGGGACTCGTGGAGGACGTCGAGGCCGGGGAGACCTACTGGCGCTTCGGGCGCTACCTCGCCCCGGACGTCACCGTCGAGGAGGTCGCCGACGGTGTCTACATTCCGTTCGTGCACCGTCCGCTCGAGACCTACGTCCGAGCTGCGCTGGCTGCGGGCCTCGTCCTTATCGACTTCGCCGAACCCGCTCCCGTCGAGCGGTGGTTGGTGAGCCAGCCCGCTCCGGCGTTGCTGGCGTGGCTGCCCAGGCTGCTCCTCACCACCTGGGAGCGTCGGTGAGATCGGTCGTGGTAGTCACGGGCATGTCCGGCGCCGGTCGCTCGACGGTCGCCGAGGCGCTCGAGGACGCAGGGTGGTTCGTCGTCGACAACGTGCCGCTCTCGCTGGTCTCCAAGGTGCTCGAGCTCGCAAGCCAGGCGGGGGAGGAGCGGCTCGCCCTCGTGGTTGGCCGGCCCTACGCGGAGGAGCTGCGCCGCCTTAGCGACTTGCTCGACGAGCTGCGAGACTCCGGTGTGACCATTCGCGTGGTGTTCGTGGACGCCGAGGACGACGTGCTGGTGGCGCGGTTCGAGGCGACGAAGCGGCCCCACCCGCTGGGGACCAGCGGCGGGCTGGCCGAGGCCATCGCGACCGAACGCAGGCTGCTTGAGCCAGCGCGCGAGCTCGCCGACGCTGTCGTCGACACTTCGGAGCTCTCGAGCCACGAGCTGCGGGCCCGCGTCAACGCCCTGCTGGAGGAGCCGAGCTCGGTGCCGACGCTGCGGGTGGTGGTGACCTCGTTCGGCTTCAAGTACGGCACACCGCGCGATCTTGACCTCCTCTTCGATGTCCGCTTCCTTCCGAACCCGTACTGGCGGCGGGAGCTGCGCGCGCTCAGTGGGTTGGAGGCTCCGGTGCGGGACTACGTGCTCGGGGCCCCGGACACAGCGGAGTTCCTCGCACGCCTCGAAGCGCTCCTCGGTTTCGTGGTGCCGCGCTACGTTGCCGAGGGGCGCGCCTACCTTCACGTCGGGGTTGGTTGCACGGGAGGTCGTCATCGGTCGGTGGTCATCGCCACGGAGATCGCAGCACAGCTTGCGCGGTTGGGGGTCAGTGCGGACGTACGTCACCGTGACGTGGAGCGTGCGTCGTGAGGGCGGTGGTGCTGGGCGGCGGCCACGGGATCGGGGCGAGCATCCAGGCCCTGCGCCAACTCGAGATCGGCTTCACGGTCGTGGTGGGTGTCGCCGACGACGGGGGATCCACGGGTCTGCTGCGCGCTCGTGCGAGCGCGCTGCCCGGCGTCGGCGACGCCCGCCACGCCCTCGCCTCGCTGATCGGTCCTGACGAGCCGTTCGCGCTCCTGCTCGAGCACCGGCTCGAGCACCCAGCGCTGAGTCCGCACCCGATCGGCAACGCTGCCTTGGTGGCGCTGTGGGAGATGACGGGTTCGCTCACGCAGGCCCTTGCGAACCTCTGCTCGATCGCGGGCGTCACCGAGGTGGTGCTGCCCTCGAGCGAAGCTCCGCTCGTGCTGCATGCCCGCACGAAGGACGGTGCCACGGTGAGTGGGCAGCTCGCCATCCACCTCAATCGCGGTGTGTGGGAGGTGAACGTGGAGCCGGCCGACGCGGTGAATCCTCTCGTCGTCGAGGCCATCCTGACGGCGGACGTGGTGGTGCTCGGACCAGGCTCACTCTTTACCTCCGTGCTGGCGACGGCGGTGAGCCCAGGGGTGCGCGAAGCGCTCGCCGTCTCGCGCGCTCGTGTCGTCTTCGTCGAGAACCTCGCGCGCCAGGAGAGTGAGACCTTGGACCTGGATGCGGACGGACACCTCGAGCGAGTGCGAGCGCACGGGGTGCGCGTTGACGCCGTCGTCGCCGACCACGGTTTCACCCCGAGGGCTGCGCGCACACGGGACGTGCTGGTGCGCTCGTGGCGGCTGCGCGCCCACGACGGCTCCCACGATCCCTCCCGCCTGGCCAGCGCCTTGGGCGAGGTTCTAGAGGGATTGGGAATCCGACCAACAGGGGAACGCGGGGGCTAGTCCTGCGATTGGCTGGCTCCGCCGTCGTCACTGGGGCTAACCTAGGCACCCGTTGGCAGTACGAGCCGCCTGCCGAGGTTCGCACCCTGGCAAGGATGACGAGGAGATAGTCATGCGCGTCGCGATCAATGGGTTCGGCCGCATTGGCCGCATGTTCCTGCGCGCGGTGGAGCGCACCGGATCGGACATCGAGATCGTCGCGATCAACGACTTGACGTCGGTCGAGGTGAACGCCCAGCTGCTGCGGCGGGACTCGACCCACGGTGCCTTCCCAGCACCGGTCGAGGTCGACGGCGATGCGCTGGTCGTGGGGCAGCGACGCATCCGTGTGCTCGCCGAGCGCAACCCCGCGGATCTGCCGTGGAAGGAGCTTGAGGTCGACTGCGTCGTCGAGTCGACGGGCATCTTCACCGATGGCGACAAGGCCCGTGCCCACCTCGAGGCGGGAGCGCAGACGGTCGTGATCTCAGCACCGGCGACGAACGTCGACGGCACCTTCGTCATGGGCGTCAACGACGAGCTCTACGACCCGGCCAGCCACCGGGTCATCTCCAACGCCTCGTGCACCACCAACTGCTTCGTCCCGATGATCAAGGTCCTCAACGACTCCTTCGGGGTGGAGCGGGGTCTGATGACCACCGTGCATGCCTATACCAACGACCAGAACCTGCTCGACCTGCCTCACAAGGATCTTCGACGGGCGCGTGCGGCCGCTATCAACATCGTGCCGACGTCGACCGGTGCGGCTCGCGCGACCTCGTTGGTGATACCGGCGATGCAGGGTCGTCTCGACGGTACGGCGGTGCGCGTCCCCGTGGTGGACGGTTCCATCACCGACGTCAACGTCATCGTTCGCGCCGAGGTCGACCGCGACGACGTGAACCGAGCCTTCGCCGCGGCAGCTGCCTCGGGACCGCTGGTCGGCAAGCTCGTCTACTCGGAGGAGCCGCTCGTCTCGAGCGACATCGTGGGCTCTCCTGCGTCGTGCACGTTCGATGCGCCGCTCACGATGACTATGCCCCTCGGCAACGGAACCACCCTTGTCAAGGCGTTCGGGTGGTACGACAACGAGACTGGTTACTCGCACCGGCTCCTTGATCTCGTCGAGCTGGTAGCGAGGAGGGCAGCCGAGGCGTGATGGATCTCCCGCGCATCGACGACCTTGGGGACCTCGAGGGTAAGCGCGTCCTTGTTCGGGCGGATCTCAACGTTCCGCTCGCGCTGCAGCGAGGCGCGATGGTGGTCGCCGACGACTTTCGCATCCGCGCGAGCGTGCCCACCATCCGCCTGCTCCAGGAGCGCGGTGCCACCGTGACGGTGTGCTCCCACCTCGGTCGGCCCAAGGGCGCAGATCAGCGTTACTCCATGGCACCGGTCGAGGCGGCGCTCGCCGAGCTTGTGCCTGGGGTGCGCGTGCTCGAGAACCTGCGCTTCGATCCTCGCGAGACCGCCGGCGACGTCAGCTTCGCGAAGGAGCTTGCCGCGGGTCAGGAAGCCTTCGTCCTCGACGCGTTCGGTGCGGCACACCGAGCGCACGCCTCCATCGTCGGCGTTCCCTCGCTCCTGCCCTCCGCCGCTGGGCTGACCCTGCTCGACGAGGTCGAGCACCTCTCGGTGCTGCTTGAGGACCCACCGCGGCCCTACGTCGCGATCGTCGGGGGCGCGAAGGTCTCCGACAAGCTCGGTCTGCTGCGCGCCCTCGTCGGCAAGGTCGATACGGTCCTCGTGGGTGGGGCGATGGCCTTTACGTTCTTGCTCGCCCAGGGTCACGACATCGGTGACTCGCTGGTCGAGGAGTCGTTCGTGGATGCGGCGAGGGAACTCCTTGCTACGGGCAAAGTCGAGCTCCCCATCGACTTCGTGGTGCTAGCGACCGAGGAACCTGTCGGGCCTGACGCCCATGGGCCCGCTGGCGAGGTCGTCCACCAGGAGGTGGGGCGAGGTCGCCGGGGGCTCGACATCGGGCCTGCGAGTGTTGCTCGCTTCGGCGAGATCATTCAGGGTGCGGGCTCGTTGCTGTGGAACGGCCCAATGGGGCTGTTCGAGGATCCGCGGTTCGCTGGGGGCACTCGCGGCATTGCGGCGGCGGTGGCGTCATCGTCCGCCTACAGCGTCGTGGGTGGCGGCGACTCGGTCCGCGCGGTGCGCGAGGCTGGCCTCGAAGATCAGATCACGCACGTGTCGACTGGAGGGGGGGCGTCGCTCGAGTTCATCGAGCAGGGAGATCTGCCCGGGCTGGCCGCGCTGCGCGCTTCCCGGAGCCGCGCATGACACGGCGCGTGCCGGCTCCTGAACCGGCCCCCAGTGGCCGGGTGAGGTTGGTCGTCGCGAACTGGAAGATGCACCTGACGCATCTCGAGACGATCGCCTACCTCCAACAGCTCTGGCACCTCCTGGAACCCGACGACTACCGTCGAGCCGAGATCGTGATCTGCCCGCCGTTCACCGCGCTGCGTTCGGCGCAGCTCACCATCGACACGGACGCGATGAGCTTCAGGCTGGGTGCCCAGGACGTGTACTGGGAGCCCGAGGGTGCCTTCACCGGCGAGGTCAGCGTCCCCATGCTCGCGAAGCTGGACGTGAGCTACGTCATCGTCGGCCACTCCGAGCGGAGGCGTCTCTTCGGCGAGTCGGATGAGGTCGTGGCCCGCAAGGCGAGTGCGGTCCTCGGCGGCGGGTTGGCACCTATCGTGTGCGTCGGCGAGACGAGCGACGAACGCGCATCAGGTGACACGGGGGCGGTGCTGGCGCGCCAGCTGGACGCAGTCCTCGAGCAGGCACCGGCAAGGGAGCTCGACCGGATGGTCATCGCTTACGAGCCGGTGTGGGCCATCGGCTCGGGCACGCCCGCGAATCCGGAGGACGCTGAGGACGCAGCAGCGCAGCTGCGGCGGCGGCTCGCCGAGAGCGCGGGAGATGCGGTGGCGGCTCGCGTGCGGATCCTCTACGGCGGCTCTGTCGACGTCGGCAACGCGGCGAGCTTCCTTGGGCAAGTCGACGTCGATGGGCTACTCGTGGGCGGAGCCTCATTGGATCCGCAGCGCTTCGCCCAGCTCGTCGGGGCGCAGGCTCCGAGCCCCTCCTAGACTGGCAGCAGTCAGGAGGAGAGGTAATGCTCACCGCAGTGCTCGTCGTGGTGCAGATGGTCTCGGCGATCGGCATGGTCGTCTTCATCCTCCTGCACGCCGGCAAGGGCGGCGGCCTCTCCGATCTCATGGGTGGGTCTGGGTTGAGCTCGGCGGCGAGCTCCTCGGTGGCAGAGCGCAACCTCGACCACATCACCATCGTGCTCGCGGTGGCGTTCGCGCTTTCAAGCATTGCGTTGGGGTTGCGGCTCTAACAGGTGACCGTCGCGCTCCTGCTCGTTGGGGCAACGATCGTGGCGGTCGCACTGCGCCCGCGCGGTCTGGGTGTGGGCACGATCGCCCTCGGTGGTGCTCTCATCGCGCTCGCTGCGCGGCTCGTGACGCTGCATGACCTTGCGGTGGTACTCGGCATCGTGTGGAATCCGACGCTCACTTTCGTCGGCATCGTCGCGATCTCGATCGTGCTGGACGAGGCAGGGGTGTTCGCGTTCCTCGCGCAGCTGGCGTTCGGGGCCTCGCGCGGCTCGTTGGCACGGCTCTTCGTCCTCCTCGTGGTTGCCGACGCCTTGGTGGCTGCGGTGTTCGCGAACGACGGTGCCGCGTTGATCCTGACTCCCATCGTGCTCGAGGGGGTGCTCGCAGCCGGGGTGTCCACCAGCGCTGCCTGGTGGCTCGTGATGGCTGTTGGGTTTGTCGCGGACGCGGCGAGCGTGCCGCTGCCGATCTCGAACCTCGTCAATCTCATTGGTGCCGAGGGCATCCCTCACGAGAGCTTCGCTCGCTACGCGGTGGTGATGGTGCCGGTGGACGTGCTGGTGGTCGCGGTGAGTCTGGCCGTACTGTGGTGGTGGTCGCGTCGCCACCTCGCGGGGGTGCGCCTAGCGGTGGTGACACTGCCGCCGGGCGCTTCGCTGCGGGATCGCCGTGTCGCGCTGGCTGCTGCTGTGGTGATGCCGATCCTCCTAGTCTCCTACCTCCTCGACGGCGTGCTCGGGTTGCCGATCAGCGTCCTCACGGCCTTGGCGCTCGGGGTTCTGCTCGCGGTGGCAGCGCTCGAGGGCTGGCCCCCCAGGCGGCGCCGTGGTGGTGTGAGCGTGGTCCAGCCGCTCCGGGCGGCCCCCTGGCAGGTTGTCGTCTTCTCGATCGGCATGTACGTCGTGATCGAGAGTCTGGTGCACACAGGGGTGCTCGCCTCGGCTGTGAGAGCGATCGCGGCGGTGGGACGCCTGCCGCTCGGTGGCTCGGTGGTGGTGGCGGGGTTGACGAGTGCCCTCGGTGCCTCCATCGTGAACAACCTCCCGGCGATCTTCCTGGCGCACCTCGGCGTCGGGGCAGCAGGACTGGGGGCGCGGACCGCGAGTGCTCTGACCTACGCAGCGATCGTGGGCTGCGATCTCGGGCCCAAGCTCACGCCCATCGGTTCGCTCGCCACCCTGCTGTGGCTGCACGTGCTCGAGCAGCGCGGTGTGCACGTGGGGTGGGGCCGCTACGTGCGCACCGGTGTGGTGCTTACTGTGCCTGTGTTGCTGGTGGTGCTCCTTGGGCTCGGACTCTGGCTCTCGGTGCTCGGCGCCTAGGGGTCCTAACGGGGCGTTCTCACGCTCGGTGCTCAACTTTTGGTGAGATGCGTCGATAGCTGCGTCGTGGACGCATTCGAGGAGTACCTGGCCCTGTGCCCCCGAGCACTCGTGCTCATCGAGGGCGGCATCGTTGTCTGGGCCAACGAGGCGATGGCGCGACTCGTGCATCGCGATCGCAACGAACTCCTCGGGGCGGCGCTCGGCGTCGTCGGGGGTCTGCCGCTCGAACCGCCTCGGGACCAGTTGGTCGAGGTGGCGTTGTGGGCCGGCAACGGGTCCCTCCTCGACTGCTGGGCCGAGCTTACGTGGTTGGGCGAGCAGGTGATGGTCGAACTCGACTTGGTGGAGGCCCGCGAGAGCGATGAGGAGGTTGCCGCACTCAGGGCCGTGGCCGATGTCACGCCTGTCGGCATGTTCGTCTCCGACCGCGGCCTGCGGCTCCGTTACGTCAACCAGGCGCTGGCCAGGATCCTCAAGGCGCGTCGCGACGAGCTCGTGAGTACGAACTGGGTCTCCTGCTTCGCACCCCGGGACCAGCCGCTCGTGCGCGAGCTGGCGATGCAGGGCCTGCGCGGTCAGTCCACCTCCACCATGCTCGAGGTGAACCTGGCCTCGGGCGAGCCGCGTGTGCTCGAAGTCACGGTCGTTCCGGTGCGGGGAGGTGACGGGAGACTGCGCTTCGCCGGCACCGTCAACGACCGCACCGGACAGCGACGCGAGCTGCTCGCGCACGAGGCCGCGTCGGGTTCGCGGGAGGGAGGTGGTCGGGATGCGCATTGAGCTTGAAGTAGAAGCGGGGGACCAGGCGAGCCTGGCCGCGTTTCTGCGCGCGCTGGGCGACGAGGCCAACGGGTTTCCCGAGCTTGCGCTGGTGGCCGAACGCGACCCGGGGCTGGCAGCTGCGATCCTCAAGCTGGCGAACTCGTCCTACTACGGACTAGCCGGGGAGGTGGATCGGCTGGACTTTGCCTGTGCGGTTGTGGGGGTTCTCGGGCTTCGCTCGCTCACCGTTGCCGAGCTTGCTCGCCGCCGTGGTCCTTACCCGAGCGAGCTCGCTCGTTTCGCCAACCAGCTCACCGTGGAGATGCAGCGCCGCGCGGCGGGCTTCGCCATCGACGAGCAGGTCGCGCTCAGCGTCGGCCTTGTCGCCACGCTGGGCTGGGTGCTCGCTGTCCAGCAGGATCCGGTCGGCTACGCCCAGCTCATGGAGTTGCCGATCGAGGAACGCCGAGGCTACGAGATCGAGCGCTGGGAGGAGCCGCTGGTGCGCTTGACGCAGCGGGCGCTCGCCCACTGGGCCTTCCCTGAGGCGATCGTGGCGGCGGTCGGCGAACTCGATGGCCAGGGGGAGCCGTCGCCGCTCGGTGCGTTGCTGCGCACGGCGTGGCAGGCCACCCTGAGCTCGATCGGTCCTGATGCTGGCTTGAGCGCCATCGGAAGCTGAAGTGCCCGCGCCCGGGTTCGCTACCGTGATCTTGCCGGCAGCCGGCTCGGGAGCTAGCTCGGCAGGACGGTCACCAGGGTCCCGATGTGCACCTGGGGATAGAGGACGCCGGCGGTAGCAACGGGCAGCTCGACGCACCCCAGGCTCTGTGGGAAGCCGTAGGCCGCTCGCGGAAATCCGTGCACGGCGACCGAGCCGTTGAAGTAGTTGATCCAGTGCACGAGGTCGTGGTACGGGGTGCCGTTGGGGTTCGTACCGCTCATGTAGTTCTCGACGTAGCGAAGGTAGATCGGCCAGGTCCCCACCGGGGTGTTGAGGCCGGGGATTCCGGTGTTGACTGGCGAGGTCAGTACGACTTGGCCGTTCACGTAGAGCCACAGCGTCTCGGGTCGCGCCTTCGAGACCAGGATGTAGGAGTACGGGTGCGGATCCAGGGTGTGAGTCAGGGCGTCGTGGATGAGCGTCGGCCACAGCAGTGGGTTGGCAAGCCCGTTGTCGTCGAGGCCTTGGGCGTGCTCGAACGCCATGACCGCACCCTGGGTGATCACGGTGTAGGCGCCCTGCTGCCAGAGGCTCTCCAGTGGGCTCGGCATCGACCAACTCCAGGAGAAGGTCCCCGATGGCGGGTTGATCGTGGCAGCTGCCTGGGCATCCAGACTCGAGGGCACCGGGGAGGAGGGCGTGAAGCGCAAGGGCAGGTAACCGAGCTGCGCGAGGAGCTCCTGGAGCCGCAGGATCGAGGGTGTAGCCCCCGTGAGTGGGAGGCTGTTGGTCGTCGGGCCGAGCGAACCGTTGGCCCCTGCGACCTGGACCGGGGTCGGCAGGTGGAGGGTGAAGCTCTCGCCAGGCCAGAAGTCGGGTGTGGTCGGCGTGAAGACCAGGCTGTAGGGAGTTGGACGGCTCCAGGTTCCCTCGACCGGGTCGGCCCCTTGGACGGTGGGCTCGATGGTGGGATTGGCGTTGCCGAAGACCTTGGCGACCGGCTGCGAGAGCGTGACCGTGACGCTTGAGGTGGGTGTAAGTCCCGTGGTACCCGGCGAGACGATCGCGATCGGGGAGGTCGTCGAGGTGCGGAAGAAGGTGAGCGTGGACGGCGTGGCCGGCTCTTCCCAGGGAGCCGGGGCGGCCGCGACGTCGACGACGCCGGCGCTGAGCTGGCTCGAGGGGGATATCAGTGTGAGCTTGCGGGCGGGGCGTGCCAGGCGGATGGTCTGCTCGCCGGCGGGCGTGGTGATCCGCACCACGCTGACCGGGGTTGAGAAGTAGCTCGTCACCGAGCCTTTGGAGGTGATGACCACTGGGTCGAGCAGGCGCGTTGTCGGGGCGACGAGGCTGGTGCGCGTCGTCGTCGTGGGACCGAGTAGCCAGCGCAGCCACGGTGGGGTGCGTAGCGTCGCCTCGACGTCGATGACGCTGCCCTGGGCGATCGCTACCCGCGGCAGGATCCGGTTGTCGACGACGCGGACGGGGACACGATGCCCGGCGATGCTGACGTGCACGGCGAGGAGGCGCTCAGCGACACCGTGGTGGTCGATGCGGGCCAGACCGCGCTCACTCGCCGAGAGCTGCGTGCGGGGCAGCTCCAGGTAGGCAACGCCAGCCCCAGCTGCGACCAAGACAACTGCGCCGGCAGCAACGACGCTGGTGTGGCGACGACGCTGTTGGCGTGAGCGCTGAACCCTCATGCGGCCTCCCTCGGCGACCTGCGTAAAGCCTCGTGCTCGGGCCGTCATGGCTAGTGTAACGACACCTCTTAGCGATTTCCTGAGAGCCTGGTTGCGGGGAGGTCCGTGCTCGCCAAGTACTTCGTTGAGGCCTTCGTCACGCTGCTCGTCATCATCGATCCGATCGGCAACGTGCCGACGTTCCTTGCGATCACCCGGGGACGGGATGCGCAGGCCCGCCGGCGACTCGCCGCACAGGCCGTGGCTGTTGCGAGCGTTGTGCTGGCCGTGTTCGCGCTCGCCGGTTCGGCGATCCTCAGCTACCTCGGGATTTCCATACCGGCGCTCGAGGTGTCCGGCGGACTGCTGTTGCTACTCGTGGCGCTCGAGCTCCTGACCGGCAGGGGAAGCACCATCGGTACGACGGAGGAGGGCATCTCGGTTGCGGTGGTGCCACTGGCTACCCCACTCATCGCTGGGCCCGGCGCCATCGCCGCGGTGCTGCTGCTCGCACGGCGGGCCAACGACCCTGCCCACGGGGCGGCACTGGCCGTTGCGCTTGTGGGCGTCATGGTGGTGCTCTTTCTCGTGCTGTTCTATGCGAGCTCGCTGGTTCGGGTGCTTCGAGAGTCGGGCATCGCGTTACTGTCGCGGATCTTCGGTCTGCTCCTTGCGGCCATCGCGGTGCAGCTGGTGCTCGGCGGTCTTCGCGCCTTCGGCCTCTAGCGCGCCGGCTCGTCGTCGCGCTCGTGCGAGGACGACTGTGGCCCCTCGGAGAGATCGTGATCCTCGCGATCGCACCGGTGGCACTCGAACTCCAGCGTTGCGTGAGTGATCCCGAATTGTTCGTAGAGCTCTCGGCGCAGCTCGTCGGCGAGCAGCTGTGTCTCGTGTACGGTCCGCCGTGGATCGGTGACCACGTGCGCCGAGAGCGCGAGCGCGTGGTCGTCGACGCGCCAGATGTGGATGTGGTGGATTGCTTCCACGCCGGAGTGAGCCTCGAGCATGGCGCGTACCCTCGAGGGTGGCACGTGGGCCGGAGCCAGGTCGAGGGCGAGGTTTGCGGCATCCTGCAGAATGTGCAGGGATCCTGCGCTCACGAGCAGGGCGATGACCGCGGCTGCGGCGACCTGGGCCAGGTGGGCGAAGCTGGTGAGGCTCGCGAGCGCGGCGATACCGGTGATGAGTGTTGCGCCGAGGTCGGCAATGCCGTGCAGCCCGAGGGCTCTTGCGCTCGCGCTCCCTCGAGCCGTGTGAGCCACGGCGAGCATTGGCCATGCTGGAAGCAGGCTCGCCAGGGTCGCGAGTCCGAGCAGCACGGAGGGTATTGACGTTCGGCTCTGCGCTTGCGCGACGGCTGCAAGCACGCTCCCGACGATCAGGACGAGCGCGAGGACGGCGCCGACCAAGGCGTCCACACGCGCCCACCCAAAGGTGCCGCGCTCGTCGGGCGGCCGCTGTGCCAGCCGGCGCGCGAAGAGGCCAGCGGCCACGGTCGCAAGGTCGAGGAGGGCATGGAGCGCGTCCTCCGCGACGAGACCGCTTCGACTCGCGAACGCGAGCGTGACGAGTCCGAGGACCGCCAGGATGGCCGCGCCGAGTGCCACAGTGGAGTGCTGGTGCGATCGCGTGCTTCGATGCTACTCGGCGCTGGTGACGCAAGGGAGGTCTGGTGGAGTGATTGCGAGTGTGATAGCATCCATAACGGAGTCTTGGTTGTTCGAGGCGTGGTCGTCGAGGGGCCATCGTCGAGGGGCTCAGGCAGCGCGGCGCTTGTCGCGCGATCCGGTACGAGCGTTTATCAGTCTCCACCCCGAGACCCCTAGCACACCGCCGGCGAGAGCCGGCGGTGTGCACGTCATACGTCCGATGCGGACCGTGTCGAGCCGAAAGTGCTTCGCGCCCGGTGCGAGGCCTTGGTAACGTGGGCGCGTGCGCATCGCGACTCAGGTCGACTACGCGGGCGACGTCCTCGCCACCGCCGAGCAGGTGGCCACGTGGGAGGACGCCGGCGTGGATCTTGTGCTCGTTCCCGAGGCCTACGGCCAAGATGCGATCAGCCTCCTTGGCTACCTCGCGGCCCGGACGTCGCGAGTCGAGCTCGGCCCTGGGATCCTCCCCATCTACTCGCGAACGCCAGCGCTCATCGCGCAGACGGCGGTGGGGCTCGACGTGATCTCGCACGGACGCGCGGTGCTGGGGCTTGGAGCCTCCGGTCCCCAGGTCGTGGAGGGGTGGCACGGGGTACCCTACGATCGTCCTCTGGCTCGCACTCGGGAGATCATCGAGATCTGCCGCACCGTGTGGCGGCGCGAGGCGCTGGAGCACCACGGCATCTACGAGATCCCCTGCCGCGGTCCGGGGACGACGGGCCTCGGCAAGCCACTCAAGCTCATAACGCACCCACCGCGCTCCCGGATCCCCATCTACCTTGCAGCTCTCGGCGACCGTAACGTAGCGCTGGCAGCCGAGCTTGCCGAAGGGTGGCTGCCGTTCCTCTTCTCGCCGGAGCGAGCCGGGGAGGTGTGGGGCTCGGCACTGCGAGAGGGGCTTGCTAGACGCGCTTCGGATCTCGGACCCTTGGACATCGTGGCAGGCGGCATCCTCGCAATCGGCAAGGATCGAGAGGGGTTGCGGGATCTGGCCCGGCCAATCGTCGCACTGTATGTGGGGGGCATGGGTGCCAAGGGCCGCAACTTCTACCACGACGTCATGGTGCGCTACGGGTTCGGCGACCTCGCCGATGCGATCCAAGAGCGCTACCTAGCCGGCGATCGTGAGGGAGCAGCGGCGCTTGTGCCCGAGGAGTTGCTGCGTGAACTGACGCTCGTCGGTGACGTCGCCTGGGTGCGCGATCGGGTCGACGCGTGGCGGGCAGCGGGCGTGACGACGCTGCTCGTGACGCCGGTCGGGCCGGAGCCGCTGGCGAGCCTACGGACGCTGGCCGAGCTCGTCCACCCATGAGCTGGCCTCGGCTCCTTGCGGGTTGGCTCGCCTGGGTTGCCATCGGCTATGCGGCAGCGAGCGTAGTGGGAATAGGCGACCCCTTGCCGAGCTCGACGAACACCGAGGGCAGAGTGCTCGTGATCGTGCCAGCTCACAACGAGGAGCACGCACTCGGCCACCTGCTGGACTCTCTGGCGCGCCAGGAGCTTCGAGCGAGCTCACTGAGGATCCTCGTCGTGGACGACAACTCCAGCGATGCGACGGCCAAGGTCGCACGCTCCCGTGGGGTCGCGGTCCATCGTGCACCGGTCCCGCCGAGCAACGTCAACCCAAAGTCGGCCGCACTCGCCTCCGTCGCGAGCGAGGTCTCCCAGAGCGACTGGGTTGTGTTCGTGGATGCGGACGTGGAGTTCGTCGAGCCGGATGCGCTCGCCCGCGTACTCGGTGCGGCGGCAGGGGGTGCGCTGGCGCGCTTGGTGTCTGTCCAGCCTCGTCCACGTCTGCCGAGCCGCCTGGGCGCTCTGAGCGCGTGGCTCTGGATCACCCCGCTCGTCGCGAGCGGCGCGATGGTCCCCTGGTCGCACCACCAGACCCGCGTCGCCTTCGGTCCGGTGCTTGCCATGGCAACCTCTACGTACGAACGTCTCGGTGGTCATCGCGCCGTTGTCGCCGAACCCCTCGACGACGCGGCACTAGCCGGGCGCGCACGCGCTGCGGGCTGCGAGGTGCTGGCGTGGGCAGGCGGCGAGGCGATCGCTATGGACCCCTACAAGCAGCTCGGCGAGCTGGTTACCGGTTTGCGCAAGAACCTCGTCCTCGGAGCACGTGCTGCAGCCCCGATCCCCGCTGCCCTCGCAGCGGTCTGGGTCGGCAGCACGCTCGAGGCGCTCGTCGCGCTCGCTCGCACGCGGCGAGTCCGAGCAGCGCTCCTTGCTCGCGGCGTCGCGGGTCTCGGAGTGGCGCTGCTCGGAGCGCGTCGGCTCGGCTTGGCCAACGGCGCCGGAGGGCCGCTCGTCGTCGCCGGGCTCGGCGTGCTCGTTGGCGTGAGCTCGCTCTCCGCCTGGGACGTGGTGCGTGGCATGACGCGATGGCATGGGAGATCGCTACGGTTGCGCTGATCCCGCGAGTGCTGCTAGCGGTGGCCTGGTGGCTTGGCACGAGCGTACTGGTGGGCTGGAGTGCGAGCCGCCTGGATTCGCGCGCGCTCGCCGCGCTGGGTGCACCGCTCAGCCCTCGTGGGTTCGAGTCGGAAGGTCGCTGCTACGAGCGGCTCGGGGTACGGCGGTGGAAGCGCGTTATGCCGGACGCAGGAGCCTGGTTCGGCGGTGCGCGCAAGCGGCTCACCGGCCCCCATGCCGCGCGTAGCCTGCGGCAGCTGCGCCAGGAGCTGGATCGGGCTGAGCTGGTGCACCTCGTGTTGCTCGTGACGCAGTGGGTACCGAGCCTGTGGTTGGGTCCGCTGTGGTGGCTCGGACCGACCTACGCGGTGGTCGCGAACCTGCCGCTCGTGGTGGTGACCCGCTACGCGCGAGCGCGTCTCGAAGTCATCCGAGGGCGCAACCCACGCTCGTCGCCGCCGCAGGGCGACGATCCCACGCAGACCTAGCCGGTGGCTGGCGACGCCTCGCCGCTGATTGCACGCTCTGGCTCGCGCAGCATGGTGGATCGGTAGTAGCGAAGCTCCGCGATGGAGTCCCGCACGTCATCCAGGGCGCGGTGGGTCGGGTTCTTCGGAGGCATCGCAGCGATGACGGATGGATACCACCGCCGGGCCAGCTCCTTGAGGCTGGACACGTCGACGGAGCGGTAGTGGAGCATACCCTCGACGCGGGGCATGTGGCGAGCGAGAAACCGTCGGTCGGTGCCGATCGAGTTCCCACAGAGCGGGACCTGGGCTGGGTCGGGAAGATGGGCGGCGAAGAACTCGACCACGGCGTTCTCGGCCTCCTCGAGCGTGAGTGTCGCCGCGCGGACATCCTCGAGGAGGTGGTTGAGGGTGTGCATCTGCACCACGACAGGCTCCATCGTCGCGAGCTGCTCCTCGCTTGCACGCAGCACGAGCGGGCCGAGTTCCGCCACCGTCTGGAGCTCGTCGTCGGTGACGATGGCGGCGACCTCGAGAATGGAGCAGCGCTCCGGGTCGAGGCCGGTCATCTCGAGGTCCATCCAGGCCAGCACGAGCTCAGGCTAATCCACGTAACGACTACCCTTGCCCGGGAGGTGAGGAGTGCGAGTGGACGTCGTTCCTTCCAGCCGGCCTTGGGTGATGATCCCAACCTACAACGAGGCCGCCAACATCGAGACAGTCATCACAGCGATTCTCGCAGCGGTTCCCGCGAGCAGTGTGCTGGTCGTCGATGACGGTTCTCCTGACGGCACCGCAGCGATCGTGCGTCGTCGCATGGCCGACGACCAGCGAGTCCATCTCCTCGAGCGCTCCGCGAAGACCGGTCTTGGTGGGGCGTACCGAGACGGCTTCAAACTCGCCATCGGGGAGGGAGCGACGGCGCTTGTTGAGATCGACGCCGACCTCTCGCACGATCCCAGTGTGATCCCAGCGTTGCTCGCCGAGCTGGATCGAGGGGCGGCGCTCGCGATCGGGTCCCGCTACGTCCCTGGTGGATCCAGTCCTGGTCTGTCGGCAGCTCGGCTCGCGCTCTCACGCGGCGGCAATCTCTACGCAGCGTGGATGCTCAAGCTGCCGGTGCGTGATGCGACCGCGGGGTTTCGCGCCTACCGGGTCGAGACGATCGAGGAGCTTGGCTACCGCTCCGCACGGGCCGATGGCTACGGGTTCCAGATCGAGATGACGCGCCTCGTCGCGGAGGCGGGGCTACCGATCGTCGAGGTGCCGATCACCTTTCGAGACCGCGCAGCCGGCGAGTCGAAGATGTCCGTGCGGATCGTGGTCGAGGCCATGGTGCTCTGCACGGTGTGGGGCCTGGGTCGACGGTTTGCGTGGCTCGATGAGCGCCGCCAGGAGCGTCTTGTCGAAGCCCTCGCTGCAGCCTACGAGCGTGGACGGAAGTGGTTCGAGACTCGCCGCTCCCGCTGAAGGTCAAGCGGTTGCACCCCTCAGCGGTGGTGCCTCGCTACGCTCGCGCGGGGGATGCTGGGTTGGACGTAGCGAGCGTGGAGTCGCTGACCCTGGCACCCCTCGAGCGGGCCGCCGTTCGTACAGGTATCGCACTGGAGCTGCCTCCCGGCAGCCTCGGGTTCGTGCTGCCGCGAAGCGGCCGTGCCCTTCGGGAGGGGTTGACGCTCAGCAACTCGCCAGGCCTCATCGACGCGGGGTATCGCGGTGAGCTCCTCGTCGCCGTGGTGAACCTAGGATCTGCCCCGGTGAGCATCGCCGAGGGGGATCGTATTGCGCAGCTCCTCGTGCTGACGACGCCGGCGCTCGAGGTGGTCGAGGTCACCGAGCTGTCGCCAAGCGAGCGAGGTGACGGGGGCTTCGGCCACACCGGTAGGTCGGTGCTATACTGAGGGCCGTCACGCGGACGTGGCTCAGTTGGTAGAGCATCACCTTGCCAAGGTGAGGGTCGCGGGTTCGAGTCCCGTCGTCCGCTCCAATTCCCCAACGGTGCTGAATGCTCCGGGAAGCGAGCACCGAGTAGCGGTTGTTGTCAGGGTCTCCCGCAGGTCGGCGATCATCCGGGTGCGTCGTCGCTGGGGCTGCGGCCACGTTCACGCTTTCGGTGGAGAGTGTTACGTTCGGTGGAGTGTTGCGTTGCAACGTCTCCTCGACGAGGCGATCTCGTCGTCGGCGCGGCTGTGGCTGCACCGCCGAACGCGTGTCGCGTCGAGGTAGCGAGGCGCGGTGTGATCGCGCACACGCGAGCGCCCTGCATGGATCCTCCCATGCGCGACGTTGGGTATGGCGGGATGCGTGCACCGCCTGCCTACGTCCTCTCCGGTGGCGTTGTGGTGGGTGCGTAGCGCCAGGTGCTCGTTGATGCCGCAGCGCGAGTTCGACGGGTCGGCCTCGAGGCGCTCGTCGTGAGGCAGCGGGCTCACCAAGGCGCCTTGTCGCAGGGGCGCCGTACGCCAGGAGAAGCGTGGCCGCAGCGAGCTTGAGGCGTCTTCACGACGATCCCGGCGGGCGGGGTGTCGACGAGACGATGAGGTCGGTGCGGGGCGGTGTCGATGCACGAGCTGGGTGCTTGGGAACGTGCGAGGCTCGGGAACGGTCGATGCGGATCCAGTGCAGTGCCGAGGACTCGACGAGTCGCCGGGAGAGCTCTGCGCACGCGAAGCTCAGAACGAGAGCGAGCAAGATACCGAGCGTGCCGTCGCCGCGCAGCCACGTCAGCCACGGGTAGTGCCAAAGGTAGAGGGCGTAGGAACGCGTGCCGACGTAGCGCAGGGGCGCCGAGCCCAGGGCACGTGCTGGCAGCTGTGTGGTGAGCGACGCGCTGGCGACGACGACACCGACGGAGGCCATGGTGGCGATGATCCACGTGAGGAGGTACGCCGCGAGCGCGCTCGCGGGTACGAGGGGTGAGCCGGGTGCAGCGAGCGGCGAAGCGACCCAGAGGAGCAGGCCAGCTGAGAGACCGAAGACGACGCTTGCGGACCGGCGTCGGGCGAGGAGGCGCGAATCTCCGTACGACCAGGCGACGGCGGCGACGCCGCCGAGGAGGAAGGCCGCTGCGCGGGTGTCGGTGCCCATGTAGATCCTGAGGGAGCCGTGACCGTGGTGCCAGAGCAACGGGACCTCCGCCAGGGACGCCACTGCGAGGAAGAGTCCGGTGGCAACGAGGAGCCAGCGACGCCGGGGCAGTACGAGGGCGACGAGCGGCGCCCAGGCGAGGTAGAACTGCTCCTCTACCGAGAGCGACCAGAGGTGGGCGATCGCGAGGTAGTGCGTGAAGGCGTGCTCGATCACCGCCCAGTTGAGCACGTAGACAGCGGCGGCGAGCACGCCCTCGATGGCGGTGGCGAAGGGTTTCGGGCCGCCACGTCCCCCGCCGGGCACGGTCGTCATCCAGGGGTCGTGTCCGAAGAGGGCGTCGACGAGCAGCCAGAGGGAGAGGAACAGCGCGAGTGCAGGCAGAAGCCTGCGCGCCCGGCGCTGGAAGAACGCCTTGAGGTCGAGGGCTCCGTGTGCCGCGACTTCGTCGATCGCAAGTGCCGTGATGAGGAAGCCGCTGAGTGCGAAGAACACGAACATGGCGGTGCTGCCCGGGGTCGCGCCTACAAGGAGCTGTGCGTGGCCCGCGAAGACCGCGAGGAAGGCGACCCCGCGGAGCCCATCGAGGGCTGGACGATGGCCGAGCGAGGTTGGAGGCGTGAGGGCGCGAGTCCTGGGTGTCTGGGCGCCACCGTGGCTATGTGGCATGCGGCCGCAGGTTGGCGACCCTGCTTCCGAGCGCGGTGAGCGCTCGCCTGGGCGAACCTGGCAGGCGTCGGGCATGCGCGGCGAGCGCTAGTGGCCTGAGTGGGGGCGCTAGGGTCGAGACAGCGCGAGGGGCCTCGACGCTCGAGGAGGGGAGTGCAAGATGAGTCGGGTTGGCGCTTCGCCACGGGCCATCGCACGTGCGCTGCTGGCACCGATCGTCGGGGTGGCGGGAGCCGAAGCCAAGTTGGATCCCGGTCGTCGACCGGATCAACGGTGCGGTGATGGTCCTCGGCGGGCTTGGGGTCGCTCTTGGAATCCGGCGACGCCTGACGGCACTCGGGTCGATCGCCTCGCTCGTGGCCACCGCGATCGGGGGGCATGCCTTCGGGAGGGAGAGCGAGGAGCCTGCGAGAACCATGCAACGCTCCCAGTTCCTCGAGACCCTCGGCCTGCTCGGGCTTGGGCTCGTGGTACTCAAGCCCTCCCAGCACAGGAACGATTAGCTCGCGTGTGCAGCCTCGGCCTCGATGGCAACGACGATGAGCTGTGACAAGGTGTTCACACGACGGCGTCGACCTAGCTCCTGGAGGCTCCGTAGGGTGGCGCCATGGGAGCTCGGTTCGGCGTGCCAGCAGGTAAGCGTCCCCCCACGCCTGTGCAGGTACTTGCGGGGGTCGCATGGCTCGTGGTGGGGGTGGTCATCCTCGTCGCTCTCAACACTCCATGGCACGTGGTCGCGGGGGTGTTCGCCCTCGGTGTGGGCGCGTTCTGGTTGCGGGGGCCAGCACCGAGTTCGCGTCGACGACGTGCACCGAGGTGAGTGGTGAGCCACGCCGCAGGTGCGGTGGTCGACTCCTACGAGCTCGAAGAGCTCGTAGGCAAGGGTGGGTTTGCGGAGGTCTGGCGGGCTCGCGATCAACGTGACGGGCGTACTGTGGTCCTCAAGTTCCCGACACCCGAGCTGCTCGCAGATCCTGTCATCTTCCAGCGCTACCAGCGCGAGATCGCGATCTGGCACCAGCTTGATCACCCGGGGGTGCTAGCGTGCCTCGACGACGAGCGACGTCGCAGCGAGCCTTACATCGTGCTCGAGTATGTCGCGGGACCGTCCCTGCGAGGCTGGCTCAACGAGCATCCGGGACCCGTGCCGCTCGACCTGGTGCTGCGCTGGGCTCGCGAGCTCGCGGAGGCGCTCGCCTACCTGCACTCGAAGGGTGTGGTGCACCGCGACCTCAAGCCGGAGAACATCCTCGTGACCCCTGATGGCCATCTCAAGGTTGCCGACTTTGGCACCGCGATCGCGCTGGGGGCACGCCGGCTCACCTGGGGTCAACTCAGCCCCGCACTTGGTACCCCCGATTACATGAGTCCGGAGCAGATCAAGGGGCGGCGAGGTGACGAGCGCAGCGACCTCTACGCGTGGGGCGCGATCGTCTACGAGCTTGCCGCCGGGCGCCCTCCGTTCGAGGGCGACTCCTGGCTGGCGGTGATGGGCCAGCACCTGCGCGCGCACCCCGCCCCACCTAGTCGCTGGCGGCCCGAGCTGCCGGCAGGGCTCGACGTCGTGGTACTGCACGCGTTGCGGCGCTTCCCCGAGCACCGCTACCAGCGCGCCGAGGAGATGCTCCACGATCTGGATCGGCTCCACGAGCTCGCCGCCGACACCTATCCGCTCGATGCCGAGGAGCCGATCGACGACGTCGCTACTCACGAGCTGCAGGGACGACGCCTGCTATGGCTCGTCGTGGGGGTGGCGGTAGGGTTCCTCACACTGGCGGCCCTGGTCATCGGGGTCGCGGTCGTCGTTCACTAGGGACGCAGGGAGGCGATGGTGTGATGCCTGAACCCGAGGGCAAGGGCTGGCTGCGTGCGTGCTTCGTGGATCTGCAGGGCGAGCTGTGCAGTCTCGGGGTGCGCCCATCTCGGTTGGAGCGTCCCATCGTCATCGATGGATCCGCCGCCGAGAGCGCAGTGCGCGTGCTGGAGGTGGACTGCGTGCTGGACCTCGAGGACGCAGCGCGCTTCGATGTGCTGGGCGCGACCTGGCTGCTCGGCAAGCTCCGTGGACCGCACGGTGAGCCGTGGCCCTACGACACGAGGAGCGAACTCGACCGACTCGAGCGGGAGCTCGGCGTGGTGGAGACCTGGCGCGGCATCGCCGAGCTCGAGTTCTACTGCCTCGAGGCCGACGGCAGACCTGTCGACGACGGGGGGTACTTCGACCACGTCGGTGGTCGCGGCGCTGCGATCGCCTTCGATGCAGCCGAGGCGCTCGAGCACGCGGGCGTTCCCATTCTTGGTATTCACCACGAGAGCGGCCCTGGGCAGTGGGAGCTTGACCTTGGACCGCTGCCACCGCGCGCACTCGCTGATGCCATCGTGGTCGCCAAGACGGTAGTGCGCTCGCTGGCGGTCGCCACTGGTGCAAGAGCCTCGTTCGCTGCTCGTCCCATGGCCGCCAAGCCAGGGTCGGGGCTGCACCTGCACCAGCTCCTCGCCACGGCCAGCAGCGCCGAGGAGGCCGGGGAGGCCAGTCTTGGATGGTTCGTCGGGGGACTGCTTGAGCATGCAGCTGGGTTGTGCGCCTTGGTGGCCCCCACCGTCGGCTCCTACCGACGTTTGCATGCCGGCCCCGAAGCTCCGAGCTCGGCCGTGTGGGCGCACGAGCATCGAGGCGCGCTCGTGCGCGTCGCGCACGCAGTGGAGGGGAGCCCCTCCGTCGAGTACCGTGGCGCGGATCCGTCCGCGAACCCCTACCTTGCCATCGCAGGGGTAGTGGTAGCCGGTGCCCACGGTGTCAGCAGCCGTCGGGAGCCAGGCCCGGCGATCGACGAGGATCCCGAGGGTTTCGATCCGGCGAGCCCGAAGGCGGCGCTCACACCGCTGCCGCGCAGCCTCGACGAGGCGATCGACGCGCTCCTCGCCGACGACGTGCTCATCGATGCCTTCGACGACAGGCTCGTGCACCGAGTCGTGGATGCGGAGCGTGCGACGGCTCGTCGGGCGCTGGCGCTCGGCCGCGATCTCGATGCGAGTGCGGAGCGGTAATCGATCCGTAACGCGCGGCCCCGTCACTGCGTGACGTGGGCTCTACGCTCGCTCTCAGCTTCGCTGGCATCCGCGGGGGCAGCGAAGCGACTCGCAGCCAGTCGCAACGGCGCGACCTGGCAGCACCTTCGAGTGCTCACAGGAGCAGAGAGCAGCGACTGCAAAGGAGTTGTGCGATGGCCACGATGGGGGAGGCCACCTCGGGTAGTTCGACGGAGATGCGTCGGACGCTCAGCTTGACTGGCGTGACGGTGAACGGCATGGCGCTGATTGCGCCGGGAGCGTTCCTCTGGACCACCTTCCAGGAGCAGGCGGCACAGACGAACCACGGGCAGCCGACAGGGCTCGATATGTGGACCGGCCTGTTCTTCGCGTTCATCCTGGCGATGCTGACGGCTTGGAGCTACAGCCAGCTCGCCAAGATCTACCCTGAAGCGGGTACCGGCTCGACGTACTACTTCGCGGAGGCGGCATTCCTCGACAAGGAGCATCCTCGCTACCACCGGCTCGCGCGTACGGCGAAGGTGGCCTTCGGTTGGATCAGCCACCTCTACTACTGGATCTACCCAGGCATCATGATCGCCTTCATCGGCACGCTCATCGGCTACATCGTGCAGGCGCTCACCGGTGCGGCGCTCTCGTGGCTGGAGCTCTCGTTGGTGGCCGTGGTCTCGGCCGCGATCATCGGCTACATCGCCTACCGAGGGATCACGGGCTCGACGCTCACGGCGCTGATTATCAACGTGATCCAGATCGTGACGTTGGTAGCGATGACGGCGTTCTTCTTCATCGCCTTTCGACTGACGCATCCTCACGGAGGCTACGTGCAGACGAGCGCGCTCTCGGTGGTCCTGCCGCACAGCTTTGTGAACTTGCTCTACCAGTCGACGATCGCGATTCTGCTCCTCGTCGGCTTCGAGTCGATCACGGCACTCGGCGCGGAGGCGCGCAACCCAGAACGCGACATCCAGCGGGGGGTGCTCATCGCCCTTGCCATTCAGGGTGGCTTCTCCTACCTCCTTGAGTACTTCGGCGCGAACTTCGCTCTCGGCTCGGCCACCATGGCCGGGCAGCCCGGTGCGACGCCCTTCGCGAAGGCCGCCAACGATCCGGCGCCGATCGGCACGATGGTTGAGAACGCGGCGAACCGCATGTTCCACGGTGGCGGCGAGGCTGCTGCGCTCGTCGTGGCTGCTACGGTGCTCATGGCGCTGGTGGGTACCACGCTGGCCTGTATCAACACCGCGGTGCGCGTGAGCTACTCCATGGCCCGCGATCGTGAGCTGCCAAGTGTGCTCGGCTGGCTGCACGGGCGCTTTGCAACCCCGCACGGTGGGATCGCCGTCATCAGCGCGCTGAGCGCCGTGATCGCGATCTATGGGGTGCACACAGTGGACAACCTCACCCAGATCACCCTCGCCTCCAACATCGGAACGTTCCTCGTCTACGGCATGACCTGCGTCATCGCCATCGTGGCCTTCAGCCATCGCGAGGATCGCTCCCTGCTTGGTCACGTGGTGGCTCCAGGGCTGGGGGCGCTCATGAACCTCGCTGAGCTCGCGGGTGTCGTCTACCTGGCGATCGCGGGCGGTGGCTCTGGTGCCACGGACGCCGTGAAGGCTATCGTCGTCGTCGTGCTGTGGAGTCTCATCGGGGTGGTGTGGTACTTCGCGAACCCGCACCGGGGGCATGCCGCCGAGCTGGTCACGCAGCGTCGACAGGGACGTCGAGGCGCTGGTGTTCCAGGCGTCAACCTCGCGGGTGAGACCAGCTAGACCGTGTGATCGTTGCTGTGGTGGGAACCAGCCAACGCCGTCCCCCGGCACCAGGGCCGGGGGACGGCGCACGTGCGTGAGGCTGCTGAGGACGCCGATGGTAGACCGCGAGCTCGCCAGCGACGAGGTCGCAGGGGCTCTCACCCTGGCGGACGGCTCCGAGGTCGCCTACGCGAGCGTGCGGGGTGTGGTGCGCCCGACGAACGAGGATGCCGTGCTGGTCGATGTAGACACCAGCGCGGATGTGCCGCTCCTTGTCTGCGTCGCCGATGGCGTCGGAGGCGAAGAGGCTGGGGAGGTTGCGAGCCGAAGGGCCGTGGAGGCGGTGGTGGCCTCGATGCGGGGCGGCAGGGGGGCACTGCGCTCCAGGGTGCGCGGCGCGCTGCGGATGGCGAACGTCGCGGTCATCGACGCCCAGCACCACGAGGGAGCCCGCATGGCGACGACGTTGACCTGTGCGGCGGTGGTCGGTCGAGATGTTGTGATCGGTCATGTCGGCGATTCGCGTGCGTTCCGGGTGTCGCCCAACGCCGTGCACCAGCTGACCCAGGACCACTCCCAGGCTGCGGAGCTGCTGCGCGCAGGGTTCATCACGCATGAGGAGGCTGCGAACCACCCGGCTCGCTCGGTGCTGACGCGATGCCTTGGCGGCGGTATCAGCGTCGCGCCGGATCTCGTGAGCACCACGCTCGCACCGGACGAGGCGCTCCTGCTCTGCAGTGACGGTCTGTGGGGTGTGGTCGGTAGGGCAGCGATGTCCGCGGCCATCGGCCGGGTTCAGTCGGCTGGCTCACTCGAGCAGGTGGTCTGGGAGCTCGTCGAGCTGGCGTATGCGCGGGGAGCCCCCGACAACGTCAGCGTGATTGTCGCGGTCCCCTCGCCGAACGCCCCAGGCGGCACCGTCGGCCCGCGCCTGGCGTGGTGGCGTCGCAGCGGCTAGCTCGCCGTGTGGAGCGAGGCCCGCAGCCATCTTGAGGCGTCGGTTCTCGACCTCAAGCTCCTCGAGGCGCTTCACGTCTGTGCCCTTCATGCCGCCGTACGTATGCTTCCCGGGTGCCAGGTGGTCTTGGTGATGCCGCAGGCGCGAACCGCCCCAGCGACCGTGGCACCCTCGGTGAGCATCTCGTCTCCCTCTGCAAGCTTCCGGAGGATCTGCTCCGGTGTGTGGCGCTTCCTGCCCTTCCTGTGCTCTCCCGCCCGTGTGTTCATTCTGGTCGGAACCTCACAGAGCGGGTGGTCTCGTTCCAGGGGAGGCCAGCCAGGGGGAAGGCTTCGAGGTCCTCGACCACCTCGTGAGTGAGTGCGAGTTCTTGGCAGCGTGCTGCGTGGCTGTGGAAGGGCGCTGCGTTCCCGCTCTGGGCTGCGTCCCGTTCTTGTGAGCGCCCTCTGAAGAACCGGCCCAAAAGCTTGGATTCACTTGCAGGAAGCGCTTCTTGCGAGTAAAGTGGCGCACACTTCCGGGCATGGGGTACGGAAAGCGTGCACGTTACGCAGTCTGACGGTGGGGGCACGTCGCCAATGGATGGTGGGTTGACGGAGAGCCGAGTCGCGAGAGCTCCGGGCAGTTTCCTCGATCCCAGGGTGCGCGTGCGATGACGACGACCGCGCTCGCCCCCGAGCTCGCTCCGGACGTTGATCGTGAGGCCCGTCCTCGTCACCCGGCGCTGGGGCGTTTCCTCCACCACCGCCTCGGCGTCGCTGCGGCAGCGGTGCTCGTCCTGATTGTTGCGTTCTGTTTCCTCGGCCCACTCATGCACCCGACGGCAAGCGCGGCGAACCTCCTCGCGGCGAACCAGCCCCCCTCAGGCGCACATCCCCTTGGCACCACGCCGAACGGTCGTGACGTGCTGGGTCGGCTCATGGTGGGCGGCCAGTCCACCCTGGAGCTGGGACTCTCCGTGGGGGTGCTCGCAACCGGCTTCGGCCTCCTCTACGGCACGGTGGCGGGGCTTGCAGGCGGGGTCCTCGACGCGGTGCTCATGCGCATCGTCGACGCGTTGCTGTCGATCCCGTTCCTCTTCTTCGTGATCCTGCTCGCCTCGATCGTGCGGCCCACCCTCCCGCTGATCATCGCCGTGATCTCGGGCGTGAGCTGGCTCTCGACCGCCAGGCTGGTCCGAGCCGAGACCTTGCGCCTGCGCACCCTCGACTACGTCGAGGCCTCCCGGGGCTTCGGTGCGCGCTCTTGGTGGATCCTCCTGCGCCACCTGGTACCCAACGTCCTTGGCGTCCTCGTCGTCAACGGCACGCTCAAGGTTGCCGACGCGATCCTCACCTTCGCCTCGCTCGGCTACCTCGGCCTCGGCGTGCCGCCTCCCGCCACCAACTGGGGCGCAATGCTCTCGGCGGGTGTCAACAACTTCTTCGATGGCTACTGGTGGCAACTGTGGCCTGCAGCCGTCCTCATCGTGGTCACGGTGCTGGCCGTCAACGTGCTGGGGGACGCGCTGCGTGATGTGGTGGAGCGGAGGCTCGGATGAGCAGGCTCAGCAGGGGTGTGGAAGTGAGTGAGGGAGCTATGGCAGTGATGCGATCGCCGAAGCTGGTCAAGGTTCGTCGTCCCTGGCTGCGCACGGGGGCCTGGATGGGTTCGATCGTGGCGCTCGGTGCGCTCCTCGCGGCGTGCGGCAGCTCGTCGACGAGCTCGAGTTCGTCGACGAGCGGTGTGCCGGCGAACTACGCCTCGTTCGCGCTGCACTCCGGGGATACGTTCTCCTGGGTGTTGCCGCTGCCGAACCAGGCGAACTACGAGCCTTGGGACCAGAACGCCGAGTACGGCATGTACCGCCCGCTCTACGTTGCGGGCAACGGTGCCTCGCCGACCATCAACGAGGCTTGGTCGATGGCGAACCCTCCGGTCTACAACGCCAACGACACCCAGGTCACGGTGACCCTCAAACCGTGGAAGTGGTCGGACGGCCAGCCGGTAACGGCGCGCGACGTCCAGTTCTTCTTCAACCTCTACAAGGCCAACAAGGCCAACATCGCCACTTACGTGCCGGGCAACTTCCCCGACAACGTAGCCTCGTTCACGGTGAACTCGCCAACGAGCTTCACCCTGACCCTAACGCATCCGGTGAACCCACTCTGGTTCAGCGACAACGAGCTCACCGACGTGGTCCCTCTGCCCCAGCAGGTGTGGGATCGCACCTCGGCGAGCGGTCCCGTGGGCAACTACGACCTGACGACCTCGGGAGCCCAGGCGGTGTTCAAGTTCCTCACGAAGCAGTCCAACGATCTGTCGACGTACGCCACGAACCCGCTCTGGAAGGTCGTCGATGGGCCGTGGAAGCTCGCGAGCTACGACCCGACGACGGGTCGCACGGTCTTCGTACGCAACGACGCGTTCTCCGGCCCCGACAAGCCGAAGCTGGCTGGCTACGTCCTTGAGAGCTTCCCCAGCCAGACCGCGGAGGTCAACGCGCTACGCTCCGGGCAGCTCACGTACGGTTACCTGCCCATCTCGGACTACAAGCTGGCCTCGAGCCTACGCAACGATGGCTACACCATCGCTCCGTGGGTGACCGACTACGTGCAGTGGGCCGAGCTCGGCTACACGAGCCCGAAGTACGGGCCGCTGGTGCGCCAGCTCTACATCCGCCAGGCGCTCCAGCACCTTGTGGATGAGCCCCTCTACATGAGCGAAGCGCTCCACGGCTACGGCCAGTACACCTACGGTCCGGTCCCCAACATCCCCGGCTCGCCGTACGTCACGCCTGAGGAGCGGATCGATCCTGATCCCTACAGTCCGGCTGCAGCCAAGAGCTTGCTTGAAGCCCACGGCTGGACGCTGGGCTCCTCGGGGGTCATGGTGTGCTCGAACCCGGGCACCGGATCCAACCAGTGCGGGGCGGGGATCGCCAAGGGCGAGGCGCTCAACCTGCTGTTCATGTACCAGAGCGGCTCGCCGACGCTCGCTGCTCAGGTGGAAGCCTTCGCGACGGCGGCCCACCAAGCGGGCATCGGTATCTCCCTCGATCCTCAGACACAGAGCACGATGTTCTCCATTGGCGGCGTCTGCCCGCAGGCTGGGCCGTGCAACTGGGGGATCATCCTCTACCGCACGTTCCTGTGGAACTTTGGCCAAGGTGACGTCCTGCCGACGGGCGGTCAGATGTTCGGCAAGGGCAACTACTGGGGTGGTGGCTACTACGACCCCACGGCCCAGACGCTCATCGACGAGACCCACACCGAACCTGGGCTTGCAACGTTGTTCGCCTACGAGAACTACATCTCTCGGCAGGTAGCCGCGCTGTGGTTCCCTACCTGGGACTGGCAGATCTCGGTGATCTCGAACAAGCTCCACGGGTGGGCGCCCCAGCAGGTCTTCGGTAACCCGACGCCCTCGCGCTGGTACTTCTAGGCCATGGTGGGGTTCGTCCTTCGACGTCTCGGGCAGGCCGTCGTCACGATGCTGGCCGTCAGCATCGTGGTCTTCGGTCTGCTCCACGCCCTGCCGGGAGGCCTGGTGCGCGCGCAGCTCGGCACCCACGTCTCCCAGGTGGCCGTGCGTGCGCTCGAGGTGGAGGAGGGTCTCACCAAGCCGCTGCCGGTGCAGTACCTCCTGTGGCTACGCGGCGTGCTCGAGGGGCAGCTCGGCCAGTCCTTCAAGCTGGGCGAGCCGGTATCGACGCTGATCGGGCTCTACGTTCCCCGTACCATCCTCCTCGTCGGAGTGTCGCTGCTGTTCGCGGTGGCCATCGCGATCCCGCTGGGCCTCTGGCAGGGTTACCGGCGTAACCACGTCGACGACCACGCGCTGAGCGCGCTCATGCTCACGCTCTACTCCATGCCCACCTTCCTTCTCGGCGTGCTGCTCATCATCGTGCTCAACTCCTGGCTGGGGCTGCTGCCGTCGTTGGCCTCCGATTTCGGCGCGAGCCTCGGCACCGACGTACGGGACTTGGCGCTGCCTGTGCTCACGCTCACCTTCGCCAACGTGAGCTACTTCTCCCGCTACATGCGCTCCTCCGTCATCGACAACCTGCTTGAGGACTACGTACGCACTGCCCGGGCCAAGGGGGCCTCCGAGCGTCGTGTGCTGCTGCGCCACGTGCTGCGCAACTCGCTCACGGCTACGGTGACGATGATCGGCCTCACCTTGCCCTACACGGTGTCGGGGTCGCTCATCGTCGAGGCGCTGTTCAACTTCCCCGGTGCGGGGCTGTTGTTCTGGAACGCAGCCCAGACGAGAGACTTCATGGTGCTGCTCGGGATCGTGCTTGTGATCTCGATCGCCACGATTCTCGGCAACCTGCTCGCCGACCTTGCCTACGGCCTCCTCGATCCCAGGGTGCGCGTGCGATGACGACGACCGCGCTCGCCCCCGAGCTCGCTCCGGACGTTGATCGTGAGGCCCGTCCTCGTCACCCGGCGCTGGGGCGTTTCCTCCACCACCGCCTCGGCGTCGCTGCGGCAGCGGTGCTCGTCCTGATTGTTGCGTTCTGTTTCCTCGGCCCACTCATGCACCCGACGGCAAGCGCGGCGAACCTCCTCGCGGCGAACCAGCCCCCCTCAGGCGCACATCCCCTTGGCACCACGCCGAACGGTCGTGACGTGCTGGGTCGGCTCATGGTGGGCGGCCAGTCCACCCTGGAGCTGGGACTCTCCGTGGGGGTGCTCGCAACCGGCTTCGGCCTCCTCTACGGCACGGTGGCGGGGCTTGCAGGCGGGGTCCTCGACGCGGTGCTCATGCGCATCGTCGACGCGTTGCTGTCGATCCCGTTCCTCTTCTTCGTGATCCTGCTCGCCTCGATCGTGCGGCCCACCCTCCCGCTGATCATCGCCGTGATCTCGGGCGTGAGCTGGCTCTCGACCGCCAGGCTGGTCCGAGCCGAGACCTTGCGCCTGCGCACCCTCGACTACGTCGAGGCCTCCCGGGGCTTCGGTGCGCGCTCTTGGTGGATCCTCCTGCGCCACCTGGTACCCAACGTCCTTGGCGTCCTCGTCGTCAACGGCACGCTCAAGGTTGCCGACGCGATCCTCACCTTCGCCTCGCTCGGCTACCTCGGCCTCGGCGTGCCGCCTCCCGCCACCAACTGGGGCGCAATGCTCTCGGCGGGTGTCAACAACTTCTTCGATGGCTACTGGTGGCAACTGTGGCCTGCAGCCGTCCTCATCGTGGTCACGGTGCTGGCCGTCAACGTGCTGGGGGACGCGCTGCGTGATGTGGTGGAGCGGAGGCTCGGATGAGGGTGGTCGCTGCGGACCGCGAGCGGTCGGGTGACGCCCTGCCCGACTGGGAGCGACCCTCGCTCCTGGAGGCGGCCGAGCGCGCGCTTGTCGGCGCTCGTTCGCTGCCGCTGTGGCTCGATGACCCACAGCGGCCCGATTCGGCGCCGCCGCTCGAGGGGCACCACCATGCTGACGCTGTCGTGGTCGGCGGAGGTTTTCTCGGCCTCTGGAGTGCGCTCGCGCTGCGTCGTCACCGCCCACGCTGGCGGATTCTCCTCCTAGAGGGTGGGCGACTCGGGACGGGGGCTTCGGGTCGCAACGGCGGCTTCTGCGAGGCGAGCCTGACCCACGGTCTTGCGAACGGCCTGGCCCATTGGCCCAAGGAGCTCGCCGAACTCGAGCGCTACGGGGCTGAGAACCTCGCTGGGATTCGTGCCTTCGTGGAGGAGGAGGCGGCCGACGTCGACCTCGTCACTACCGGAACTCTCGACGTTGCCCTCACAGCGTGGCAGGCCGACGAGCTCGCCGGGCTTGCCGAGGTGGCGGTGCGCTACGGGCATGACGTGACGCTGCTCGACGAGGAGGGTGTGAGCGAGGAGGTGCGCTCACCGCTGTATCGGGCGGGTCTGTGGACGCGCAACCGCGCCCTCATGCTCAACCCGGCACGACTGGTCTGGGCGCTCGCTCGCGCGGCGCGTCGTCAGGGTGTGGAGATCGCCGAGGGCACGCGTGCGGTACGCCTCGCTGGCGAGGGACCCTTCGTGCGGGTGGAGACGGGCTCGGGGGCGAGCGTGCTTGCGCACCGGGTCATTGCCGCCACCAACGCGGCGCCGCCACTCGTTGCGAGGGCCCGGTGGTACTTCGTGCCCGTGTACGACTACGTGGTCGCGACCGAGCCGCTCACGGTGTCGCAGCGCGACGCCATCGGCTGGCAGCGTCGCCAGGGCATCTCGGATGCCGGCAACCAGTTTCACTACTATCACCTCACGGCTGACGGCAGGATCGTTTTCGGGGGCTACGACGCCGTCTACCGACCGGTCGCCAGTCCGCGCTGGGAGGGTCTCCAGCCGACGCATCGCCGCCTGGTGTCGCATCTGCTTGCAACCTTCCCCGCACTCCAAGGGATCCGCATCACGCACGCGTGGGGAGGTGCGATCGATACGTCCACACGGTTTGTGGCGAGCGCGCACAGCGCGCTGGGCGGCCGGGTGCACTACGCGGTGGGGTTCACCGGGCTCGGGGTCGCGGCGACGAGGTTCTGGGCCGAGATCCTCGCGGCCCGTGCGGTGGGAGAACGGCACCCTGCGGAGCGTCTGGCCATGGTGCGTCACCGGCCGGTGCCGTGGCCACCCGAGCCGTTGCGCTGGGCGGGTATCGAGGCGACGCGTCGATCGCTGGCCTGGGCGGACGCACACGGAGGACGCCGCAACCTCTGGCTGCGCACGCTCGACCGGTTTGGGATCGGGTTCGACTCCTAGGAGGTGCTCGTGGGCGAGCAAGCGGTGCTGGCGGTGTCGGGCCTGGTGACCGAGCTAGGGCGGGGCTCACGGAGTCTGCGCGTGATCGACGACGTGAGCTACGAGGTTCGGCGAGGCGAGACCCTGGGCATCGTGGGCGAGTCCGGCTCTGGCAAGACCATCAGCGTCCTGAGCGTGCTCGGGCTGCTACCCCCGGGCATGAGCATCCGTGGAGGCTCGGTACGGTTCAACGACGAGGAGCTCGTCGGGGCTCCAAAGGCTCGGCTGCGGGCGTTGCGGGGAGCAGCCATCGGCATGATCTTCCAGGACCCCCTCGGCTCGCTCAACCCCTCAAAGACCGTCGGCTGGCAGGTGGCTGAGCCACTGCGTATCCACCAGGGCGCAAGCCGCGAGCAGGCCGAGGCCCGCGCCCTTGAGCTGCTCGAGCTGGTGGGCATCCCAAGCCCCTCGCGCCGCCTGCGCGACTACCCCCACCAGCTCTCGGGGGGCATGCGCCAACGCGTGATGATCGCCATCGCGCTTGCGTGCAAGCCACAGCTCGTGATCGCCGACGAGCCGACCACGGCCCTCGACGTCACCATCCAGGCCCAGATCCTCGGCCTGCTCGCCGACCTCCAGGATCGGTTGGGCATGGCGATGGTGCTCGTGACTCATGACCTCGGCGTCATCGCCGGCAGGACGGACCGCGTGCTCGTGATGTACGCCGGCCGTATCGTGGAGGCGGCGAGCACGGCGGAGCTCTTCGAGCAGACTCGCCACCCCTACACGCAGGCGCTGCTCGCCTCGATCCCACGGGTTGGCACACCGCGGGGGGAGCGACTCTGGTCAATCCCGGGTGCGCCCCCACCATTGGGTGCGCTGGGACAGGGGTGCGCCTTCGCACCGCGGTGCACCAGCGCGGACGAGCGCTGCCGGCGAGAGAACCCGCCGCTCGTTGCCGTCGAGGGAAATCATCTGGTGGCGTGCTGGCATCCGGTGGCAGGCCCGCGACCCCGGCCCCGGAGCGCACCAACCCTGGATGTCTCCGAGACCCCGGTGGGCGAGCCGCTCCTTGAGGTGGTCGGGCTCGCGAAGGAGTTTCCTGTGACCTCCATGCTGACGCGACGGCGACTTGGCACGGTGCGCGCGGTCGCGGGGGTCGACCTCACCGTTCACCGAGGCGAGATTCTGGGCATCGTGGGCGAGTCCGGCTGTGGCAAGACCACACTCGGCCGTATCATCGCGGGCCTCGAGGAACCCTCCGGTGGGCAGATCCGCCTCGGTGATCTTGATGTCCGCCGCGCCCGCGGAGCGGCTCGACGCGCCTTCCACCGACGGGTCCAGCTCATGTTCCAGGATCCCTTTGCCTCACTGGATCCGAGGATGCGCGTGGGGAGCGCACTGGCAGAGCCGCTCCGGGTGCAAGGCCTTCCCCACGACGAAGCTCGGCTTGTCGAGCTGCTGGAGCAGGTGGGGCTGTCTCGTGAGGCGCTGTGGCGCTACCCGCACGAGTTCTCAGGTGGTCAACGCCAACGGATCGGGCTCGCGAGAGCGCTGGTGCTCGAGCCAGAGCTCATCGTGGCGGATGAGCCGGTGAGCGCTCTCGACGTCTCCATCCGATCCCAGGTGCTCAACCTCCTGCGCGACCAGCAGGCAGCGAGAGGGCTCAGCTTCGTCGTGATCAGCCACGACCTTTCGGTCGTGAGCTACCTCGCCGACCGCATTGGCGTGATGTACCTCGGTCGGCTGGTCGAGCTCGGGGCGAACCAGCGGGTCATCCACAGCCCGGCTCATCCCTACACCCGAGGGTTGCTGCGTTCGGTGCCGGTGCCCGATCCGGCTCGGGAGGCGAACAAGCGACGCCTGGGTGCAATCATCCGCGGTGAGCTGCCGTCGGCGCTCGCACCGCCGTCGGGCTGCTCCTTCCATCCGCGCTGCCCGTTTGCCACTGAGGAGTGTCGAACCGAGACGCCGGTGCTGCGCCTTGTGGACGAGCAGCACGCGGTGGCCTGCCACCGAGTGGACACGGTGCTCGAGGAGCCGTGGTCGCTCGAGGAGATCGGACAGGTGGTGGACCTCAAGCACGCCTAGAGCGACACGCCTCTTTGGACGGACGGCTGCGCGCAGCGAGCACGCGCACGACAAGGTCGAGCTCGCCCCGCAGGAGACGGGCACGGCCCGACCACCCCTGCGCGAGGCGCTGTGCCTGGGCAAGGAGCTCGGCGCGGAGCGCGGGATCGTCGTCGACGAAGGCTGTGGCGACGAGCGGGTCGTGTGCGCGCCCAAGGTGCGCAGTGAGGATCCCAGCCCGCCGGACGAATCGAGGGAGGGTCGTTGGGGCGAGGGGGGCGAGGAGAACGGCCGCGATGCGCAGCTGGCGAACGCTGCGTCGCAGCGCGTGGAGGTGCTCCAGGTCGGGGTGGTAGCGAGCGCGCCGGAGCGCTTGCTCGAAAGGCGCCACGAGGCTTCCCAGGTCGAGGAGCAGCCACTGCTTGGGTGTGTCAACGCGTGCGAGTTCGCACGTCTCGGGCACCGAGAGCGCTCGGAGGCCTGCGAGTGCTCGAGCTCGCTGCTCGTCCAGGTGATAGCGGGGCGGTAGCAGCATGGTCGCGACGTCGAGATCGCGCATCTCAGCGAGGATCGCCTTCAGCGCAGCGAGGTGGGGGATCTCGACTTCTGGGGTGCTGCCAGGCCACAGCCGCCAGAGCACGCGCAACGTGCGTAGCTGGGCGCGGGCGTCGTGGACTGCCTCAGGGGTCGGTGTGCGCCAGGCCAGTGCAAGTGCGGCCGCCGCTTGTGCAGGTACCGCGACGAGTCGATGGTGCAGCACGGCTGCGAGGCTGGGTTCGAGGACCCGCGGCCGTGCGCGCTGACGCGCGGCGCGCTCAGGATCCTCGGCGCGAGGCGTGCGACTTCCAGCCATCGGTGACGTCCGCATGCTCGACGGCCTCGGCGAGGTCGGCGACGGCGGCGGCGATGGGCAGCGAGCCCTCGTCGTGCTCCGTGATCCCCGAGCGCACCCAGATGAAGGGAACACCGAGGGCAGCCGCGAAAGCTCCGTCGGTGCTCAGGCGATCACCGACCATCACGGTGGCGCCGGCCTCCACGTGCGGCCGAGCAAGACGGACCATCGGTTCGTCGGGTTTTCCGCAGAACACCGGCTCGACGGAGGTAGACGCGACCAAGCTCGCGACGAGCGCTCCGGTGCCTGGCACGATCAGTCGCTCCAGTGGGTAGGTGGGATCCCGATTGGTCGCGAGGAAGCGCGCCCCGGAGCGAATCGCGACGCAGGCCCTCGCGAGCAGATCCCAGGAGAAGCCGCGGTGCCACCCCAGCACGACAGCGTCCAGTCCCTCGGCCTCCTCGAGAGTACGCGGCGCGACGAGCTCGTTGCCCTGCGCGATCTGGCTCGTGAGCCCCTCCTCGCCGATCGCGAGCACGCGCTTGCCGGTGTCGAGCTCGAGGGCAGCCGCCATGGCCGAGGTCAGGATCTCGCCGACGTCCGCAGCTACGCCGAAACCTGCCAGCTTAGCGACGTAGGCGGCAGGCGTCAGCGTGGAGTTGTTGGTGATGAAGCGAACCGAATCGCCGCGCTCGCGGAGGCGAGCAATCGCAGCGTCGGACCCCTCGATGAGCGTGGTCGAGCGCCACATGACGCCGTCGAGGTCGATGAGCCAGCGCATGAGCCTCCGTTTCGTCGCCGCTCCTGGCCGTGAGCACCCAGGGCGCTCCAGGCTAGCATGAGCCGAGGCGAGCCGGAGGTGAGGGATGGACTACGAGGCACTCCTCGGTGACGAGGCGAAGTCGCTGCTGACCTACACCGCGACGGGGATTCCGGCGGCGTCATTGGTCCGACCCGGCCCACGGGTGGTCGAGGAGGTGTTCGCCGACAGCGATCGTTCCAACCGGGTGCTCGGCTCGCTGGCACGGCTCTACGGCTCGGGTCGCCTCGCCGGTACTGGCTACGTCTCCATCCTCCCTGTCGACCAGGGCGTCGAGCACTCGGCAGCAGCTTCGTTCGCGCCGAATCCCGCCTACTTCGACCCCAAGCACATCGTGGAGTTGGCGATCGAGGGCGGGTGCTCTGCGGTGACGACGACCCTCGGCGCGCTCGGCATCGTCGCGCGGCGCTACGCGCACCGCATCCCGTTCATCCTCAAGCTCAACCACAACGAGCTGCTGACGTACCCCACCCGCTACGACCAGGTAATGTTCGCCTCCGTGCGTCAGGCGTGGGACATGGGGGCGCTGGGGGTTGGGGCTACCGTGTACTTCGGCTCGGCCGAGGCGACGCGTCAGATCCGGGAGGTGTCGGAGGCTTTCGCCCTTGCGCATGAGCTCGGCATGTTCACCGTGCTGTGGTGCTACCTGCGCAATGAGGCGTTCAAGACTCCCGAGGGTGACCTGCACACCGCGGCCGATCTCACCGCCCAGGCCAATCACCTCGGCGTGACCATCGAGGCCGACCTCGTCAAGCAGAAGCTGCCGACGACCAACGGCGGGTTCGTCAAGCTCGGCTTCGGTCGTACCGACCCGCGCGTCTACGAGGTCTACGCGACGGGCCATCCGATCGAGCTGACTCGCTGGCAGGTTGTCAACTCCTACGCTGGCCGGATCGGCCTCATCAACTCTGGCGGGGAGTCCCACGGCGCCGGGGATCTTGCCGAGGCGGTGCGGACAGCGATCATCAACAAGCGAGCCGGTGGAGTCGGTCTCATCTCCGGCCGCAAAGCGTTCCAGCGCCCCTTCGCTGAAGGGGTCGAGCTGCTGCATGCGATCCAGGACGTGTACCTCGATCCCAACGTCGATCTCGCCTGAGGCCGCTGCGCTCGATTTCGGTCCTCGCGCACACTGGGGTGGGTTGGCTGGGCGTCCACGCCGCCGAACTCAGCTCAGCGCCGCGAGGCGCTCGGCGACATCGTAGAGCGACGGGTCGACGGCCGCGATCGCGGCATAGAGCGCTCGTGCCTCGGCGAAGCGCCCAAGCTGCTCTAAGAGCGCGGCGCGCTGGTAGCGCAGACGGAGCGAGCGCAGGCTGGTCATCGAGCGCTCCTTGGCGAGCGCTTGGGTGATGATTTCGAGTGCCTCCTTGGCCTGGCCCGTGGCGGCGAGGTGCGAGGCCCAGACGATCCTTCCTTCCACGAGTGCATCCTTGGAGGGGCTGGCCTCGCGCAGCGATCGCCACCAGCGCTCAAGCTCGGCGGAGTTGCCCTGGGCGCGTGCACAGTCCATGAGGATGGCCCCGTGGTTCAAGTCGCCGGTGAGCTCCACGTAGCGCTCCAAGTGCCGAGCGGCCCGAGGGTAATCACCCAAGCGGTAGGCGACGAGCCCGGCAAGTTCCTCGATAGGAGGCGAGTCGGGCGAGAGCCGAGCGATGCGCCGAAGGAGGCGCTCAGCCGCAGCGTAGCGATCAGCCGCGTAGTGCCGAGCCGCCTCCTCGAGCTGGCGTAACACGAGCGGGCGCAGCCGGGAAGGTGCGGTGAGCTCGGCAGGGTCGATGTCAGCCTCAAGGACGCTCATGCTGCGGTGCTGTCGCGCTGCAGGAGCGGGGATGGAGCGACTCCGCCGTGGTGGACGCGTGTCGAAGTGCAGCCGTGGCAGGTTTCGAGTCGCCTCGGTCGGCGAGGGCTCCTGGTTGGCGCCGCGGGAAGCCCTGCGACGCGGGGTTGCTGCGAGGGGGCGTGGTTGCGGTGCCGTGCCCTGGCGAGCCGGTGCCACGGCGCGTCGTGGGTTGGTACCACCCCTACGGCCTCGTGCTGGCGCGGCCTCAGCTCCTTGAGCGCCGGGGACCCGGGCGGAGGTACCGACGCGCTGGGCACGGCTCCGTGTGGGTTGCTCTGCAGGTGCAGCGGCTGCCTTCTGGCGCGTTGCTGTGGATCGGCGACGAAGGCCCGTCGCCTCGGAGCTAGAGCGCGCCGTCGTCGGTCGCTCGCCGCGAGGCGCGGCGTGGCGGGGCAAACCCGCTGCCTCGTTGGCTGCGCGCTTCGTCGTCGAGCCGGAGGTGGTGCCTCGACGGTTCGTGCGAGCAGCGGGTGCTCCCCGGCCATCGCCCGAGGGTTGCCGACGCTGAGGCTGAGGTGTGCTGCTGCGGCCCGCGACACCCCGGCGCGCGGGATTGTTGCGGTGCTGGGGAGTCCTGCGCGGCATCGTGGTCACACCTTTCTTGGCTCGACGTGAGCCAGGGCGCCAGTCTAGGGACGCCGCCATGGCGCCCGAGCAGCGCTGGGTCAGCGGGTTTTGGCGAGCTCACGGGAGCGCTCGAGCGCGCGGCGGGCCTTGGCGACCCCGGCGAGGACGCGATGGCGTTCGAAGTCTGAGTGGTGCCGAGGACCCGCTGGCTCGAAGAGCGATAGTTGGAGTTGTCGTGCCATGGCGGGAGCCTACGGCGAGGCTCAGACAGCCACAGGTTCGCTCGCGTTGATCGCATCGATGAGCTGGCGCAGCCGTCCGAAGGAGCGCCGATCGAAGAGCAGGCCAAGGCGAGGCAAGCTCGGGTGATCGTGCTCTCTGCGCTCCCACGGCGTGGCGGTCATGGGTCGCAGGCGTCCATCCAGCGCGATGTCGCCGAAGGCGGCCTCGAGTTCGGCGATGCGCTCCGGGGCGAGGTTGGAGCTCAGCCGGAGGATCAGCTGACGGCCCACGACCCGCATGGAGTGGAAGATGCGGTAGAAGCCGAAGATCTCAGCCACGGCCTCCTCGACGCTCGTAGCGCGCCGGAGCAGGCCCAGATCGTCGCGGTCGGCGAGTCCTCGTGCAACGATCTGCCGCTCGAGCACGTCGAGGAGGGCGTCCCAGTAGCCATCCCCCGGCGGCTCGAGGAGCACCAGCGGGGCAAGCTGGGCCTTGCCCGTCTGCATGAGGGTCAGCAGCTCGAAGGTCTCGTCCAAGGTGCCGAGCCCTCCGGGTAACGCCACGAAGGCATCCGACTCGCGGATCATGAGGACCTTGCGGGTGAAGAAGTACTTCATCTCGATGAGCCGACCGTTGACGGCGAGCTCGTGGTCGCCCGGCTGTTCAAGGGGCAGGCGGATGTTGACCCCAAAGGCGTGGCTGGGCCCCGCGCCTCGTGCCGCAGCCTCCATGATGCCCGGTCCTCCCCCGGTGATCACCATCCAGCTCCTCGCAGCCAAGGCAGCCCCCAGTTCGAGGGCGAGCTGGTAGGCAGGCTCGTCGGGTCGAGTGCGCGCCGAGCCGAAGACGGTGACCTTGCGCTGGGAGCGCCACGGCCCGAAGGTCTCAAAGGCACTGCGCAGCTCGCGCATTGCCGAGGTGATCATCTTGAGGTCGAGGCGGTCGAGCGGGGCCGTCGTGGCACGAGTCGCCTCCTCGAGCAGGAGGCGCTTGAGATCGCGATTCGGTGGTGGTGGCGCGGCGGCGTGAGCGTCGGTCACGGGCGCTCCTCAGCGGTGGCGACGAGGTGCGGGAGCAGATCGTAGAACGTAGTCCGCTGCACCAGGCGGCGCCCCGCGCTGTGGGCGATCGCGGCCAGGTCGGCCACCTCGAGTTCGCGTGGATGCTCCGCGCCGGCTGCGTGGGAGATGGACTCCTCCATGAGCGTGCCGCCGAGGTCGTTCGCACCGGCATCGAGGAGCAGGCGCGCTCCCTCCGGTCCCATCTTCACCCAGCTGGCCTGAACGTTGTCGATGAGGCCGTGGTAGACGATGCGGCCCACGGCGTGCGTGAGTACCGCCTCGCGCAGGGTGGGTCCGCGCCGCGCGCGCCCCTGGAGGTAGATCGGGGCTCCCATATGCACAAAGGGAAGGGGCACGAACTCGGTGAAGCCGCGGGTACGAGCCTGGAGCTCGCGCGTGCGCAGGAGATGGCGCGCTGCGTGGCGGGCGTGCTCCACCGTGCCGACAAGCATGGTGACGTTCGATCGTAATCCGACAGCGTGGGCGGTCTCGTGGACTTCGAGCCACTGCGCGGTCGTGAGCTTCTCCGGGCAGAGCACGCGGCGCACCTCGTCGTCGAGGATCTCAGCGGCGGTGCCGGGCAGGCTGCGCACACCGCGGGCAGCGAGTTCGCCAAGGTAGCGCTCGAGCGACCACCCGAGGCGACGTGCGCCCTCGAACACCTCGAGGGCGGAGAAGGCGTGGATGTGCAGGGAAGGGAAATGCTCGTGGATCGCCTCTGCGATGCCGAGGTAGGTGGAGCCGTCGAAGCTTGGGTGGATCCCTCCCTGCAGGCACACCTCCGTCGCGCCTCGCGCGATCGCCTCGGAGACCTTGGCGAGGATCGTCTCCATCGACAGGAGGTACGGTGCGTCGCGCAGGCCGAGGCGACGCGGTCCGCGGGAAAACGCGCAGAACCCGCAGCCGAAGGTGCACTGGTTCGTGTAATTGATGTTGCGGTTCACCACGAAGGTCACCACGTCGCCATTGGTCTGGCGCCGCAGCTCGTTGGCGAGTTCGACGACCGCCCGAGCCTCGGCGCCCCGAGCGCCAAGGGCGAGTGTGACTAACTCCTCGCTGGGCGTGTCGCCTGCGCGGGCGGCCGCCGCCAGCTCGTCCACCCAGCCCGCAACGCGTCGACGTGCGCAGACCAGCGGGTCGGGGGGCAGCGGAGAGCTTACGCCTGCGAACCATCGGTGCTCGCGCGCGTAGCCGTCCTGGTCCATCGCGCGCAGCACGGCAGAGCGCTGCGCCTCGTCGACGGCGTCTTCGCGCACGGCGAACTCCGGATAGAGCGCCAGGCGCGGCGTCAGGTCGAAGCCGGCAGCTTGAAGGCGCCGCGCGAGCAGCTCGACCCGTGGCCATGGACGCTCGGGGTTGACGAAGTCCGGGGTGAGGCTTGAGATGCCGCCCAGGTCGTCAATGCCGGCGCCGAGCAGCGCCTCGACGTCGTCGGTGAGGTTTGGTGGTGCCTGCAGGTGCACGCTCTCTGGTAGCACCAGTCGCGCGATCGCGATGGTGCGCAGGTGGGCCTCGCGGGTTGCAGGTGGGGCGTTGCGAAGCCTGGTTCGAGGCTTGGGTAGGAAGTTCTGAACGATCACTTCCTGGAGAAAGCCCGTTTCTATGGAGATCTCGGCGAGGGCCTCGAGGGCGGCCAGGCGGTCGGGTTCATCGTCGCCGATGCCTACGAGCAGACCAGTTGTGGTTGGCACCCGCTGGCTCGCCATGGCGCGCACCGTCGCAAGACGTAGCGCGGGGTGCTTGTCTGGGGCAGCCCGGTGCGCCTCCAGGTCGGGACGGATCGACTCAAGCATCGTTCCCATCGACACGGCGTGCGGCCGCAGGAACTCCACCTCCTCCACACGCAAGGTCCCCGGGTTGAGGTGCGCGAGCAGTCCCTCGCGCGTGGCGATGTCCGCAGCCTTGGCGAGCAGGGAGAGCGTGCTCGCCTCGCCGAGCTCCTCGAGCGCGCTACGCGCCTCACGCCAACGCAGCTCCGGGCGTTCGCCGAGCGTGAAGAGTGCCTCTTGCGCCCCTGCGGCGGCTCCCTGGCGCGCGATCGCTGCCACCTCGTCGAGGCTGAGGTAGGCCGAGGCCAGCGAGCGCGGCGTCGTGGCGAAGGTGCAGTAGCCACAGCGATCTCTGCACAGCCTGGTGAGCGGGATGAAGACCTTTGGCGAGTAGGTGACGATCCGACCGAAGGCGCGGTCGCGGCGTCGGGACGCCTCGCGCAGCAGTCGCTCCGTGGACCATCCGAGCACGCTCGTCGTCATGGGGCCACCCTAGCCTTCGAACCGGACGGTTGCCGGGTCGAGGGCGTTCGCTGCCGCCTCGTCCAGCAGCCAGATGGTGTCAGGTCGTGTCGCCGCCACGATGGGGAGGTCGTCGCCGCGAAGGGCACGCGCAACGATCGGGGCCTTCGCTGCGCCAAGCGCCACAACGACCTGGCGCTCGAAGCGATGCAGGGCCTCGAGCGTGAGCGAGAGACGGTGGTGTGGGTTGCGCCCGCTGGGGTCGACGGTGTGTGCCACGAGGCCGGCGGTTCGCAGGCCGCTCGAGCTCGGAAACAGGCTCGCCGTGTGCCCGTCCGGGCCGATGCCGAGGTGGACGAGGCGCCAAGGCGTCGTCGCCTCGAGGAGCTCGGCGTAGCGGGCTGCGAGTCGTGAGGCCAAGGCTTCGAGGCCGACGGGATCCTCAAGTGCGAGTACCGCGCGGTCGGCGTCGTCGAGCGCGGATGGGTCAACCATCGCCAACAGGCGTGGTCCGCGCCCCTCGAGTGCGGAGGCGAGGTGCGTCCAGTTGGCCTCGTCGGAGCCGGGTGGCACGAGGCGCTCGTCGACCTGCGCGATGGTGCCCGTGGTAGGGAGTTCGCTTGCGAGCGCGGCCAGCAGCTCAAGGATCGTGGAGCCCCCGGAGAGCGCAACAAGGCCCCCGTCGGCGAGGGCCTCGTGGACGAGCATTGCAAAGCGTTCGGCCGGGTTCCGCGAGACGACTACCGTGCCCATCCGTTCCTCCTCGGGTCATCGTGCCTGCTAGGGTATCGCCAGATCGCCGGCCTCGCGAGGCACCCAACTCGCGGACCGGCTCGCGAGAGACGGTGAACAGGAGGGGCAACATGCGCGAGGCGGAGGAACTCCGCGACCTGGTGCGGGTCGCGGGGCGCTACCTCAAGCAGGAGACGGTCGATCCGTTTCGCGCGATCGGCCAGATGGTCGTCTGGGGGCTGGTGGGCTCCATCCTGGCCGGCACCGGCTTCGTCCTGGCCGGCGTCGGGTTGCTGCGCCTGCTGCAGACGGAGACCGGTTCGACCTTTGCTGGTCACCTCGTGTGGCTGCCGTACGTCATCGTGGTCGTCGTGCTCATGATCGTGCTGGCCTACGCCGCCTCGCGCATCGGTCGGCGAGCGCGCGGATAGGGAGGAGGTTGGCCAATGGCAGCTGAAGGGCGCATCACGCTCAGCGAGGTTGAGGAGCGCATCCGGTCGTTGACCGAGCAGGCGTCCCGCTCGGCGAGCGCAGTGCGGCCGGCCGTGCCGGGCGTCGTGGGCATCGGAGTCGCGGCGTTCGTGGTCCTCGCCTTCGTGCTCGGTTACCGGCGGGGGCGGCGCTCGAGCGTGGTGGAGATCACGCGGCTGTGAGCCGCGTCTCGTTGCAGCGCGCTCGCGGAGCACTCGTTGGGGCCGCGCGCGCAAGGCTCCTCGGCCTCGGAGGACCAATCGCGGGGTTGGTGTGGGCGTTCGTCGCACTGCGCTGGGTACGTCGGCGTCTAGGGGGGACCCCACCGCGCGGGCGCGTCGATCTCGCCAAGGGGCCCGTGGTGCTGCGCCTACGCGGTCGCTCGTGAGGACGTTTCGTCCCGGCGATCTCGTACTGCTCGTTGATCATCGGGGTCGGGAGACGTTGGTCGAGCTCGAAGAGTCGCGCCCGGTAATCACGACCGCCGTGGGTCCCGTCAGCATCGCCGAGCTCCTCGGTCAGGAACCGGGCGTGGCCGTGACGACCGGATCGGGTCGTCGTGTGCTCGCAGTGCGGCCGACGCTGGCTGAGCTGGTCGTTCACATGCCACGAGGTGCGCAGGTGATCTACCCCAAGGACGCTGTGGTCATGCTCGAGGCGCTGGACGTGGCGCCGGGGCTGCGGGTCCTTGAGTGTGGCGTTGGCTCTGGTGGCCTGACGCTGTGGCTACTGAGGGCTGGCGCCGAGGTGGTGGCGGTGGATCGGCGTGAGGAGTTCGCTCGGCTTGCAGCCAAGAACGTGGATCGCTTCGGGGACGCCGGACGCCTGGCGGTTCGAGTTGGGGAGCTCGCCGAGGTCGTCGGTGACGAGCGCTTTGATCGCGTTGCGCTCGACATGGTGGACCCGTGGGAGGTCATCCGCTGGATCGCGGCGGTGATGGAGCCCGGTGCGAGGCTCGCCGCCTACGTAACGAACGCCCTTCAAATCCACCAGACCGCTATGGCTCTCGAGCACGCGGGGTTCGCTCGGATCCAGGTGCGCGAGGTACTGGAGCGACGGTGGGTTGCCAGGGGGCAGGTGGTACGGCCGGAACTGCGCATGGTCGCACACACGGGCTTCGTCGTCTCAGCGGCGGTTACCCCTCGGGCTCGCGAGCGGGCACAGGCGCAGCCGCGCGCTGTAGTGGGGGCGCTGGCGCGCTCAGAGGACGACGTCGAAGCGTCGGTCGACGGCTACGATCCCGACGCGAACCCAGGAGAGGCCTCGAACCCCCAGCAGATCCGACCAGGCAATGAGCCGAAACCCGGGGCTTAGGGGTGAGCGCTGCGCCGTGGTTGCGCGGTAGCAGCCTAGGGCCGCCAGCTACGAGCATCGAATCGCGTGAGGGTGGCTGCTGACGCGGGTGCAGACCCGGGCAGCTGCACCCTTGGGTGGTAGGCCGAGTTGATCAGTCGGCCTCGATGAAGATGCACTCGCCCGGGCACTCCTCGCTGGCCTCGGTGACGGCGTCCTCGAGCTCCGGGGGCACGGACGCCATCTGCGCCGAGCCGCCGGGATTGTTGAGGACCTCACCGTTGTCCTTGACGTAGGCGAGCCCGTCGTCGAGGAGGGTAAACACGGGAGGGCAGATCTCCTCGCAGAGGCCGTCGCCCGTGCAGAGGTCCTGGTCGATCCACACCTTCATGCATGCCCCTCCGTTGTGTAGCGATCTGCGCATCGACGCGCCAGTGCTCACGAGCCTAGCTGCTCCGCTGAACTGAACTCCGCGCCCTGCTTCGGTGTCACGTCCTGGATGACATGCGGTAGTGTCGCAACCAAGGGAGGTTCGCCATGCCACGAGGTCACGAAGAGGATCGTGAGCCCGCCGACGAGCGGCGACGGCACTCGTCCGCGGACGACGCTCATCCTGCGCACCGTCGCGACGATGATCAGGCGGCCAGGGTGCGCGCGCTTGAGGAGAAGCTCCTTGAGGTGTCGGGGGCGCTGGCACAGACCCAAGCCAAGAACGAGAAGCTGACGTTCACGCTCCAGCAGGCACGCGAGCGCATCGAGAGCCTGCGTGAGGAGGTCGAGAAGCTCACGCAGCCGCCCGCAGCCTACGGGGTCTACCTCGGACGTAACGACGACGGTACGGCTGACGTCGTTACCTCGGGGCGCAAGATGCGCGTAGCTGTCCATCCCGAGATCGACCTCGAGGCCCTCGACCCGGGCCAGGAGGTTGTGCTCAACGAGTCGTTCGCCGTCGTGACGGTGCGCAGCACCGATGTGGTCGGGGACGTCGCCACGGTCAAGGAGGTGCTGGACGACGGAGCGCGCGTCATCCTGCTAGGCCGTGCCGACGAGGAGCGTGTTGCCCAGGTTGCGGGCAACCTGCGTACGCCGCCGCTGCGGGTGGGGGACTCGGTGCTCGTCGACTCGCGTAGCCAGATGGTGCTCGAGCGCCTGCCCCGCCCGGAGGTGAGCGAACTTGCCCTCGAGGAGGTTCCCGACATCACCTACCAGGACATCGGAGGGTTGGATCGCCAGATCGAGGAGATCCAGGACGCGGTCGAGCTGCCGTTCCTCTACCGCGAGCTCTTCCAGGACTACCGCTTGCCGGCGCCCAAGGGCATTCTGCTCTACGGGCCGCCGGGGTGCGGCAAGACCCTGATCGCCAAGGCCGTCGCGAACTCGCTCGCCAAGAAGGTGGAGCAGCTCTCAGGCCGCAGCGTTCGCAGCTACTTCCTCAACGTTAAGGGTCCGGAGCTGCTCAACAAGTACGTCGGCGAGACCGAGCGTCAGATCCGCCTGATCTTCCAGCGCGCTCGCGAGAAGGCCGAAGAAGGGGTCCCCGTCATCGTCTTCTTCGACGAGATGGACTCGCTGTTTCGCACGCGTGGCTCGGGGATCTCCTCGGACATGGAGTCCACGGTCGTGCCACAGCTGTTAGCCGAGATCGACGGGGTGGAGGCGCTCCGCAACGTCATCGTCATCGGCGCCTCAAACCGCGAGGATCTCATCGACCCGGCCATCTTGCGTCCGGGCCGTCTGGACGTGAAGATCAAGATCGAGCGGCCCAACGAGGAGGCAGCGCGCGAGATCTTCGCGCGTTACCTGACCCCGGACCTGCCGATCGCCGCGCGCGAGGTGGAGGAGCTCGGCGGTGGTGATCGCGACAAGGCGGTCGCGGTGATGATCGAACGGACGGTCGAACGCATGTACGCGACCACCGACGAGAACCGCTTCCTCGAGGTCACCTACCAGAATGGCGAGAAGGAGATCCTGTACTTCAAGGACTTCGCCTCTGGCGCCATGATCGAGAACATCGTGCGGCGCGCCAAGAAGCTTGCGATCAAGCGCGAGATCGCGGGAGGGCCGCGCGGCGTGGGCCTTGAGGACCTGCTCGCCTCGATCTCCAAGGAGTTCAAGGAGCACGAGGACCTGCCCAACACCACCAATCCGGACGACTGGGCCAAGATCTCTGGTCGCAAGGGTGAGCGGATTGTGTTCATGCGGATCCTGCTCGCCGAGGAGGGGGGCCAATCCGGGGGTCGAGCGATCGAGCGGGTCGCGACGGGCCAGTACCTCTGAGCACAGGGAGCGTGGATGGCAGTCCCGAAGGTCCTCGGCATCGAGACGGAGTACGGGATCAGCGTGCCGGGGGTCCCGGACGCGAATCCCATCACGGCCTCCTCCGGGCTCATCAACGGCTACCTCGCGCAGCTGTCGGGGCGCACGAACTGGGACTTCGTTGACGAGTCGCCTGGGCAGGATGCACGTGGCTTCACCGTCGACACGGGCGGCAACATCGAGCTCGAGACGCACCTGGTCAACGCGGTGCTTACCAACGGTGCGCGCCTCTACGTCGACCATGCGCATCCGGAGTACTCCTCTCCGGAGTGTCGGACCCCTCGCGAGGCCGTGCTCTACGACAAGGCTGGGGAAGAGGTCATGCGCCGTGCGATGCGCGGCGTGCAAGCCCTGAACCCCCACGGGCCGGCGGTCGTCGTGTACAAGAACAACTCCGACCGCAAGGGCAACTCGTACGGCTGCCACGAGAACTACCTCATGGACCGCCAGGTCCCCTTCGCCAAGATTGTCGCTGAGCTGGTGCCCTTCTTCGTGACGCGCCAGATCATGGTGGGTGCGGGCAAGGTCGGCAGCGAGGCCCCGGGTGTGTCCATCCGCGACGTCCCGTACCAACTCTCCCAGCGTGCGGACTTCTTTGAGGAGGAGGTTGGTCTTGAGACGACGCTCAAGCGTCCCATCATCAACACACGCGACGAGCCTCACTCCGATTCGCAGCGGTACCGCCGTCTCCACGTCATCATCGGCGACGCGAACCTGAGCGAGGTAGCGACCTGGCTCAAGCTCGGGACGACCGCAATCGTGCTCGCCATGATCGAGGACGGCGACCTCGAGGACCTAGGGATCTCGATCGTCGACCCGGTCGGCTCGCTGCGCCGCGTGTCGTGGGATCCCGCGCTCAAGGCCACCATGAACCTCGCCGATGGCCGGACCATGCGGGCGCTCGACGTCCAGTGGCAGTACCTGGAACGCGCGCAGCGTTGGCTCGAGCGCGAAGGGGGGGAGGCCGTTGGCGGCGAGCACGAGGCGGGAGCGCTCATCGAAGAGTGGGAGAGTGTGCTAAACGGCCTCGAGCGCGATCCGCTGGAGCTCGCCGACCGCCTCGATTGGGTCGCCAAGTGGGTGCTGATCCAGGGCTACCTGGAGCGTCACCACCTCGACATCGCCGATGTTCGAGCTGCTGCACTCGATCTGCAGTACCACGACGTGCGCCCGGAGCGCTCCTTGTACCAACGGCTCAGGATGCGGCGCCTCACGACCGACGAGGAGGTCGAGCGCGCAACCGTCGAGCCGCCTCCATCCACACGGGCGTACTTCCGCGGCCGTTGTCTGGCGCAGTTCCCGGGCAACATCGCCGCTGCCAATTGGGACTCCATCATCTTCGACGTGGGGAGCGATCCACTGCGGCGTGTTCCGATGATGGATCCGCTCCGCGGTACCAAGGAGTTGGTGGGTAGCCTCCTCGACTCCGTGGGGAGCGTGACGGAGCTCCTCGATGCGCTGGGGGCCTAGCTAGCATGGGAGATGAGGTGATCAACCGTGGCAGAGCGCGAACAGATCAAGCGGTCGACTAGCGAGCGGGATCAGGAAGCCGAGGAGGTGGCTCCGGCCAAGAGCGCCTCCTCCGACAAGCTCAAGGCCGAGATCGACGACATCCTGGACGAGATCGACGAGGTGCTCGAGGACAACGCCGAGGAGTTCGTTCGCAACTACGTCCAGAAGGGCGGCCAGTAGCCGCGCGCTCGCTGGTCGAGGGTGCGCCGCCTCGAGGGCGGTGCTAGGAAGGATGGAGGAGGGTGTCGCTCCCGTTCTTTGACCCGGTCAAGGATCCGGGCCCGAACTTTGCTGCGCTGCTGGCGGCGACCGGCCAGCAGCGGTGGGCCGAGAGCGTCGCCTCGGGGGAGCACCGGGCGTCGGTGCCCCATGGCACCACCATCGCCGCGGTCCGTTTCTCAGGCGGCGTGGTGATGGCCGGCGACCGTCGCGCGACGGAGGGGAACTTCATCGCGAACCGCACGATCGAGAAGGTCTTCCCAGCCGATCGGCACTCGGGCGTGGCCATCGCCGGCGCTGCCGGCCCTGCGATCGAGATGGTGCGCGTGTTCCAGGTCCAGCTCGAGCACTACGAGAAGGTCGAGGGCAGCTTGCTCTCGCTCGAGGGCAAGGCCAACCAGCTCGCCCAGATGATCCGGGCGAATCTGCCCATGGCGATGCAGGGCCTCGTCGTGATGCCGCTCTTTGCTGGGTGGGACGAGGAGCGATCGGAGGGCCGCATCTTCACCTTCGACGTCGCCGGCGGGCGTTACGAGGAAGTCGCGTACTACGCCACGGGGTCCGGCGGACGCGATGCGAGGGCAACGCTCAAGCTGGGGTGGCGGCCTGGTCTCGACGAGGCGAGCGCGGTACGACTCGTGGTGCAGGCCCTCTACGAGGCTGCCCAGGAGGACGCGGCAACGGGCGGTCCCGATCCGCTGCGCGGGATCTACCCCGTCGTCGCGGTGATCGACCGGGAGGGTTACCGTCGCATCGACGACGGCGTCCTCGCCGCGATCGCGCAGGAGCTGGACGTGGCGCTGGCCGAGCGCGGGGGTGCGCGATGAGCATGCCGTTCTACGTCGCACCCGAACAGCTCATGAAGGACCGGGCGGACTACGCCCGCAAGGGGATCGCCCGGGGACGGGCGCTCATCGGAGCGATCTGGGACGGTGGCATCGTCATCGTCGCCGAGAACCCGTCGCGCTCGCTGCACAAGCTGTCGGAGATCTACGACCGCATCGCCTTCGGCGGTGTCGGCAAGTACAACGAGTTCGATCAGCTGCGCGTCGCCGGCATCCGCCATGCGGATCTGAAGGGTTACGCCTACGCACGCGAGGACGTCGACGCGCGGAGTCTCGCCAACCTCTACGCGCAGTACCTAGGGACGGTCTTTACCCACGAGATGAAGCCGCTCGAGGTGGAGATCCTGGTGGCGGAGCTCGGCAACCACACGCGAGAGTCGCAGCTGTTCCAGATCCTCTACGACGGGACCGTGATGGACGAGCGCGAGTTCGCGGTGTTGGGTGGCGATGCTGAGGCGATCGCCGAGCGGTTCCGGGCCGCGTGGGATCCGCACGGGCCTCGCGAGGCGCTGATCCGCGCGGCGCGCGATGCCCTCAGCGGTTCGCGGCCACCGATCAGCGCAAGCGACCTCGAGGTCGTCGTGCTCGAGGACCGCGGTCTGCGGCGGTGCTTCGCCCGTCTCGACACCGTGACGGTCGCGAGGGCGCTCGGCGACGAGGGAGAGGGGACCACCTAGGCATGCCTCGGCTCGCGCGACGGATCTTCGGCCTCGAGAACGAGTACGGCATCACCTGCACCCAGCGCGGCCAGCGTCGCCTGAGCCCCGACGAGGTTGCGCGCTACCTGTTCCGTCGCGTCGTGAGCTGGGGTCGGTCCTCGAACGTGTTTCTGGAGAACGGGGCGCGGCTGTACCTCGATGTCGGTAGCCATCCTGAGTACGCCACGCCCGAGTGCGATTCCCTCCTTGACCTCGTCGCCCATGACAAGGCGGGCGAGCGCATTCTCGAGTCCCTCGCGCAGTCGGCAGAAGCTCGCATGCACGAGGAAGGGATTCGCGGCCGGGTGTTCCTGCTCAAGAACAACACGGACTCGGCTGGCAACTCCTACGGCTGCCACGAGAACTACCTGACGGTGCGCGTCGACGATCTCACTCGGCTCGTCGAAGTGTTGATCCCCTTCCTCGTCTCCCGGCAGGTGGTGGCGGGTGCTGGGAAGGTACTCCTGACCTCGCGCGGCCCGCTGTATGCGATCTCCCAGCGCGCTGAGCATATCTGGGAGGGCGTCTCCTCGGCGACGACCCGCTCGCGCCCGATCATCAACACTCGCGATGAGCCGCACGCCGACGCGGAGCGCTTCCGGCGGCTCCACGTGATCGTAGGCGACTCCAACATGTCGCAGTGGGCAACCTACCTCAAGGTCGGGACGATGGCGATCGTGCTTCGCCTGCTCGAGGAGGAGGTCGTCCTAAGGGACGTCACGCTCGAGAACCCGATCCGTGCCATCCGCGAGATTGCCCATGACGTAGAGCTACAGCGCACCGTGCGGCTCGTCAACGGGCGAGAGCTCACCGGTCTTGAGCTGCAAGAGGCCTACTTGGAGCGGGCGCTGCGCTACCACGAGCGCATCGGTTTGCCCGCAGACGAGGCGAAGGCGCTCGAGATGTGGCAGGAGGCCATCAAGGCGTTGCGGGCCGGTGACCACCAGGCGCTCTTCGGCAAGGTCGATTGGGTCACCAAGCTGACGCTCATCGACGCGTTTCGGGAACGCCACCACCTACCGCTGTCGCATCCGCAGATCTCGTTGCTCGACCTGCAGTATCACGACATCGCGCGCGAGCGGGGGCTCTTTGCGCGCCTGGAGGCTCGAGGCGCCGTGCCGCGGCTCGTCGACGACGCCACCATCGACCGTGCCGTCGAGGAGCCGCCGCGCACGACTCGCGCGAACCTGCGTGGTCGGTTCATCCGCGCCGCCAAGGAGGCCCACCGGGATTACACGGTCGACTGGGTCCACCTCAAGCTCAACGACCAAGCCCAGCGAACCGTCATGCTGAAGGATCCGTTCGTGGCAGAGGACGAGCGGGTGGATCGGCTGCTCGCCTCGATGTAATGCGGAGCCGGCGTCGAGGGGCGGGGTGGCTCGCTCTTGCTCTCGCCGTCGTCGCGGTGGCGCTCGCGGTGCGCGCGTCCCTCGCCAGCGTGTTCGTCGTGCCGACTGGTTCCATGCGGCCCACGATCCGACCCGGTGAGTGGATCCTCGTCTCGCGGATCGCCTTCGAGCTGCACCCGATCGAGGTGGGTGACGTCGTGGTCCTGCGGCGGCCTGCGCGGGATCCGGGCCCGGCCCGGGCCAACTACCTCGTGAAGCGGGTCGTTGCCACGCCAGGGGAGGTCGTTGCGAGTCGAGACGGCCACGTTGTGGTCAACGGCCGCGTCCAGCCCGAACCCTACCTGCCAGCGGGCGTGACCACGGTCGGGATCATCCCGCAGCGCGTGCCTCCGGGAGAGTACTTCGTGCTTGGCGATGATCGATCGGACTCGATCGACTCAAGGATCTTTGGGCCAGTACCAGGCTCTTGCATCGTTGGCGAGGTGGTCGCGGTGGTGTGGCCGCCGTCGGCTTGGGGCCTCGTGCGCTCGTAGGGGGCCAGCTGCCCCAGGTGCGGCGATTAGCTGGAGACGAAGCTCGCTGCGGTTCCTAGGAAGTCGTCCCGCCTCCCCGCTCGCCCGCGATCCCCTTGCGAAGGAAGTCGACCCAGCCGGGAGTCTCGAGCGCTTCGCGCAGCTCTTCCGCGTCGCGCTCGTTGAGGGGCGGTCCGTCGTGGTGCTCGTGGAGCTCCTCGGGCAGGCGCCAGAAGTGGAGGCGCACCCCTGCAGCGACCAGCACCTCGACGATCCTGCGTTCGACTGACTTCGCGACGATCATCCCGCAACGGGGGCAGCGGAAGGTGTAGGACGCGTCGCCGTTCGATGAGCACAGCATTACCTTGACCCGCCCCGGCGCGACCTCGACGTCGCCGCAGGTCGGACACGAGGCTCGGATGATGGGCATGGCGACTCCCTTCGCGCGACTTCGTCCGTGTGTCACCGGGAGGTATCGGCGACCAAGGGGCGAGTGTTGAGTTCCCGAAGCGCGCAGGTCGGCCGCTAGACTCCCAGGCGTGAGTGAGGCTGCACGACGGGAGCGCGTCTTGTCGGGCGTGCAGCCAACAGGGGTGGGGCACCTTGGTAACTTCCTCGGGGCCTTCCTCAACTTTGTAGCCGACCAGGAGCGGGCCGAGTGCCTCTACCTCGTCGCGGACCTGCACAGCCTCACCGTTGATCAGGATCCTCGACTGCTCGCACGGCAGCGCCGCGACTTGGTAGCCATGCTGCTCGCGGTCGGAATCGACCCTGAGCGCTCAGCCATCGTGATGCAGAGCGAGATCCCCCAGCATGCGCAGCTCGCCTGGGTGATGGAGTCGACGGCTACCTTTGGCGAGCTCAGTCGCATGACGCAGTTCAAGGACAAAGCGGCCAGGCAGGCCAAGGTCCGAGCATCGCTCTTTACCTATCCCGCGCTGATGGCGGCCGATATCCTGCTCTACCAGGCAGACGTCGTACCGGTCGGTGAGGATCAAAGTCAGCACCTTGAGCTCACCCGCACGCTGGCCGAGCGCTTCAACGGTGCTTACGGTCCGACCTTCACGGTGCCACGCGGCCAGTTCCCCGAGCACGCGGCGCGCGTAATGGATCTTGTGGAGCCGACGGCGAAGATGAGCAAGTCCTCGTCGACGACGAACGGGATCATCTTGCTCACTGACGACGACGCCACCATCCGACGCAAGATTATGCGAGCCCGGACCGACTCCTACGCCGAGGTTGTGTGGGCCCCGGACGACCCCGAGCGTGCTGGCGTCACGAACCTTCTTGAGATTCTGGCGGCGATCGAGGGTGTTGCTGCAGAGAAGCTCCAGAGTCGTTTCGCGAGCTACGGGGAGCTCAAGGAGACAGTTGCCGACGCGGTGATCGCAGTGGTGTCGCCAGTGCGCGAGCGTTTTGAGAAGCTTCGCCACGACGAGCGTGCCCTGCGCTCGGCGCTGGACGCCGGGCGAGAGCGGGCGTTCGCGATCGCCTCGGCGACCATGGCGCTGGTCTACGAGCGCCTTGGCCTCTCCTGACGAGGGAGGTGAGATGGATCCGGCCAAGCTGCTCTTCATCGCCGTCGCGGCCCTCATCGTGCTCGGTCCCGAACGTCTTCCTACGGCGGCGCGCAAGCTCGGCGAGCTCTGGTCGCTCGTGCGATCGCCTGCGACCTACCTCGCCGAGCACCTTGGCGAGGTGCTCGCGGAAGCAGGGCTGCCTCGCGATGCTCTCGGTATGGTCGTAGGGTCGGCAGCCCACGTTGCCGACGGGGTGGCCCGCCTGGTGGGCACGCCGGTGGCGTCGCAGCTGCGGAGTGAGTCCGGCACCCTCCAGTCCGGACGCGCTGGGGAGGCAGGCCAAGGTGCGGCGCCGTGGCGTAGTCGGCCGGCGAGCTCGCCTACGCAGCTCGTCGCGGGGGAGTGGGAGCTGAACTAGGTGCGCCCCCTGCGGCCGCGGCGGGCTGATCCCAATGCGATGACCTTCGTTGAGCACCTCGCGGAGCTGCGCAGGCGCCTCATCGTGGCGATCGTGGCGGTCACGCTGGGAGCTGCGGTGGGCTACGCGCTGTACCCCTCCGTCCTGCACGTGCTCCTCGAGCCGCTCTGCGAGGTCGAGCGGGTGCGAAGGTGCGAGCTCTACGTCACGAGTCCCCTCGACGGCTTCACGATTCGGCTGAAGGTCGCCGCGGTCGTGGGGCTGTTCCTTGCATCGCCGATTGTGCTCTGGGAGCTCTGGCGCTTCGTTGCACCCGGGCTACGCCGTGGTGAGCGACGCCTCACGGCTGGCTTCCTCATCGCCTCCGTCCTGCTCTTCGTGCTGGGCGGCGCGGTGGCGTGGCTTGTGTACCCGCGAGCACTCGGCTTCTTCCAGTCTGCGGCTGGAGCACCGGTGCACGCGATCTACACCCCGCAGAGCTACCTCTCCCTGTTGCTTGTGCTCATTGTGGCCTTTGGGGTGGCGTTCTTGTTCCCCGTGGTGCTGAGCGGGCTCGAGCTGGCGAACGTGGTGTCGCCGACGGCGCTGGTTCGTCATCGGCGGGCCGCGTGGCTGACCATCATCGTGGTCGTCGCGGTGGTGATCCCGACGAACGACCCGTACTCCCTCACCGCGATGACCGTTCCGCTCCTGGTGTTCTACGAGCTCTCTATCCTCGTCGGCAAGCTGGCGCTGCGCCGGCGCCAACGCCCGAGTGCTGCTGCATCCCAGTAGCCAGTAGGCTGAAGCGTGGTCGGGAGGTCGTCCCTGAGCGCTGACTTTCGTCACGAGTTCCTCGCCTCCCTTGGCGTCGTGCTCGACCGGTTCCAAGAAGAGGCTTTGGACGCGCTCGACGAGGGTGCATCGGTGCTGGTAGCGGCCCCGACCGGCTCCGACAAGACCATCGTGGCGCTCTACGGCATCGCACGGGTGCTGGCCCAAGGTCACCGCGCCTTCTACACCTCGCCGCTCAAGGCGCTCTCAAATCAGAAGTACCACGAACTCGCCCGGTTCTTCGGCGCTGCCAACGTCGGGCTGCTCACCGGCGACACCACGCTCAACCCCGAAGCGCCTGCTGTGGTCATGACCACGGAGGTGCTGCGCAACATGATCTACGCGACCCCGGGAGCACTCAAGGACGTGGACCTCGTGGTCCTCGACGAGGTTCACTACCTGCAGAACCCGTACCGGGGATCGGTGTGGGAGGAGGTCATCATCCACCTCCCTCGCCGGGTCCGCCTGGTTTCGCTGTCGGCGACGGTCTCCAACGTCGCCGAGTTCGCGGGGTGGCTGGAGGCGGTGCGTGGCACGACGAGGGTGGTGGAGGCGAGGGAGCGTCCCGTGCCGCTCGAGCATCGCTACCTCTTCACCCCTCGGCGTTCGCAGGAGCCCGTCTCGATCCCGATCCTCGTGGGCGGCCGTGAGAACCCCCAGGGAGCACGGCTCGATCCACCCTGGCTGGCACGGGGTCGCACGCGCGAGGGCCCCCGTGCTCGGGGAGTGCATCGGGCCGAGCTGGTGGAGTACCTGGCAGCCCAGGGCGACCTGCCGGCGATCGTCTTCATCTTCTCGCGGGCCGGCTGCGAACGGGCCCGCGACGAGCTCGTCGCCTCGGGTATTCGCCTCACGACGGCCGAGGAGCGTCGCGCTATCTACGAGATCGTCGATGAGCGCCTGGAGGGTCTGGAGGTACGCGACCTGGAGGCAGTGGGCTTCCGTGACTTCCTCGCTGGGCTGGAGGCGGGCATTGCCCCCCACCACGCTGGGATGATCCCGCCGTTTCGCGAGGTGGTCGAGGCAGCGTTCGAGCGAGCGCTCGTCAAGGTGGTCTTCGCGACCGAGACGCTCAGCCTTGGGATCAACATGCCGGCGCGTGCCGTCGTGATCGAGCGTCTCGTCAAGTTCGACGGCGAGAGCCATCAGCTCCTCAAGCCTGGGGAGTACACGCAATTCGCGGGGCGTGCTGGTCGCCGCGGTATCGACGAACGCGGTACAAGCTACGTCGTGTGGGGTCCACAAGTTCCCTTCAGCGAGGTTGCCCACGTCGTCAGGGCCGACTTCTACCCCATCACGAGCTCCTTCCGGCCAACCTACAACATGGCGGCGAACCTCGTGAAGCGCTACACGCCGGAGCGCGCAGCTGAGCTGCTCGATCTCTCCTTCGCACAGTACCAGCGTGACGCCGAGGTCGTGCGTCGCCACGCCCGTCAGCGTGGCGGTCCGGGCAGGGGCGAGAGGGGTGTCGAGGCGGCGCCGATGCTTGACTGGCTGGAACCGGGGCGAGTCGTGAGCGTTCCCGGGGCGGGGGCCGCCAAGGGGCGTGCGTTGCTCTTGATCACGAGCGTGTCACAGCGGCGAGGGGGCGGTCTGCGCATCGGAGCGGTGTCGATGACGGGCCAGCGCTATCGACTCAGTGAGGTCCACATCCCGCACATGCACCCGCGAACCAAGGTCCGGCTCCACCCTATCGCTGGCTCGAGGGAGCGCGGCATCGAGGTAGCGCTTGCTCGTCTGCGTCGGCGGGGTTTCCGGGACGGGGCGGGCGAACCGGCGGACGCCTTCCTCCGGGTGATGGCGCCCAGGCGCGCTCGCGAGGTTCCCGTACCTGGCCGCGCCGCTAGCGAGCCCCTTTCGGCCCAGCTCGGGAGGGTCGTGAGGGTTCTCGAGGAGCTCGGTCTCGTTGAGGGTTGGTCCCTGACCCCACGAGGAGAGCGCCTCGCACAAGTCTACGTGGAGACCGATCTGGCTGTCGTGCGCTTCGTGGAGGCGGCTGACTTGGCCGGACTCGGCCCTGCTGAGCTCGCTGCCATCGCCTCCTGGTTTGTCTACGAACCCCGACCTCGTTCGCCGCGGTCGGGGCCGTGGCCCCTCCAGCAACGGGTTGGTTCGCTCGCGGTGCTGGCAGAGGAGCTGATCGCCGAGCAGTGGACAGCCGAGGTCAAACACGGAGTTGCACGCTCACGTGGACCGGAGCCCGGGCTCTCCCGTGCCATCTGGCGGTGGGCCCGCGGCGAGCCCCTGGGTGCTGTGCTCGACGACGACGAGATGGCCCCTGGCGACTTCGTACGCGCGGCCAAGCAGGTCGCGGACCTGCTTCGCCAGATCGCACTGGCGTGGGGCGACGTCGCCGAGCTCGCGCGGTTGGCGCGCGCTGCCGAGGGGGCGGTGGTTCGCGGAGTGGTTGCGCTCTCGTCCGAGGTCATGCCCGAGGACGGGTCGGCAGGCTCGCCGAGCGTGCTCGCTCTCGTCCAGCGTCCCGCGTAGGCTGAGGGCGCGTGAGCGCCTTCCGACCTGAGCCCTTCTCACCAGAGGAACGAGCCAAGCTCGCGCCGTGGGTTACGGATCCCGATGCCCAGGTCTTCGGTCTCGTCGGCCTCCGCGAGGAGGTGGTGGCAGCGCTGATGGCACGCTACTCCCGGACCGCGCGCTCGCTACGGCGGACGCTGCTCGAGGAGTTCCTCGACGAGGCCGCCGAAGCTGGCCAGACAGGAGCGGGCTCGGGGCGTGCCCAGAGTCTCCTCGACCGTGTGATCGGCGAGTACGGGGACGACTCGGTCGCCCAGCTTGCGGTCGTGCACCTGGCGGTCGAACAGATCCCGGCGCTGTTGGCCCGCCGCCTCGAGCGAGGTCGACTCGCGGCCTACCTCGAGCAATCGACGCGCTACGTACCGCTGACGCAGCGCCGGGAGGATGGATCCTGGCCGGCGTGGGAGCCGCCGGATGCTCCCGAGGAGCTGCTCGCCGCCTACCGGCGCGCTATTGATGCGAGCTTCGTGGCCTACGTCCGACTGTTCGAGGGAGTCTCGGCGTACCTCGCGAGCATCGACCCGCCCCAGGACGCGCCGGGTCGGCGAGCTCAGCGCGCCGCCGCGTTGGATGCTGCGCGGGGCATGCTGCCGCTCGCCGCGCTCACCAACGTTGGCGTGGTTGCGAGCGCGCAAGCGGCGGAACGACTCGTCTGGCGGCTGCGCGCCGACGAGACGCCTGGTGCTCCCGAGATCGCCGAGCAGATCGCGGCGGTGCTCCGACAGCTCGTCCCGGGGTTGACGCAGCGCATGGACCGTGAGGACCGAGGCGGGCGCATGGTCGAGTACCTCCGCGAGACCCGAGCGGCGAGCGAGCCGGCGTGGCAGTGGACCGTCGCGTTCGTTGAGCCCGCGGTAGAGCTCGTTGGCTGGGACCCTGACGCCGAGGCAAGCGTTGGGGGCTGGCTGCGCTTCGAGCAGGGAGTCGCTGCGTCCCCAGCTGAGGAGCGGGACCGGCTGCGCGGCGACGAGGTCGCCCTCGACGCCGTGTTCGCAGATCTCGTGGGTACGCGTGAGAATCGACGGCACCTGCCAGGCCGGGCGCTGGAGGCGGCGGTGTACGAGGCGGTTGTCGCCTGCGACGTTGGAGTGCTGCGCGACCTGGCCCGCCACCGCCTGCTCAGCCTGTTCGAGCCTCCGATCGCGCCGGGACTCGGCTTCTGCCTCCACCCACTGGTTGTGGAGGCGGGGCTCGTGGACATGGTTCGCTCGCATCTGGAGCGCCTCGGCGAGCTGGTCCTCGAGGTGCGTGAGGCGGCAGGTCCGCACCTGGCTCGCCTGCTGCTGCCCATGGCGACCCAGACGCGCTTCGGCATGGTCGTCAACGCCCGGGAGCTCATGCACCTCGTTGAGCTGCGCTCGCAGCCGCAGGGGCACTGGGGATACCGGCGCGTTGCCGCGGCGCTGTGGGAGTCCGTGCGTGCCGTGGGTCACCACCGTATCGCGCAAGCCATGAGCTTCGTCGACCCAGGTGGCTACACTGTGGGCCGCCTTGAGGCTGAGCGCCGTGCCGAGGAGCGCGGGCGCACCTGCGGGAAGGATCATGCCCGCTGAGCTGTTGGGCTAGCCGAGTCGGCTCGGTGAGCCGACGTCCAGGAAGTGGAGCGAGGGGAACATGGCGCGACGCAAGCGCGAGGAGCCGATCGAAGAGCCTGACGGATCGGTGGCCGAGCCGGTCGAGGAGCTCGACATCGACGAGGAGCTCGACATCGACGAGGAGCTCGACATCGACGAGGAGCTCGACATCGACGAGGAGCTGGAGGATCTCGACGTTGAGGAGGTAGACGTCGACGACCTCGACGTCGCCGACGACGAGGTGGTCAGCGAAGCCGACGTCGAGCTCGTCGACGACGAGACGGCCGAGGGTGACGGGCTGGTCGAGGACGACGACGAGGAGGAGCTCGAGGACGACGACGAGGTCGAGTCGGCGCTCGACGAGATCCTGCGCGAGCGGTTCGTGAGCTCGGATCTCGACGACGACGTCGAGGTCGAGAGCGAGGATGACAGTGGGGACGGGATCGCACCGGTACGACCTCGCCAACCTGGCGAATTCGTCTGTCAGTCGTGTTTCCTCGTCAAGAGTATGTCGCAGCTCGCAGATCCCGACAAGATGGTATGTCGCGACTGCCTGTGAGCGCTGAGGTCGCCCCACCACGAGGCGCGCGACGGGCGCTCAAGCGTGATCGCAAGACGCCACGTCCGAGTGAGCGCGAAACCTCGTAGGCTGGGAAGTGGCACCAAGGAGGAGCTATGGCCGAGCAACGTCGCCCCGTCGTCGATCAGGTGCTTGACCGCTTAGTCTTCGGTCCGATCGGTGTGGCCGCCGCGGTCGCTCGCGTGCTGCCCCGTGCTGCGGAGGAAGGGCGTAAGGTCGTCCAGGGGCCGCTGCAGACGGCACAGTTCGTCTCGCAGATGGCAGCTGGCGTCGTGCGTGCGCGCTACGGCGAGCAGTTGCGTGGCGTCGAGGAGCGCATCAACGAGGTGAACGAGCGCCTGAGCTCGCTGCGTCAGGTCGTCGAGCAGGTCGGGGGGGCGGTGGTTCGCAATGTCGCCCAGGCCGGGCCGCGGCCCTGGGAGGAGTTCCAAGCTCCGAAGGCCCCGACCGGGACCAGGGCTCCGCACGGCGCGAGCCCTACTGCGGGCTCCTCGACGGGCCCGAGCGCAAGCTCGGCCGCAACCGAGACCGGCGGCAATGCTGACGTCGTCGGTGGCATCGAGGGCTACTCGACGTTATCGGCCGCTGAGGTCATCGAGCGGCTCGCTGCACTCGACGCCGCACAGCTCGCGCAGGTCGAGCTCCACGAGCTTGAGCATCGCCGTCGTCGCACCATTCTTGCCCGCATTGCCAAGCTGCGCGAGGAGCGCGGCGGGTCGGAGGGCACCGAAGCCTCGACGGGCGTCTGAGCGCCTCCACGGGGTGGCGTGGCCCTGGCGACGTGCCTCAGTGGTCGCGCGGCGCAGTTGGCCGAGTCCGAGAGCTTGTCATCGCGGGTTATTGCGGTGCAGGCGCGTGAGCAGGCTGCCCACGCCGGGAGCAAGAGGGGCACGAGCGAGCGCTTCAATTCGGAACCACCCGATGTCCGCGGCGTCCGAGCGTGCCTTGGCAGGTGGGGAGAGACGAAGCTGCATGAGCACGGTGGTGAGGATGCTCGCTCGCTCTCCCTGGCCGACTTCGGCGACCTGAAGCACGCGGACGGGAACGGCGATGAGTCCCGTTTCCTCGGCAAGTTCCCGCTGAGCCGCGGCAAGAGGGTTCTCCCCGGCCTCGATGTGCCCCCCGGGAGGAGCCCAGGTGCCGATGGCAGCACCCGAGCCGCGGCACACGAGCAGCACGGCGTCGTCACGCACCACGAGTGCGGAGGCTCCCCGCGAGATGCGCATGGATGCATCGTAGGTCGCGGGAGCGAGCCAACGTTGTGCGGAGCGGATGCGCAGTGCCAGTGAGGTCGCCGCGCCGAGGGAAGCTACCGGGGGGAGTGACCTGGGCCGAGCCTGCGAGGATGTCAGTCGGGATTCGTGAGCAGCGACCGCGCGAGCGTTAGCTCGATCGTGCGAAACCCCGCCTGCTCAAGGAGGTTCTTCGTTGCGCGATCGCCAGGTCCACACGACGCCTGGACGCTGATGGCCCCTACGCGGCGAGCGAGCTCGAGCGCGGCTGTCACGAGGTCGTCGGCGAGGCCGAGCCGCTCGAAGCCCGGGAGCGTTTGGAGGGCTCGAAGGCTCGCCACGGGGCCCGAGCACTCAAGGGAGAGGATGGCTGCTGGCACTCCCTCAACCTCAGCAACGAGTCTCCACGCTTGCCGGGGGCGCAGGATCTCGGTGACGATGACACTCACGAGCTGCTGGGCGCTCCCTCGGTCGCGGCATAGTCGTCGAGGGGTGCCTGCGCCGGGGTGGTGGTCGCCTCAGAGTCGGGGGAGCCCTCGGCAGCTACGAGCGGTGCTGTGGCCGATACTGCTGGTGCAGCGGTTGCTGCGTCGGGTGCGGGTGCGTCCGGCTTAGCAGGCTCCGCCACCGTTGACGAAGCGGAGGGCGCGGCGTCCTGCTTGCGTGCGAGGTGCTGGTCACGGCTGGTGGTGGCGCTGTCGGTACCACGATCGCGGCCGGATCCCTCCTTACGCGGTCGTCGAGAGACCCTTGGAACCTTGGCGAGGATCTCGGGCTTCGGTGGAGCCGCCATAGTTACGCCGAGGAGTGCCCCAAGCGAGGGGATGCGGCCGGCGTGCTCCCGTGCGAGCTCGAGCAGCTCCGGCGGCGCATCCTCGGGCAGACCGGCGGCCTGGACCTGGCGACGGATCGGCGAGTTGGCGACCGCGTCGATGAGGACCATCCAGCGATCGTGCGGGGTCTCGGGTACGAGTTCGCGATTCGTTGCCTCGAGGAGCGCTACCACGAGGTCCTCGGGCAAGCGTGCGGAGGGATCGGGCAGCCGTGCTGCCAGACGTAGTGCTCGCACGGTTCGGTTGGCTGCGAGAGCTGCGCGGATCTCGGAGATCCAGCGCTCGGTCTCGGCGGCGACCCGTCGCTCCAAGACGCCGCGCAGCGTCGTGGCGTACTCGAGCACACGTGGGTCCTCGGAGGCCGGATCGACGGCGGCCACAACGCTGCGCAGGTCACGCAGCGCGAGCTGCTCTGCCACCGGCAGGGCAGCCTCGGCACGATCCAGCCAGATCGCAACTCTGGCCCTCGGCAGGAGATCCTCGGCGATCTTGAGCGTGGCTTCCTCTGGTGCTGCTGGACGCCCCTGCGCGGCTGCTTCGTCGCGATCACGGGCGATGGCCTTGCGTACCTCGGGCATGCCACCGCGGACGAGGGCCTCGGCGATCGGACGGTGTTCGGGGATGACCGACGCGAGGAAAGCCTTGCGATGGACGTCGCGAGGGTAGAGCCGTACGGGCTGCCCGCCGCTCGGTGCTGGTGCCGAGCGGCGGGCACGAAGACGCGATCCCTCGCGGGGTGGCGTCGTGGCGGCACCCTGCTCCCTCTGTTGCTGCTGGTTGCGGCGAGCTCCTGGAGCCGGTGCCTCCCGGTGTGCGCGGGGACGCTCCGAGCGCTGGCGCCGCTGGACGGTGCGCACGGTGACGGCTGGTTCCTCGCGACCCGAGCCGACGACCTCGATGCGGTTGTCGGGTGCGTCGCTCGGGCGTGGCGGCACGAGGCTGAGGATCTCGAAGCCGTCGAGGGTGCGGGCGATTTCGGCGCGAGCCACGTCGCCAACCTTGGCACCCTCCCACACGAGGGAGGCAGGCACCGTGCCACGAGGGTTTCGCGCTCCTGCGGCTCGCCAGGTCCACTCGGCTCGCTCCGCATCGTGGCTTGTGAGCTCGACGTTGATCTTCGATGCCATCGCTCCCGCAACCCTTCCCTCTGCTTGGCCGTGCGCCCGCGTGCGCGTGCCAGGTCATCCTAGTGGTCGAGGCCCACAGGGGGAGGGTCCATGCGCCGTTCAGCCGTGAGGACGCGGGTTGCGGTGACTTGACCCCCGCCTGATGGCGGAGGCTTCGAGTGCGCGGTTGGCGCACCTGTGGCTCCTGCCCGTCCAGGGACGTGCGCGCAAGCGCCGCTCAGCGGGCGGGGCGGATCCGGGCCCTGGCACTACTCGCCCTGTTCGCCGTGCGTCCGGGTTCGGGCGTGTCGGTGGGGTGCGAGCCGCAGCGCCTCGGAGAGTCATCGGGTTTGCCCTGAGCCGGGCAGGAGGCGGCTCCTCCTCGAGCAGGTGGCGCTGGCAGGTAGGGTGGGCCCATGCGGATCGGAGCCCACGTATCGGCTGCAGGTGGGCTGCTAGCCATGTGCGAACGAGCGGCGGCGCTCGAGGCTTCGGTCGCGCAGTGCTTCCTGTCGTCGCCGCGTACGTGGAGCTTTCGCCCCGCACCGTCACCGGACCGTACCGCTCTCGCTGAGGCCTTGGAGCGGTGTGGCGTCGAGACCATCGTCGTGCATGCTTCGTACCTGATCAACCTGGCCTCGAGTAACGAGGAGCTGTGGTCTCGGTCGGTGGCGCTGCTCGGAGCAACGCTTCGTGCCGCCGAGGAGCGAGGGTTGGAGGCAGTGGTGGTGCACGCTGGTGCCGGCGGTGAGGACCCGACGACGATCGTCGCCGAGCGGGTGCAGGCCGGATTGCGCGAGGCGCTCCAGGGTACCGAGCGCGTCGCCGTCTGGGTCGAGAACCCCGCGAGCGGGATGGCCTCGTGGCCGCTCGAGCACCTCGACACGCTCGTGGCCGAGCTCGACCCGGCTCGCCGCGGGCTGTGCCTCGACACCCAGCACCTCTTCGCAGCGGGTATCGACCTCACGGATCCGGATGTGGTGCGCGAGCTGGTGGAGGCGGTGGCAGGCCTCCGCGCGCCCGTGCGGCTCGTCCACCTCAACGACTCCGCGAGTCCCCTCGGGTCGCGGCGGGATCGCCACGCCAACTTGGGCGAAGGGTCAATCGGCGCGCAAGCCCTCGCACGCGTACTCCGTGCGCCGGTCTTCGCGGAGGCAGACGTCGTGCTTGAGGTGCCCGGCGAAGGTGCCGGGCCGCGCGCGAGCGACATCCAGCAGGCACGAGGTCTGCTGCGCTAGCGGCTCCCCTATACTTGCAGCTGCAACGAAAGGGGTATCCATGGCGACCGTGCACGAGCCTCGCGTTCTCGATCCCGCGACGGCGCCGTGGCGGGAGGTGCGTCGCCGAACCTCGGCTCCCAGCGGGCTCGAGGGTGAAGGCTTCCCCGTCAAGCGGGCGTTTGCGGGCGTGCCCCTCGAGGAGCTCGATCCGTTCATCCACCTTGACGAGATGGGGCGAGTCGACTACGGGCCGGGTGAGCCCAAGGGCACCCCCTGGCATCCTCACCGTGGCTTCGAGACGGTGACCTACCTCCTAGATGGTGCCTTCGAGCACCAGGATTCGATGGGTGGAGGCGGGGCCCTTGCCCCCGGTGACGTGCAGTGGATGACGGCGGGAAGAGGAATCCTCCACATCGAGCGCCCTCCGGAGCGCCTCGTCGTGAGCGGCGGGGTGTTCCACGGCTTCCAGCTGTGGGTGAACCTGCCGAGGGTGCTGAAGTGGGCCCCACCGCGGTACCAGGACGTGCGCGGCGGCGAGCTTGGCATTGGCCACACCGCGGACGGCGGAGCGCTGGTGAAGGTCGTGGCGGGCACTCTTGGTGGCGTCGAGGGCCCCGCGGCCACGCACTGGCCAGTGACGGTTGCCCACGTGCTGGCGGAGCAGGGAGCCCAGGCGCGGATTCCGGTCGCTGGCTTGCGCACCTGCCTGGTCTACGTTTTTGAGGGTATGGCGCTCCTGGGTCAGGAGGCGACCGAGGTCGGTCCCTCGCAGCTGGCTGTGCTCGGCGAGGGAGCGGGTCTGGTGATGACGGCGCCGCGCGGACGCGTCCAGGCGCTGGTGCTTGCTGGCCAACCCATTGGCGAGCCGATCGCCTGGTACGGCCCGTTCGTGATGAACACCCGTGCCGAGCTTCGCCAAGCCTTCGAGGACTACCAGGCTGGCCGCCTTGGCGTCGAGCCGGTCGCGCACGTCCAAGCGTCGGAGCTAGCCGTGGGAGTGGCGCCAAATCCGCGTGAGAACCCCGGGGTGTCCCGCTAGCGCTCCAGGCTGAGCTGAGCTCGTCATTCCTCCACCGGCAGGGCGAGTGGCGGTCCACTCACGGTGACGGCGGGTAGGTTCAAGCTCTCGCCGGCGATGGTGGCGACCCCGGTCTAGGACTCGCTCGGTTGCACCACGAGTACCCCTGGAGCGTCCGGGACCAGGGCGGTCGATCCCGGTTCTACCGGGAGGTCGTGGCCGCCCACGACCAGCGCCAGCGTGCCGGTGGTACGGATCTGGAGGGAGCCGTCGGGCGTGCTCCTGGTGAACTGGGCGGACGTCGTGGCGCTGACGGTGGCGGTGTTGGCGAGTCCGACGATGCCAACGCTCGGCTCGATGCGCACGTGTGGAGGGGGCAGCGCCGCGACGACGGTCGCCGTCCACCAGGAGTCGACCGTGCTCTGCAAGGGTCCCGCGCCGCAGCGAGGTAGATCTCCAAGCTGACTCCAGAGTGCTTGAGCCGTGGCGAGCATGGCCGTGTAGGCGTTGGCGCTGGGGTGCAACTCGGTGACGAGTACGCAGCTGACGGCGAGGTCGGTACCAGTGTGGGTGACGAAGGTGGGCCAGAAGACCGGCTCGGGGGTCACGACGATCCCGGGGTGCCTCTAATGTTGGGAGCTCGTTCCCGAAGCGGTCACGGACCACCCCGCTGGCCCGATGCTGCTCCGGAGCGCAACCAGCGAGTTCTGTGCCTGTGGCAAGAGCGCGGCGACGAGCAGCACAGGTAGGGATCGCGAGAGGACGCGGACCTGCATCACTCGCTTTTTTTCATTTCAAAGGAGCCACGAGGGCCGAGCGTCGGGGCGTCTACGCGCCTACCGCATGATAGCCGCCGTCGACGTGGACGATCTCGCCGGTGGTTGCGGGAAAGAACGACGAGCAGAGCGCCACGACGCTCCTGGCAACCGGGGTGGCATCCTCCGGGTTCCACCCCAGCGGGGCCCGTTCTCCCCAGGCATCCTGGAAGGTGCGGAAGGCATCAATCGACTTGGCGGCGATCGTGCGTATAGGGCCTGCCGAGACCAGGTTGACCCGGATGCGCTCAGGACCAAGCTCGCGAGCCAGGTAACGCGCTAGCGACTCGAAGGCCGCCTTGGCAACGCCCATCCAGTTGTAGCCGGGCCAGGCCACCTGGGCATCAAAGTCCAGGCCGACGATCGCGGGATCGGATCCTGCTCGTAGCAGCGGTCGGAACGCGCGGGCGAGCTCGGCCAGGGAGAACGCAGACACATGGATCGCGACGGCAACGTCGTCCCAGGGTGCCTCGAGCATCGGGGCGTCCAGGCAGCTCGGCGGCGCGAAGCCGATGGAGTGAACGACCGCATCGAGTCGGTCGACGCGCTCAGCGAGGTCCGCAGCAGCGCCAGTCACGCTCGTCGGGTCGGCGACGTCGAGCTCCAGGACGGGCGTCGTGACGCTGAGCTTCTCTGCCACTCGTCGGGTGATCGACATCGCTCTCCCAAAGCTGGACAAGTGCACCTCGGCACCTTCCTCGAGCGCGACGCGCGCTACGTGGTAGGCGATCGACGAGGTGTTGAGCACGCCGGTGACCAGCATGCGCTTGCCGTCGAGGATGCCCATGAGACCTCCTTGGCCGTAGACTCGCACCACGGTAGCGGGTGTGCACCACAGCGTACGATCGCTGGCTGCATCGAAGGGTGAGGAATCGGAGCGCGCATGGACGTCGGCATCGTTGGGGGAACCGGTCCCCTCGGCAGCGCGCTGGGGGCACGGCTCGCCTCCACCGGACTCAGCGTGGTACTCGGTTCTCGTCAGTCCGAGCGCGCTGAGGACGTAGCAGCGCGCCTGCGGGATCGCTGGGAGGCGCTGGCGGAGCGCTTGGTGGGCGGTGGCAACGACATGGCATGCCGCGCGGCGGTCGTGGTGGTTGCGGTGCCCTGGGAGCACGTGGCCACGACGGTCGCCGAGTTCGAGGGCGAGCTCGCGTCCAAGACCGTCGTGTGCGTCGCGAACGCACTCGTGCGCAGCGGTGCTGAATTCGTTGGAGTGACCCCACCGCGGGGCTCAGTCGCTCAGCTGCTGCAGTCGACCCTGCCGCGGTCCATGGTGGTGGCGGCGCTGCACCACGTGCCTGCTCGAGATCTGGGCGACCTCGGCCGAATCGTGGACGCGGATACGCTCGTGGCCTCGGACTTCCAGAGCTCCAAGGAGCAGGCGATGCAGCTGCTCGCGCGTGTGCCCGGCTTGCGCCCGTTGGATGCAGGTTCGCTCGCGGTCGCTGGAGCCCTCGAGGCGATGACGGCGGTGCTGCTCAACGTCAACCTTCGCTACCGGGCGCGCTCGGCGCTGCGCCTCGTTGGATTGTCAGAGGGGGCTTCGTGAGGATCTACGACACCCAGGCTCAGCGTATCGTCGAGGCGGTGCTACCGACGAGCGGCGAGGTGAAGATCTACACGTGCGGGATCACTCCGTACGACTCTGCGCATCTCGGCCACGCGGCCGTCTACGTGACCTTTGACGTGCTCTCCCGCCACCTGCGACGCCACCGGCTGCCGACCCGCTGCGTGCGCAACATCACTGATGTCGACGACGACATCCTGCGCAAGGCGCGAGAGCTCGGTACCAACTACCTCGATCTCGCTGCGATGGAGATCGCCCAGTTCGACCACGACATGGCCGCACTCGGCGTGGAGCGGCCTGCAGTGGAGCCGCGAGCAACCTCGGCGATCCCTAACATCCTCGCGCTCATCCAGCAGCTCTTCGATCGAGGGCACGCCTACGAGGTCGATGGGTGGGTCTACTTCTCGGTGGAGACCGAGCCCACCTTCGGTTCGATCTCCCATCTGGGGCGTGAGGAGATGATCGAGCTGGCACGGGAGCGTGGGGGGAATCCCGACGATCCGCGCAAGCGCGACCCCCTTGACTTCGTGCTCTGGCAGCCGTCGCTGCCGGACGAGCCCGCCTGGGCTTCGCGGTTCGGCCCCGGGCGTCCCGGCTGGCACATCGAGTGCTCGGCGCTGGCCATGCGGGAGCTGGGACCGGTCATCGACATCCACGGTGGGGGCTCTGATCTCATCTTCCCGCACCACGAGTGCGAGGCAGCCCAGTCGCACGCTGCAACGGGCCAGGCGTTTGTACGCCACTGGGTGCACGTGGGCATGGTCCGACTCGACGGGGTCAAGATGTCCAAGTCGCTGGGTAATCTCGTCTTCGTCCGAGACTTGCTCAAGGAGGTACCTGCGCCGGTGCTGCGGCTCGCCCTCCTGAGCCAGCACTACCGTAGCTCGTGGGACTGGGTTCCGCAGTTGGTCGAGGAGGCACGCGAGCGCTGGGAGCTCTGGCGCCACGCGGGTGAGGGTGACGCGGCGTCGGACGCTGTGGACGCGGCCCTCGATAAGGACCTCGATACCCCAGGGGCGCTCGAGGCCATCGATCGCGCAGCTCGCGTGGGCCGGGGTGTCTCCACGGCGGCGGCGATGCTCGGGGTGTCGCTATGAGCGGCGGGGCCGCCTACGCCGATCCACGTCGGCCCGTCGCAGCCATCCGCGATGGCGAGCTCGTGGATCTTGGAAGCGCTGGGCCCGAGGATGCGCTCGTGTCAGCTGACTCGCCTCGAGGGCGAGCGGTGCTGCGTCACTCGGCCGCCCACGTGGTCGCCAAGGCGATCGTGCGGCTGTGGCCAGGGACGCAGCTGGCGGTGGGGCCAGCCACGGAGGAGGGCTTTTTCTACGATGTCCGCCTCCCGGGCGGTCGAACCCTCGATGAGGCCGATCTCGTTGCGATCCAGGAGGAGGTGCGCCGCATCGTCGAGGCCGACGAGCCGTTCCAGCGACGCGAGCTCGACCTCTCTAGCGCCAGGGCGTTGCTCGCTGACCAGCCGTTCAAGCTCGAGATCCTCGACCGAATCGAGCAGGGGGAGGCCGATGTTGACGCGGTCGCCGGCACCTCTGTCAGTGTGTACGCGACCGGCGACGATTTCGTAGATCTGTGTCGTGGCCCCCACATCCCCTCGACTGGTCACCTGCGGGCGCTCGAGGTACTCAGGGTGTCTGGAGCGTACTGGCGTGGCGACGAGCACGGACCCCAGCTCCAGCGGGTGAGCGGCACCGCCTTCGAGACGGTGGAGGCGCTCGAGGCGTGGCGCACACAGCTCGCTGAGGCGGAGCGGCGCGATCACCGCCGTGTCGGGGCTCAGCTCGGACTGTTCTTCTTCCCGAACGAGGTGGGTGGTGGGCTCCCGATCTTCGAGCCCGACGGAGGCTGGGTCCGCTATCGGCTCGAGGAGTTCTCCCGGCAGCTGCACTTCCAGGCAGGGTACCTTCCCGTGTGGACCCCGCATGTCACGCGCTCGACGCTCTTCGAGCTCTCCGGCCACCTGGGGTGGTACCGAGAGTCGATGTACCCCCCGATGGAGCTTGAGGACCAGGAGTACTTCCTCAAGCCGATGAGCTGCCCTATGCACATCCTGGCGTACCGCCAGCACCTGCGCAGCTACCGGGAGCTACCACTGCGGCTCTTCGAGCTCGCGACGGTGTACCGCTACGAGCGCTCGGGGACGTTGCACGGGCTCGCGCGGGTGCGCTCGCTCACGCAGGACGACGCCCACATCTTCTGCCGTGCCGATCAGCTCGCCGATGAGCTCGCAGGCGTCGTGGACCTCGTGGTGCGGTTGCTTGGCGCCTTCGGCCTAGAGGACTTCGAGGCTGAGCTGTCGACGCGGCCGGCCAAGTCGGTCGGTTCCGATGAGGACTGGGCCTTCGCGACCGACGCGGCTGCCACAGCGCTCGAGCGTTCCGGCCTGAGCTACCGGCTCGCCCCGGGCGAGGGTGCCTTCTACGCGCCCAAGATCGACATCCACCTTCGGGACGCGATTGGTCGGCGCTGGCAGCTCTCAACGATCCAGGTAGATCTGCAGCTCCCGCAGCGCTTCGACCTCTCCTACCAGAGCGCGGCCAACCAGCTTGAGCGCCCATTCATGATCCACCGCGCCATCTTCGGCTCGGTGGAGCGTTTCCTTGCCATCTTGCTCGAGCACTTTGACGGCATGCTGCCAACCTGGTTGGTGCGCGAGCCGGTGCGCATTCTTCCAGTAGCAGCTGAGGCCGAGACCTGGGCCGAGACCGTGCGCGGCGAGCTCGCTGCGCACGGCGTGCGGGCACGGATCGAGGCTGCCGACGAGCCACTCGGGGCACGCGTACGTCGGGCGCGCTCGGAGCGGGTGCCCTACATCCTTGTAGTAGGGGCGCAGGACGTGGCGGCTGGCACCGTGGGGTTGACTCGTCCTGACCGCTCACAGGTGCGTGGCGCTGTCCTCGCGGACGTCCTCGACGAGGTTCGCGCTGCCTGCGCGACACCGGAGGTCGGACGATGAGCCTGGAGCACCTGTGGGCCGGTTGGCGCGCAGCGTTCGTGACCGAGACTCCGTCGCCTCGAGGGGGCTGCGTGCTGTGCGCGATCGGGGAGGGCGAGGACGGTGCCGACGAGTTGGTGGTGGCTCGTGGGAACGCTGCGTATTGCGTACTCAATCTCTACCCTTACACGGCTGGCCACCTCATGGTCGTCCCTTTGCGGCACGTTGGCGACGTCGAGGAGCTCGAGGCAGCGGAGGCGAACGAGCTCTGGGATCTCGTACGTCAAGGCATTCGAGCCTTGCGCGCTGTCTACGATCCCCAAGGGCTCAACCTCGGGATGAACCTTGGTCGTGCGGCAGGTGCTGGCATCGCCGACCACCTCCACGTCCACGTTGTGCCCCGTTGGGTCGGGGATGCCAACTTCATGGTGACGGCGGCGCAGACGCGCGTACTACCCGAGGCGCTACCAGCGACGCGCGACAAGCTACGTCGCGCGTGGCCGAGGGAAGCTGGTGCCTAGCGCCCAAGCGGTGTGAGCACGTTCTCGAGGAGTGCTGCGGGAACCACCTCGTAGCGGGCGTGGCTACTCGTGAACGCGCCGAGCCCCGCAGTGAGCGAGTGCAGGTCGACGGCGAGGCGATTCAGCTCCGCGGCGGGCAGCTCGGCGTCGATCGTAACCTCGTCGGCGCCGTCGGGGTGCGACTCGAGGATCCTGCCTCGACGAGCGCTCAGATAGCCGAGGACGTCGCCCTGCACGCCCGTAGGTACCCGCAGGTGGAGTCGCGAGATGGGCTCGAGCACCACCGTGCCGGCGCGTTCGAGAGCAGTGCGCAGCGCGAGCGCTCCGGCGAGCTTGAAGCTGAGCTCACTGGAGTCGACGGGGTGGTGCTTGCCGTCGACGAGGTGGACCTCGAGGTCGACGACAGGGAAGCCGTGCGGCCCGCCTTGCTGAGCAGCCTCACGAATCCCGGCCTCCACGGCGGGTATGAAGGTGCGGGGGATGGCCCCTCCCACGATCTCGTCATGGAAGACGATTCCGGAGCCGCGGGGAGCAGGCTCGAAGCGACACACGACCACGCCGTACTGGCCGTGGCCTCCGGTCTGCTTCTTGTGCTTACCCTCGACCTCCACCGCAGCGGCGATGGTCTCCCGATACGGGGTGCGTGGCGGCGCGGTGCGCACGTTCACGCCGCTGCGTCGGCCGAGTCGCTCCAGCACGAGCCCGAGGTGTGTCGCGCCCATCCCGGTGAGCAGGATGCGATGCGTGTCGGGTTCACGGTCGACGGCGAGGCCAGGGTCCTCGGCGGCCAGGCGCTGAGCGGCCTGGGCCACCTTCTCGATCGAGCGCTGGTCGTCAATCTCAAGTGCGACGCTGTAGCCGGGTAGCGGAAGCTCGACCGGCGGAGGCGCAGGCCTGCCTGCCACGAGCCACGCCCCGGCCGGGGCCGTGAGCTTGGGTATCAGCACCACGTCGCCGGCGTGTGCCCTTGTGGTCGGGGCCGGCTTGGGGAGCGTGGGCAGGAGGAGCTGGTGGACGCGCTCGGCGCGCTGCTCAGTGGAGATCTCGATGGCGCTACTCGTACTGAGAGAGCCGTCGAGGATTGCCACCACGGCGGTGGCCCCTTGGTAGGTATCGGAGGTCGCCCCGAGCACGAGTCCCAGGGTCCCCTCGTCGAGCGTCTCGCGCTTCTCGCGCGTAGTTCCAAGGACGACGAGGGCATCGCGCAGCAGCTCCACGCCGCGATTGGTCATTCCGGAGACCGCGAATACGGGTGTGAGCCGACGCGTGCGCGTTGCGTGCGCGAGCGCGCCCCAGAGTTCGTCCGCCCCGAGCTCCTCGCCGGCGAGGTAGCGCTCAAGCAGCTCGTCATCGTTGCTCACGACGTCGTCGAGCAGGTGCTCGCGAGCGGAACGCTCCCGGTCTCGCAGGTGCTCGGGCACTGGTTCGCCCGCTTCGTGCTCGCCGTGGGGGACAAGCACGAGCTCATCGACAACGTCCAGGAACGCGTGCTCGCCCTCGGGCGCGACGACCATGAGTTCTACTGGGTCGGCGTGAGGGTCGATGCGCGTCCGCAGCTCGTCAAGTACCCCCTCGAAGTCGCAACGCTCCGCGTCACACTTGCTCACCACGACGACTCTCGGCAGCGCGAACTCGTCGAGCACGTGCCAGAGACGGAGGAGCTCGGGTCCCAGTCCCTGGACCGGTGAGAGCACGACAACCGCCAGGTCCGCTGCGCGCAGCGAGAGCGGACGCATGGCGCTGAGCTCGGCAATGCCAGGAGTGTCGAGGAGCGTGAGCGCAGCGCCACGGTGCTCGAGGCGTACGGCTGCGACGTCGATCGAGTGGTGGTGCGCTCGCTCCTCAGGCGAGCCATCGAGCGCGGCTGCGAGACTGGCGATGCTGCTCGCTGGAGCGCCGGGAGGTGCTGCGAGGGCTGCGACGAGGGTGGTTTTTCCCGTGCCCGCCGGACCAACAATGGCGAGGATGCGCGCTTGACCTGTCGGCGATGTCGTAGCTGTGGTCATGGCACCTCCTTGGCTCGAACGTGCCACGATGGGTGTGCCAACCATAGCACGCCGGCTACTTCAGCGCTGGGCCTCGACGAGCTCTGGTAGGCTCAGGCGTGTGCGAGCGTCGGTGGACGCACACGGTGAGGAGAACGAGCGTTGCTGGACGGTGGCTTTCGAGAACAGGTCGATCGGCTGACCGCGCCTGCAGGCCGTGCGCTCTTTCGGCTGGGCGTCACGCCTGATCTCCTCACCGCTGGCGGTATCGTGGCAGCCCTCGGTGCGGGGATGGCGCTCGCCTTCGGAGACCGCGAGCTCGGGTTTGGCCTGGCGCTCCTTGGGTTCCTTGGCGACCTTCTCGATGGTCCGGTCGCCAAGGCCAGTCAGTCCAGCTCGCGACGCGGCGCCTTCTTCGACTCCGTCTCCGATCGCGTGAGCGATGCGGCGGTGCTGGCCGGACTCGGCGCCGGCCTCGTGCTGGTCTCCCATCGAGCCGGTCTTGGGGTCGTGGCCTTCCTCGCAGCCCTGGCTGCGTCACTCATCTCGTACCAGCGAGCCAAGGCCGAGTCTCTTGGATTCCAGGCCAAGGGAGGTATCTTCGAGCGCGCCGAGCGCTCGGTCGTGCTCCTCGCGGGCCTGGCGTTCGCACCGCTGCTGCCGGCCGTGCTCTGGGTACTGCTCGGCGGCTCGATCCTCACAGCCTCTGAGCGGTTCGTGCGGGTGTGGCGCTCTGCCTCGCAGCAACCGGACCGCTTGCGCGCGCACGAGCAGCTGCTCGCCGTGCGGCGCGAGAATCGGCGGCGGCGCGCGCGTACGCGCTCGCGACTGCGGTCGTTCCTGGATGGACCGGGGGTGCGGGTGCGGCGACGCCATGGCCGTGACCTACGTGGCTAGGGGTGGGTAACGCACTACGCGGGGTGTACGCTGGGTGGCGGCGATGGCGCTACCCGTTGGCAGCGCGGGCGCTCGCCTTCCTGCCCTGGAGTGCTGACCCGCTCCTATGGTGGCTCGGCGGCGCCCTCGCCATGCTCGCAACGGGAGAACGCCGCCGGTGGGCGGCGAGCCACCAGCGACAGGCCCGAGGTGCCGCCAAGCACGATCTAAGGATTCTGCGCTGGACTCTGGAAGCCTACGTGTCGTACGCGCGCTACTACGTCGACATGCTGCGCTCACTCTCCGATCGGGCTTCGCTCCTTGCGCGCGTGGATGCCGTTGGTCACGACGCTTACCTCGAGCGGGCTGCACGCGGCGAGGGAGTCATCATCGCGCTTGCGCACGTGGGCAACTGGGATCTCGCTGGAGCCTGGGCTCACGCCGTCGGCGCTCCGGTGGTCGCGGTGGCGGAACGGCTCGCTGAGCCCGAGGTCACGGCGTTCTTCGATCGCCTGCGCGATGTGCTCGGCATCGACGTGGTCGAGCCTGGTGCACGGGGGACCAGGCTCCTGCTACGGACGCTTCGCGAGGGAGGTCGGGTGGCTCTCGTCGTCGACCGCGATGTGACCGGCTCGGGTCGTTTGGGCACGCTGTTTGGGCGCGAGGTACCGGTGGCGGCCGGGCCAGCGGTGCTGGCAGTGCTTGCGGACGTACCAGTGCTGCCAGCCGCGTGCTACCAGCTGCCAGGTCGGCGGCACCTCATCCGGGTGTGGCCTCCTATCGAGCCGCCTCGCCAGGGCAGCCGCGAGGAGCGCATCGCCGTGGTGCATCGAGCCGTCGTGGCCGCCCTCGAGGAGCAGATCGCGCTCGCACCTAGCCAGTGGCACAACCTGGTGCCGGGGCTCTAGTGCGCGTCGTCGAAGTGTGCCCTTACGACCTCGGGGTACCAGGTGGCGTCCAGCGACAGGTGCAGGGCCTGGCCAAGGCGCTCGGCGCACTGGGGTTCAGCGTGGAGATCGCGGCGCCGGGGCCCGGTGGGCTGGGAGTAAGTCTCGCGGTGCCGGCCAACGGATCCGTGGCACCGATCGGGGTCGATCCGAGGCTCGTGCGGCGCCTGGCGGCGCTCGTGCGCTCCGCCGATGTCGTGCACATCCACGAGCCGACGGTACCGCTCGTGGGGCTGGCAGCGCTTGCGCTCGCCGACGAGCGTGGGCGGCCGGTGGTGGCCACCGGACATCGTGCAGGGGGCGGGGCGCTCACCGTTGGTACACTGCAGGCGCTCCGGCCCCTCGTTGCACCTCGGGTGAGCGTGGGTGTCGCGGTGTCGCGCGCCGCTGCAGGCCTGGTCGAGCGCTGGAGTGGAACCCCTCCGCGGATCATCCCTAATGGTGTCGCGAGCCCGCCGAACGTTGGCGGCGGCGATCCTCGGCGCGTGCTCTTCGTTGGTCGGCTGGAGGAGCGCAAGGGAGTGCGGACGCTGCTCGCGGCGCTACCGCTGCTCGACGGCGTCGTGAGGGAGCTGGTGGTAGTCGGGGACGGACCCCTTGGGCCGCTGGTGCGGCGGGCCGAGCGGCGTTGGCCGTGGCTGCTGCGCTGGTTGGGTCGCCTCGACGACGAGGCCCTCGAGCGCGCCTACGCTGGTGCCGGGGTGCTCGTCGCCCCGTCGCTGGGAGGTGAGTCGTTCGGGCTCGTCCTAGTGGAGGCGATGACGCGGGGGCTTGCCGTCGTGGCAAGCAGGATCGAAGGGTACGTCGAGGTGGGCGAGGGAGCTGCGATCTTCGTGGAGCCAGGGGATCCGCAGGCGCTGGCAACGGCGGTGCGGAGCGTGGTGCTCGACGAGCGTCGGTGGGCTGAGAACGTCGTGCGCGGTCGGGAGCGAGCGCGTCGCTTTACCTGGGACGCCGTAGCGGCCGCGTACGCCTCGCTCTTCGAGGATCTCGTGAACAACGGTGAGGCACTGCGGTGAACGGTGGGATTGCGTTGTGGGGCCTGACTCGCCCCGTACAAGCAGAGGAGCTGCTGCGCGGAGCGCTGCTTCGTCTTGGCGCCGTAGCGCTAGCCGCGGGGGCGATCGTGGGGGTCGTGCTCGGGGTGGTCGGTGCTCCCAGAACGCTGGCTGCGCTGTTGGCGACAGCAGTTGTCGTGCTCGCCCTTGTGGTGCTCGTCGTAGCGGGTGTCCGCGAGCGGCGTCCACCGGGGGTCCCGGTGCGCCTCGACCGTCGCGAGGAGGTGCTCGTCGCCACGACGGTCGAGGGTATCGAGCCGTTGCTTGGGCTCGGGGCGACACAGGTGGCGGTCATCGAGGGTGCAGTGCCAAACGCAACCCTTGTTCCTGGGGCGCGGCGTGAACCACTGCTCGTGCTGACTCGTGGCGTGCTCGAGCTCGATCCGCTCGAGCTTGAGGCGCTCGTCGTGCGCACGCTGGTGCCATGGCGATTAGGGCTTGCTCGAGCCATGGCGATCGCGGATCTTGCCGACAGGCTGCTTGGCCGACGCACGCGCCGCGACGACCGGCATCGTCGCTTGGCCTGGGAGCTCGACGTCGCGACCTGTTCGCTGACGCGCTACCCCCCGGCGCTGGTCTCAGTGCTACGCAGGCTCGCTGAAGCATCTCCCGTCGAGGTTCCGGGGCTGAGCTGGTGGTTGTGGACGGTGGCTGGTGACCAGCGTGCAGAGCTCGAGGCTCGAGCCGATGCGCTCGAGGACGAGCCCTGGGCGACGCGCCGTTCGACCTCGGTCTAGAGCTTGGCGCGCTCGTTGCCGAGGAGGTTCGGCGCGGACCCTTGGTCGGCGTGCCCGGGAGGCAAGGCCGGCTGAGCTCGGATCGAGCTGTGCTGGTACAGACGAGCCTAGACTCTGGTACACCAGGAGGTGGCGCGGAGGAGGGGGCCGGGAACGGAACCTCCGAGTAAGCGGCTCACAGCGTTGGGAGGAGGAGCGATGGCGCAGTACGAAGTGGGAACAGCGCGGGTTAAGCGTGGCCTGGCAGAGATGCTCAAGGGTGGCGTGATCATGGACGTCGTCAATGCCGAGCAGGCCAAGATCGCTGAGGATGCTGGCGCCGTCGCGGTGATGGCGCTCGAGCGGGTGCCGGCGGACATCCGGCGGCAAGGTGGGGTGGCCCGCATGAGCGATCCGGCGCTCATCGAGGAGATCCAAGCCGCGGTGACCATCCCGGTGATGGCCAAGGTCCGCATCGGCCACTTTGCCGAGGCACAGGTGCTCGAGGCGCTCGAGGTCGACTACATCGATGAGAGCGAGGTGCTCACGCCGGCCGACGAGGAGTTTCACATCAACAAGTGGGACTTTGAGGTGCCGTTCGTGTGCGGCGCAACCAATCTCGGGGAAGCCCTGCGGCGGATCGCCGAAGGCGCAGCAATGATTCGTTCCAAAGGTGAGGCGGGGACCGGCAACGTCGTTGAGGCGGTGCGCCACCTGCGCTCCATCACCCGCGACCTTAAGGCCATCGCAGCTGCAGGGCCGGAGGAACTGTACGGCTGGGCCAAGCGACTCGGAGCTCCCTACGAACTCGTCGCGGAGGTGCACGCCCTGGGGGGCAAACTCCCGGTGCCACTCTTCTGCGCCGGTGGCATCGCCACACCCGCGGATGCGGCGCTCACCATGCAGCTCGGCGCGGAGGCGAACTTCGTCGGTTCGGGGATCTTCAAGAGTGGCGATCCCGCCAAGCGAGCCCGTGCGATCGTGGAGGCGACGACGCACTACAACGAGCCGGACGTGGTGTTGGCGGTGTCTCGGAACCTTGGCGAGCCCATGGTCGGGCTTGGCCTCGACCAGCTCGATGAGCGCCTGGCGGAGCGCGGATGGTGATGCCGTGATCGGGGTGCTCGCGCTCCAGGGGGACTCCGAGGCGCACCTCGGTGTGCTGGCCGCCGCTGGGGTGGCTGCGAGGCCGGTGAAGAGTCTCGAGGACCTGCGCGGTGTGGACGGCCTCGTCTTTCCCGGCGGCGAGTCGACGGCGCAGGCGCTGCTCCTCGAAGCTAGCGGGTTGCGCAAGCCGCTCGAGGCCGCCCTCGCCGAAGGGATGCCCGCGTTCGGCACCTGTGCTGGACTGATCCTCCTGGCACGCTCCATCGAGGGGGGGCGTGACGACCAGTGGTCGTTCGGCGTCGTGAACGTCACGGTTCGGCGCAACGGCTTCGGACGTCAGGTGCGCTCGTTCGAGACGGATCTTGCCGTCGCGGGGGTAGCCGGCCCACCCATGCACGCGACGTTTATCCGTGCCCCTGTCATCACCGCGGTCGGATCCGACGTAGAGGTTCTCGCCGAGGTGACCTACCGCTTCGAGGAAGGCGAGACGACGGTGCCGGTGGTCGTGCGTCAGGGCAGCGTCGTGGCCACGTCGTTCCATCCCGAGCTCGCTGGCGATGCGCGGTTGCACCAGTTAGCGTTCCCGCGAGCCGGTACGCGGACTTCGGACGGCTCGTAGCGGGGGTAAGCTCTGCGTGCCTGGAGCTCCAGGCACGCGTGGTGTACAAGGAGGACCATGTCCGGCCACTCCAAGTGGGCGACGATCAAGCACAAGAAGGGTGCACTCGATAAGGCCCGAGGAAAGCTCTTTGCCAAGCTCATCCGCCAGATCGAGGTCGCGGCGCGTGAGGGCGGGGGCGACCCGAGCGCAAACGCGACGCTGCGCACGATGGTGCAGAAGGCGCGGGATGCCTCGGTGCCCCAGGCGACCATCGAGCGCGCCATCAAGCGCGGTACGGGGGAACTCGAAGGTGCTCGTTACGAGCAGGTGAGCTACGAGGGTTACGCCCCTGGCGGTGTGGCGATCATCGTCTCCTGTCTCACCGACAACCGCAACCGAACGGGAGCCGAGGTGCGCACCGCGTTCTCCCGTAACGGGGGCTCCTTGGCCGAGCCCGGTGCGGTGTCGTGGCAATTCCAGCGCCGAGGCCAGATTCGAGTTGCTCGTCGTGCCGACGAGGACGAGCTGCTCCAGGCTGCGCTCGCAGCCGGGGCCGAGGACCTCACCGACGACGGCGAGACGTGGCTGGTCTCGACGCAGCCTAACGACCTTGCCGCGGTTCGAGAGGCGCTCGAGGCTGCCGGGTTCAGTATCGAAAGCGCAGAGCTTGAGCTCGTTCCCCAGACCGTCGTTCCCGTCGAGGACCCCCAGGAAGCGCGCCGCGTTCTGCGGCTCATCGAGGCGCTGGAGGATCTCGACGACGTGCAGGAGGTGATAGCCAACTTCGACATGCCCGAGTCGTTGCTCGAGGAGCTCGCTGCGGAGTGACGCCGCCATCCGTCGGCGACAAGGCACCGAACTTCGTGTTGCCGGGCACCGGCGGTGTCCTCTATGAGCTCGCGAGCCAGCAAGGCAACCCTGTCGTGCTGGCTTTCTATCCCGAGGACTTCTCACCGGTGTGTTCCGCCCAGCTCAGGGCGTATACCTCTTCGATCGAGGACTTTCGATCGTACGGGGCGGTGATGTGGGGTATCTCGCCGCAGGGTGTTGAGTCGCACGAGACCTTCGCGGCCCGCCGCGGTATCGCGTTTCCGCTGCTGAGCGACCAGGATCGTGAGGTGGCTCGCCGCTACGGCGTGCTCGGGCCCCTTGGTTTCTACCGTCGCAGCGTGTTCGTGCTCGATCGCGAGCTCAAAGTCCGCTACCTGCACATCGCGAGGGCCGGCTTGACGTTCCGTCCGTCAGAGGAGTTGCTGCGTGTCGTGGCCAACGTTGTCGAAGGCTGATGGGCCGCTCCGTGTGCTCGGCGTCGACCCTGGCCTGCGCAGGCTCGGCTACGCGGTGATCGAGGCTGCTGGCGACGAGCTCCTCCTGCTCGGAGCAGGGCTGGTGCTGACCCCGACGGGTGCACCACAAGCAGAGCGGCTGGCAGAGATCGCCGACGGCGTCGAGAGCGTGGTCCGCGACTTCGAACCCCACGACGCGGCGATGGAGCGGGTCGCCTTCTCTCACAACGTGAGCTCCGCGCTCCCGGTGGCCGAGGCCGTGGGCGTGGTGCGCCTGGCGCTCTGGCGTCACGGTGTGGCTGTGCATGATCTTGCCCCGAACACGGTCAAGAACGCGACGACGAGTGGCGGTCGAGCGACCAAGACGGAGATGCAGCGCACGGTGGCCCGTCTGCTCGCACTGGCGGAGACGCCGAGGCCTCCGGACATCGCCGATGCTATCGCGATCGCGTACACCTGGCTTGCCCGGCGTCGGTGGATGACGTGATCGGGTGGCTGCGCGGGCACGTGATCACCGCGGTGAGTTCACCGCTGGTCGTCGCGTGCGGCGACGTTGGCTACGAGGTGCACGTGCCGACTTCGGTCTTAGTAGGGGTGGAGCCTGGTGCGCAGATCGAGCTCTGGGTGCGCACGCTCGTGCGCACCGACGCGATCGTGCTCTACGGCTTTCGCTCGCAGGAGGAGCGCACGTGCTTTGACGCCCTGCTCGGTGTGAGCGGAGTCGGACCGCAGCTTGCCCTCGCCATCGTCGGCTCGCTCGAGGTCGCGGACCTGTGGTCAGCGATCGCGTCTGAGGATGTTGGTAGGTTGACTCGTGTGAACGGTGTCGGTCCAAAGACTGCCAGGCGCGTCGTGCTCGAGCTTGGGCCAAGGGCGCGTGGCTTCGTGGCCGTCGAACCGGTCGTCATCGGTGGGACCGGCATCGATACCGATGCGCGTGCCGCACTCCTCGGGCTTGGCTTTCGCGCCAAGGAGGTCGAGGCGGTCCTCGCGCGCTGCCCAGCCGAACTTGACCTAGAGGATCGACTGCGCTGGGCACTGCGGGAGCTCGGGCGATGAGTCCTCGGCGCGAGTGGGAGCCCCGTCCTGCTCGCGAGCGCCGCGGTCGTGCGCTTGCTGAACTCGACCCGCTCGAGCGCGCGATCGAGCAGAGCCTGCGGCCCCAGCGTCTTGCGGACTTTGTCGGCCAGGACCAGCTCAAAGCGCAGCTTGGCGTGGTGCTCGAGGCTGCGCGAGCACGGGGCGAGCCTCCCGACCACTTGCTCTTTGCGGGTCCGCCAGGCCTCGGCAAGACGTCGCTGGCCTTCGTGGTGGCAAACGAACTCGGCGCCGGGGTGCGCACGAGTTCGGGCCCAGCGTTGGCGCGTACTGGCGATCTGGCTGCGCTGCTAGCCGATCTCCACGGTGGGGAGGTACTCTTCATCGATGAGATTCACCGGCTCGCGCGTCCCGTCGAGGAGCTGCTCTACGGTGCGATGGAGGACTTCCGTGTCGATCTGGTGATCGGCAAGGGGCCCGGCGCCCGCTCGGTGCGACTCGATATCCCCCGCTTCACGCTGGTCGGTGCGACTACAAGGGTGGGTCTCGTCGCAGCCCCGCTGCGCGATCGTTTCGGCTACCACTACCGCCTCGACTACTACAGCGACCACGATCTCGAGCAGGTCGTCGAACGAACGGCGCGCACGCTTGGCGTGGCGGTGTCGCCCGATGCGGCCAAGGAGATCGCGCAGCGCTCGCGCGGCACCCCCCGCCTTGCGAACCGCTTGCTCCGACGCGTGCGTGACTACGCGCAGGTCCATGGGGACGGAACGGTCGATCTCGCCATCGCCAAGCGTGCTCTCGAGCTCTTTGGCGTGGACGCGCTCGGACTGGATCGAGTCGACCTTGAGATTCTGCGAGTGCTCTGTGAGCGCTTCCCTGGGCGACCGGTCGGCCTTTCGACGCTGGCGGTGTCTGTTCGCGAGAACGCAGGAACGATCGAGGAGGTCTACGAGCCCTTCCTCATCCAGCGAGGCCTGCTCGAGCGAACCCCACGAGGTCGGCTCGCAACTGGACGGGCATACCTCCACCTCGGGCTGCCGCTGCCCGGCGACGATGCTCGTCATGGCGCTCCAGTGGGCGGGTAACCTGGACTGGGGCTGCTGCCCACAGGAGGTTCAGGGGGATGACCCGTCGCTACCGGTGCACGAACTGTGGTAACGTCACACGCTTCGACGTGACGAGCGTGGTTCGATCACGGTGCTACTACCACTACGCCCTTGACGGCGAGCTCACGATCGAGGACGTCGAGGAGCTCTCGCGGGTAATCGAGGAAGTCTCGTGTCGCTGGTGCGGGACCTCGCGGTTCGTTGAGGTGTTGGAGCCCGCTCGTGAGAGGGGGCAGGAGTGAGCGATCGGCCACGGCGACCCGCGCCGGCCTGGACGATGGCGAAGGTCGTTGGGATCATCGAGGAGACCCCCGACACGAAGAGCCTGCGGCTAGAGCTTCCTGAACCTGCGTCCTACCTGCCCGGGCAGTACTACAACATCCGGCTCCCGATCGAGGGTCGACCACGGCCCGTGCAGCGGGCCTACTCGCTGGGATCGTCACCATACCCCGCGAGCCGGGTCATCGAGGTCGGCGTCAAGGCAGTGGAGGGTGGCCTCGTCTCGCCTCGGCTGGTGTGGGATGTGGTGGTGGGCGACGAGCTCGAGGTGCGCGGTCCCTACGGAGCCTTCACGTGGACCGAGGAGGACGGCGGGCCGGTCCTGCTCGTCGGGGCAGGCTCAGGCATCGTGCCGCTCATGGCGATGATTCGCTACCAGGCTGCGCGCGGCACCGAGGTGCCCATGCACCTGCTCTACTCGTCGCGTCGTCGTGACGACGTTATCTACTGGGAAGCGCTCGAGGATCTGCGGGCCCAACACGGCTGGCTACGCGTCTCGCACACGTTCACGAGAGATCTCGAGGATCCTGCTGCACGCTTCCACCGCCGCATCGACAAGGAGATGGTGCAGCTTACCTACGCAGAGTCGGAAGCCAAGCTTGCCTACATCTGCGGGCCTCCTGAGCTTGTCGACGATGTCGAGCGCACGCTCGTCGAGTCGGGCATGGATGAGCAACGCATCAAGACCGAGAAGTACGACTGATCACCGAGGCGGGGGCTTCGAGCGCGACGTTGCAGCCGTACTTGATGTTGGCGGCGTCGTCGCTGCAGCCTGGGTCGAGCGCACTACGACCTGGCGCGAGGCTACCTGGGCTTCCCTGGTCGTAGCTCGCGGGTGGGCGGCTGCGCCACGGTTCACGTTTCGGAATCCGGCTCGAGCAGCGAGCCCGTTCGCGGGCATGCCGCGAGCACGGGGAGCGCTCGTGGTCGCGGTCGCTGCTCCGCCTACGCGCCCGCGATCAGGTATGCTCGCGGTTGCGGGCTACGCCGCTAGCCGAGCCTACGAGCGCTTGCGGGGGGTGCTCGGGGCGGTGCGCGTGCTCGTGCGCGAGCGCGGCGGGTGGAGCTGCACCATGCTGGACTCGAACAGTGCCTTCGATCGGGGTCTCGCGCGGCGTGCTCGCCTGGGGTGGATCGGTCGTCATAGCTTGCTGCTCGTGCCAGGGTGGGGAGGAGCCGTCGTGATCGGCGCGCTGGCATCGAGCGTCGTGCTCGATGTGCGACGGGGGAGGGTGCCGCGCGGGGATCCGTGCGCTCGCTGTCGACGCTGTGTCGACGCGTGTCCGACGGGCGCGATCCACGACGGCGTCGTCGAGCCACAGCGGTGTCGCTCGTGGCGTCAGCAGAAGCTCTCCCTTGAGCCCTCGTGGCGCTCCGAGGCGGGCGTGTGGCTCTATGGCTGTGACGAGTGCCTGCTCGCGTGCCCTCTGTCTGCCTCGCGTGCCCTGGAGCGGGGCTGGGATGCCGAGGAGGTGCTCGCTGCGCCGGATGCTGCGCTATGGCAGCTCGCGCGCGGGTGGTACGTGCCGGGGCGCTCGCTCGAGGTGGTGCGGTGCAACGCGGTGGTGGCTGCTGGCGCGCTCGGGCTTGCGTCGGCGCACGCGGCGGTGCTGGCGGCCCGGGCTCTTCTCTTGCCTGCACCGGCGGTTCGTGCGGAGGCGGTACGCTGGTGGCTCCGTCAGCGGAGTCGACGAGGAGGCGTTGGTGCGTCACGTGCTGGTCACCAACGACTTCCCACCCAAGGTTGGAGGCATCCAGCACTACCTCGGCGAGCTGTATCGTCGCCTCGATCGCTCCACCTTCGCCGTCGTCACCACGAAGTTCGCCGGCGCTGATGCCTGGGACGCGCGCCACGGGTTCCACACGACCCGCCTTTCGGGCCGACTGCTGCCGACGCGTCGGCTCGCTGCGCTCGTCGAAGGCGTGGCTCGTGACATCGGCGCCGAGGTGATCGTCATCGACCCGCTCTGGCCGCTCGGCCACCTTGCTCGGCGGCTCGGGCTGCCGTGGATCGGGGTGGTGCACGGCGCTGAGTTCATCCTGCCAGCCCGGCTCGCACCGTTCGCACGCGATGTGGCGCGGTTGCTCACCTCAGCTTCCGGGGTGATCGCGGCCGGTGCGCACGTCGCCGAAGCGGTACGGGCGCTCGATCCCTTCGTGCGCGTGGTCAACGTGCCGCCGGGCGTCGATCTTGCCCGATTTGCACCAGCACCCGAGCACCGCGAGGCTCTGCGACGTCAGCTCATGATGCGTCCCGAGCGAGCGATGGTCTTATTCGTCTCGAGGTTGGTTCCCCGCAAGGGTGCGCACATCGCCATCGACGCACTTGCTGGTCTCGGCCACCGGCTCGAGTTCCACGTCGTGGGTGACGGACGCCAGCGAGTCTCGCTCGAGCAGCGGGCGCGGCGGAGCGGAGTGCCGACGGTGTTCGCTGGACGGGTAGGGGCGGCGGCGCTCGTCTCCCACTACCAGGCAGCTGATGTTCTTGTCTTCCCGGCCCATGACCGCTGGGGAGGGCTGGAGCAGGAGGGGTTCGGTATCGTCATCCTCGAGGCCCAAGCTAGCGGGTTACCGGTTGTCGCGGGGTTGAGCGGGGGCACGCCGGAGGCGCTCGATCCGGGTAGCGGCACGTTGCTCGCGACGAGGCGGCCTCAAAGCTGGCGGTCGGCCGTGCTGCGGGAGCTCGATCGTCGAGCGAGCGAGCCGCCGCCGGTGTGGGGCGCTCGTGCATTCGTAGCCGAGCGGTTCGACTACGATCGACTCGCCCCGGCCTGGTTGGCCGCGCTGGCTGAGCTCGGGCGGGTTGAGGACGCCTAGAGGACCAGCTATCCTCGACAGCGAGGAGAGCCATGGACGTCACTTCCGAGACACGAGCGATTAACGCGCCGCGCCAGGCCATTATCGATACGGTGCTCGATGTCGAGCAGTATCCGTCCTGGGCGTCGGACATTCGAAGCGTCGCCGTGCTCGAGCGAGACGACCAAGGGCGTCCCGTGCTTGTGCACTTCCGGGCTGGGGCCTTTGGGCGGTCGGCCTCCTACACGCTACGCTACGTCACCTCAAGGCTGCCGGAAGAGGTGTCCTGGTACCAGGTCGACGGTGACGTGACCTCGCGGCTGGAGGGACGCTACCGCTTTGAGTCGATCGATGACACCTCGACGCAGGTGACCTACGAGCTTGCAGCCGAGCTGGTGGTCCCGCTCCCGGGTTTTCTGAAGCGACGAGCGGAGATGAAGATCGTGCACGCGGCACTCGAGGATCTCGCTGCTCGTGTGCGAACGCTCGGTTCGCGCGAGGATTCCTCGCTGATCGGGCCTGATTCCCGCGCGTAAGGATTTCGTAGGGCAGGGATACGACGGAATCCGTTGAGCAGCTCTGTCTCAGCCTGTGAGCGTCCTCGCAGGTCAGCACGGGTACGCTAGAGGCGCTCGAACTCTTCGCGCACAAGGGGGGTGGCGCTTGTCGACGGAATCCGCTTTCGGTCACAGTCCGTGGCTGCCGTGACGGGACGAGATCGCGTCCCGGGGGATCGGTGTCGGCGCTCGGTCGTGCATGGGTGCGTCGACCTCGGCCTCGGCAACCCGGATCTGGCACCGAGCGACGGTATCGTGCGTGCGGTGCAGGCGGCGCTGAGCCTGCCTGGCGCGGTCCGCTACGGTGACAGCGCGGGGTCGCTGACGCTACGTCGCGCCTACGCCAGCCTCTATGCACGCCGCTTCGGCGTCGTGCTCGATCCTGAGCACGAGGTGACGGCGGTGCTCGGGGCCAAGGAGGGTCTGCACCATCTCATGGCCGTCGCACCCGACGGAAGCGTCGCAGTGCCGGTGCCCTCCTACCCCACCCACCTCGAAGCTCCGCTGATGGCGGGGCGATCGCTGCGGCGCGTCGAGGTTAGCCCCGACGATGCGCGCGGTCGCGCGTTCCTCGCGAACCTCGAGCTCGCCCTCGCTGGGGGAGGCGTGGGGGTAGTTGTCGCGTCGTTTCCGCATAACCCGACCGGTGTGGTGGTCGAGTCGGGCGTTCTGGCTCGAGCGGTGCAGCTTGCTCGCGATGCCGGTGCGCTGCTCGTCCACGACTTCGCCTACTGGGCGACGACGCTTGACGGCTCGCGAGCACCCAGCGTGCTTGAGGTCGCCCATGGGCCTGGGGTCGTGGAGCTGCTCAGTCTCTCCAAGTCGCACTCACTCGCAGGGCTTCGGGCTGGTGCGCTCGTGGGGGATCCGGCGGTGGTGGAGGCCGTTCGGCTACGCAAGCGCGCGATCGACCACGGTATGGCTGCTGGCGTCGAGGCAGGTGTGATCTGGGCGCTTGACCACGGCGACGAGGAGCTCGCGAGAACCGCCGAGACGTACCGACGGCGCCGTGACGTCGTGGTGGCGGGGCTACGTCGGGCAGGGTGGGAGCGCGTCGTGGTCCCAGCGGGCTCGATGTTCGTCTGGGCACGCCCCCATGCTGGTCTCGACGATGTCGAGGTGGTGGAGCACCTCGCGGAAGAGCACGGGGTCGTCCTCGCGCCCGGTCGCGAGTTCGGTGCCGCGGAGCCAGGCTGGGTGCGCATCGCTCTCATCGCCCCCGAGGAGGTGCTCGAGGTCGTCGTGGCCGAGGTCAGCGCTTGCCGCGAGCTGGCTCAGCGACCGAGTGCACGGTCGCGCACCAAGGAGGGGGCCGGATCGCGCACGAGCGCTGCGAGGTACTCGAGTGCCTCGGCGAAGCCGTAGCGCGGCTCGGCGAGCGTGATCCGCACGTGGTGGGAGGCGCTGCGGTCGTAGGTGAAGGTCGAGGCTGGGATGACGCGCACCCCCTGGTGGGCGAGCCGCGCGGTGAAGTCAGGTTCCTCGGCAACGAGGGCCCAGGCGTTGATCCCCTCACCCGGACAGGCGGCGCCGACGATCTCGGCCAGCTGGCTACGGCGCTCGTCGTAGCGGAGCTGCGCGAGCTGGAGGCGGTCGCGGTCCGCAGGATCCCGAAGCATCGCTGCGAGCAAGGCCTGGAGCAGCTTCGACGACCAGGACGGCCCGAGGCTGCGAGCTTGCTCGACGTTAGCGATCCGATCTGCGTCACCGATGACTGCGGCGAGTCGCAGATCGGGTCCGTGGGACTTGGAGAAGCTCACGACCGTCGCGCAGCGAGGATGCGCGGTGGTGAGGGTCGCCAGTGGTGCGCGCGCGAGCAGACCCGAGTGATCGTCCTCGATGACAAGGACGTCCGGGCGCCGGGTGAGCGCGAGTGCTAGCTCGTTACGTCGCTGTGGGGTCAGGGCGATGCCGGTCGGGTTGTGTGCCCGAGGTTGGAAGATGAGTGCCCCAAGGTCGGGTTGCGCCGCGGCACGCGCGACGGCTGTTGGGTCAGGTCCCTCGGCGTCCAGAGGTATTCGCACCACCGCGAAGCCGTGCGCCTCGACGAGATCGAAGAGTGCTGGGAAGCTTGGATCCTCGACCGCCACGGACCGCGTGCTTGAGGGGAGGGTGTCAAGGAGCCGGTCGATGGCCTCGAGCGCGCCGTCGACGATCGTGAGCGCGCGACCGCGACCCAGCCCGAGCTCGGGTTCGAGGACCTCGGCGAGCACGTCGACGAGGGGTTCGAACACGGGAGGATCCGCGTAGGTCGCCGGCTCGAGGTGCTCGAGCCGAGCCAGGTAGGGCCGGGGATCGGGGAGTAGCTGGGGGTCGGGAGCCCCGGTGCCAAGGTCGTAGCGCAGGGCGGGTGCTACCTGGGTCCTCCAGCGTCGCGGGCGTGCGATGGTGGAGGAGGCGACGAAGGTGCCCTGTCGTCCCCGCGAGGTGATCAACCCGAGGCTGGCGAGCTGCGACCACGCCCCCGCAACGGTCGTCGGTGAGACGCCCAGGTGATCGGCGAGCCGTCGCACCGGGGGCAGCCGGGTGCCCTCGGGGAGCGAGCCAGCGCGGATCAGCGCAGCGATGGCGCCAGCGACACCGCGCACACCGCGCCCAGTGACCGCGCGTTCGATGGTGTCGAGGACGTCGTCGTGACCGGTGCTCACGTAGCCATCGTAGTCGCGGTCGAGGCGGGAAGGCTGGAAATGTTTGGCACAGAGTTCGGTTGCTTGCTGGTACAAGCGCGTGGTACGCTCGCTCCACGCCGTCGCGGTGTTGAAACCAGGAGGCACCATGGAACTGCTTGCGCGGCATCGGCGCGTGCTCCCGGCGTGGCTGAGCCTGTACTACGACGAGCCGATCGAGCTCACCCACGGCGAGGGACGGGTCGTCTGGGACGAGCAGGGGCGACGCTACCTGGACTTCTTCGGGGGGATCCTCACCACAAGCGTTGGCCACAACGTCCCGGAGATCGTCGAAGCCATCGCTGCGCAGGCTGGCCGGATCATCCACTCCTCGACGCTGTATCTGAACCGACCGATGATCGAGCTGGCCGAGCGGCTGGCCGACGCCTCAGGGATCCCCGATGCCAAGGTCTTCTTTACGACCTCGGGTACCGAAGCCAACGACGCGGCGCTCCTGCTGGCGACGGCCTATCGGCGCTCCAACCAGGTGTTCGCTCTGCGCAATTCCTACCACGGGCGCTCCTTCACGGAGATCGCCGTAACCGGGAACAGAACCTGGTCGCCAACCTCGTACTCGCCCCTGGTCGTGAGCTGGCTCCAAGGGGGCTCACGCCTGCGCGGTCCGCTCGCGAACCTGAGCGACGAGGAGTACGTTGCTCGCGGTGTGGCCGACCTCGAGGACGCGCTGCTCACCACGACTGCGGGTGCGGTCGCTGCGTTGATCGCCGAACCCATCCAGGGGGTTGGCGGTTTCTGCCTGCCGCCGGACGGGTACTTCCGCGAGCTCTGGCACATCACTCAGCGCGAGGGGATCTTGTGGATCTCCGATGAGGTTCAAACGGGCTTTGGCCGCACCGGGGAGCACTTCTGGGGTTACCAGGCGCATGGCATCGTGCCGGACATGCTCACCTTCGCCAAGGGCGTGGGCAACGGCATGGCGCTGGCTGGCGTCGTCGCCCGTGCGCAGATCATGGATGCGCTCGGAGCGAACTCGATCTCGACCTTCGGGGGCTCGCCGATCGCTGCTGCTGCCGGGGTCGCGACCTTCGACTACATCGTGCGCCATGACCTCCAGGGCAATGCCCGGCGCGTCGGTGCTCGGCTGCGAGTCGGGCTCGATGCCCTCGCCCGCGAGACGCCGGCGATCGGTGAGGTTCGTGGTAAGGGGCTGATGCAGGGTGTCGAGCTGGTGTACCCCGGCAGCGTGGACCCTGCGCCCGAGCTCGCTGCGCTCGCGCTGGAGCGCGCCCGCGCTGAAGGCGTGCTCATCGGCAAGGGGGGTCTCCAGGGCAATGTCCTGCGGATCGCGCCGCCGCTCACGGTGACGGACGAGGAGGTCGAGGAGGCGCTCGCGGCCCTCGGGCGAGCGTTCGCCGATAGCGCCTTCCACAAGGAGGTCGAGTGATGGAGCGCATCGCGCACCTGATCGGGGGCGAGCGTGTTGAGGCGGCGCCGGGGGGCGTCCTGGAGGTGTTCGATCCCGCGCGCGGCGAACCGATCCGCGAGGTTGGCCTTGCGGATGCCCGCCTCGTCGACCGAGCCATCGAGGTTGCCAGCGAGGCCCAGCGTGGCTGGGCCGAGGCGTCGCTCGCCGCGCGTCAGCAGGTGTTCTTCCGCTACCGGGAGCTCCTCGTGGAGCATGCCGACGAGATCTGCGAGCTCATCGGCCAGGAGCACGGCAAGGTTCTTGGGGATGCGCGAGGGGAGTTCGCCCGCGGTCTCGAGGTCGTCGAGTTCGCCTGCGGGGTGCCCCAGCTACTCAAGGGCCAGTTCTCTGACAGCGTGTCACGAGGGGTCGACACTCGGAGCCTACGCCAACCGCTCGGGGTGGTAGCCGGGATCACCCCGTTCAACTTCCCAGCCATGGTGCCGATGTGGATGTTCCCGCTGGCGCTCGCGACAGGCAACGGCTTCGTGCTCAAGCCCTCGGAGCGGGATCCTTCTGCCTCGGTCCGTCTCGCCGAGCTCTTCGTCGAGGCGGGCGGTCCACCCGGGCTCTTCAACGTGGTCCAGGGCTCCAAGGCCGCGGTCGATGCCATCCTGGCGCACCCATCGATCCGTGCGGTGTCCTTCGTCGGCTCGACGCCGGTTGCTCGCTACGTGTACGAGACCGCAGCACGCAACGGCAAACGCGTCCAAGCCCTTGGTGGCGCGAAGAACCATATGGTGGTGCTGCCGGATGCGGACCGCGACCAGGTGGTGGAGGCGGCCGTGTCGGCGGCCTTCGGCAGCTCCGGCGAGCGCTGTATGGCCATCGCCGTCCTCGTCGTCGTTGGGGAACAGGAGGGACTGCTCGAGGCGATCGCAGAGCGGATGCAGCGCGTGCAGGTTGGTCCGGCGTCCGATCCCGCCTCGGAGATGGGACCGCTCATCACTGCCCAGCATCGCGACCGAGTTGCTAGCCTAATTGCCGAGGCAGTGTCCAAGGGTGCGCGCGCCGTGGTGGACGGTCGCGAGCACCCCAGAGCTTCAGGGCTAGGATTCTTCCTCGGTCCAACCCTGCTCGACGAGGTCGATGTCGCCATGGACGCTTACCGGGAGGAAATCTTCGGGCCGGTGCTGCTCGTGCTGCGAGCCAGCGGCCTAGAGGAGGCACTCGCGCTCGTCAATCAGAATCCCTACGCGAACGGCGCAGCGATCTTTACCCGCGACGGCGGTGCAGCACGACACTTCGTGCGCAGCGTCGACGCAGGCATGGTTGGGGTCAACGTTCCCATCCCGGTGCCGGTGGCCTACTACTCCTTCGGAGGCTTCAAGCTCTCGCTCCTCGGCGACACGCACGTCCATGGTGAGGAGGGTGTGCGCTTCTACACGCGCGGCAAGGTCGTGACCGAACGGTGGCCGGAGGGGCCAGCGCAGGTCTCAAGTCTGCACTTCGTGACCAATCGCTGAGCGCGGCTTGGAGGCTAGGCTCCCACGCCGGTGAGCGAGGAGCAGCAGGTTGGTGGCGAGGGCCAGCCACGGTGGGTCGTGCCGGACATGCCGATCGAGGCTTTCGACTACGACCTACCGCCGGAGGCCATCGCGCACGAGCCCATCGAGCCGCGCCGCGCTGCGCGGCTCCTGGTGGCTCGTCGCGGCCACCCGCTGTGCCATGCCAGGGTCGAGCAGCTCCCAGTGCTGCTCGAGCCGGGCGATCTCGTCGTTGTCAACGAGTCGGCGGTCATCCCGGCGCGGCTGCGCCTGCATCGTCGGACTGGGGCGCAGGTGGAGGTGCTGCTGCTGCGGCAGCGTGCGGACGGGCTGGCAGAGGCGTTGGTACGGCCGAACCGACGCGTGCGCGAAGGCGAGCAGCTCCTCGTGGGCAGCGATGCGGTGGTCGAGGTGGGAGGGGTTGTCGAAGCGGTGGAAGGCATCACCATCCGCTCCGTGCGCATCCTTGACCCGGAGCGCGTTGCTGCGGTGGGTGTCGCTCCTCTGCCACCATACCTGGCGCGCCAGGACATCCCCTTGGCTCGCTACCAGACCGTCTACGCGCGCCAACCGGGCTCCGTTGCAGCCCCGACCGCTGGGCTGCACCTCGACGACGTGGTGCTCGCGGGGCTGGCGGCGCGCGGCGTGGAAGTGGCGTCGGTGGTGCTGCACGTCGGACTTGGCACTTTTTGGCCAGTGAGCGCGGCTACGTTAGCCAACCACCCGATGCACGCCGAAAGTTATGAAGTCGACGAGGAGGTCTGGGCGCGCATCCAAGCCGCGCCTCGTGTGGTGGCCATCGGCACGACGGTGGTGCGCACGCTCGAGACGGTGGCGCTCACCGGGGAGCTTGCTGGCGAATCTCGGCTGCTCATCGCGCCGGGGTTTCGCTTCCGCGTCGTCGACACGGTGCTCACGAACTTCCATCAGCCACGCTCGACTCTCGTGGCACTGGTCGCAGCGATGGTGGGGGAGCGCTGGAGGAGCCTGTACGCCGCCGCCCTGGCCGAGGGCTACCGCTTCCTCTCGTTCGGCGATGCCATGCTCGTCGACGTCGAGGGGCGTCGGTGAGGCCGGCCTTCGAGGTGGTCGCCACTGATCAGAGCGCGCGCGCTGGGGTGCTGCGACTGCGTAGCGGGACGGTGCGCACCCCAGTGTTCATGCCGGTGGCGACGAGAGGCATGGTGAGGCTCGTTCCACCTGCAACGCTCGGCGAGCTCGGGGCCGAGCTGGTGCTGGCCAACACCTACCACCTCGCGCTGCGTCCCGGGGTCGAGGTGATCGAGGCTCTCGGGGGCGTTGCGCGCTTTAGTGGCATCCACGGCCCGATGTTGACGGACTCCGGTGGCTTCCAGGTCATGTCGCTTGGCGCTCGCGTCGACGACGACGGCGTGAGCTTCCGCTCGACGTACGACGGCCAGCTGGTGCGCTTCGAGCCGGAGTCGGTGGTGGAGCTCCAGGAGCGCTTCCGGGTTGACGTCGCCATGGTGCTCGACGTGTGCACCACGCTACCGGCACCACGCTCAGCCGTCGAGGAGGCGATGCGGCGTACGAGTGCGTGGGCTCGGCGCGCCAAGCGAGCGCACCGCGACCACGAGCAGGCGCTGTTCGGCATTGTCCAGGGCGGCATCGACACCGACCTGCGTCGAGCTCACGCGTCCGACCTCGTGACGCTCGACTTTGACGGGTACGCGGTCGGGGGGCTCGCAGTGGGCGAGGAGGCTTCAGCGACCCTTGAGGCCGTGGCTGCGGCGCTAGAGGAGCTGCCGCGGGATAGGCCTCGATACCTGATGGGTGTGGGTGATCCGTACCTCGTGGCGCACGCGGTCGCGCTCGGCGTCGACATGGTCGACTGCGTCGCGCCGACGAGGCTTGCGCGCCATGGCATCGCGCTCACCGATGGTGGCCGGCTCGCACTCCGAGCTGCGCGCTTTCGCCGCGACGAGGAGCCCATCGAGTCGGGCTGCGACTGTGCCACCTGTCGGCGGGTACCGCGGGCACTGGTGAGCCACCTGCTACGCGTGGACGCGCCGAGCGCAGGTGCGCTGCTCAGCGTGCATAACCTCGCCTTTCAACTGCGGTTCCTTGGGCGTCTTCGCCGCGCGATCCAGGGTGGCGAGCTTGCCCGGGTCGTGCGCGAGGTGAGCGAGGTCTGGGGGCCCGGGTGGCGTGCTCCCACGAACGCCGCGCTCCGCGAGCGGTAGGCTGGGAGATGGGTCCGGCGGGAGGCAAGCTCGTGCGCGCGCGATGGGTGTGGTCGGTGGTGCTCTCGGTGCTGGTCGCGGTTGCGGCCTTTGTTGGCGTCGTGGGCGTCGCGCACGACGCGCCGATCCTCGGTCTCGATCTCCAAGGTGGGGCGAGTGTCGTCTATCGGCCCGCTCGGCCCGTCTCCACTGGGTTGCTGCAGGAAACGATCGCGATCCTGCGCAACCGGGTCGACGGTCTGGGCATCGCCGATCCTCAGATCGCGCAGCAGGGCCACGACATCGTGGTCGAGCTTCCCGGCATTCGTGATCCTCGCCAAGCGCTCGCGGTCATCGGCCAGACGGCGGTGCTCCAGTTCCGGCCAGTGGAGTGTCCCTTCGCACCGGCCTCTGCCCAAGCGCGGCACGCCAAGCTCGTCATCCCTGCGAGCTGCCCGACGTCCCCCGCAGGGATCGCCGCCGAGGCGGCGATCCCCACGACCCCGACCTCGGTAGCGCTCCACAGCCGGACCGCCGTGCTCGACGAGGTCCAGGGCGAACGCGTCACCGGACGAGTCCTCGTGGGCCCCACCCTCCTCGAGGGCAACGCGATCAAGAGCGTCTACGCGGCACCAGATCCCAACGCCCCCGGCTTCTGGCTCGTCAACTTCACGTTGACCTCGAAGGCGGCGCCAGTCTTCGACGCGATCGCGAAGACGTACTACCAGCGCCAACTGGCGATCGTCCTCGACGGGCAGGTGATCTCGGCACCAACGATCACCTCGACCAGCTTCAACGGCCAGGGGCAGATCACCGGCAACTTCTCGCAGGCGCAGGCGTCGAACCTCGCACTCGTGCTCCGCTACGGGGCGCTCCCCGTGCAGCTCGTGCAGCAAACCGTGCAGACAGTCTCCGCCACGCTCGGCCAAGCAGCGCTACGGGCAGGCTTGCTCGCGGGGATCGTCGGGCTCGTTGCGGTGTTCCTCTACACCCTTGTCTACTACCGCGTGCTCGGGATCGTGGTGCTCCTCGGTCTCGCGGTGACAGGGGCAGCAGTATGGTCGATCGTGGCGTACCTCGGACGCCAAGCGAACCTCACCCTCGACCTGAGCGGCGTGACGGGTCTCATCGTCTCCATTGGCCTCATCACCGACTCCTACATCGTCTTCTTCGAACGCCTGCGCGACGAGGTCCGGGAGGGTTCGTCGCTCGGTTACGCGGTGAGCGCGGGCTTCAAGAAGGCGTTCCGCACGATCATCGCTGCCGACCTGGTCTCGTTCATCGGAGCCGCGCTGCTGTGGTACTTCTCGATCGGCCAGGTGAAGGGCTTCGCTTTCTTCCTGGGCCTTGCCACGGTGGCAGACGTCGCCTCGGCGTGGTTCTTCACGCGTCCCCTCGTGCTGCTGGTGGGCGCGTGGCTGGGGCCCCGTCGGCCTCGGTGGCTTGGCGTGGGCTCGGTGCAGGTGCGCGAGGCGGTGCCAGCGACGACGATCCTGCGGCCGCGGGCGCGGGTGAGCGGAGGTGAGCGATGAGCACGACCCACCTGGTCGAGGAGGCGCAAAACCTGCCTTGGTGGCGACGTCTTGGCCAAGGCGCTACGAGGGTGCGCTTCGTTGAGCGTGCTCGGTGGTTCTGGCTCGCCTCGGGGCTGGTGATCCTGCTCGGTGCGGTGGCGCTCGGTATTCGTGGCCTCAACTTTGGCATCGACTTCCGCGGCGGTTTGGCCTGGCAGGTCCCCACCGCCAACCTCAGCGTGCCCCAAGCGCGCCGGTCGCTGGCAGGGCTGCCGCTCCAAGGTACCACGGTCGTCAGCCTGGGTGCTGGCTCGCACCGCACCATTGAGGTCGAAGCAGACCTGCCCGCCCACGGCGCCGAGGCCAGGGCGCTCGAGGGCGAGGTTGCAGCGCGGCTCGCGCATGCTGCGGGTGTCGAACCGTCGGTGGTCGCGATTGACTACGTCGGGCCGAGCTGGGGGTCGCAGATCACGGACGCTGCGCTCAAGGCGCTCGTCGCGTTCTTCGTGGGGATCACGCTCTACATCAGCGTGCGCTTCGAGTGGAAGATGGCACTCGCGGCGCTTGTTGCGGTGGTGCACGATCTTGCGGTGACGGTGGGGATCTACGCGCTCTCAGGGTTCCAGGTGACACCGGCCACGGTGATCGCGGTGCTCACCGTGCTCGGCTACTCGCTCTACGACACCATCGTCATCTTCGATCGGATCAAAGAGAACGTTGATCGCCACGTGCGAGCAGGGGAGTGGACGTACACACAGGCCGTTGATCGCTCGGTGAACCAGATGCTGGCGCGTTCCATCAATACCAGTGTGGTCGCGGTGATCCCCATCCTCTCCGTGCTCGTCGTCGGGGCCTACGTCCTCGGTGCGACGACGCTCAAGAACTTCGGGCTGGCGCTGGTCGTTGGCCTCACAAGTGGCGCCTACTCGTCCGTGGCCATTGCAGCGCCGCTCCTGGCACGGTTCAAGGAGCGAGAGTCGGGCTACCGACACCTGCGTCAGCGGCTTGAGGTGCGCCAGCGAGGTGGTACGGCTACGGCAGGGGCGTCTAGCCTCGAAACCTAGGAGGGGAGTATGCGCGACGAGGGGTGGATCCGTGAACGCTACGTGAACGATCCCCTCGTGCTGGACGCGCTTGAGCTCGCGATCAAGGCGCACCACGGCCAGACGCGACGGTCCGGCGAGCCCTACGCCACGCACCCATTGGCGGTGGCGCGCCGGGTGAGCGAGATGCGAGCTGACGCGGTGACGGTCGCTGCAGCACTCCTCCACGACACCGTCGAGGACACCTCGGTGAGCCTGGAGGAGCTCGAGGAGCGCTTCGGTGAGCAGGTTGCCATGATCGTCGATGGTGCGACCAAGCTCGACCGCCTCTCCTTCGACTCCAAGGAGGTGGCTCAGGCAGCCACCATGCGCAAGATGCTCATTGCGATGGCTCGGGACGCGCGTGTTCTCGTGATCAAGCTGGCGGATCGGCTCCACAACATGCAGACCATTGGGGCGCTGCCGCGAGAGAAGCAGCGTCGCATTGCCCAGGAGACGCTCGACATCTACGCGCCGCTCGCGCACCGGCTCGGTATCGAGGACATCAAGTGGCAGCTCGAGGACCATGCTTTTGCCGTGCTGCATCCTCGTCGCTACGCCGAGATCGAGCACCTTGTGAGCCAGCGCGCCCCCGAGCGCGAGCGGCTCCTCGCGGAGGTCACGAGCGAGCTGCGTGCGCGCCTCGACCAGGTCGGCATCGAGGCTGAGGTCACGGCGCGTCCCAAGCACGTCTGGAGTCTGTACGACAAGATGGTGCTGCGGGGCAAGGAGTTCGACGCCATCTACGACATCCTCGGCGTACGCATCATCACCACCAACGAACGGGACTGCTGGGCGGCGCTCGGCGTCATCCACGCGCTGTGGTCGCCGATTCCTGGTCGGTTCAAGGACTATATCAACGCACCCAAGTTCAATCTCTACCAGTCGCTGCACACCACGGTGGTGATCGAACGCGGCAGCCCGCTCGAGGTGCAGATCCGTACCCGGGAGATGCACCTGCGCGCCGAGTATGGGGTGGCGGCCCACTGGGGCTACAAGGAGGGCTCGAGCCCCGAGGAGCTGGCGTGGCTCTCGCGCCTGATTGATCTGGATGAGGAGTCCCGAGACCCGATCGAGTTCCTCGAGCACCTCAAGCTCGATCTTGGGTCCGACGAGATCTACGTCTTCACCCCGAAGGGCAAGGTCATCACACTCCCGGCCGGTGCGACGCCGCTGGACTTTGCCTATGCGATCCACACCGAGGTTGGCCACCGGTGTGTCGGCGCCAAGGTCAACGGACGCCTTGTCGCGCTCGAGACGGAGCTGCGCTCGGGGGACTCGGTCGAGATCGTCACGAGCAGATCACCGACAGCTGGTCCGTCGCGTGACTGGCTTGCGATCGTGCGCACGCCGCGCGCACGCTCGAAGATTCGCCAGTGGTTCTCGCGAGAGCGACGGGAGGACTCGCTTGAAGCAGGACGTGAGGAGCTTGCGCGCGAGCTGCGGCGCGAAGGACGCCCGTTGGCGCAGCTGCTCTCGGCGGCTGGCTTGGCCTCGCTTGCCGAGCAAGCCGGCTACCGCGACGGCGAGGCACTGCTGGTGGCGATCGGCGAGGGCCACGTCTCCGCACGTGGGGTGCTCGCCAAGCTCGCCCGCGCGGAGCTAGAGCGCGAGGGTTTCGAGCCGGTCATCGCTCAGGGTCAACGACCACGGCGTCGCGCCAAGGGCCCCTCCGTATGGGTGGAGGGCCTCGACGACGTGTTGGTGCGCCTTGCTCAGTGCTGCCACCCGCTCCCCGGTGATGCGATCATCGGCTTTGTCACCCAGGGGCGCGGCGTCGCGGTGCACCGGGTCGACTGCCCGAACGTCGAGTCGCTGCTTGCGAGTGGGTCCGAGCGAGTCGTCGAGGTGGAGTGGTCGGGAGCACCAGGTGAGGGCTACCACATGGCGATCGAGGTCGAGGCGCTCGATCGCCCGCGCCTCCTCGCCGACGTCTCGCGCGTGCTCGCCGAGCACCACGTGAACATCACCGCCTCGTCATCGCGCCGAGGCAACGACCTCGTGGCAGTGATGCGCTTCGAGTTCGAGCTGGCTGATCCTGCCCACCTCTCGTCCCTGCTGGCCAGCGTGCGCCAGCTCGATGGCGTCTTCAACGCGACCCGCGTCGTCCCTGGCCACAAGCGAAGGTCCACGGACAGTGGCACAACGACCACAACGCGTCCTGCCTCTGGTCCTACGGTACCGTGACGTCATCTGCGCGACACGAATTGGAACGCATTTTGCGGACCTGCTGCGCTGAGCTAGCGATAGTGTGAGCGCACCGGCGCTTGGAGGCGCTGGCGGGCCAGGTTCTGGCCCTTCTTCCTTGGTCAAAAGGGGGAACTGGATGCAACAGCAGGCAATTGAAGGCGGCTCCCTTCGTCGGGAGATGTCCTTCGTGGACCTGGTGATGGCCTGCCTTGGTGCCATCATCGGATCAGGGTGGCTCTTCGGCGTGCTCTACGCCGCGAACGCCGCCGGGCCTGCCGCGATCGTGAGTTGGCTCATCGGGGGTGTGGCGGTCATCTTCATCGCCCTCGTCTACGCCGAGCTCTCGGGGATGCTACCAGAGGCTGGCGGCATCGCTCGATACCCGGAGTTCACCCACGGTCCGCTGGTAGGCTTCGTCGGCTCCTGGGGTGCGTTCCTCGCGTACTCCTCCGTGCCGGCGATCGAGGCCGAGGCGGTGGTGCAGTACGCGGAGCACTACATCCCGCAGTTCGTGAACAACACGGCGCTGGACTTCGTGGTCGAGGCGGTGCTGCTCATCATCTTCTTCGCGATCAACGTCTACGGCGTCAAGGCCTTCGCGAAGGTGAACACCGTGATCACCTTCCTTAAGTTCGTCGCACCGACGCTCACGGTGATCGCGTTCCTCTTCGCGGTGAGCCACTGGGGCAACTACACCAACAAGGCCACCGGCGGCTTCGCGCCGGCAGGCACGGCGGGCATCCTCGGCGCCGTGGCGACCTCGGGCATCGTCTTCTCCTACCTGGGCTTTCGCCAGGCGGTGGAGCTTGCTGGTGAGTCGCGCAACCCGCAGCGAGACGTGCCGCGTGCCATCATCACCGCGGTGCTGCTGGCTGTGGCGCTCTACACGCTCCTGCAGGTGGTCTTCATCGCGGCCATCCCGCACGCTGACCTCACGAAGGGCTGGGCGGGGCTCACGCTGACCTCGCCGTTCGCGCAGGCAGCTTCGGTCATTGGGCTTGGGTGGCTCGCGTCCATCCTCTACGCTGACGCGGTGCTCTCGCCGTCGGGCACAGGCCTCATCTACCTCGGCTCGACGGGGCGCGTCGTGCTGGGGTCGGCTCGGAACCGCTACCTGGGTCAGCTGTTCCGTCGCATCACCGACAACGGGGTGCCGCTCTACGCGATGATCGCGACGCTGGCCGCTTCGATCGTGTTCCTGTTGCCGTTCCCGACGTGGCAGAGCCTCGTGGGCGTCATCTCGTCGGCGACGGTGTTCACCTACATGATGGGCCCGGTGTCGCTCGGGGTGCTGCGCAAGCACTACGCCGAGGCGCATCGTCCGTACCGCTTGCCGGCCGCCAATGTGCTCTCCCCGATTGCCTTTGTTGTGGGCACGCTGATCATCTATTGGACGGGCTGGGCGACCGACTGGAAGCTCTCCGTGGGTCTGCTCGGTGGCGTCGTCGTGTACGTCATCGCGTCCTCGGCCGGTCAGGGGATCAAGAAGATCGACGCTGCAGCGGTGCGCCACGGCGCCTGGGTCGTCGTCTACGTCGTGGCGATGCTGCTCATGGCCTACTTCGGGTCGCACCGCTTCGGAGCTCCGTTCGACCACGGCAAGGGCCTTATCCATTATCCGTTGGACCTCGTCGTGGACATCGTCCTGGCACTGGTGTTCTACTACTGGGCTGTGGCGTCAGGTCGTCCGAGCGAGGATACCGACGAGGCCATCCAGCGTGCCGCGGAGCTGCGCCGCCAGACGGCGTCGGGGAGCGCGTCGCTGAGCGACTGAGCTTGCTGATCGCTTGAGCAGCGAGCAACCGAACGGGGGGCCGCACGTGCGGCCCCCCGTTGCATGTTCGGCGAGCACCAGGAGATTGCTGGCGGGCTCGGTAGTATGGGCGCCGTGAGGAGCCGAGGGTGAGCGTCGCGACCATCGTGGTTCTGGCGCTGGCCGTAGTCGTGCTGGTTGTGGCGGTGGCCGGCCTGTGGCAGGTGAGTGTGCTGCGGCGGCAGATGGAGGCGTTTGCCACTGAGTGGCGCGAGGAGATGGTGCGACTGGTGCGAGAGGCGGCCACGCTTCTTGAGGAAGCTGCAGCAGCGCAGCAGCGTGCGCGCGATCTCGTCGAGGAGGCCGAAGCAGACGTCGATGGTCTTGACTGGGCAGTGCGCGCGGTGGTGGAGCCCGCCCGCTCGGTGAAGCGACTGGGGCTGGGGGTTCGGCGGGCTCGGGAGGTCTTCCAGGCCCGGCGCGGAGGAACCTTCTCGCGATGAGGCGCCTGGTGTGGCTCGCGGCGGGGGCCGCGCTGGGCGCGCTTGGAGCACGGCGGCTCGGGCAGGCCAGCGGCGTGATCGCTCGTCGCTCCCTTGGACGCCGCGTCCGCCGACTGCGCGGCGACCTCCTCGCCGCGATCGAGGCAGGGCGGTCGTTCATGCGAGAGGATGCCGAGCAGAGGGACTGCGACGAGCGCTCGTGGCGCCGGAGGAGGACGTGATGGATTCGAACAGCTTGCGCCGAGCGTTCACGGCGTACTTCGTCGAACGTGGTCACGTTGCGGTGCCCTCGGCTTCGTTGGTGCCTCACGACCCGACGCTGTTATTCACCGTCGCGGGTATGGTTCCCTTTAAGCCATACTTCCTCGGCGAGGAGGTGCCGCCATTTCGGCGCGCGACGAGCATCCAGAAATGCATGCGCGCCGGTGGCAAGCACAACGACCTCGATCAGATCGGCCGCACAACTCGGCACCTCACGTTCTTCGAGATGCTGGGGAACTTCTCCTTCGGGGACTACTTCAAGGAGACGGCGATCCCACTCGCGTGGGGGCTTGTGACGGAAGTCCTGGGCCTCGACCCGGAACGGCTCTGGGTGACGGTGCATCGCAGCGACGACGATGCGGCACAGCTCTGGACAGAACTCTGTGGGGTCCCTCCCGGGCGTATCCAGCGACTCGACGAGGACAACTGGTGGCAGATGGGCGAGACGGGGCCATGCGGCCCTTGCTCGGAGATCTACGTGGACAAGGGCGAGGCCTACGGCGCTGGGGGTGGGCCGGCTCTTGGCTCTGACGAGCGCTTCCTTGAGATCTGGAACCTCGTGTTCATGCAGTACGACCGTCACTCCGACGGCTCGCTGACGCCGCTGCCAGCGCCCTGCATTGACACGGGAGCGGGGCTGGAGCGAATCGTGCCGATCCTCCAGGGCCACGAGTCGGTGTTCGAGACGGACCTGGTCTGGCCCCTACTCGAGGAGGCTCAGTCGTTGACCGGTCGGCGCTACGGCGTCGACCATGAGACGGACGTCGGACTGCGTATTATCGCGGACCACGCACGGGCGAGTGCGTTCCTCATCGCCGACGGTATCGTACCCACCAACGAGGGGCGAGGCTACGTGCTCCGTCGGATCTTGCGGCGACTCGTCGCTCGTGCGCAGCTTCTCGGGGCGAAGCGCCCCGTCGCGGAATCGATGGTAGGCGAGGTCGCGGCGGTCATGGGGGAGGCCTACCCGGAGCTGACGCGGGAGCTGGAAACGATCTCCGCGCTCGCGGCGCGCGAGGAGGAGCGGTTCCTTGCAACCCTCCGTCTCGGACGCCCTCTCCTCGAGGAAGCCATCGAGCAGGGCCGTGTCGACGGTGAGCTCGCGTTTCGTCTCCATGACACCTACGGCATTCCCATCGAGCTGACCGAGGAGCTCGCTGCTGACCGGGGAGTCGAGGTGGACCGCGCCGGCTTCGAGGCCTACATGGCGCGCCAGCGCGAGCGTGCCAGAGCAGCAGGGCTCGGCACGGAGGCCAGCGAGCACCCGGTGAGCGCACGTGTGCTCCGAGAGCACGGTCGCACGGAGTTCACGGGTTATGACACCACCGTCGACGAGGGTCGTCTGCTCGAGCTCACCGACGAGGGCGGTGTGCTCGTCGCCTACCTCGATCGAACACCTTTCTATCCCGAGGGCGGAGGACAGCTTGGCGACCAGGGTGTCATGGTTGGCGAGGGCTTCCGGTTGACGGTCGTGGACACCGACCAGCCGCTCCAGGGTGTCATTCGGCACCACATTGGATCCGTCGAGGGGGAGCCGGTCATTGGCTCGCTCGTGCGAACCGAGGTCGACCAGGCGCGACGGGAGGGGTTGCGCGTCCACCACACCGCCACCCACCTGCTCCACTGGGCGCTACGCAGCGTCCTTGGCGACCACGTGAAGCAGCAGGGCTCGCTGGTTGCGCCCGATCACCTACGCTTCGACTTCACGCACTGGGGACCGCTCACGCCGGAGGAGATCGAGGCGGTCGAGCGGTTGGTAGCCCAGGAAGTGGTGAGCGACGCGCCCGTGCGCACCGAGCTCATGGATCGCGAGGAGGCGCTCGAGCGCGGCGCCATCGCGTTCTTCGGCGACCGCTACGGGGATGTGGTGCGGGTTGTGCGCGCTGGCGCGCACTCGGTCGAGCTGTGCGGTGGTACCCACCTTGATCGTCTCGGGCGCATCGGTCAGCTGCGGATCGTTTCGGAGAGCTCGATCGGTGCGAACACGCGGCGGGTCGAGGCCGTCGTCGGGCTCGCTGCCCTCGAGGTGGCCCACGCGGATCGCCGACTCGTCGGAGCCATCGAGGCGGTACTGCCCGGCGGGCGCGATGGCCTCCCCGGGCGCGTGGCTCAGCTCGTGGAGCGCGCACGCTCCTTGGAGAGCGAGCTGCGCAGGGAGCGTTCGCGCGGCCTCGCCGAGCGTGCTCGTGAACTCGCGGTGCGACGGAACGGCTCGGGAGTGGTGGTAGCGCGCGTGGATGGCCTGGACCAGCGAGCGCTGCGCGAGCTCGCGGTGCAAGTGCGCGGCGTGGACGGTGTCGAGGCCGTGGTTCTTGGTGGTGAGGTGAACGGCGTGGTCGCGCTGGCCGCCGCGGTGCGCCCGGGCGCTCCTTGGACGGCGGATGCCTTGCTCGCGCCCGTCGCCAAGGCGGTCGGGGGCGGTGTTGGCCGTGCACCCGAGGTCGCCGTGTCGGGAGGCAGGCGTCTCGAGGCGCTCGACGAGGCATTGCGGGCGGTCGCCGCTTCAGTAGGATGAGCCGGCCACCACGGGTCCTCGGTCTCGATCTCGGCGTGCGGCGGATCGGCGTCGCGCTGGCGGAGGGTTCCCTTGCGCTGCCGCTCGAGGTGCTAGATGCGAGGGGAGCCTGGCACCAGCAGGTCGCCGAGCTCGTGGTGCGCACGGGGGCCGAGCTGGTGGTGGTCGGCTTGCCGCTCGGGCTCGATGGCACCGAGGGAGGAGCGGCTCGCCGGGTTCGCCGCTGGGTCGAGGAGCTGGCTCCCAAGCTCGACGTGCCCATCGAGCTCGTCGACGAACGGCTCTCCTCGGTCGCAGCCGAGCGAGAGCTCGAGCGGGCAGGGGTGAGGTCTCGCGAGCGGCGTGGGCGTCTCGACGCGTTCGCGGCCGCTGAGATCCTCGATCGTTGGCTAGCGAGGCAGTCATGAGCTGGCGACGTCGGCTTGCGCGACCGCTCGTAGTTGTGGTGGTGGTCATCGTGCTGCTAGTCGGTGCGCTCGCGGGGCTCTTCCTCGTCGACGGGATGCCGAACGGTGGTGGACGTCAGGTGGCGGTACTCATCGAGCCCGGCACCAGTCTGCGTGGTGTTGCCGATGAGCTCGCCCGTGACGGGGTGGTGCGCGACGGGTTGCTCTTCGATCTGTACTTGCGGCTTCGCGGATCCCCGACGGTCGATGCAGGCGTCTACTTCCTGCACACCGGTCTTGGCTACGAGGCTGCGTTGGCCGCGCTCACCCAGGGTCCGGCGACGCTGCGTCTGACCGTGCTACCCGGTATGACCATTCGCCAAATCGCAGCGGCGCTCGCCGCGCTGCCCTCGTCGGGCCCGGACAGCTCCAGCTTTCTCGAGGCGGTGCGTGAGGTCGGTGCCTACCGCAGTCCCTACCTCGTAGGAGCGCACTCCCTTGAGGGGTTCCTCTACCCGGACACCTACTTCGTGGATCCAGCCCAGACCGCCAACGAGCTCGTGGGCGAGATGGTCGACCGCTTCGACCAGGAGGCAGCTGCCGTCGGGTTGCAGCCCTTTGGCACCTATCACGAGCTCGACCCCTACCAGGTGGTGATCGCGGCGTCGATTGTCGCGAGGGAGGCCAAGGTCGCGGCTGACGCCCCCAAGGTCGCGCGCGTCATCCTGAACCGGCTTGCGCTCGGCATGCCGCTCGACATGGACTCGACGGTGCGCTATGCCACCGGCAACTTGTCGGGGCCGCTCACCGGCGCCGAGCTGGCGTCGCCCTCGCCGTGGAACACCTACACGCACCGAGGCCTGCCGCCCACCCCGATCGGACAGCCATCAGCGGCGGACCTCGCCGCGGTGCTGCACCCGGCCTCCGGTCCGTGGCTGTACTTCGTGGCGCTGCGCGGGCACGCTCGCCTCTCGTTCTTCACCACCTACCAAGCCCAGGAGGCCGCAATCGCCCGCTACGGGGTGGCGGGATGAGGCGCGCGGATCCCGAGCTGCTCGGGGTCCTCGGCCAACCGATCGCTCACTCGCTCTCACCGGCCATGCACACTGCCGTGCTCGCCCTCGAAGGTCGCCGCGCCAGCTACCACGCCTTCGAGGTTGGGCCGGATGAGCTTCCGGCTGCGCTGGCGGGTTTGGCGGCCGTTGGCGCCCGAGGCGTCAACCTGACGGTGCCGCTCAAGGAGCGGGCGGTGTCGCTGATGGCACGGCTGGAGCCGAGTGCGTCGGCGTGCGGATCAGTGAACACCGTGAGCTTCGAGGAGGACGGGCCGGTCGGGTCCTCAACCGACGGCGAGGGGTTTCTCACGGCGGTGCGACTCGATCTCGGCCTTGAGCTCGCTGGGCGACGGGTCCTCGTGGTGGGGTCGGGAGGAGCGGCGCGTGCGGTCGCGTGGGCGGTGCGCAGCGTTGGGGGGTTCGTGGGCGTGCTCGCACGCGATCCCGCGCGAGCAGAAGCGGTTGCCGAGCTTGCCCAGGGGGAGGTGGTCGTCGCTGACCGCAGCGCCGGGATGTGGGACCTGATCGTCAATGCCACGACCGTCGGGATGTACGGTGGTCCGGACCCCCATGGGTGTCCTGTCCCCACCGAGCTGCTCGTAGCTCCCAGTGCGGTGATGGACCTCGTGTACGCCCCGCGCACCACGCCCCTGCTGCGTCAGGCTCGCGAGCGCAGCTTGGCTGCCACCGACGGCCTGACGATGCTCGCCGCGCAGGCTCGAGCGTCCTACCTGCGGTGGTTTGCTAGTGCGCCGCCAGTCGACGTCTTCGTTAGCGCGGCGCTCGCTGCACTCGAGCAGCGCTCGTTGCGGGCGCACTAGCACCAGTCTGCCGTGGATCCTGGTGAGAGGCTGCAGGCACTTGCATTCGTTGACAAATGAGAGTACGCCTGCCATGATAGCGGCATGGTAGATGCGTACGAGCGTTCGCCCAGAGAGAACAAAACGGATGGCTGCGTCGGTCACGTCGTCGCGGTGCTGAGGGCGCTGCGGGACTCGATCGGCGGGAGCGGTGTTAGCGAGGTGGCGCGCCTGAGCGGGCTCGGCAAGTCTGGTGCGCATCGCATCCTCGTCCAGCTCGAGCAAGAGGGCTTCGTCGAGCGGCTTGATGGTGGGCGCTACCGCCTTGGCGTGGAGGCGTGGCGGCTAGGGCAGGGAGCTGTGGGGCTCGAGCTTGTGCGCAGCATGGCTCACCCGATCATGGTCGAACTCACGGCGATGACGGGAGAGACGACCCACCTCGCCGTTCTCGAGCGGAACATGGTGGTCTACGTAGCCACGGTCGAGACACCGAGCTCCATTCGAGCCTACGCCGAGATCGGTGACCTTGCTCCTGCCCATGCCGTCGCGACGGGCAAGGCGCTGCTCGCCAAGCTGACGCCGGCGGAACGAGACCTGGTTCTTGGAACCGGTGCGCTGCCGCGCTATACCCCGAGCACCCTGGCCGATCGTGAGCAGCTCGAGCGGGATCTCGACGAGGTGGTGCGGCGGGGCTATGCGCGCAACGAGGGCGAGTGGCGGGAGGAGGTCAACGGGGTGGCGGTTGCCACGGTCGTGCTCGGGCGCGCGGTGGCCCTTGGGGTGGCAGGGCCTGCGTACCGATTCGGGCGCTCCCAGGCCGAGACGGCCGTACTCGGTCTCGTCCGGGCCGCACGCGACCTCGAATTTGCCTGCTCGCGTCCGGCGGTTGCAACGGGCTAGAGCGCGGTGGTCATTGAGGGAACACGACAAAGGGGGAACCATGGAGATCGTCACGTCGGTCCGCGACGGTGAGGATGCGGGAGGTCGCGGTCCGGGTTCGTTGCCCAGCGTGGTGGCACGACTGGAGCGATTGCCGATGACCGGGTATCAACGACAGCTCTTTGGCGTTGTGGCAACTGGATGGCTCGCGGATCAGGTGAACGTCGCACTCCTCGGGTTCGTGCTCGAGGTGCTGCGCGAGACGTTCCACCTCTCCCTCGTGCTTGCCGGCATCCTCGGGTCGATGACGTACGCCGGACAGCTGGTCGGCAACATTGCCGCAGGATGGGCCGCAGATCGCTTTGGGCGCCGCAGGGTCTTCCAGTGGACAATGGTCATCTGGGGCCTTGGAGCGCTCGCAAGCGCCGTGGCCTGGAACGTTGCGTCATTGCTGGTGTTCCGCTTCATCGTTGGTGTCGGGGTCGGCGGTGAGGCGCCCGTAGCCCAGGCCATTTTGTGCGAGTTCATCCCGGCGTCGAGACGGGGGCGGTACGTTTCGCTGATGGAGGGATTCTGGTCAGTGGGCTACGTGCTCTCGGGAGCCATCAGCTTTGCGATCATCCCCCTGCTGCCGCGCGAGGGGTTCCGAGTGGTCTTCGCGTTGACCGGGTTGCTCGCGCTCGTCCTGTTGCTCGTGCGGCGCACCGTACCGGAGTCTCCGCGTTGGCTCGCCGAGCACGGCGAGGAGGAGCGTGCCGATGCGGTCCTGCGTGCGATCGAGGCTCGCGTCGAGCGGAGCGCGGGACGTCCGCTCCCGAAACCGAACCAGATCACGGCCATCCCGGTGGAGCTCGCCAGCCCTGTCAAGTTGCTGTTCTCCCGCCGCTACCTCGGGCGCACTCTCATGGCGGGAGGACTTTGGTTCTGCGCGCTGCTCGGCTACTACGGTCTGACCACCTGGCTGACGACGCTGCTGCACCAGCAGGGGCTCAGCATCGCGAGCTCGCTCGGCTTTACCACTCTGATTAGTCTTGGCGGCATCCCGGGTTTCCTCGTCGCCGCGTGGCTTATTGAGGTCGTGGGGCGCAAGGCGACGATGGCCGTCTTCCTTCTGGGGTCGGCGGCGATGGCGTACGCCTACGGCCACCCCGTCCATGCGCTGCTCATCGTCGAGGGCTTCGCGATGCAGTTCTTCTTCTTCGGCATGTGGTGCGTGCTCTACGCGTACACGCCCGAGCTCTACCCGACCATGGCAAGGGCCAGCGGAGCGGGCTGGGCGTCGGCGTTCGGCCGCATCGGCGCGATCCTGGGCCCGATCGTGGTGGGTGCAACACTCCGTGGTCTGGGCACTGGTGGGGTGTTCAGCCTGGGCGCGTGTGCCTTCGTTGTGGCAGTGCTGCTCGTGGTGATCTTTGGACCCGAGACGCGTGGTCGGGTACTGGAGGACCTCTCGGAGCGGACGGAGACGTGCCCGCCGCTCGCGTAGGCAGGAGACGTTGCTCGGCCCCCACCTGCGTGCCAGTCCGCACTACACGGCTGGCTTGCGATCGTGCGGGCAGCACAGCTCGTCGCCGACGAGCAGGGGATAGCCGATCGTCGAGGCCAGGCGCACGGTGGTGGAGGCTGGATCCAGGCAGCGATCGCACGCCGCGCCTTAGCGAGCCCGCCGAAAGCGCTGGTGTGCCAGGAGCTTGCGCCTCGAGCCTCGTAACGAACGCCTCGGCCACGGCAGGTGGGCCCTCTGGGAGAGCTACGAGCTCGCGCGGTCGGCATGGAGCTCTGCACGAGTGCGGCCGACCCCGGGTGCACAGGCCAGCCGCAACCGCCTCGAGGACCGGCTCATCGCACATGCGGGCAGCAGTGCAAGGCCTACGATCCTCGCTCAGCCACGATCGACCACCGTGGCGAGCGAGCCAAGCCCGTGCTGGTGCGAACGCAGGTGCTGTCGCTCACGGAGCAACGAGCAGGCCCGAGGGACGAAGTCCTCGGCGGCGAGGTCTGTAGTACCGCTTCGTCCTCGCGCCTCGTGGTGCACACGAAGAGGCGTCCCATGGGCTGGTAGTTGCAAGTAGCAGCCCCGTCGTCCAGGTTCGTGAGTCATGCTGGGGCTTGGGCGCTAGCGCTCGGCGGCACTGGCACGGATCTCGGCGATAAGCTGCATCCTCACATGGTCCAGACCACGCTTGGCTCGTGTACGCCAAGCCTAGGATGCCTGGCGTGAGAGGACCATGGCTGGTCCGGGCACCGCTACTGAGAGCTCGTCCCGTTGGTTAGTCTCACAGCGGGGTTTGCGCTCATGGATGTGCTGCCTTGAGTCGGGCCTACCCGCGTCTCTCCGCGGCGGCGTCGATGCTGGTTTTGGCTCCTCCTGGTGGAAGTTACGCTGCGACGGGTGCCCCTGCGGCTGGAGCGCTCGCCGAGGCTGCTGCGGCTCCCTACCAGCTGTGCACCCTGCGAGGTTCAGAAGCAGGCACCTGAGTCATGTCAAGGGCGAAGAGGGCGATCGGAGCGCTCGCTCGGCGCCTGAGTGGATGTGAGCGTGCGGTGGTGCGCGTCCGCTGAGGGCCACCGCTGCGACACGATGGGCGCTGCGATCCCCGAAGAAGTCGAGGTCACGTCCGGAGAAGTGGTGTATTGACCTCCGCGTGATCCACCCTCGATCCTCTGCCGCGAGCGACGCCGGGAGGGCGTCTTCCGTGCCGTGGCGAGCGTCGGGGAACCTCGCCGGTTGGACCTTGCTGAGGGCTTCGGCGCTCATGTACCGACGCTGCTCGGCCCACTCCTCGGTCTGCTCGATGCTGCAGCGAGCCGATGAGGCGGATGCTGGCAGCTCGGTCCGGGAAGATGCCCACCACATCGGTGCGCCGGCGGATCTCCTTGTTCAAGCGCTCCTTAAAGGGTTGGTACTCCAGATCTGGCGCCAGAGCTCCTTTGCGGAAGTGCGGCAAGGCCACTAGGTCACAACGGGCTTGCTCGAGGTGTCAAGCAGCCTTGAGGCAGCTTCCCAGCCAGCGCCTCAACCACTCGTTGGAACTGAGCCTCCACCTCGGTGGCGTCGGGCTGGTCGAAGATGGTGCGCACCAGGGTTGCCACCCACGGCTGCTGGGACTTGGCCACCTTGGCCAAGAGATCCCGCAGATAGTGGGTACGACACCGCTGCCAGGTGACCCCGGGTAGGGTCTCCCCGATCGCATCGACGAGCCCCTGGTGCGCATCGGAGATCACGAGTACCACCCCGGTGAGCCCTCGTGCCACGAGCGAGCGCCAGCAAGCGAGCCAGCCGGCCGCATCCTCGCTGGTGGCGACCTCGACGCCGAGGATCTCGCGGTGGCCCTCAGCATTGACTCCAGTGACGACGAGCACGTGGACATTGACGGTCCTGCCGGCCTCTCGCACCTTGACCACCAGGGCATCCGCCCAGCACGATCGGGTAGGGGCCGCTGTCCAGGGGACGGGTGCGAAAGGCCTTCACCTCCGCATCGAGGCTGTGGGCCATCTTGCGAGATCTGGGACTTCGACAGCTTCGTGATCCCAAGCGCCTCAGCCAGCTTCTCGAGCCGGCGTGTCGAGACCCCGAGCACGCGAGCAGGTGGCGAGCAGCTGGTGAGGGCTACCTCCGAGCGACGACGGCGCTCGAGGAGCCAGTCCGGGAAGTAGGTGCCCTGGCGGAGCTTGCCGATGCCAAGTTCGATCGTGCCCACCCGTGTATCCCAGGGCCGTTGCCGCTACCCGTTGCGCCGATTGGTGCGCTCGGGGCTCGCATGGTGGTAGGCAGCGCCGCAGATCGCATCGACCTCGGCACCCATGAGCGCC
>Ga0209012_1000067_pt1 | contig 159349 bp, 156 predicted proteins | sample RS3BMetagenome_FD_184735 | JGI IMG/M metagenome (GOLD analysis project Ga0209012, IMG submission 184735) | Ferric oxide microbial mat and aquatic microbial communities from Rainbow Spring, Yellowstone National Park, USA - RS3B (SPAdes) (version 3) ... | reverse complement strand
AGCAAGGAGTGGAGTGACGCATCAAAATCGAGATGGTGAAGTAGCCATTGAGTTTGTCATGTGCGCGAAGAATTCTTTGGTGCCGGCTCGGAACGTTGATGCGAGCGTATTGGTACTGACGACCAAGTGTGTGCGCCGACGCCAATTTGAGCCATGCGCCGGGTTTGCGGTGAGCCAGTTGGATCGCGTAGAAATTCAAGTCTGGCGCCGTGCGCAACTCGTTTGCGATGGCTCAGTCGCCGATCGGCATGTGGCTCCAATCGGCGTCGGCGCCAACAATCACTCAATGAAACCTTCCGATGCCCGCCGTTTGGCCCCAGGTGCCAGGGTGCGCGCGGACACCCGGTTCGGCTTCCTTCTCTCGGCCGGAGCCCACATACGCGCACTGTTCAAGTGCCCGACGACTACCGTGCCGCCTGCAAGCCATGACGCGCACACGCCGCTGGGATTATGGCGCGATGGCAAGACGCTGAGAGCATCGGCGCGTTGTTGCCGGGGAAAACATCGCTGACGAAAGAAGACACCACGGAGCCAGCGCTTTGCCTGTCGCCACGCCCAAGTGCGGCGACATGGGCATTCAATCTCCGTGTACGTCCATCATCACCCGACAAAGGCGCGCGTGCACCAATCCAGCAGCGGCCCCCAGAACACACCCAGCACCAGCAAGGACAGCGCGTTCAATGAAAGCACCCAGCGCAGCGACGCATCGCTGCTGATCGACAAGGTGCTGTCGTCAGCGGGTTTGTCGAAGTACATCACCTTGACCACGCGCAGGTAGTAGAACAGGCTGATGATCGCGGCCACCGCGCCGACGATCGCCAGCCACAGCATGTGCGCTTCGATCGCTGCCTGCAGTACCAGCAGTTTGGCGAAGAATCCGAGCAGCGGCGGCACGCCACCGAACGAAAACATGACCAGCGCCATCATCCCGGCAAACCAGGGTGAACGCTGGTTGAGGCCACGCAGATCGTCGATCTTGTCCGCCTCGAAGCCGGCGCGGGACAACGCCAGAATCACGCCGAAGGCCGCTGTGGACATCAGCGTGTAGACGATCGCGTAAAACACGGCGGCGGCATTGCCGAAGGCCGTGCCCGCGGACAGGCCGAGAAACAGAAAACCCATGTGACCGATGGTCGAGTAAGCCAGCATGCGCTTGAGGTTGGTCTGCACGATGGCAACCAGGCTGCCGATCGCCAGCGAGGCCACGGCCAGCACCGCGAGCATCTCGCGCCAGTAAGGCGCCAGCGGCATCAAGCCCAGGTCAAGCAGACGCAGCGCCATGCCGACTGCGGCCAGCTTGGGGGCCGAGGCGACAAACGCGGTGACCGGCGTGGGTGAGCCTTCGTAAACATCGGGCAGCCACATGTGGAACGGCGCGGCGCCGAACTTGAAGGCGATCCCGGTGATCAGGAACACCAGGCCGAATACCGCCAGGGTGTGATGCGGTGTGAATGGCAAGGTGCTGGCAATACCGGTCAGATCGAGCGTGCCGGTGGCGCCGTACAGCATCGACATTCCGTACAGCAACAGGCCGGACGCCAGCGCACCCAGCACGAAATACTTCATCGCTGCTTCGGTCGATCGGGGGGAATCACGATCCAGCGCGACCAGCGCGTAGGAAGGCAGCGTGACCAGTTCCACGCCCAGATAGACCATCACCAGATTGCCGGCCGAAACCAGCAGCATGATGCCGAGCAGGCCGAACAGCATCAGCGTGTGGAACTCGCCGATGGCCACCTTGCGCTCGCACAGGTACGACTCGCCAAAGACAAAGACCAGCGCCACCGACAGCAAGGCGAACAATTTGAGAATCTCCGCCAGCGTGTCGCTGATGTACATGCCGTTGAAAGCCGTGACCGGGTTTGCGTGATGCCCCGCCACGACCAGCAGTGCGGTGACGACCAGCACGAGCATCGACAGCCAGTGCACCGCGCCACGATGACGCGCGCCGGAGAAGGCATCCAGCAGCAGCAGGACGCAGATCGCGCCGGTCAGGTACAACTCCGGCAGCAGGGTTACGACATCATTCCAGCTCATTGCACGGCATCCTCAAAGCTTGCTGTGACCCAGCGTCTGCACGAGCTGACCAACGGGCGCATCGAGCATGCGCACCAAGGGCTCGGGCCAGATACCGATCGCCAGAACGAATAGGGCGAACACCGCCATCACCAATGCTTCACGCGCGTTGATGTCCGGCATCGCGGCAACATGGGCATTGGGTGGCTCGCCCCATACCACGCGTTTGACCAGCCACAGCGTGTAACCGGCGCCGATCACCAGGGTGAACGCCGCGAGCAGCGCCAACCACGGATTAGCCGCGAAGCTGGCCAGTATCACCATAAATTCGCCGACGAAACCCGACGTGCCCGGCAAGCCGACGTTGGCCATGGCGAAGAACACCATGAACGCGGCGAACCACGGCATCACCTTGGCCAGGCCACCGTAGTCCTTGATCTGGCGCGTATGCAGGCGGTCATACATGACGCCGATGCAACTGAACAAGGCGCCCGAGACGAACCCGTGCGAAATCATCTGCACCATGGCGCCCTGCATGCCCAGCTCCGCGGCATCGCCCTGCTGGCTGCGAATCAGCATGAAAACGATGAACAGGCCAAGGGTGACGAAGCCCATGTGCGCGATCGATGAATACGCGACGAGCTTTTTCATGTCCTCCTGCACCAGTGCCACGAAACCGATGTAGATCACCGCGATCAAACTCAAGCCGACCACCAGCCAGGCGTAGTGCTGGGCGGCGTCCGGCGTCACCGGCAGGGCAAAGCGGATCAACCCGTAGGCGCCGATCTTGAGCATCACCGCCGCCAGCACCACCGAGCCGCCGGTTGGCGCCTCGACGTGCGCATCGGGCAGCCATGTGTGCACCGGCACCATCGGGATCTTCACCGCGAAAGCCAGCAGGAAAGCGAAGAACAGCCACGTTTGTGCATCCATGCCCAGCGGCAGGGCCTGCAGCGCGGCGATGTCGAAGGTGCCCGCCCTGGAATACAGATAGATCAGTCCGACCAGCATGAAGATCGAACCGAGGAACGTGTACAGAAAGAATTTGATCGATGCATACACGCGGCGCGGCCCGCCCCACACACCGATGAGGATGAACATCGGGATCAGCTGCGCCTCGAAGAACACGTAGAACAGCAGTGCATCCGTCGCTGCGAACACGCCGATCATGAAGCCCTGTAGGACCAGCATGGCCGCCATGTACTGATGCACGCGCGTCTTGATCACTTCCCACGCGCCGATGATGACCAGCACCGTCGTGATCGTGGTCAGCAATATCAATGCCATGGCGATGCCATCCACACCCAGTGCATAGTGCACGTTGAGGGCGCGGATCCACAGGTGCGACTCGGTGAATTGCATCGCCGCCGTGGCATCGTTGAAACCAGGCAGCATGGCCAGGTTGATCGCCAGCGTCAGCAGCGCGACCAGCAGTGCCAGCCAGCGCGCCAGGCGCGGCCGTCGGTCGCCGGCCAGCAACACGGGCACGGCGCCGAGGATCGACACCCAGATCAGCAGGCTGAGGAAAGGCCAATGGGTCATGAGCAAGACATTCCCGGCAGCGGCGCTCAGGCGCGACCCACGAACACGAATCCCGCCAGCAACAGGATCAGTCCGAGAATCATGGCGAACGCATAGTGGTAGAGGAGACCGGATTGCAACGCGCGTGCGCGCGTCGCGACGCGATTGACCAGCGTAGCGGAGCCATTGACGATGACACCGTCGATGGCGCCATCATCGGCGCGCTTCCACAAGGTGCGGCCCAGCGCGACACTGCCGCGCGTGAATACCGCATCGTAGAGCTCGTCGAAGTAAAACTTGTTGTCGATGATCCGGTAGACAGGGCCCAGCGCGCGCTTGACGACATCTGCCAGGCCCGGGTTGAACAGATAGATGTAGCTGGTCACCACGATACCGGCGATCGCGATCCAGAACGGCGCGGTGAACACCGCATGCAACGTCAGTGGCAGCACGCCATGGAAATGCGTGGCCATCTCGCCCAGCACGTTGTGCGCCGGCAGGACGAAAATCGCGCTGCCGAAGAAATCGGCGTACAGCAACGGTTGCACCGCGAACATGCCCACCAGCAGCGAGGGAATCGCCAACAGAACCAGTGGCACGGTCACCACCCAGGGCGATTCGTGCGGGGGATGCGCCAGCACGCCGCGCTCATGCTGCGCATCATCATCGTGACCATGCCCGGCATGCTGATCGACGCGGAAACGCTCCTGGCCATGGAAGGTCAGGTACATCATGCGGAAGGTGTAGGTCGCGGTGACGAACACGCCCAGCAGCACGCACCAGTAGGCGTAGCCAGACCCCCAGATATGCGACATGCCGACCGCATCGATGATCGCATCCTTCGAATAAAATCCGGAAAACGGTGGGATGCCGCACAGCGCCAGCGCGCCGACCCACATGGTGAAATAAGTGATCGGCATGTAGCGGCGCAGGCCGCCCATGTAACGCATGTCCTGCTCGTGGTGCATGGCCATGATCACCGAGCCGGCACCCAGGAACAGCAGCGCCTTGAAGAACGCATGCGTCATCAGGTGGAAAATGCCCGCCGCGTAGGCCGATGCGCCCAGCGCGGCCATCATGTAACCCAGTTGCGACAGCGTCGAATAGGCGATCACGCGTTTGATGTCCCATTGCGTGATGCCGATCAATCCGAGGAAGAACGCACCGGTGGCGCCGATGACCAGCACCATGCTCAGCGCCGTGGTCGAAAGCTCGAACAGCGGCGACATGCGCGCCACCATGAACACACCCGCGGTCACCATGGTGGCGGCGTGGATCAGCGCCGAGATCGGTGTCGGGCCTTCCATCGAATCCGGCAACCACACGTGCAGCGGAACCTGCGCCGACTTGCCCATGGCACCGATGAACAACAGGATGCAGATCAGCGTCGCTGCCGACCACGAGTGGCCGGGGATGATCTCAATGCCGCGCCCGAGCAGGCTTGGTGCGTGCGCGAATACCTGGCTGTAGCTCAGCGAGCCCAGGAAATAAAGCACCGCGGCAATGCCCAGCACGAAACCGAGATCACCGACGCGATTGACGATAAAAGCCTTCATGCCGGCGCGCGAGGCGGTGGGTTTCTTGTACCAGAACCCGATCAGCAGGTAGGAGACCAGTCCCACGCCTTCCCAGCCGAAGAACAGCTGCAGGAAGTTGTTGCTCATCACCAGCATCAGCATGAAAAAGGTAAACAGCGCGATGTAGCTGAAGAAGCGCTGATACCCGTCATCCTCAGCCATGTAGCCGACGGTGTAGATGTGCACCATCAGCGACACGAAACTGACCACCACCATCATCAGCGCACTGAGGCGGTCGATCTGGAATCCGACGTACGCACCGATGTTGCCGACCTGGAACCATGTGTAGATGTTGTGGTTGTAGACCGCCGCTCCACCCCACACCAGCTGCCAGAACACCCATAGCGAAAGGCCGCAGGCGATGCCCACGCCGAGAATGGTGACGCTGTGCGCGCCAACGCGCCCGATCTGCTTGCGCAGCAAGCCCGCCAGCAGTGCACCGATCAACGGCGCGAGGACGATGGCGAGCAATGTTGAAGTAACAATCATGAAGCGTCCTCAGCCGCGCAAATCATCGAATTCGGCCACATTGATCGTGCGCCGGTTGCGGAATAGCAGGGTCAGGATGGCCAGACCAATCGCCGCTTCGGCCGCCGCCACCGTGAGAATGAAAAACACGAACACCTGCCCCGAGACATCGCCCAAAAACCGCGAGAAGGCGATGAAGTTGATATTGACCGCCAGCAGCATCAGCTCGATCGCCATGAGCAGCACGATCACGTTCTTGCGATTGATGAAAATGCCGGCCACGGCGATGCAGAACAGCACCGCGCCAAGCACGATGTAGTGCGCCAGGGTGATCATGATTTCGCTCCGTCATCGCTGCGTTCCGCCGGCATGCTGACCAGGCGCACGCGATCGCGCGCCACCACGGCGACCTGTTGCGCCGCGCTCTGATGACGCACGCCCGTGCGCTGGCGCAAGGTCAGCGCCACGGCCGCGACGATGCCCACGGTGAGGATCACCGCGGCCACCTCGAACGGCAGCAGATAGTGCGTGTACAGCGCCTGCCCGATCCAGGCGACGTTGGACTCGTCGTGCATGGTCGCGGGATTCGGTGGCGGTGCGACCTGCATGGCGCGCACACCGATCAGCGCGATCATCTCTGCCAGCATGATCAGCGCCACGCCGATGCCCACCGGCAGGTAGCGGATGAAACCCTCGCGCGCCGCGGCGACCTTGATGTCCAGCATCATCACCACGAACAGGAACAGCACCATCACCGCACCGACATACACCACGATCAGGGCCAGCGCCAGGAACTCGGCGTCGAGCAGCATCCAGATGCAGGCGACGCTGAAAAACGTCATCACCAGACTGAGCACCGCATGCACCGGATTGCGCAAGCTGATCACCAGCAACGCGCCGAGCACGGCGAAAAATGCGAAGAAATAAAACGCCAGGAGCTGAATGTTCATGGGTAGGTCCTCGGCGCTCAGCGGAATGCGGCGTCTTGCGCGCGCGCCGCGGCGATATCGTTCTCGAAGCGGTCGCCAATGGCCAGCAACTGCGTCTTGTTGACGATGTTCTCGCCGCGATGCTCGAAGTGGTATTCGTGGATGTGCGTCTCGACAATCGAGTCCACCGGGCAGCTCTCTTCGCAAAAGCCGCAGTAGATGCACTTGAACAGGTCGATGTCGTAACGCGTGGTGCGGCGCTGGCCGTCGCTGACCCGCGGCGCCGAGTCGATGGTGATCGCCAATGCCGGACACACCGCCTCGCACAGCTTGCAGGCGATGCAGCGCTCCTCGCCGTTGGGATAACGGCGCAACGCGTGCAGCCCGCGGAAGCGGTTCGACTTGGGGATGTGCTCCATCGGGTAACGCATGGTGTACTTGGGCTTGAACAAGTAGCCCATGGTCAGCCCCAGCCCCTGGAACAACTCCAGCAGCAGCAGGCTTTTCAGGTAGCGCGTAACGTGGCTCATGGCTCAGGTCCCGGGCGTGACGATGTGGAGATACTTCAGCAGGCCGGCGACCAGCACCCACACCAGACCGATCGGAATGAACACCTTCCAGCCCAGGCGCATGATCTGGTCATAGCGATAGCGCGGGAAGCTGGCGCGGAACCAGAGAAACAGGAAGCTGACCAGAAACGCCTTGGCCAGCAGCCAGAAGAAACTGCCATCGCCAATCGCGCCCCAGCTGACGGGGAACGGGCTCATCCAGCCGCCGAAGAAAAAGATCGGCGTGAGGAACGACACCAGGATCATGTTGGCGTATTCGGCCAGGAAGAACAGCGCGAACGTCGCGCCGGAGTATTCCACATGGAAGCCCGCGACGATCTCGCTCTCGCCCTCGGCCACGTCGAACGGCGCGCGATTGGTTTCGGCCACGCCGGACACGAAATACACCACCACCATCGGCAACAGCGGCAGCCAGAACCAGTGCAGCAGTCCGCCCTGCTGGGCGCGCACGATGTCGCTCAGATTCAGGCTGCCGGCCAGCACCAGCACGCAGACCAGCGCCAGGCCCATGGCCAGTTCGTAGGACACGACCTGTGCGGCCGAGCGCATCGCGCCCAGCATCGCGTAGCGCGAGTTGGATGCCCAGCCGGCGATGATGATCCCGTACACGCCCATGGAGGTCATCGCCAGCAAATACAGAATGCCGGCATTGGCGTTGGACAACACCAGGCCCTCGCCGAACGGAATGACTGCCCAGGCCGCCAGCGCCGGCACCAGCGCCAGCATCGGCGCCAGAAAAAACAGGAAGCGACTGGCGTTGGTCGGGACGACGATTTCCTTGAGCAACAACTTGACCACGTCGGCAAAAGCCTGCAGCAAGCCCAACGGGCCAACCTGGTTGGGGCCCATGCGCACGTGCATCCAGCCCAGTACCTTGCGCTCCCAGTACACGAACATCGCCACGGCGATGACCAGCGGGATCACAATGGCCAGGATCTTGATCAGCGTCCACAGCACCAGCAGCAGATCGGCAGCCATGCTCAAGCCTTCGTCAAATTCAGCGTGCTGCCATGCGGCGGCAACGCTGCGGTTTCTGGATAGGTCGTGTCGATGCGTACCGCACCGCGCGCGATGGCGGCATCAATGACCACCGGCAAGCTGATGCCCTCGACATTGACCCGCGCGCCGGCATGCACACCCAGCGCCAGCGCGTCTTGCGGGTGCAGCAGCGCCTGTACAGGCTGCGTCAAGGCGTGCTCCTGCAACGCGGCGGCACGGCGCAACACCGCGTCACCGCGGTAGATCGGCACGTTGGCAATGCGCTGCAATCCGTCTGCAGGCACGGCGCACGGCGGCGACAAACCCGCACCCGACACCGGCTGCTGCGCCAACTGCGGCGCCAGTGCAGCGCGCAGTTCGGTCAGCTCGGTGAACTCGAATCCGCTGCAATCGAGCAAGCCGCCGAGTGCGCGCAATACCTTCCAACCGGCACGCGCTTCGCCCGGCAACCTGGCGCCGGCGGCACTCTCCTGCAGCGTGCCATCGAGATTGATCAGTGTGGCGTCGATTTCCGGAGTGAGCCCGATCGGCAGGATCACATCGGCCAGTTCGCGCAAGCGCTCGCTGGCAAAAGCCGAAAACGCGATCACGCAATCGGCAGCGCGCAACGCGGCCAGCGCCTTGCCACCATCGGCAAAGTCTTCCGGCACCTCGGCGCCATAAACAACATACAGTTTGCGTGGTTGGGCGAACTGCGCATCCAGCGCCAGACCGGCTTGTTGCGGCAGCGCGCCCATGCGCGCCAGGCCCAGCGCATTGGCACCATCGGGCACGGCATTGAACGCCGCGCCGGTGGCTGCGGCGATGTACTGCGCCAGCGCACGCAACCAGGATGCCTGCGCATGCCGCTGCGCCTGCAGGCCGAACAGCACGCTGCCCTTACCGGCTTGGCGCAGCACGTGCGCGGCTGCGCGCATCGGCTCGCTCACGCTTGCCGCGACCAGCAGCGCGCGCAGCGCCTCGGGTACGGCGGGTGCGCCGTCCAATTCGGAAACCGCACGCGCGAGCTGCGCCAGCAGCCCGGGCAGCGCCTGCGGCGCAGCGATGAACTGCCCGCTCAGCGCGAAATGGGTGTCGTGGCGCTGCGCGGCGACAGCAAAAACCTTGGCGCCGCGCTTGGCGGCCTCGCGCAAGCGATGGTTGACCAAGGGCAACTCGCTGCGCAGGTCGCAGTCGACCAGCAACGCCGCATCGACGGTTTGCAGCGCCTGCACGCCGCATGCCCAGGGCTGTGCCACGGGTGCATCGGCGAAATCCAGCGTCCGCAAACGGTGGTCGATGTTGGCGCAGCCCAGGCCCTGTGCCAGACGCGCCAGCAGCGCGCCTTCCTCACACGAGGTCGCCGGCTGCACCAGCACTCCGATATCGCTGCCCCTGACGCCACGCAAGCGCTCCACAGCCACGCCCAGCGCGTCATCCCAGTCGGTTTCGATCCATGCGCCATCGCGCTTGAGCAGCGGCCGCTGCGCCCGATCCGCCGCGTACAGGCCCTGATGACTGTAACGGTCACGATCGGACAACCAGCACTCGTTGATGGCTTCGTTGTCGCGCGGCACCGTGCGCAGCACCTCGCCGCGGCGCGTGTGCAGCCACAGATTGGAGCCCAGCGCGTCGTGATAGCCGATGGAGGCGCGCGCGATCAGCTCCCATGCGCGCGCCTGGAAGCGATACACCTTGTTGGTCAGCGCGCCGACCGGACACACGTCGATGATGTTGCCGGACAGCTCGCTGTCGATGGTCTTGCCGATATAAGTGCCGATCTCCAGATGCTCGCCGCGCGCCATGCCGCCCAGTTCATAGGTGCCGGCGATCTCGCTCATGAAGCGCACGCAGCGCGTGCACTGGATGCAGCGCGTCATCTCGGTGGCCACCAGCGGGCCGAGATCCTCGTCAGCGACCACGCGTTTGCGTTCGCTGTAGCGCGAGATCGAACGGCCATAGCCGAGCGACACATCCTGCAACTCGCACTCGCCACCCTGGTCGCAGATCGGGCAGTCGAGCGGATGATTGATCAGCAGGAACTCCATCACGTCACGTTGCCAGTGCAGGGCTTTCTCGGAACGCGTGTGCACCTTCATGCCTTCGGCCACCGGCGTGGCGCAGGCGGGTTGCGGCTTCGGAATGGGCTTGCCGCCCATTTCCACCTCGACCAGGCACTGGCGACAGTTGGCCGCGATCGGGAGCTTGTGGTGATAGCAGAAGCGCGGAATGGAAATACCGACCTTGTCCGCAGCCTGGATGATCATGCTGCCCTTGGGCACCTGCAGCGCCCGGCCGTCGATCTCGATGTTGACGTGATCGGGCGCGGTGCCGGCAGTGGGCTGGGCGCTCATGCCGCCACCCCCAGATCGCGTTCGACCATGGAATGACCATGCTCGACGTAGTACTCGAACTCGTGCCAGTAATGACGCAGGAAACCCTGTACCGGCCAGGCAGCGGCCTCGCCGAACGCGCAGATGGTGTGACCCTCGATCTGCCCGGCGATGGCTTTCAAACGATGCAGGTCATCGACCGTGCCCTTGCCCTCGACGATGCGCGTGAGCACGCGATACATCCAGCCGGTGCCTTCGCGACAGGGCGTGCACTGGCCGCAGGACTCGGCGTAGTAAAAACGGCTGATGCGCTGACAGGCGCGCACCATGCAGGTGGTTTCATCCATCACGATCACCGCGCCCGAGCCGAGGCCCGAGCCGGCTTTCTGGATGGCGTCGTAATCCATGGTCAGCTCGAGCATGGTCTCGCCGGGCAGTACCGGCATCGACGATCCGCCCGGAATCACCGCCTTGAGCTTGCGTCCACCGCGCACGCCGCCGGCCAAGGCCAGCAGGTCCTTGAACGAGGTGCCGAGGCGGACCTCGAAATTGCCCGGATTGTTGACGTGGCCGGAAACCGAGAAGATCTTCGGCCCACCGTTGTTGGGCTTGCCGAGGCCGAGAAACCACTCGCCGCCCTTGCGCAGGATCGCCGGCACCGAGGCATAGGTTTCGGTGTTGTTGATCGTGGTCGGCTTGCCATACAGGCCGAAGTTGGCCGGGAATGGCGGCTTGAAACGCGGCTGGCCCTTCTTGCCTTCCAGTGATTCCATCAGCGCGGTTTCCTCGCCGCAGATGTAGGCACCGGCGCCAAGCGCGCTGTGGATATCCACGTCCACGCCCGAACCGAGGATATTCTTGCCCAGCAGGCCGGCGGCGTAGGCTTCCTGCAACGCTTCCTCGAAGTGCTCGAACGGCTCGTGGTGGAATTCGCCGCGCAAATAGTTGTAGCCGACGGTGGTGCCGGTGGCGTAGCAGGCGATGGCCATGCCCTCGATCACCGCATGCGGGTTGAAGCGCAGGATGTCGCGGTCCTTGCAGGTGCCCGGCTCGGACTCGTCCGAATTGCACAGGATGTACTTCTGCATCGCACCCTTGGGCATGAACGACCACTTCAGGCCGGTGGGAAAGCCCGCGCCGCCACGCCCGCGCAGCCCGGATTTCTTGACTTCGTCGATGATCGCCGCGGGCTCGGTTTTCTCGGCCAGGATTTTATTCCAGGCCTCGTAGCCACCGATTTTCCGGTAGCTCTCCAGCGACCACGGCCTATCGAAATGCAGGGTCGTGAGCACGACCTGATGTTCCTGCGGGGCGGGACCGACTGCCATGTGCTACCTCATTTCAATGCATCGAGGATCTGGTCCATCGCGATGATGTCCAGGCGCTCGTGGTAATGACCGTTGACCACCATCATCGGTGCGCCCGCGCAGGCAGCCAGACACTCCTCTTCACGCTTGAGGAAAATGCGGCCGTCCGCGGTGCTCTCGCCGACTTTGATGCCCAACTTCTGCTCGCAATGGCGCAGCAGATCCTCGGCGCCATTGAGCCAGCAGGAAATATTGGTGCAGATGGCCACGTTGTTGCGGCCCACCGGCTCCAGCGCGAACATCGAATAGAAGCTGGCGACTTCGTAGGCCCATACCGGCGGGATGCCCAGATATCTGGCCACGGCCGCGATCAGCACGTCGGTGAGGTGACCGCCATTCTGTTCCTGCGCCGCCATCAGTCCCTGCAGCGTGGCCGAGCGGCGCCGGTCCGGCGGAAACTTGGCCAACCAGTGCTCGATGTGCTGGCGCGTGTCCGCGCTGAGCACGACCTCGGGATCGACATCCTTGACCTGCTCGAAATTGCCGGTTGCGCGCATCGTTGGATTCCAGATCAGCGGTCGATTTCGCCGAAGACCACGTCGTAGGTGCCGATCATCGCCACCACGTCGGCCAGCATGTGTCCACGCACGATTTCGTCGATCGAGGACAAATGCACAAAGCCCGGAGCGCGCAGCTTGACGCGAAACGGCTTGTTGGCGCCGTCCGAGATCATGTACACGCCGAACTCGCCCTTGGGCGCTTCCACCGCGCTGTACACCTCGCCCGCGGGCACGCTGTAGCCTTCGGTGAACAGCTTGAAATGGTGGATCAGCGCTTCCATGTCTTCTTTCATGTCGGCGCGATGCGGCGGGATGATCTTGTGGCTTTCCAGCAGCACCGGACCAGGGTTGCGGCGCAGCCACTCGATGCACTGCCGGATGATGCGGCTGGATTGGCGCATCTCGGCGACACGCACCAGGTAACGATCGTAGCAATCGCCGTTGACACCCACGGGAATGTCGAAATCGACATCGGCATAGGCCGCGTAGGGCTGCTTCTTGCGCAAGTCCCAGGCGATGCCCGAGCCGCGCAGCATCGGCCCGCTCATGCCCCAGGCGCGCGCCTGCTCCGGGCTGACCACGCCGATGCCAACCGTGCGCTGCTTCCAGATGCGGTTGTTGGTGAGCAGCTCTTCGTACTCGTCGACCTTGTGCGGAAAGTCCTCGCTGAAGGCGTCGAGGAAATCCAGCATCGAGCCCTGTCGCCACTGGTTCAGGCGCCTGAGATCAGCGCCCTTGTGCCACGGTGACTCATGATAGTTCGGCATGCGCTCGGGCAGATCGCGATAGACGCCGCCGGGGCGATAGTACGTCGCGTGCATGCGCGCGCCGCTGACGCCCTCGTAGCAATCCATCAGCTCTTCGCGCTCGCGGAAGGCGTACAGGAACACCGCCATGGCACCGAGATCAAGGGCGTTCGAACCGATCCACATCAAGTGGTTGAGGATGCGCGTGATTTCATCGAACAGCGTGCGGATGTACTGCGCGCGCTGCGGCGCCTCGATGCCGACAAGACGCTCGATGGCACGCACATAGGCATGCTCGTTGCACATCATGGACACGTAATCCAGGCGATCCATGTAACCGATCGACTGGTTGAACGGCTTGGACTCGGCCAGTTTTTCGGTGCCCCGGTGCAGCAGGCCGATATGCGGATCGGCGCGCATCACCACTTCGCCATCCATCTCCAGGATCAGGCGCAGCACGCCGTGCGCGGCGGGATGCTGCGGCCCGAAGTTCATCGTGTAGTTGCGGATCTCGTCCATGGGCTGCTCAGTTCTGGCGCCAGTGATCGGCGGTTTCAGCGGCGCCTTGCGCATAACGCGAGTCTTCGCGCACCACGCGCGGCACCAGCACCCGCGGCTCGATGCTCACCGGCTGATAGATCACGCGGCGCTGCTCGGGGTCGTAGCGCACTTCGACATTGCCGATCAGCGGAAAATCCTTGCGGAAGGCATGGCCGACAAAACCGTAATCGGTGAGGATGCGGCGCAGGTCCGGATGGCCTTCAAAGATGATGCCGAACAAGTCGAAGGCCTCGCGCTCGAACCAGTTGGCCGCAGGCCATATCGCGGTGACCGAGGGCACGATCGGCAGCCCCTGGTCCGGGCAGAACACGCGCACGCGCAGGCGGCGGTTGTGGCGCAGCGAGAGCAGATGCAGCACGGCTGCAAAGCGACGCGGCATGTTGCTGTCGCGCGGGCGGCCGTCCCAGTCGAAGCGCCCGGGGCCGGAGGTTCCCTCGACGCCGCGCGAATAGCCGGTACCAGTGACCTGCTCGGAGTTTTCCCACTCCGAGTGACCGTGACCGAGGTAATCCACGCCGCAGACATCGATCAATTCCTCGAAGCCGAATTCTGCGTCGTCGCGCAGCGCACGCGCCAGCAACAACAGATCGCCCGGCGAGACCTCGATCGTGGTCTCGCCAAGACGCTCGACACAGGACTGGATCTGTGCGCCGAAGCGCTCCTGCAGGCGCCTGGCAAGGGAAATGGTTGCGTTCATGCCGTGCGCCTCAACGCGCGATGGTGCTGGTGCGGCGGATCTTCTGCTGCAACTGCAGGATGCCGTGGATCAATGCTTCGGCAGTTGGCGGGCAGCCCGGCACGTAGATATCCACCGGCACGATGCGATCGCAGCCACGCACCACCGAATAGGAATAGTGGTAGTAGCCGCCGCCGTTGGCGCAGGAACCCATCGAGATCACCCACTTTGGATCGGGCATCTGGTCATAGACCTTGCGCAGTGCCGGCGCCATCTTGTTGACCAGCGTGCCGGCCACGATCATCACATCGGACTGGCGCGGGCTGGGGCGGAACACCACGCCGTAGCGATCCAGATCCAGACGTGCCGCACCCGCATGCATCATCTCCACCGCGCAGCAGGCCAGGCCGAAGGTCATCGGCCACATCGAACCGGTGCGCGCCCAGTTCATCAGCGCGTCGATGCTGGTGGTGGCGAAGCCGCGCTGCATCACCGGGTTGTCCGGTGTCGGCCGCAGAATGTCATCGACCAGGTTCAGTGGCTCCGGGTTGTGCATCACCCGGTCGAAGCTCTGGATCATTCCCATTCCAGCGCTCCTTTCTTCCAGATGTAGATGAAGCCAACCACCAGCAAGCCAATGAACAAGGCCATTTCGATCAGCGCGATCAGGCCGATGCGATCGAACACCACCGCCCACGGAAACAGGAAGGCGATTTCCAGATCGAAGATGATGAACAGGATAGCGAGCAGGTAGTAGCGCACATCGAACTTCATGCGCGCATCCTCGAATGCCTCGAAGCCGCACTCGTAGGGCGATAATTTCTCGGCTTCGGGACGCTTCGGCGCCACCAGAAGGCCAATGGTCAGCAAGGCCAGGCCCAGTCCCGCAGCAACGACCATGAACAACAGAATCGGCCAATATTGATCAAGTAGCACGGCTCGAACGTCCTCCGCGGCGGGCGCTGTGCAGGCCTGTGGGACTGCAGCGCAGTGAGTGACAATGTGGTGCCCAAGAGGGGACTCGAACCCCTACGACTCGCGTCGCTACCACCTCAAGGTAGTGCGTCTACCAATTCCGCCACCTGGGCTCGTGATTGTGGATCGAACTCTGCGGTCACTTGCCGCCCGCGGCCTCTGGCTTCGGCGCAGGTGCGGCAGGGGCAGCGACGGGGGCTTTCGTCGGCACGACCGGTGGCGCAATCTGCGCTGGCCGCGTCTGCGCCTTGGCGGCCGCGGATGGCGCGGCGCCCGCCATCACGCCCAGACTTTGCTGCGCAGTGGCTTGGGGCGTACCGGCACGACTCAGATAAATCGCCATGCCGAGACTGACCACGAAAAACAGTGTCGCGAGCACGGCCGTGGCGCGCGACAGGAAGCTGGACGAGCCACGCGCACCGAACACGGTGCCGGAAGCACCACCGCCAAAGCCGGCACCGGCGTTGGCGCCATCGCCACGCTGCAGCAGGATGAGCACGATCATGCTCGCGGCGATCAGCACGTAAAGAATGGAGAAAATGGTGAACATGCGTATGTCTTGAACCGGAGCAGATCAGCGTGCCGCCACGCAGATCGCGAGGAATTCCTCGGCCAGCAGCGAGGCGCCACCCACCAACCCACCATCGACATCGGGTTGGGCAAACAGTTCCGGCGCGTTGGCAGCCTTGACGCTACCGCCGTAAAGCAACCGGATCAGCCGCGAGAGTTTAGCATCGTGCGCGGCGAGTTGGCTACGCATGAAGGCATGCACGGCCTGCACCTGGGCTGCGCTGGCGGTGCGCCCGGTGCCGATCGCCCAGATCGGTTCGTAAGCGATCACGACGCCGGCCAAACCACCGCCGAGCACCTGCAGCGGTGTCTGCAATTGACTGGCGATCACGCGTTCGGTGTTGCCGCGCTCGTGCTCGTCGAGCGTCTCACCCACGCACAATACCGGGGTCAAACCGTTTTCCAGCGCGCGTTGCAACTTGGCCGCGATCAGCACATCGCTCTCGTGGTGGTACTGACGACGCTCCGAATGTCCGACCAGCACCCAGCGCGCGCCCACCTCGTGCAACATGGCGGCGGATACCTCGCCGGTATAGGCACCCTGCGCATGCGCGCTGAGGTCCTGCGCGCCTACGCCAACTGCACCTAACGCCAATTGCACTGCCTGCGGCAGGTACGGAAACGGCGGAAACACCACCACCTCGCACGGCGGCGGCTCAGCCACCAATGCGCCAAGCAGGGTCGCGGTCAACGCACTCGATCCGTGCATCTTCCAGTTTGCAGCAACAAGCTTGCGGCGCATGGCCTTCCCCGATCCGTGTTCCCCGCAGGCAGAATAGCCAGCGCGCAAGGGCGCGCGCAACGCGCACACTACGCGCCTGTCATCGCACCGTGTCGAGGCAATCCATGACCGATTCTCCGCGCTGGGCCCTGGTCACCGGCGCCTCAGCGGGCATCGGTGCCGCTTTCGCGCGCGACCTTGCGGCGCAAGGCTATGCGCTGGTGCTCACTGCTCGCCGCAGCGAGCGCCTGCAATCCCTTGCGGCGGAACTCCGACAAGCGTACGGCGCGCGCTGCGAAATCCTGCCTGCCGATCTGGCCGATCCCGCTGCGCCTGCGAACTTGTGCGCGCAACTGGACGCGCACGGCATCGGCATCGACCTGCTGATCAACAACGCCGGGTATGGCGTTCCCGGAACGTTCGATGCCTGCCCGTGGCCACGGCACGCCGATTTCATCCAGGTGATGATGACCGCGCCCACCGAACTGGCGCACCGCCTGCTGCCTGGCATGCGTGCACGCGGCTGGGGCCGCATCGTCAATGTGGCCTCCCTGGCCGGCCTCGTGCCAGGCACCGCCGCGCACACGCTGTATGGCGCCAGCAAGGCTTACCTGATCCGTTTTTCACAATCGCTGGGCCAGGAAAACGCCAGCCGCGGCGTGCACGTGTGCGCACTCTGCCCAGGCTTCACCTGGTCCGAGTTTCACGATGTCAGCGGTGCACGCGCGCAGGTCGCGCGCATGCCGCGCTGGATGTGGATGGATGCCGCACGCGTTGTGCGCGAGGGCCTCGCCGCAGCCGAGCGTGGCGATCTGGTGTATGTGCCCGGTCGCATCAACCGCGGCATCAAGACATTGTTCAAGCTGCTGCCTGACCGCTTCGCACTGGCGCTGATCGCGCGCCGCGCGCACCGGTTCCGCGTCGGCGCGGATGCCTCCGCGGATCAAAACTCACCGCGCGAACATTGAACGCACGCAAGCGGCATTTTTGCGCCGGTCCGGCGCGCAGACAGGCAACGGCAGACGAGCGCGCGCCGGCATCCTGGTCGGCATCGCCACGCGGCCGTAGCCGCGGCTGCATGGCGCAACACTGCAATGTCATGGGCGCTGCCGCACGCTCGCCACCCGCGTCACACCAGGCGGATTTCGCGCAGGCGTTCCTGCAGATAACCATGCGCGGTGATCGGCTGCGGATAGCGGCTGGGGTGCCCGGCGTCGATGCAATTCGGCAGCACTTCGATCAGGAAATCGGAATTGGGGTGCAGGAAGAACGGCACCGAGTAGCGCGGCTCGCGTGCGCCCGCGCCGGCGGGGTTGACCACACGGTGCGTGGTCGATGGATACACATGGTTACTCAGGCGCTGCAGCATGTCGCCGATGTTGACCACGATGGCATCGCCGTGCGTGGTGATCGGAAGCCACTGCCCTTCACGCGTGAGCACCTCCAGTCCGGCGGCGCTGGCGCCGACCAGCAGGGTGATGAAATTGATGTCCTCGTGCGCACCGGCGCGCACATTGGGCACATCGGGGCTGGTGATCGGCGGATAATGAATCGGACGCAGGATCGAATTGCCATGGTCGATCTTGTCGTCGAACCAGTGCTCAGGCAGGCCGATGTGCAGCGCCAGCGCACGCAGCACGCGCGCACCCAGATCATCCAGCGCCTGATACAACGCGTAACCATCGATGCGCAACCCCGGCACCTCGGCGGGCCACAGGTTGGGCGGCATCACCGCGGCGTCGCGCGAGTCGCGCGCGATCTCACGGCCGATATGCCAGAACTCCTTGAGGTCCGGATACTGGCTGTCCTTGGCGGTTTCCACGCCGAACGGCGTATAGCCGCGCGCACCGCCGCCGCCGCGCACGTGGTATTTCATCTTGACCTCGGCCGGCAGCGCGAAAAAACACCGGAAGGCCGCGTAAGCCCGTGCGACCAGCGCCGCATCGATGCCATGGCCAATGATGCAGCAGAAGCCGAACTCGCGGTAGGCGGCACCGATCTCGGCCACGAAACCTGCGCGATCGCTGTCGTAGCGGCGCATGTCGAGGGTGGGAACCTGCTTCATGGGATGGCCTCTGCGCCAGGAATGATATCCGCGGCCAATCTTACGGTTTCGGCAAGTTGCGCGGCGAGCTGATCGACCATGCGCGCATCGCGCGCCTCGACCGTCACGCGCACCAGCGGCTCGGTGCCCGAGGCGCGCAGAACCACGCGTCCCTGCCCGGCCAGCGCGTGTTCGGTGGCAACCAGCGCGGCACGCACCGCAGGCGTCGCCAACAGCGCGTCGGCGGGCGCGCTGACGCGCAGATTGATGGTGCGCTGTGGCCACCGGTCCAGATCGGCGCAGGCCTGCTGCAAGGTCTGCCCGCTGCGCGCCAGCGCCTCCAGCACCGCCAGCGCGGTGACGATGCCGTCGCCGGCGCCCGCGCGATCCAGGCACAGCAAATGGCCGGACGCTTCACCGCCGAGCATCCCGCCATGTTCGCGCAATGCACGGCGCACGTGGCGGTCGCCGACATTGGCGCGCACGAATGGCACTCCCAGTGCGGTGATCGCACGCACCAGCGCCTCGTTGCTCATCAGCGTGCCGACCACACTGCCATGCAGCTGACCGCGTGCCGCCAGATCACGCGCGAGGACGAACAGCAGATCATCGCCATCCACCAGCTTGCCGCGCGCATCGACCATCTGCACGCGATCGCCGTCGCCATCGAAAGCGATGCCGAGGTCAGCCCCTGCATCCAGCACCGCTCGCTGCAGCGCCTGCGGCTGCGTGGAGCCGAAGCCGGCGTTGATGTTGAACCCGTCGGGCGTGGCGCCGATCACCATGAGCGCCGCACCCAGGGCCTGAAACACGCGCGGGGCGACCTGGTAGGTCGCGCCATGCGCGCAGTCGATCACGATGCGTGAACCCTGCAGGCTGAAGTCCGCAGCCACGGTCCCGCGACAAAATGCCTCGTAGCGTTGTGCCGCATCGGCCACGCGCTGCGCCTTGCCCAGCGCGTGGGAATCGACGGTGGTGAAAGGCTGCGCCACCGCGGCCTCGATGGCCAGTTCCAGGGCATCGTCGAGTTTCTCGCCATCCGGCCCGAAAAACTTCACGCCGTTGTCGTCGAAAGGATTGTGCGAGGCACTGATCACGATGCCGGCGCTGGCGCCGAGTGATTGCGTGAGCCATGCCACCGCGGGCGTCGGCAACGGCCCGAGCAGGCGCACGTCGCAACCGGCGGCCACCAGGCCGGCTTCGAGCGCGGCCTCGAACATGTAGCCGGATACGCGCGTGTCCTTGCCGATCAGCACTGTGCCGCGCGCGCCGTGACCCAGCACGCTGCCTGCAGCGTGACCCAGACGCAGCATGAAATCGGCGCTGATCGGCCATGTTCCGACGCGACCGCGGATGCCATCGGTACCAAAATGCTGGCGCGCGGCCACGCTCACGGCGGAAGCTGTTGTGGCTGGGTTCGCGGCGGACATGCGCGCAAGCATAGCGCCGCGCATCGGCACCGTGCGGGCTCAGTCCTCATCGTCCCGGTGCGGACGGGCGCCATGTGACGCCGATGCCGCCGGCGTCGCTGCATCCTCCACCGCCTGCCACACGGCCAGCGCCTCGCGCGTGGCCGCGACATCGTGCACACGCACGATGCGCGCGCCACGCTGCGCCGCCAGCAGCGCCGCGGCGACCGAGCCAATGACGCGCTGCGCGGGCTCGCGCTGCCCGGTCACGCTACCGATCATCGACTTGCGCGACAGCCCGACCAGCAGGCCGGCGCCCAGGCCACTGAAACGCTGCAAGGCATGCAACAAAGCCAGGTTGTGTTGCAGCGTCTTGCCGAAACCGAAGCCGGGATCGACCAGCACGCGGCCACGCGGGATGCCGGCCAGCTCGCATGACAGAACGCGTTCGGTGAGAAAGCGATGCACGTCGTCGATCACATCCGCGTAGTGCGGCGCCTGCTGCATGCTGCGCGGCTCGCCCTGCATGTGCATCAGGCACACCGGCACACCCAGGTCAGCACAGGCGTCCAGTGCACCGGGTTCGCGCAGCGCGCACACGTCATTGATCAAGCCGGCGCCGGCCGCCACCGCCGCGCGCATCACCTCGGGCTTGCGCGTGTCGACCATCAGCGGTACACCGCAACGCGCGGCCAGGCCCGCGATCACCGGCAGGACGCGCCGCAGTTCCTCATCGAGCGGCACCGATTCGGCACCGGGGCGCGTGGATTCGCCACCGATATCCAGCAGATCCGCGCCATCCTCGACCAGACCCAGGCCGTAGGCTATGGCGCTCTCGGTATCGGCATGCTGACCCGCATCGGAAAACGAATCCGGGGTGACATTGATGATGCCGGCGATGCGCACACGATCCAGGCGCAGCGGGCGTCCGGCGCAATCCAGTTGCGGCGTGGTGTCAAACAGGCTGGTGGCCATGCAGTGCTCCGCTGGAAAAGGTTGACTCACGCAAGGAAAAGGCCAGCGCGGACTCTGGCCTTTTCGTGCTGCCGCGACAAGGGGGTCTCAGGCTTGCGGCGCGGGGCGAACGACGCCGTCGCTGGGTTTGGCGCCGCTGCCGACCGTGCTGTCACCCGCGCTGGTGCCGCTGCTGCCGGCAACGTCATCATGCGCGCGCCAGTCGCTGGGCGGACCCGGCTCGCGCCCGGCCATGATCGCCGCGATCTGCTCACGGTCGATGGTTTCGTACTGAATCAGCGCCGCCGCCATGGCGTGCAGGATGCCGATGTTGTCGGTGAGGATCTGGCGCGCACGGCCGTATGCAGTGTCGATGGTGGTGCGCACCACTTCGTCGATGCGCCGCGCGGTGGCCTCGGACACGGTCTTGTGCTGGGTGACCGAGCGCCCGAGAAACACCTCGTCCTCATCCTCGCCATAAGTCATCGGACCCAGTTCCTCGCTGAGGCCATACTTGGTGGCCATGTCGCGCGCGAGTTGCGTGGCGCGCTGGATGTCGTTGCTGGCGCCGGTGGTGACCTTGTCGGCACCGAAGATCAATTCCTCAGCGACGCGCCCGCCGAACAGGCTGGCCAGCCGGCTCTGCAGATGCGTGCGGCTGTGGCTGTAGCGATCGGCCTCGGGCAGGAACATGGTCACGCCCAGCGCACGCCCGCGCGGGATGATGGTGACCTTGTGCACCGGGTCGTGATCGGGCACGTTCAAGCCGACGATGGCGTGGCCGGATTCGTGGTAGGCGGTGAGGCGCTTCTCGTCCTCGGTCATGATCATCGAGCGGCGTTCGGCGCCCATCAGGATCTTGTCCTTGGCGCGCTCGAAATGATCCATGCGCACTTCGCGCGAGTTCTCGCGCGCGGCGAACAGCGCCGCCTCGTTGACCAGGTTGGCCAGGTCGGCGCCGGTGAACCCGGGCGTGCCACGCGCAATGATCATGGCATCCACGTCGCCGCCCATCGGCACCTTGCGCATATGCACCTTGAGGATCTGCTCGCGGCCGCGCAGATCGGGCAGGGACACGAACACCTGGCGATCGAAGCGGCCCGGACGCAACAGCGCCGGATCAAGCACGTCGGGGCGATTGGTAGCGGCGATGACGATCACGCCCTCGCTGCCCTCGAAGCCGTCCATCTCCACCAGCAACTGATTCAGCGTCTGCTCGCGTTCGTCGTGACCACCGCCCAGGCCGGCACCGCGATGACGGCCGACCGCGTCGATTTCGTCGATGAAGATGATGCACGGCGCGTGTTTCTTGGCCTGCTCGAACATGTCGCGCACGCGCGCGGCGCCGACGCCGACGAACATCTCGACGAAATCCGAGCCCGAGATCGAAAAGAACGGCACCTTGGCCTCGCCGGCGATGGCCTTGGCCAGCAGCGTCTTGCCGGTGCCCGGCGAGCCGGCCAGCAGCACGCCGCGCGGGATGCGCCCGCCGAGCTTCTGGAATTTGGCCGGGTCCTTGAGGAAATCGACCAGCTCGCGCACCTCGTCCTTGGCTTCCTCGCAACCAGCGACGTCGGCGAAGGTCACCTTGACCTGATCCTCGCCCTGCAACTTGGCGCGCGAACGGCCGAACGACATCGCGCCGCGGCCACCGCCACCGGATTGCATCTGGCGCATGAACCAGAACAACACACCGAAAATGAGCAGGATCGGCACCCAGTCGATCAGGATCTTGACCAGGATGTTGCCGCCATCGGCGGGCACCTGCGTCACCTGCACGCCATGCTTGAGCAGGCGCGTGACCAGATCCGAATCGTAGGCCGGAGCCACCGTGCGCAACGCGCTGCCATCGCGCAGTTTGCCGGTGATGGTGGGCGGCATGCCGGCGCTGATCGTGACCGAACCGACGTTGTTGCTGTCGACCTGCTGCACGAAGCTGGTGTAACTCATCGCATCGGTACTGCGGCCGGAAGGCGAGAAGCTCTGGAACACGGCCAGCAATACCACCGCGATCACCAGCCACAGCACCAGATTTTTTGCCATATCGTTCATCATCCGCTCCGTCCGCTGCTCAAGGCTTCACACCCGTCGCCAGCGCATACACCTCGCGCGAACGAGCGCGCGAAGCCTTGGGTTTCCGCATACTCACGCGCTGAAAGCCGGCACGCAAGTCACGAACGAAATCATCAAATCCGACGCCTTGGAACAATTTCACCAGAAACGCGCCTTCGGGTTTCAGCCATTGCCGCGCAAACTGACTGGCCAGTTCAGCCAGCTGCATGGCGCGCGCCTGATCGGACAGGACCACACCGCTCATGTTGGGGGCCATGTCGGAAAGCACAAGATCGAGCTTTTCGCCCCGCAGCATTGTTTCCAGGCGGGCCTGAACATCCGGCGCGCGGAAATCGCCCTGCAGAAAATCCACGCCGGCGATGCCCTGCATCGGCAGTATGTCGACCGCGATCAGGCGTCCGCCTGCACCGCGCTGTCCTGCCTGGTGCTCGCGCAACACCTGCGTCCAGCCACCCGGCGCAGCGCCAAGATCCACAATGTTCATGTGCGGCCGCAACAGGCGATCGCGCTCGATCAGCTCGGTCAGTTTGTACGCAGAACGCGAGCGCAGACCCGCGGCCTGCGCCTTTTTGACGTAGGGATCCTCAAAGTGTTCGCGCAACCAGCGCGTACTGCTTTTGCTGCGATTCACGCAAACCCGAACCATCGACGCGGCTGGACATGATACCTTCCGCGGCCATCCGACCACAGCAGATCGACTGCATGGCCCTGACGTCTTCCCAAGTTCGCTACCTGCGCGGCATGGCGCATCCGCTCAAGCCGGTGCTGCAACTCGGCGGCCGTGGCGTCACGCCGGCGTTGCTGCGCGAGCTGGATGCGGCGCTGGATCACCACGAGCTGGTCAAGGTGCGCCTGACCGGCGCCGATCGCGCCGCACGCGCCGAACTGCTCGATGCCCTGCTCGCCGGCAGTGGCGCGGATCTGGTGCAGCGCATCGGCCATATCGCCAGCTTGTTCCGGCGCAACGCGGAAGAACCCAAGCTCGCCCTGCCGCGCTGATGGAACTGTCGCTGCAACGTCCCGGCAACTGGCTGTATGTGCGTCATGTCGGCGCTGACAGCATCACCGTGGTCGATCGCGAGCTGCGGCAGAGCTTTTTGCTGTGTCGCGACCGGGCCGTGGAAAACTGGCCGGTGCGCGACGTCGCCGCGTTGCTGCCCGAACACTGGGACGCGGTACTCGCCTTGCAACCCGAGGTCGTGCTGCTGGGCACGGGCGCGCAGCAGCAGTTTCCGCAACCGGCCACACTGGCCACGCTGCTGCAACGGGGCATCGGCTGCGAGGTGATGCACAACGCCGCCTGCGCGCGCACCTACACGGTGCTGTCCGACGAGGGCCGTCGCGTGGTCGCCGCTTTCATCCTGCCCGGCTGAGCGCTCACCGGGGCACCACGACACTCAGCGCCTAGGCAGAAAATCCTGCGGATTGAGCGGCTTGCCGTCCTTGCGGATCTCGAAATGCAACTCGACGCGCGGCGCACCGCTATTGCCCATTTCCGCGATCTCCTGCCCGGCCACGACATTCTGGCCTTCCTTGACCAGGCGCACGCTGTTGTGGCCATAAGCCGACAGATAGCTGTCGCTGTGCTTGATGATGATCAGCTCGCCGTAGCCAACCAGGCCACTGCCGCTGTAAACCACCACGCCGGAGGCCGCCGCATACACCGGCTGGCCCATGTGCCCACCGATATCCAGGCCCTGGCGGCCCGGCTCGTCGGCCTCGAAACCAGCCAGCACCGGGCCATCCACCGGCCAGCGCCAGACGATGCCATCGACGCTGCGTGTCGGCCCGCCGCTGATCACGGCGGTCTTCGCGCTGGTTGGCGCCGGGGTCATCGCGGCCGCGCCGTTCATGGACGTCGGGCTGCTGCTCGCGGTGGCCCCCACGGTGGCAACCGCGGTGGGCGTCGTGACAACCGCTGGCGACGGTGCGATGCCCGCCATGCCCGGCGCACGGTGCAAACGCAACTCCTGCCCGGGGTAAATCGTGTACGGCGGCCCGATGCCATTGATACGCGCCAACTCGCGGTAATCCATCTGGTGACGGAAAGCGATGCTGTACAGCGTGTCACCAGCGACGACTCGGTAGTAGCCAGGGCGCTCGGCCACGCGCGATGCGGGCGCGCCATAGGGGGCGGCACGGCGCACCGCCACCACGCGCGGCTGGGTGGAACAGGCCGCCAGCAGCAGCGCCACGAGCGCGACGATCAGCAACAGGCGAAAGCGCGGGCACGGGCGCATGCGAACCTCAGTTGAATCCGAACCACCACAAACCCAGCAGAACCAGGGAACCCATCGCACCCCAGCCCAGCCATTCGACCCAGCGCGCCAGAAACAGTTCGGCGCGTGGTCCCAACCAGCGCAACATGAAGGCCAGAAGATACACGCGCTTGCCGCGCCCGACAGCCATGCTGGCTAGAAAAGCCAGCAAGGGCACGCCGACGATGCCGGCCGCCCAGGTGAACAGCTTCAGCGGCACCGGCGTGAAACCGGCCAGCACCAGCAGCCAGAACGCGGCCCACGGATGCTCGGCCACATCCACGCGCAACTCGGCGACCAGACGTTCGATCGGGGCCATCCAGCCCAGTTTCAGCAGCCAAGGCTGCAAGGCGTCGAAAGCGTAATGGCCCAATGCGTAACCGACCAGCGCACCGATCAGGGAAAATGCCAGACTGATGCCGGCATAGCGATAGGCGCGCCGCGGCTGCGCCAGACACATCGGCGCCAGCAGCAACTCGGGCGCCACCGGAAACGCGAACGCCTCGACCAGACTCAGGCCGCCAAGATAGCGCTCGGCATGCGGATGCCGCGACCAGCCCAGCACGCGCTGGTACATCGCGCCGAACAGGCGCATCAGCGCGTTCCCGCCAGCAATGGCACGAAGCTGACCTCGCCGAGGTTCTCCTGCTGCAGCGTGCCGGCCGCATCGCGACGGAAACGCAACAGGTGCTGCTGATCAGCCGGTCCGAACGGACCCAGCACCATGCCGCCAGGCGCCAGCTGCGCCAGCAGTTCCGGCGGAACCACTTCGCCGGCGGCAGTGAGGATGATCGCGTCGAACGGCGCCTCGGCCGGCCAGCCCAGCATGCCGTCGTCGTGGCGCGTGCGGATGTTCTCGAACTTCAGCGCGCGAAACCGGCGCCGCGCCTGGCGCAGCAGCTCATCGATGCGCTCCACTGTATAGACACTCGGCAGCAGCCGTGCCAGCACCGCCGCCTGATAGCCCGAGCCGGTGCCGATCTCGAGCACCTTGGCCGGCGTACCGAATTCGAGCAGCGCCTCGGTCATGCGCGCCACCACCCAGGGCTGCGAGATGGTCTGGCCGAAGCCGATCGGCAACGCGGTGTTCTCGTAGGCACGCGGCGCCAGCGCCTCGTCGATGAACACATGCCGCGGCAGCGTGCGCATGACCTCGAGCACGCGTGCGTCACGGATGCCTTCCTCGCGCAACAGCGCCACCAGGCGATCGCGCGCACGCTGCGAAGTCATGCCCTGCCCGCCCTGATCGAGCACCGGCGCGCGATAGTGACTCACAACGATCCCGCATGCGGCAGCTCGGCATCCAGGCCATCGATCCACGCCGCCACGGTTTCCAGCGCCTGGAAGCGCGTCAGGTCGACCTGGATCGGCGTCACCGACACGCAACCGCGGCGCACCGCATCGAAATCGGTGCCAGGACCATCATCCTCGGCGGCGCCGACCGGGCCGATCCACCACACCGGCTTGCCGCGCGGATCCTCGCTGCGCAGGCACGGCGCAGCGCGATGGCGGCGGCCGAGGCGCGTCACCTCGAAGCCAGCCAGCTCGCGCCACGGACGATCGGGCACGTTGACATTGAGGATGGTATCGGCCGGCAGCGGCTGCGCCACCAGGCGCCGCACCAGGCGCAGCACCGCCTCCGCCGCGGTGGCGTAATGCTCGCCAACATGATCGACGCTGACCAGCGACACGGCGATCGCCGGCAAGCCCAGAAAGCGTCCTTCCATCGCCGCCGATACCGTGCCGGAATAAATCACGTCGTCGCCCAGATTACCGGCGTTGTTGATGCCGGACACGACGATGTCGGGGTCGTCATCGAGCAGTCCGGACAGCGCCAGATGCACGCAATCGGTGGGCGTGCCGGCGACACGGAAGCGGCCGTCCTCCATGCGCAGCGCGCGAATCGGCTGATCCAGCGTCAGCGAATTGCTGGCGCCGGAGCGATCGCGATCCGGCGCGACCACGCTGACGCGCCCCAGCGCGGCCAGATGCTTGGCCAGCACATGAATGCCAGGAGCATCCACGCCATCGTCGTTGCTGATCAGCACGTGCATGAGAATCCCGAATCACCGCACGCGACAGGCGGCGGTTGCAGCGCGCGATTCTATCAGCCGCGGGTGTCGCCACGAGACCTGCACGGCGGCGCTGCTAATCTGCCGACATGAGCAAGCGCAGCCACGTCGATGCCGAGCCAGAAGATGCCGCGCAATTGTTCCGCGCCGCGGTCGGGCCGCTGCGCCGCCTGCCGGCGCAGGAGCCGCCACCGCGCCGCGCGCCGCCGGCGCCGCGCGCGCACATGGCCGCCGCCGACGATGCCGCGGTGCTGGATGAACTGCTGCACGGCCACTTCGATGCCGCCGCGATCGAGCTCGGCGATGAACTGCTGTATCTCAGGGACGGCCATTCGCCGCGCCTGCTCAAGCGCCTGCGTCGCGGCGAATACAGCGTGCAGGACGAGATCGACCTGCATCATCTGCGCGCTGTCGCAGCCACCGAACTGCTGTCCACGTTCCTGGCCGACAGCCAGCGCGCCGGCTACCGCTGCATCAAGATCATCCACGGCAAAGGCTTGCGCTCGGGGCAGCGTGGTCCGGTGCTGAAGGCGCTCACGGCGCACCTGTTGCGCCGGCGCGCGGACGTGATCGCCTTTGCCTCGGCGCGCGCCAGCCAGGGTGGCAGCGGCGCCACGCTCGTGCTGTTGGCGGCACGCTGAAGGTCCTGTCTTCGCCAACCGCAGTCTGCGCTGCGGCGCAGGCACGGATCGGCAGGCTGCAACTCAATTCCGGCACCCATGCGTCGTGCCGGCGCCGGAACATCATGCCGCCACCAGCAGCACCACGGCCTGCGCGGCGATGCCTTCGCCGCGCCCGGTGAACCCCAGGCGCTCGCTGGTGGTGGCCTTGATGCTGATCTGCTCCAGCGCGCAACCGAGGTCGGACGCCAGCACCGCGCGCATGGCCCCGGCATGCGGCGCCACCCGGGGCTGCTCGCAGACCACGGTCACGTCGGCATTACCCAGCGCGCAGCCGGCTTTGTGCATCATCGCGGCCACGGCACGCAGAAACTCGCGGCTGTCGGCATCGCGCCAACGCGCCTCCGACGGCGGAAAGTGCTGGCCGATATCGCCCAGTGCCAGCGCGCCCAGCAGCGCATCGCACAGCGCATGGATCACCACGTCGCCATCCGAATGCGCGATCACACCCCGGGTATGCGCGATGCGTACGCCGCCCAACATCACGTGATCGCCCACGCCAAAGGCATGCACATCCAGACCCTGACCAATGCGGATAGCCGCCATGCGCTGGTTCCTTGTCGCAGAATTGAGCCCGGCCAAGGGCGCGCCGGGGGATATAGCTTAGTGCCAGCGCAACCATTGCCGAACGAGCGCGCGGAGTATCCGCGACGGTCGCACTCAGTCGTTGTGCGCCAGCCAGAACTCGGCGTAGGCCAGGTCGGCGGGTGTAGTGATCTTGAGGTTGTCCGCGCTGCCTTCGACCAGGCGCGGATGCAGGCCGATGCGCTCCAATGCCATGGCCTCGTCGGTGATTGCCACGCCGGCTTCTGCGGCACTGACCAGCGCGCGTTCCAGATCGCCGCGCCGCGCCATCTGCGGCGTCAATGCATGCCACAGGCCGGCGCGCGGCTCCGTGGCCGCGATGCAACCGGCGGCATCGGCACGCTTGAGCGTGTCGCGCACCGGCGCGGCGAGAATCGCGCCATGCGGATGCGTCAGGCCAGCCTGCACCAGTCGCTCCAGATCTTCCGCGCGCAGCAGCGGACGCGCGGCGTCATGCACCAGCACGCACTCTTGCGCAAGCACCGTATCCGGCAAGGCGCGCAATCCGGCCAGCACCGAATCGGCGCGTTCGGCGCCACCGGTCGCGGTCAACACCGGCTTGTCCGCGAGCTGCGTGATGCCGGGCCAGCGCGCGTCATCCGCCGCCAGCACCACCAATAGACCGGCGATGCGCGGATGCCTGGCCAGGCGCTGCAGCGTGTGCAGCAACAGTGGCTGCCCCGCCAAATCGAGGTACTGTTTCGGCAGCGCCGCGCCCATGCGCGTGCCGCGCCCGGCAGCGGGGATCACGCACCAGCAGCGCGCGCGGTCACTGTCCGGCACTGCTGGCACCGGCGGGGTTACTCTGCGGCACGACCTGGTAGAACACCTCGCCCGGCTTGATCAGGCCCAGCTCGGAACGCGCGTGCGCTTCGATGGCATGGGTGCCGTTCTTGAGGTCGGCCACCTCGGCCTCGAGCAGCGCGTTGCGTTTCTGCAAACGTTCGTTGTCGGTGGCCTGCGCCTGCACCTGCGCGCGCAGCGCGCGCACTTCCTGCATGCTGCCCGGCCCCCACCACAGCCGTGACTGCAGAAAGATCAGCAGCACCAGCAGAATCAGCGAGAGCCAGCGCCACATGGGGATCGATCAGACGCGCAGACGCGGAAACGCGGCCAGACCGCGGAAGCGCGCGGCGCCATCCAGCGCCTGCTCGATGCGCAGCAACTGGTTGTACTTGGCGACGCGATCACTGCGGCACAGCGAGCCGGTCTTGATCTGTGTGGCACTTCCCGACACCGCCAGATCGGCGATGAAGGTGTCCTCGGTCTCGCCCGAGCGGTGCGAGATGACCTGCGCGTAACCGGCCTGTTCGGCGATGCGCATGGTTTCCAGCGTTTCGCTGAGCGTGCCGATCTGGTTGAGCTTGATCAGGATGGCGTTGGCGATGCCGTTGGCGATGCCGGCCCTGAAGATCGCCGGGTTGGTGACGAAATTGTCGTCACCGACGATCTGCAGGCGTCGGCCCAGGCGCTGGGTGATCAGCTTCCAGCCGGCGTCGTCGCCTTCGGCCATCGGATCCTCGATCGAGATGATCGGATAGCGATCCACCCACAGCTCGTACAGCTCGATCAGGTGCTCGGGCTTGAGCCGGCGCCCCTCGCCGGCCAGGTTGTACATGCCGTCCTCGAAGAACTCGGACGAAGCCGGGTCGAGCGCGAGAAAAATATCCTTGCCGGGCCGATAACCCGCCACCGTGATGGCCTCGAGGATGGTTTCGATGGCCTCCTCGTGTGAACCCAGATCGGGGGCAAAACCGCCCTCATCACCCACCGCCGTGGACAAGCCGCGCTGCTTGAGCACGGCCTTGAGCGCATGGAAGGTTTCCGACGCCGCGCGCAGCGCTTCGCCAAAGCTGGGCAGGCCGGCCGGAACGATCATGAACTCCTGCATGTCGAGATTGTTGCTGGCATGCACGCCGCCGTTGATCACGTTCATCTGCGGCACCGGCAAATGCACGTCGCGACCCTGCGCCAGGTATTGCCACAGCGCGACGCCGCGTGCCGCCGCCGCGGCGCGCGCCGCCGCCAGCGACACACCAAGGATGGCATTGGCGCCGAGGCGACCCTTGTTGGGCGTGCCGTCCAGCTCACACAAACGGCGGTCGAGGCCGCTCTGGTCAGCCACGTCGAAACCCTTCAGCGCCCGCGCGATCTCGCCATTGACGTGACCCACCGCCTGCAACACGCCCTTGCCGCCGAAGCGCGACGTGTCGCCATCGCGCAACTCCACCGCCTCGCGCGAGCCGGTGGAGGCGCCGCTGGGCACCGCCGCACGCCCCACCTGGCCGCCCTCGAGCGTGATTTCGGCCTCGAGCGTCGGGTTGCCGCGTGAATCGAGGATTTCGCGTGCCTGGATGCTGCGGATGCGGGTCATGGCGGTCTCTGCGATGGAATGGAGTCGTTACAGCGTGTGCTCGATGAAGCCCGCGCGCTTGACCGTGCGATCGAGTTCGACCAGCACCTCGAGCAGCGCGGCCATCTTGTGCAGTGGCCAGGCGTTGGGACCGTCGCTGAGCGCGTGCGCCGGATCGGGATGCGTCTCGGCGAACAGTCCGGCGACGCCAGCCGCCACGGCCGCGCGCGCCAGCACCGGCACGAACTCGCGCTGCCCGCCCGACTGCGCGCCCTGCCCGCCCGGCAACTGTACCGAGTGCGTGGCATCGAACACCACCGGGCAACCGGTGGCGCGCATCACGCTCAAGCCACGCATGTCCGACACCAGATTGTTGTAGCCGAAGCTGGCGCCGCGCTCGCACACGAGGATCTGCGCGTTGCCGGTGGCGCGGGCCTTGTCGACCACGTGCTGCATGTCCCAGGGCGCCAGGAACTGGCCTTTCTTGATGTTCACCGGCTTGCCGGCGCGCGCCACGTTCTGGATGAAATCGGTCTGCCGGCACAGGAAGGCCGGGGTCTGCAGCACATCGACCACGCTGGCCACCTCGGCCAGTGGCGTGTACTCGTGCACGTCGGTCAGCACCGGCACGCCGATCTGGTGTTTGACTTCGGCCAGCACGCGCAGCCCGCCCTCCAGGCCCGGACCGCGATGCCCCGCCACGGAGGTGCGGTTGGCCTTGTCGAAGCTGGACTTGTAAATGAACGGCACGCCCAGCCGCGCGGTGATCTCCTTGAGCTGGCCGGCCGTGTCCAGCGCCAGCTGCTGGCTCTCGATCACGCACGGCCCGGCGATTAGGAACAGCGGGTGCTCGAGCCCGGCATCGAATCCGCACAGCTTCATGCCACGTGCTCCGCGGCCAGGCGCGGCGCCTCACGCAACAGCTTGTGCTCGCGCGCGGCGCGCACGAAACCGATGAACAGCGGATGCCCGTCGCGCGGCGTGGAGGTGAACTCGGGGTGGAACTGGCAACCGAGAAACCACGGATGCTGCTGTGGCGGCAACTCGACGATTTCGACCAGCAGCCCGTCCATGCTCTTGCCGGCCATCACCAGACCCAGATCGGCGAACTGCTGCTGGTAGGTGTTGTTGAATTCGTAGCGGTGCCGGTGGCGCTCGCGGATCACGTCCTGCGCATACATCTCGCGCGCCAGCGTGCCCGGTGCCAGCCGGCATTCCTGCGCGCCCAGGCGCATGGTGCCGCCGAGATTCGAGTCTTCGCTGCGGCGCTCGACGCTGCCGCTGGCCGTGGTCCACTCGGTGATCAGCGCGATCACCGGGTGTGGCGTGCGCGTGTCATTCTCGCTGGAGTCGGCGCCCGCGAGACCGGCCACGTTGCGTGCAAACTCGACCACCGCCGCGTGCATGCCATAACAGATGCCGAAATACGGAACACCGTGCTCGCGCGCATAGCGCGCCGCCAGCACCTTGCCCTCGAAACCGCGTTTGCCGAAACCGCCTGGCACCAGGATCGCATCAACGTTGCCCAGCAGCGCCGCGGCGCCCTCGGCCTCGACGCGCTCGGAATCGATCCAGTGCAGGTTGACGCGCGTGGCCTGGCGGATGCCGCCGTGGCGCAAGGCCTCGCCCAGCGACTTGTAGGCGTCCTTGTGCTCGACGTACTTGCCGACGATGGCGACATCGACGCTGTCGCGCGGGTGGCGCACCGCGGCGACGGTGGCTTCCCATTCCGCCAGATTGGCCGGACGCGCCTGCAGGTGCAGTTGCTCGACGACGATCTCGTCGAGGCCCTGCTGCTGCAGCCACAGTGGCAGCTCATAGATCACTTCCACATCCACCGCGCTGATCACCGCGCGCTCGGGCACGTTGGTGAACAGCGCGATCTTGCGCCGCTCGCCCTCGGGCAGCGGCTGCTCCGAGCGGCACAGCAACACGTCGGCCTGGATGCCGATCGAGCGCAGTTCCTTCACCGAGTGCTGGGTGGGCTTGGTCTTGATCTCGCCGGCGGCCTTGATGTAAGGCACCAGGGTCAGGTGCATGAACAGACAGTGCGTCGGGCCGCGCTCGACGCGCAACTGGCGGATGGCCTCGAGAAACGGCAGCGATTCGATGTCGCCCACGGTGCCGCCGATCTCCACCAGCGCCACGTCGTAGCCGCGCGTGGCTTCGTCGATCACGCGCTTGATCTCGTCGGTGATGTGCGGGATCACCTGCACCGTGGCGCCGAGATAATCGCCGCGGCGCTCCTTGCGGATCACGGCTTCGTAGATCTTGCCGGTGGTCACCGAGTTCTTGCCGCCGAGGCGCGTGCGCACGAAACGCTCGTAGTGGCCGAGGTCCAGATCGGTCTCCGCGCCGTCATCGGTGACATACACCTCGCCGTGCTGGAACGGGCTCATCGTGCCCGGATCGACGTTGATGTAGGGGTCGAGTTTCATCAGCGTGACGCTGAGCCCGCGCGCCTCGAGGATGGCCGCCAGGGACGCCGCGGCGATGCCCTTGCCAAGCGAGGAAACCACGCCGCCGGTGACGAAAATCAGAGGAGTCATGGATGCGACTGCGCCGGGAAAGCCATACTTTACCGGCTCGCCTCCTTTCCCGCGAGCGGAGATCGTCATGACCCATCACTCCGGCCTGTGTCCCCTGCGCAGCCACATGCAGGCGCGCGGCGTCGCCGCCTGCATCGTGCCCACGGCCGATCCGCACATGTCCGAATACCTGCCGGCGCGCTGGCAATCGCGCGCGTGGCTCTCCGGCTTCACTGGCTCGGCTGGCACCCTGATCGTCACCAGTGACTACGCCGGACTGTGGACCGACAGCCGCTATTTCGAGCAGGCCGAACGCGAGCTGGCCGGCAGCGGCATCGTCTTGATGAAGCAGCGCGTGCCCTACGCACCCGAGCATCTGGCGTGGCTGGCCGCGCGCCTGAATGCGGGCGCCAGGGTAGCGATCGCGCCGGACATGCTCAGCCTCGCCGGCGCGCGCCAGTTGCGCGCGACCCTCGACCCCGCCGGCATCGAACTGCTGCTGGAGGATTTGCCCGGCGCGATCTGGAGCACGCGCCCGGCACTGCCGACGGCGGCGATCCACGAACACGATCCCGCCTTTGCCTGCGCCACGCGCGCCGCGCGTCTGGCCAGCACGCGCGCGCAGATGCGGCAGGCCGGCGCCACGCAGCACCTGCTCAGCAGCCTCGACGACATCGCCTGGCTCACCCTGCTGCGCGGCAGCGATGTCGAATACAACCCGGTATTCCTCGCGCACCTGCTGCTCGACGCCGAGCGCGCCACGCTGTTCGTGCCGCCGGGCAAGATCGACGCGGCGCTGGCGGCCGCCTTGCAGGCCGACGGCATCGCGCTGGCCGATTACGCCGGCATCGGCGCCGCGCTGGCCGCGTTGCCGCAAGATGCGACACTGCTGCTCGATCCCGCACGCGTCGCCGTGGCCACCCTGGCGACCCTGCCCACGGGTGTGCGCTGCATCGAGGCCGGCAACCCCAGCACCGCGGCCAAGGCGCGCAAGAGCAGCGGCGAGCTGCTGCACTGGCGCGAGGTGATGGCGCGCGACGGCGCCGCGTTGGTGCGCGCGTTCCGCCAGATCGACACGCGCGTGCGCGCCGGCGAAACGCTGAGCGAGCTGGACGTGGACGAGATCGTCTGCGCCGAGCGCGAGCGCGAAACGGATTTCATCGCGCCCAGCTTCGCCACCATCGCCGGTTACGCCGCCAACGGCGCGCTGCCACACTACCGCGCCACGCCTGCGCACCATGCCCGGCTCCAGGCACGCGGCCTGCTGCTGGTGGATTCCGGCGGGCAGTACCTGGGCGGCACCACCGACATCACCCGCGTGTGGGCGCTGGGCGAGACCACGGCCGAGGAACGCGCGGATTTCACCCGCGTGCTGGCCGGCATGATCGCGCTCAGCCGCGCGCGTTTTCCGGCCGGCGCCAGCGGACCGCAGCTCGATGCGCTGGCGCGCGCACCGCTGTGGGAGGCCGCCGCCGATTATGGCCACGGCACCGGCCACGGCGTGGGCTACTTCCTCAATGTACATGAAGGCCCGCAGGGCATCCGCCCGCCCGTACCCGGCGGCGCGCTGGTGGCGCTGGAGCCGGGCATGGTCACCTCGATCGAGCCCGGTCTGTATCGCCCTGGGCGCCACGGCGTGCGCCACGAAAATCTCGCGGCGACACGCGAGGCCGCGCAATCCGAGTTCGGCACGTTTCTGGAATTCGAGACGCTGACGCTGTGCCCCTTCGACACGCGCCCGCTCGAACCCGCGCTGCTCGATGCCGCCGCGCGGTCCTGGCTGGATGCCTACCACGCGCAGGTCTGGACGCAGCTCGCGCCGCGCCTGTCCGGCGCCGATCGCGACTGGCTCGAAGCCCGCTGCACGCCGTGGGCCGCTTGACCACGGCGCGCGTTCTCTCCACCCTGCCGCGTCCCTTGTGCAACGAGACCCCATGAGCAGCCGCTACAACGCCGCCGACATCGAAGTGCTCACCGGCCTGGAGCCGGTGCAGCGCCGCCCGGGCATGTATACCGACACCACGCGTCCCAACCATCTGGCGCAGGAAGTCATCGACAACGCGGTGGATGAAGCCCTCGCCGGCCACGCCAGCCAGGTGGATGTGATCGTGCACGACGACGGCTCGGTCGAGGTCAGCGACGATGGCCGCGGCATGCCGGTGGACATCCACCCGGAGGAAGGCATCTCCGGCGTCGAGCTGATCATGACGCGCCTGCACGCCGGCGGAAAATTCTCCGACCGCAACTACAGTTTCGCCGGCGGCCTGCACGGCGTGGGTGTGTCGGTGGTCAATGCGCTGTCCAGCCGCGTCGAGGTCAATATCCGCCGCGACGGCAGCGAGTACCGCATGTGTTTTGCGCACGGCGCGCCGCTGGGCAAGCTGGAAATCGTCGGCCCCGCGCCGAAAAAGCGCAGCGGCACCACGCTGCGCTTCTGGCCCGAGCCCAAGTATTTCGATACACCCAGATTCGCCCTGCCCAGGCTGCGCCATCTGCTGCGCGCCAAGGCGGTGCTGTGCGCCGGATTGAGCGTGAGCCTGCTCGATGCCGCCAGCGGCGAGCGCGAGCAGTGGCGCTACGAGGATGGACTCAACGACTACCTGCGCGGCGCGCTGGCCGGACTCGAGCATCTGCCGCCGGAACTGTTCCAGCAGCAGATCAAGCGCAGCGACAGCCAGCTCGATCTGGCCCTGGCCTGGCTGCCCGAGGGCGAGCTGGTGCAGGAGAGCTACGTCAACCTGATCCCGACCACGCAGGGCGGCACCCACGTCAACGGCCTGCGCAGCGGCCTGACCAGCGCGCTGCGCGAATTCTGCGAGCTGCGCAACCTGCTGCCGCGCGGTCTGAAACTGGCGCCCGAGGACATCTGGGAGCGCGTGACCTACGTGCTGTCGCTACGCATGAAGGATCCGCAGTTCGCCGGCCAGACCAAGGAGCGCCTGTCCTCGCGCGATGCCGCGGGGCTGGTGGAAGGCGCGCTGCACGACGCCTTCAGCCTGTGGCTGAACCAGCACGTCGAGCTGGGCGAGGCCATCGCGCAGCTCGCCATCGAACGCGCCAACGCGCGCCTGAAGGCCAGCAAGCAGGTGCTGCGCAAACGCATCACGCAAGGCCCGGCGCTGCCCGGCAAGCTGGCCGATTGCCAGAGCCAGGATCTGGCGCGCACCGAGCTGTTCCTGGTCGAGGGCGACTCGGCGGGTGGCAGCGCCAAGCAGGCGCGCGACCGCGAGTTCCAGGCGATCCTGCCGCTGCGCGGCAAGATCCTCAACACTTGGGAAGTCGAATCCGGCGCAGTGCTGGCCAGCCAGGAAGTGCACGATCTGGCCGTGGCCATCGGCTGCGATCCCGGCGTCGATGCGCTCGATGGCCTGCGCTACGGCAAGATCATCGTGCTTGCCGACGCCGACTCCGACGGCCTGCACATCGCCACCCTGCTGAGCGCGCTGTTCGTGCGGCATTTCCCCGCGCTGGTGCGCGACGGTCACGTGTTCGTGGCGATGCCGCCGCTGTTCCGCGTCGATGTGGGCAAGCAGATGTTCTATTGCCTGGACGAGGACGAAAAGCGCGCGCTGCTGGAGCGCATCGAGCGCGAGAAAATGCGCGGCGCGGTCAGCGTGACGCGCTTCAAGGGTCTGGGCGAGATGAACCCGGCGCAGTTGCGCGAATCCACCATCCACCCCGACACGCGCCGTCTGGTGCAGCTCACCGTCGAGGACGCCGCCGCCACCGCCAGCCTGATGGACCTCCTGCTGGCCAAGAAGCGCTCCGGCGAGCGCAAGACCTGGCTGGAGCGCAAGGGCGACCTCGCCTCGCTGGAGGTTTGAGCAAAGCCGGGACTCGGGTCATGGCGTTGCGGACGCCGCGCAGTCCGCATCATCCCCAGGCGCGTGTCACGCACTGCTCGTCATCCCCTGCGCACGTCAAATTTTCCTCGTCATCCCCGGGCGCGTGCAGCGCGAGCCCAGGATCCAGTGGCCTTGCAGTGCGCTGCGCTGGATGCCCGCCCCCGCCTTCGCGGTGACGGCTCTGCGCGGGCATGACGATGCGGGGATTTTCCATTTCCGTCTTCCCGAGCGCAGCGAAGGATCTCGGCGCCGGGCGGCGTCATGACCGGCCTTGGGTGTATTTTGCGCGCGCTTCGCTATCGCGCTGACAGGGGATGGCCATGCATCGTCGCTATGGGGTGTTGGTGTTGCTCACGGCAGTGCTGCTGGCGGTCACCGCCTATGCGGGCTGGATGATCTTTCAACCCACGCCGCAACTGCCGTTCACGGTGCGCTGGGTGGATGCGCAGCGCGCGCGCATCGAGCCGATCCCGGGCTTCACGCCGCCGGCCCTGCACGCCGGCGATGTGCTGGATCTGGCCGCGCAGTCGCCGGCCACGCGCATCGCCCTGGTCGCCAGCGAAAGAACCAACCTGCCGTCCGCGGCGAGTTATCCGCTGCTGATCCAGCGCGGCGCGGCGCAACTGCGCGTCCGCGTGGCCACGGTCAATGGCAACCGCGGCGCGCTGTCGAACTGGGCCGCTTGGCTGTGGCTCTACTCGCTGCTTCTCTACGCGGGCATCGGCCTGCTGGCACTGTCGCGCGGCCATGATCGCGCCGCCATGGGCATGGCCTTCTGGGCGATTGCCCAAGTCCCGCTCTCGACCGCCAGCTCTGGCATCCGCACCTCGCACGACACCGGGCTGGTCCTGCTCGGCCTGCTCGGCTACGTCGGCTTCGCCTTGCTCGCGCGGATCGGCTTTTATGTCATGGTGGAGTCGATCGCCGGCAACGCACTCGGCCCGCGCCGGCGCCTGCTGTGGCGCGGCCTGTTCGCGCTGGTCCTGGGTGCCGCGACGATCACGGGCCTCGGCGGCCCGATCGCCGTGGTGGCCGTCGGCTGGGCCGGGCTGCTGCAGGTACTGCATGACCTGCTGCCGCCGGCCAGCTATCTGGTGCCGATCGCCCTGTTGTTCGCCAGTTATCGCCATGCCGATGCGCAGCAGCGCCTGCGCCTGCGCTGGCTGCTGTGGGGCAGCATAGTGTTCGTGATGAGCCTGATTTTCAACGACGTGCCGCTGCCGCTGAGTTCCTTCGTGCGTGCGCTGCTGGTCGGCGGGCTCTTCACCCTCGCCGCCTTCGCTCTGCTGTATGCGGTACTCCGCCATCGCGTGGTGGACGTCGCCTTCGTGCTCAATCGCGGCCTGGTGTACGCGGCCACCACCAGCCTGGTGCTGGGTCTGTTCGCCCTGTTCGAGAGCCTGATCGAGCGCAGTGCGCTGGGCCACGGCGCCAGCCTGGCGCTGGAGTTCGCCGTGCCGCTGGCGCTGGGCGCTGCGCTGAGCACCGTGCATCGGCGCATCGATGCCGTGGTCGAGCGGTTTTTCTTCCGTCGCCAGTACCGTGCCGAGGCCGCGCTGCGCCGCTTTGCCGAGGACTGCGCCTACATCACCCAGCCCGGGAACCTGTTCGCGCTGACCGTGGCCGAGATCGTCCGCCATGCCGGCGCACCGCGGGTGGCGTTGTACGAACGCACGGCGGACGCGTACGCGTGCGTGCGCCAGCACGGCGAGCCGGTCTGGCCCGAACAACTCCCCGCCGATGATCTGGCCTGCGTCAAGCTGCGCGCGCGCAATGCCGAGCTGGACCTGCACGACACGCGCAGCGCGCTGGGCGACGAAGGCTACGCCTTTCCGCTGATGCTGCGCGGCAGCCTGCTGGGCGCGCTCGTGGTGGGCCAGCGCCCCGGCGAGCATTACGCCGCCGACGAGCGCGAACTGCTGTTCCATGTCGCGCACGAGGTCGGCGCCGCGCTGTTCGCGCTGCGCGCGCAGGAGAGCGAGGCGCGCGCACTGGAGAGCGAAGCGAATGCCAAAGCCAGCGAGGCGCGCGCGCGGTCCAGTGAAACGCTGCTGATGGAGACCCTGCGCGCAGTCGGGTCAATCGCCAGGACATAGCAAGCCAGCAACTCGAGCCATTCAAACGGAACATGGCCCGGGATCGTTCTGCCCGCGCCAGGGTACGCTGCGGGTTGTGGCAAGCTACCAACGTTCAACGCAGTGGCGTCGGAGAACCCCATGAGCACCAAGCTCGAAGTCTTGGAAGCTGAAGCACTGAAACTTCCCCCGGCAGATCGCTCGCACCTGCTTGGGCGACTCATCGCGAGCCTCGATGCCGACCCCGAAGTCGAAGCAGCCTGGGAGTTGGAAGCGGATCGCAGGGAAGCTGCTCTGGAATCGGATTGCGCAACCGAAGTCTCCGCGCAGGAGGCCATGCAGCGGCTGCGGTCAAGGCTTGCTCGGTGAGGTATTCGCTGCACCCTGACGCCGAGCAGGATATCGCCGACGCCATGGATTTCTATGCAGAGCAGGTCGGCATGCTCGTTGCCGAGCGCTTCCTCGACGAGTTCGAGCGAGTCGCCAATCTCCTGGTCAGTCATCCGGGCTTGGGCACACTCACCACGAAGGGCCGACGCGTCTTTCCGCTGAGAGTCTTTCCGTACTCGGTCGTGTACCGAAGCCTTGCAACAGGCATTCGCATCATCGTTGTCCGCCATCAGCACAGGAAGCCCGGACACGGCGGCGCTCGACGCTGACAGCAGCCTTCGCTGCGGCTGCGTCCGGTGCTGGCTCGGGTGTACGTTTCGCGCACGCTTCGCTATCGCGCTGACAGGGGATGGCCATGCATCGTCGCTATGGGCTGTTGATACTGCTTACGGTCGCCATCGTGCTGGCCGTTACGTATGCCAGTGTAAGGATATTCCAGCCCTCTGGGATGCCGTTCTCCGTCAACGTCGTGAATTCCCATGCCGCGGTGATCGTGCCGATTCCCGGCATCCCGCTGCCGAAGGCCCTCGAGCCGGGCGATCGAGTCGATCTCGCCGCGACGCCACGCTCGACACGCATTGCGATCAGCCGATTCGTGCAATTCGACGACAACCTGCCCGTCGGGCACACCTACGAGTTCGCGATACGCCGCGGGCAGGCAAACGTCATGGTGCCGGTCACGACTGTCGATACCAGCACCGGCACCGGCGCGCTGTGGTCGGAGTGGGCGTTTCTTTGCTTCGTCGTACTGCTCGGCGGCATTGCGCTGCTTGCCTCGTGGCGCGGCCGCGACCGAGCCGCCGCAGGCTTGGCGCTCTGGGCCATCGCCTTTGTGGTCGGCCTCCCGGGTGGCTCGGCGCCACTCGATGGCAGACTCGGGCTGAGTGTCCAATTAGGCGTCGACGCGTTGTATCTGCTCGCGCGGGTCGGCTTCTACGTGATGGTCGAGTCCATGGCGGGCACCGCACTGACCCCGCGGACCCGGACGCTATGGCGTGCGAGTTTCCTCCTCCTGCTCGGTGCGGGAGTTGCCGTGACTCTGGGCGGACCCCTCGTCTTCGTCGCTTACGGTTGGGCGGAATTCATGCGGTCCCAATATGGGTTTGTCTTGACCGCCAGTTATCTGGTCCCGGTGGCCTTGCTTTTTGCGAACTATCGGCATGCGGATGGAGCTCAGCGGCTGCGGCTGCGCTGGATGCTGTGGAGCAGCGTGGTGTTCGTCGCCTCGGTTTACTTGAATAACACGCCATTACTGGGTTTCTTGGCATCAGATATAACGAACACGCTCATGTTGCCGATCGCCATGGCCGGCTTCCTGTACGCGGTACTGCGCCATCGCGTGGTGGACGTCTCGTTCGTCCTCAATCGCGCCCTGGTGTACGCGGCCACCACCAGCCTGGTGCTGGGTCTGTTCGCCTTGTTCGAGAGCCTGATCGAGCGCAGTGCGCTGGGCCACGGCGCCAGCCTGGCGCTGGAGTTCGCCGTGCCGCTGGCGCTGGGCGCTGCGCTGAGCACCGTGCATCGGCGCATCGATGCCGTGGTCGAGCGGTTTTTCTTCCGTCGCCAGTACCGTGCCGAGGCCGCGCTGCGCCGCTTTGCCGAGGACTGCGCCTACATCACCCAGCCCGGGAACCTGTTCGCGCTGACCGTGGCCGAGATCGTCCGCCATGCCGGCGCACCGCGGGTGGCGTTGTACGAACGCACGGCGGACGCGTACGCGTGCGTGCGCCAGCACGGCGAGCCGGTCTGGCCCGAACAACTCCCCGCCGATGATCTGGCCTGCGTCAAGCTGCGCGCGCGCAATGCCGAGCTGGACCTGCACGACACGCGCAGCGCGCTGGGCGACGAAGGCTACGCCTTTCCGCTGATGCTGCGCGGCAGCCTGCTGGGCGCGCTCGTGGTGGGCCAGCGCCCCGGCGAGCATTACGCCGCCGACGAGCGCGAACTGCTGTTCCATGTCGCGCACGAGGTCGGCGCCGCGCTGTTCGCGCTGCGCGCGCGGGAAAGTCAGGCCTTCGTGCGCGCGCTGGCGCTGGGCACACTCAAACCCGTGGATGCACGCGCGCAGGCGATCCAGCTCGACGGAACCACGCTGCTCGCCTGACACGACATGGGTCTGCCGCGTGGCGCGGGCCGCGGCGTCAGCGCTGCGCCTGCAACCACTTGCACGCCATGCGCCGCAGCGAGGCATCGGCGGCTTCGTCAGTGGCGATCGCGGCGATGGGACGCCAGGCCAGATCCAGCGACTCGGCGCTGACGGCATAGCGCTCGTCCGCGCCAGCGCGCACCACGTAGCGCACGTCCCAGTGCAGATGCTCGGGATCAGTGCCGCGCGCGGGGATCGCATGGCAGTCCAGATCAAAGATGCCACCTTCGACATGCAGACCGGACAGGCCCGATTCCTCCTCGGCCTCGCGTAGCGCCACGCGCGCCAGATCGGCATCGCCGTCGGCATGGCCGCCCAGTTGCAGCCAGCGGCCCAGCTTGCGGTGATGGGTGAGCAGCACGCGCGCGCCATCCTTGCTCACCAGCCAGGCCGAGCCGGTGAAGTGACCGGGCGGATGGCTGCGCGAGCAGCAGTCGGGATGGCTGCGTGCGAAGGCGGCGAAGCGGGTTTGCAGCGCGCGTTGTTCGACGTCATCCGCGCGGTAGGCCATCAGGCTGGCAAGAACGCGCTGTTGATCCGGCGTCATGGCGCTGGCGGACAGGACTGGCTGCTGCATCGGGCCTTGCTGCGCTTGGGGAGGCTCGCGTATGTTACGCGAGCGCCCGGCAGCGGTCAGTCGCCGTTCACGTCGCGCGCCGTGACGCGCAGGCATTGCCTGTGACAGCGACTGCATCCCTCGCGCATCCGTTCGCGGCGCTGCGCATGTACCGGAGACCGCATGAATTCGTTCCGCGTCAAGCCGCTCGATGACATCATCGCGACGGCTGAAAAGCATAGCCTCACCCGCCAACTGGGCGCCTTCCAACTGACCATGCTGGGCATCGGCGCGATCATCGGCACGGGTATTTTCGTGCTGACCGCCGAAGCCGCGCAGAAAGCCGGGCCGGGCATGATGATCTCCTTCATCATCGCCGGAACGGTCTGTGCTCTGGCCGCGCTGGCTTATGCCGAACTCGCGGCGATGGTGCCGGTGTCCGGTTCCGCGTACACCTATACCTACGCGGTGATGGGCGAGGCGCTGGCGTGGACCGTGGGCTGGGCACTGATCCTCGAATACGCGGTATCCGCCGGGGCGGTGGCGGTGGGCTGGTCGGGCTATTTCAACGGCCTGCTGCAGTCGATCGGCTGGGGCTTGCCGGAGTTTCTGCGTTCTGGTCCCTATGCCGGCGGCAGCTTCAACATGGTGGCGTTCGCGGTTTCCCTGCTGATCACCGGGCTGCTGGTGCTGGGCACCACCGAGAGCGCCCGGGTCAATGCCTTTCTGGTCCTGCTCAAGGTCGCGGCACTGACCGTGTTCGTCATCGTCGCCGTGCCAGCGGCAAAGACCGCCAACTTCACCCCGTTCCTGCCGACCGGCTGGGGCAGTCCGCTCAGCGGCAGCGGTCTGGGCGTGCTGGGCGCGGCTGCCTCGATCTTCTTCGCCTATGTCGGCTTCGACGCGGTGTCCACCGCAGCCGAGGAAACCAAGAATCCCAATCGCAACATCCCCATCGGCCTGATCGGCTCGCTGCTGGTGTGTACGGTGTATTACCTGCTGGTGGGTTATGGCGCGATTGGCGCCGACGGCGCGCAGCCGATGATGGCCAACGGTCACGCGCTGCAACCCGGCAGCCCGCAAATGGCCGCCGCCTGCCAGGGCGTGCACAACCTGGTGTGCAGCAAGGAGGCGCTGTCCTTCGTGCTCAGGGATCTGGGCTTCCCCTCGCTGGGTTACATGGTCGCCTTGGCCGCCAGCATCGCCCTGCCTTCGGTGATCCTGATGATGATCTATGGGCAAACGCGTATCTTCTTCACCATGTCGCGCGATGGCCTGCTGCCGAGGCGCCTAGCCAAGGTACATCCGCGCTTGCATACCCCACACGTGATCACGCTGATCACGGGCACCGCGGTGGCATTTTTCGCGGCGCTGTTTCCGGTCGGCCTGCTCGCCGATGTGTCCAACTCCGGCACCCTGTTCGCGTTCGCCATGGTGTCGCTGGGCGTGCTGGTGCTGCGCTATACGCAACCCGACCGCCCGCGCCCGTTCCGCATTCCCAACATGCTGGTGTGGCCGATCTGCGTCGGCGCGGTGATCGGCTGCGTGGTGTTGTTTTTCAGCCTGAGCGAGTTCACCAAGTTCTTCTTCCTTGGCTGGGCGGCGGCCGGACTGGTCCTGTATGTCCTCTACGGCATGCGCAACAGCGATATGGCGCGCAAGCCGCGCTGACCCTCACCCACCACGATTGCCGGGCGCGTGTGTTGGCGTGGCCCGGCGCCTGCAACGACCGGGCACTGACAACGCGCAACGCTGGCCGATCCGCGCTGCGCAACACATCCCTATCCAGGTGCCCGCCGTGCCATTGTCCAGCGAGCACGCGTTGCGTCGCTGGCCTTCGGTTGTCTCCGGGCTTTGTGGGCCATCCCAACAGCGGAAGGCTCGCTTGAAATCAATACCGTACGGTATGGTACCTATCGTTCACGCTTCGACTCGAATGCCGTAATGAATTTCATCGCATTGTTTTTACTTGGTTTAATTCCTGATTAACAGGATCAACACCAAGTAGCGATTGGCACCTGTCCAACCCCGCGCTATGCTCAAGCCTCGGTGGTTTCCATGGCAGTGGACCCCGATGCGCGGCCCGAACGGAACGGCGATCAGCTCCCGCCTGACCCTCGGGCCGCCTTTTAATCCGCGTCCGCCAATCCGCCGCGACCGCGTACTGGTCGCCAAGGCCACACGGATCGAGTCGCGCAGCCCTGCAAGGCAATCCAAAAAGAAGCCGGCCTCGAAGGCCGGCATCCCGCAGCGTGCGTCGGCGCTGGCAAACTTATTTGCGCGTGGCGTGTGCCGAGCACCAGCCCTTGGCATTCACATCCTTGCCGGGGAACAACTGGCAGGGACCCCACGGCGCACCAGCGGCACCCTGATAGAAATTGCAGTTGCTGCAATCCTGCGAAGGTTTGTGGTTGGGATACTTGGCCTGGCTGACTTGTGCCGTATCTTCGACGTAGCCCAGCGCCTGCGCAGCCGGATCGGTGGGACTGAGATGCGGCAAGCCGGCGGCGTGCGCGTGTCTGGGCAAAGCACCGACGACTGCGGCAGCCGCGGCAGTACCCGCGGCCATCTTCAGGAAGTGGCGACGCGATGGATCATTCTCATGTTGCGACATTGGCAAACCTCCGTCGTGGAAAAACTCACAGTGCGGCATGGTACGCCGCAATCAAGCCGAGCGTCATGGTCCGAAGCAAAGGGCCGCACGTGCTATAGTAAATTGCGATTTGGACGGCCAAACGATGTCAGCATCACTCGCGACCCACGAGCCATCCGCCGCATTCGAGCAGTTGGCGCGGCAACTCTGCAGCGCAGCCGCCCATCTCGCGCAACGCGGCTGGACGCCCACGACCAGCAGCAACTTCTCGGCACGTCTCGATGCCCAGCGCATCGCCATCACCATTTCCGGCCGCGACAAGGGCCGGCTGACGCCGGCCGACATCATGCTGATGGACGATCAGGCGCATGCGCTCGACGCGCAACGCCCCTCCGCCGAAGCCCGCCTGCACGCCCAGCTTTACCGCGTGCTGCCGCATGCCGGCGCGGTGCTGCACACGCATTCGCTCACGCAAACCGTGATTTCGTTGCATTGCGCCGGCGCCGGCCAGATCCGTTTGCGTGGCTACGAGCTGGTCAAGGCCATCGAGGGCCTGCACAGCCACGAGCAGGACCTGCTGCTGCCGGTGTTCCCCAACAGCCAGGACATGACCGCGATTGAGCACCACGTCGATGCCTGGCGCGCGCAGGGACAGCCGCTGCATGCCTATCTGATCGCCGGGCACGGCCTGTACGCCTGGGGCCGCGACGTCGCCGCGGCGATGCGCCATCTCGAAGCTATCGATTTCATGCTCGCCTGCGAGCTCGAACTGAGGAAACTGCCCACATGAGCCGCCTGCGCATTTTCAGCGAGACTCAACCGCAGCAACCGCTGCTCACCCTGCATGAACATGCCGCCATCGCGCGCGAGTTGGCGCAAGCCGGCGTGCGTTTCGAACGCTGGCACGCCGCGCAACCGTTGCCACCCGGCGCTCCCCAGGACGAGGTCATCGCGGCCTACCGCACCGACATCGACCGCCTGATTGCCGCCGCGGGCTATCGGGCGGTCGATGTGATCAGCCTCGCGCCCGACCATCCCGACCGCGCAACGCTGCGCAAGAAGTTCCTCGACGAGCACACCCATGCCGAGGACGAGGTGCGCTTCTTCGTCGCCGGCTCGGGGCTGTTCAGCCTGCACATCGGCGAGCGCATCTACGAGGTGCTGTGCGAGCAGGGCGACCTGATCGGCGTGCCCGATGGCACGCGGCACTGGTTCGATATGGGGCCGGCACCGCATTTCGTCGCAATCCGACTGTTCGGCAATCCGGAAGGCTGGGTCGCGCGTTTCACCGGTGACGACATCGCCGCGCGTTTCCCGCGCTATGAAGCCGGCCAGGCGGCCGCGGCATGAACGCGCGCGGCGAGATTCGCGCGATCCTCACCGACATCGAGGGCACCACCAGCGACGTCCGCTTCGTGCACGAGGTGTTGTTTCCCTATGCACGCAAGCGCCTCCCGGCCTGGATCGAAACCCATCGCGACCTGACCGAGGTGCAGCACTGGCTGAGCGAGGCCGCGAGCGAAGCCGGCCTGATCGAGGCCAGCCTGCAGGAAATCATCGAGCTGCTGCTCGGCTGGATCGATGCCGATCGCAAATCGACCGCACTGAAGGCGCTGCAGGGCATGATCTGGCGCGAGGGCTACGCGGCCGGTGATTTCGTCGCGCATGTCTACGCTGACGTGAACCCGGCGCTACGTGCCTGGCACGCACACGGCATGCGTCTGTATGTTTATTCATCGGGCTCGGTGGAGGCGCAGAAGCAGTTTTTCGCGCACAGCGAGGCCGGCGATCTCACGCCGCTGTTCAACGGCTACTTCGATACCGGCATCGGTGCGAAGCGCGAGGCTGCAGCCTATGCGCGCATCGCCGAGGCTATCGGCGCAGCGCCCGCGCAGATCCTGTTCCTGTCCGACATTGAAGTCGAACTCGACGCCGCGCGGAGCGCCGGCATGCAAACCACCCTGCTGCGCCGCCCACCCACCGCGTGCGCGGCCGAATCCAGGCATCCCTGCGTACACGACTTCACCGCCATTGCGTTGTAGTTGGCATGGCGCCACGGGACACCACGCATGCAGCTCTATCTCAGCCCCACCTCCCCGTTCGCGCGCAAGGTCAAGGTCGCGCTGCTGGAAATGGATTTGCCGTTCGAGGAAATTCGCGTCGATCCGTGGGCCACGCCGCCCGCGCTGGCGGCTGCCAACCCGCTGTCGCAAGTACCCACCTTGGTCAGCGACACCGGCCTTGCGCTGGGCAACAGCGACACGATTCTGGCCTGGCTGATGAGCACGCATCCGAATCCCGGGCTGCTGCCGGCGACGGCGCCGGAACATGCGCGCGCATTGCGCCATGGCGCGATCGCGCAAGGCATGCTCGAGGCAACGGTGCAGATCGTGCTGGAGCGGCGACGCACACCAGGACAGCAATCCGCGGCGCTGATCGAGCGCCGCAAGGCCAGCCTGCAGCGCAGTGTGGCGGCGCTGGAACACGAGTTCACCGCGCGCCGCGCGACATTTCCGCTGGATGCCATCGGCGTCGCCGTGGCTCTGGCTTACCTCGATTTTCGCTTGCCCGAATATCACTGGCGCAAGGACGCCATGCGCCTGTCCGCATGGCAGAGCTGGGCCGCAGCGCGTGCTTCCATGCAGGCCAGCGCACCACCGGCCTGACCTGAAATTTCAGCGTCCGGCGTGACGCAGCGCCAGCGTGGCGGCCACGTCATCCAAGCCGAGGCCGCGTGCGCGCAGCAGCACCAGCAGGTGATAAACCAGATCGGCGGCCTCACCACGCAATGCGTCGTCATCCTGCGCCACCGCCGCCAGCGCGGTCTCGACGCCCTCCTCGCCCACCTTCTGCGCGATGCGGCGCACGCCGCCTTCGAACAGGCGCGTGGTGTAGCTGCCATCGGGGCGCTCACGCTCGCGCCGGGCGATCAGCGCATCGAGCTGGCCGATGAATGCCTGCGCGGGCACGGCGGCATCGCCAAAGCAGCTGTCACCCCCCAGATGGCAGGTCGGCCCTTGCGGCAAGGCCAGCAGCAACAGGGTATCGTGATCGCAATCGGCATGCAGCGACTGCACGTGCAGCACGTGGCCCGAACTTTCACCCTTGCGCCAGAGCCGTTGCTTGCTGCGGCTGAAGAAGGTTGCCTGCCCGCACGCCAGCGTCGCATCCAGCGCCTCACGGTTCATGTAGCCGAGCATCAGCACGCGGCCATCGCGGGCGTGCTGCACGATGGCCGGCAGCAGGCCGCCGCCCTTGCTCCAGTCCAGTTGCCCGGGGTCGAATGCACTGTTCATGGACGTACCTCGATGCCAGCCGTGGCCAGCGCCAGCTTGAGTTGGGGAATCGCCACGACGCCGCCATGGAACACACTGGCCGCGAGCGCGGCATCGACATCGGCGCTGCAAAATACATCGATGAAATGCGCGACAGCGCCGGCGCCACCCGAGGCCACCAGCGGCACCCGGCACAGCACGCGCGCAGCCTGCAGTTGCTCGATGTCGTAGCCGCTGCGCACCCCGTCGCTGCCCATGCAATTGAGCACGATCTCGCCAGCGCCGCGCTGCTGCGCCTCGACGATCCAGTCCAGCGTGCGTCGCGGCAGCGCGCGGGTCTGCGCGGGATCGCCCGCGTTGACGCGCACGCGCCATTCGCCGTCGTCGTCGCGCAGGCTGTCGATACCCACCACCACGCACTGCACGCCGAAGGCCGCGGCCAGCTCATCGATCAGCTCGGGGCGCTCCAGCGCCGGCGAGTTCACCGAGATCTTGTCCGCGCCAGCGTGCAGCAGCACGCGCGCATCCGCGACACTGCGGATGCCACCGGCCACGCAGAACGGGATATCCAGTTCACGCGCCACGCGTTCGACCCACGCCGCCTCCGCGCGGCGCCGCGATGGACTGGCGCTGATGTCGTAGAACACCAGTTCGTCGGCACCGGCATCGCGGTACCGCCGCGCCAACTCGACAATGTCGCCCATGTCGATGTGGTCGCGAAAGCGTACGCCCTTGACCACACGGCCAGCACGCACATCGAGGCAGGGAATGATGCGCCGGGTCAGCACGCCAGCGCCTCGCTCAGGTTGAAGCGGCCATCGAGCAACGCGCGCCCGAGAATCACCGCCGCCGCACCCGCGGTGCGTGCGGCACGGATGTCATCAAGACCGCACACGCCACCCGATGCCTGCACGCCCACCTGCGGTGCACGCTCGGCCAGATACCGGTACAGGTCGATGTTGAGCCCGTCAAGCATGCCATCGCGCGCGATGTCGGTGCACAGCACGTGACGCGCGCCCGCCGCGGCGTAGACGCCCACGCGTTCATCCAGCGTGACGGCTTCGGACCGTGTCCAGCCCGCGCTGGGCAATTGCCAGACGCCCTGGTCCTGGCGTGCATCCAGCGCCAGGACCAGGCGTTCCGCGCCGAAGTCGCGCAGCCAGCGCCGCACCGTTTGCGGATCGCGCACGGCGATGCTGCCGATGACCACGCGTGCGGCGCCGGCATCGAACAGGCGCTGCACGTCCGTCGCGGCACGCACGCCACCGCCAGCCTGCACGGACAGCCCGCAGCGCGCCAGCGCTTCGAGCAACGGCAACTGGGTGAAGCCACCCGCGCGCGCGCCGCCCAGATCGACCACGTGCAGCCAGTGCGCGCCGGCATCGCGGTAGGAGCGCGCCAATTCGAGCGGCGCGACGGCATAACGCGTCTCACGCGCATAGTCGCCCTGGCGCAGACGCACCACGGCTCCCTCATGCAAATCGATCGCGGGGATCAGCTGAAAATTCATAGGCCGAGAAAGTTCTGCAGCAGGCGTGCGCCAACCATCGCGGAGCGTTCGGGATGAAACTGCATGCCGCAAACATTGCCCCGGCGCACCACGGCGCTGAACGCCACACCGTGCGTCGTGCTGGCCAGCGTGCACGCGCCGGACGCTGCTGCGTAGCCGTGCACGAAATAGGCATAGGCCGCTTGCGGCAGACCTGCAAGCAGCGGGTCATCGCGCACGATCGTCAGCGCGTTCCAACCCATGTGCGGTATGCGCACCTGGTGATCGCCAGCCAGCAGACCCACCCTGCCCGGCAGCAATCCAAGACACGCTGTGTCGCCCTCCGCGGAATGCTCGAACAGCAACTGCATGCCCAGACACACGCCCAGCACCGGCTGGCGCAGACCGCGCAATATCTCCACCAGCCCCGCGTCGCGCAGGCGTCGCATGCCCGGCGCGGCGGCCCCAACGCCCGGCAGGATCACATGCGTGGCCGCGCGGATGCGCGCGGCGTCGCTGCTCAGCTCGGCGTCCACGCCAAGCCGCTGCAATGCATAGCGCAGCGAGCCGATATTGGTGCCACCGGCCTCGACCAGCACCACATCGGGCACACCCGCGCTCACAGCACGCCCTTGGTGCTGGGCAGAATGTCGCCCTCGCGCCGCAGCGCCATGCGCAGCGCGCGCGCCACCGCCTTGAAGCAGGCCTCGACCATGTGGTGCGCGTTTTCCCCGCGCACCTCCAGATGCAGGTTGGCGCCCAGGCTGTCGCACAGCGAACGGAAGAAATGCGGCACCAGCTCGGTGGGCAGATCGCCCACGCGCTCGCGCGGGAAGCTGCCGCTGAACACGAACCATGGCCGTCCGGACAAATCCAGCAGCGCCGTCGCACTGGCCTCGTCCATCGGCAGGCGCACGCGCACCGCCTGCGCCGTGACCGCGTCCGCACCGGCCGCGACCTTGGCGTCGCCGTAACGGCCGATGCCGCGCTTGTCGCCCAGCGCCTGGCGCAACGCCTGCCCCAGCGCCAGCGCGCAGTCCTCGACGGTGTGGTGCTCGTCAACGGCCAGATCGCCGGCTGCGTCGATCTCGAGCGCGAAACCGCCGTGCTTGCCGATCTGCTCGAGCATGTGGTCGAAATAACCAAGCCCCGTGCGCACGCTGGGCGCTGCCTCGCAGTCCAGATCCACGCGCACGCGGATGCGCGTTTCGCGCGTATGCCGCTCGACCGATGCCACGCGCGGCGCATCGCACAGCAGGTGCGCGACCTGCTTCCAGGTCATGCCGTGTACGCCCATGCGCAGACCGCGCACACCAAGGTTGGCGGCAAGTTGCAGATCGGTTTCGCGATCGCCGATCACGGCCGAGGCGGCACGGCTCCAGCCATCATCGGCCAGATAATGACGCAGCATACCGACGCCGGGTTTGCGCGTATCCAGCCCTTCGCCTGGAAAACTGCGATCGATCAGCACTTCGCGAAAGGCGATGCCCTGCGAGGACAAAATCTGCAGCAGCAACGCCTGCGGACCAGCGAAATCGGATTCTGGAAAGCTGGCCGTACCGAGGCCATCCTGATTGCTGACCATGACCAGATCGAAACCCGCTGCCACGCAGCGCTGCAACGCGACGATGACGTCAGGCATCAGCGCGAATTTTTCAAACCTGTCAACCTGTTCGTCGACAGGTTCCTCGATCAGGCAACCATCGCGATCCACGAACAGGATTTTGCGTGCACCGCTCATGCCGCAGCCTCGTCGCGCGCAGCCGCCGCGAGCAAGGCCAGCGCGCGATTGTTCTCCGCGGACAAGCCAATGCTCAGGCGCAGGAATCCGGCGAGCTGGGCATGGCGCCCGATATCGCGCAGCAGCACACCCTGCGCGAGCAGGCGCGCACACACCGCAGGCGCCGCATCCATGGCGAAGGCAATGAAGTTGGCGCGCGAGGGCAATACCTTGCGCACGCCGGGTATCAACGCCAAGGCAGCGGCGATGCGCTCGCGTTCGAGTCGCGTCGCGGCAATGCGCGCTGCGGTCTGTGCCTGCGCTGCAGGCTCCAGCGCGGCTAATGCCGCCTGCACGCTGGGCGTGGGCAGCGGATACGGCGCCATGATTAGCCGCAGCAGCGCGATGACCTCGGGTGCCGCCAGCAGCGCGCCGATGCGCGCGCCAGCCAGCGCCCAGGCTTTCGAGAGGGTGCGCAATACGCCGAGATTCTCGTAGCGATCCAGCAGCGTCGCGACGCTGGCCGCCTGCGCGTATTCGATGTAAGCCTCGTCCACGATCAGCAGCGCGCGCCCACCGAGAGCTTCCGCCAGGCGCTCGATGTCGGTCGGGGCCACCAGGCCACCGCTGGGATTGTTGGGCGAACATACGAACACCAGTTTCACCGCGGGTGTCAGCGCGGCCAGCACCGCCTCGATGTCGAGCGAGAAGTCCGCACGCAGCGGCACTTCCACGATCGCCACATCCTGCGTGTGTGCACACACCGCGTACATGCCGAAGGTCGGCGGCGAGATCAGCACCGCATCCGCGCCCGCGCGGCAGAAAGCACGCGTGAGCAGGTCGATGGCCTCGTCACTGCCGCGTCCGACCAGAACCTGCTCGGCGCGCGCTCCGTAAAGCCGCGCCAGCGCATCGATCAGCGCGCGTGGCTGCGGCTCCGGATAGCGATTGAGGCCGCGCCCTGCGTCCTGCGGCGGCGGCCATGGCGACTCGTTGGCGTTGAGGAAAATCGCGCCGCCCTGCGCCTCCATGCGCGCCGAGGAATACGGCGCCAGCGCCACGATCTCGGGCCGCGCCAGATCCAGCACACTCATGGCAGCGCCTCCGCAAGCAGTTCAAGACGCAGGCTGACCGCGCGCGCGTGCGCCTCCAACCCCTCGGCACGCGCCAGCGTGACCGCGCAGGGGCCGATGCCGCGCAGGCCCTCGCGATCCAACTCCTGCACGGTGATCTGCTTCTGGAAACTGGCCACCGAGACGCCACTCCACGCGCGCGCATGGCCATCGGTGGGCAGCACGTGATTGGTGCCGCTGCAGTAATCACCCACCGATTCGGGTGACCATGCACCAAGAAACACCGAGCCGGCACTGTGTACCGCCTCCAGCAGCGCATGCGGCGCGCGCACCTGCAGAATCAGATGTTCGGGTGCGTAGTCGTTGCTCACCGCGACGGCCTGCGCCAGATCCTGCACCTGGATGGCACGGCTGGCCGCCAGCGCCTGGAGCGCGATGGCCGCGCGCGGCAGCAACGCGCATTGGCGCATGACCTCGGTCTGTACCGCGGCAATCAGCGCCGCACTGGGCGCGACCAGCAGTACCTGCGAATCGGGGCCATGCTCGGCCTGTGACAGCAGATCGGCGGCAACGATGCGCGCATCGGCCGCGGCGTCGGCGATCACCAATACTTCGGATGGACCGGCGGGCATGTCGATGGCGGGGCCGCCGGGCAAGGCCGCGACCTGCTGCTTGGCCTCGGTGACCCAGGCGTTACCCGGCCCGAACAACTTGTCGCAACGCGGCACGCTGGCGCTGCCCAGCGCCAGCGCGGCGATCGCCTGCGCGCCGCCCAGCTTGAACACGCGCCGCACACCGCAGCGGCGCGCCGCATGCAATACGGCCGCATCGCAACGCCCGTCGCCACGCGCCGGTGTGCAGATCACCACCTCCGGACAACCGGCAAGCCGCGCGGGCACGGCCAGCATCAGTACCGTCGAGGGAAGTGGCGCACTGCCCGCCGGCACATAGAGACCAACCCGCGTGATCGGCCGCAGCATGCGCTCGCAGACCACGCCAGGCGCCGTCTGTACGCGTACCGGTTGCGGCGCGGTGGCGGCATGGAATTGCTCGATGCGCGCGGCGGCCTCGGCGATCGCGGTTTTGAGCGTGGTGTCGAGTACGGCCTCGGCGGCGTTGAACTCGGCGTCGCTGACTTCCAGCACATCCAGTGTCACGCCATCGTGGCGGCGCGTGAGCAGGCGCAGCGCGGCGTCGCCATCCGCGCGCACCTGTTCGATGATGCGCGCCACGCCGTCGCGCACGGCGGCGCCGCGCGCGCGCACCGGGCGCTGCAGTGCCTGCACGCGCTGCGCGGCGCTCAAATCGTTCCAGATCAGACTTTGCATGAGGATGGGCTTCCGCGATCGTCAGGCCAGCATTTTTTCCACCGGCAACACCAGCATCGAGCTGGCGCCAGCGCGCTTCATGTCTTCCAGGTGCTGCCAGGTGATCGCGCCATGACACACCGCCTGCAGCGCCACCTGATCCTTGCGTCCTTCGATCGGCAGCAGGATCGGCACACTGCCATGCGGCAGAATGCGCCCGATCGCATCGAGCGCCGAGCGCGGCGCATGCAGCATCACCAGCTTGGACTCACGCACCTGGATCACGCCGTCGATGCGCCGCAGCAACAGCTCGATCATCTCGGCACGCGCGTCCGCGGGCAGCGCGGCAGGCACCGCCAGAACCGCCTCGCTATCCAGCAGCACCGCCACTTCCTTGAGCTGATTCGCGGCCAGCGTGGCGCCGCTGGACACCAGGTCGCAGATCAAGTCGGCGGTGCCCAGGCGCGGCGCGATTTCCACCGAACCGGACAGCGTGACCACGCGCGCGCGCACGCCCTGCGCGCCCAGCCAGTGCTCCAGCAGCGCCGGATACGTGGTGGCGATGCGCAAATCCTGCAACTGCTGCGCGCCACTCCATTCCTGTTCATGCGGAATCGCCAGCGCCAGCCGGCACTGGCCAAAACCCAGCGTGCGCAACGCCAGAAATCCGGGCTCGCGGTGCACGGCGATGGCGGCCAGGCGCTGTTCCTCAAGCACGTTGTTGCCAACCACGCCTAGATCGCACACACCTTCGGCGATCATGCCCGGGATGTCGTCGTCGCGTACCAAAAGCAGATCGATCGGCAGCGTCTCGCCGAAGCAGAACAGCTTGTCGCGACTCTGCCGGAACTTCAGTCCGCAACGCGCCAGCAGGTCCTGCGAAGGCTCGGCCAGGCGCCCCGACTTTTGCACCGCGATGCGCAGGCGATCGCGCGGCTTCACGCCCGCACCTCAGGCGAACGCCGCGGCCGGATTGGCTTCGCGCTGGTGTTCGTGGCACGCAGCGCATTGCCCTGTTCCCTGCTCGCGCCAGTGGCACGGCGCGGCTTGCGCGCATGCTGCGCGCGCGCGACCGCGGCCAGATAGCCGCCGTTGCCCTGGTTCAGATAGCGCGCCACGCGCCCGATGGTGGTGATGCTCACCGCGGTCAGTTCATGGATTTCCCGGTATGGCGTGGCTGTCAGCAGGTGCGGCACCACCGACCAGCGATCGACCAGCGCCTCGACCTCAGCCGGGGTGCACAGATCGCGCAGGAAATCCCGCATCTCGGCCACGGTACGCATGCTCAACAGGGCGCGGCAGAGGCTTTCCTCGGTTTGCGTCCGCGGCTGCCGCGGTTCGATGGATCGACGTTTCATGATTGCATTCGCGTACTATCGCATTAGTACACAATCATACGCGCATGTGCTCGCCGCTTGCAAGCCGGCATTCCCTGGCTGGGCAGGCCAACGCCGCCCTGAAACCCGATGGCGACACGCCTTAACCTGCCTTTCCCGCTGGCTGCGCAAGTCAAACCGATGCATGACTCACGGTTTCGGATATTGATAACGCCGCCGAATCCGCCTGCGCGGAACCTGCACGATCAGTACATGCCGCACTGGTGCCGGCCATGGGCGTCGGGTGATGCGCGTGCGGGAACTTCACGCACATGCTGACTCTCTAAACTACGCTCCGTATACGCCGCACCACCACGACACGGCGGCGCGTTACGGCTTCTGGTGCCGATCATCCCTTCCCGACCCAAGGAATCCGACCATGAACCGTTCGCCTCGCTTGCGCCCGCTGGTTTGCGCGTTGCTGCCCGCCTTATGCTGCCTGGGCAGCACCGCTGCCGTCGCCGGCACGCGCGTGCCCATGCTGCCACCCGGCAATGCTTTGAATCCGCAAAGTCCGTTCGCCACGCTGTACCTGCCGCAAAACCTGCCCAGCGCCGCGGACGCCAGCGTCGGCCCCAGCACGTGGACGCACGCCTACGGCAGCCCGCAGCATAATGCCGCGTTTCCGCTGCCGGCCTCGGCACCGCTGTGGGCGCGTGCCGGCGTGCGTTGGAACTTTCCAGAGGCGCGCGCATGGCCGCTGAGCGATGACAAGCCCTTTGGCGCCGGGGTCTACGGCATCAAGGAGGCGCTGCCGGTGCAGACGCAGTTCTACGGCAATGCACTGGGCGTTTCGGTGGTCGGCGGCGTGGTGTTCGCCGAAAGCGACGACATGTTCGCCTACGCCATTAACGCGCATACCGGCAAACTGATCTGGCGCAGCAGCCCGGTGGGCAACACGCTGATGGGCAACCCGCTGGTCGTGGGCGACAAGGTGTACCTGTCGGCCGGCAATGTCGGCTTCAATTTCGCCAACGTGATGCGTTTCAAGAACAACCCCGCCAGCGCCGGACGCGGCGTCAACATCAGCTACAACGGCATCTATGCCATGGACCGCAAGACCGGTGCATTGGACTGGTATTTCCCCACGCGCGGCGACGCCATGCCGACGCCTGCCTATGACGGCGGACGTCTGTTCATCACCACCGGCGCAGGCAGCGCGGTGTGCATCGACGCCACCAACGGCGCGCTGATCTGGCGCGACCATCTGGGTGGCATCGCCAACATGTCGAGCCCGGCGGTGGCCGATGGCCGCGTGTATGTGGCCATGTCGGTCAAACCCTTCCTGTACGCGCTGGATGCGCGCACCGGCAAGGTGCTGTGGCGCGGCACCATCCCCGGCGCGGCCAACACCGGCATGGGCGATGTCTCGCCGGCGGTCAGCGATGGCATCGTGGTGCAGGATGCCGTGGCCAATCCTGAGGATGTTGGTGGCAAACCCACGCTTGAGACCCTGGTGCGCGCCTTCGACGCCAGCACCGGCAAGGTGCTGTGGACCTACGACATGGGCCGCGGCCACAAGGTGCCGGCGTTCAAGGGCGGCGTGCCGATGATCCACGACGGCGTGGTCTATGTCGGCAGCCCGGTCACCTCGGCCTACGTCGCACTGAATCTGAAAACCGGCAAGCCCTACTGGCGCTGGCCGGTGCCCAACGCCGGTGCCGCTGGCGCCGGGCGCGGCGCCCCCACGTACTATGCGGGCACGCTGTACGTGGCCACCGGGCCGAATCTGTACGCGCTGAATCCGAAGACCGGCCGCGAACTGCATAGCGTGCACGTCGGTGGCCGCTTCGGCATCGTCAATCCGACCATCGTCGGCGGCACGATCTACCTGGGCAACTCATGGGACTGGGTCAATGCCGTGCCGCTGCGCGAGGTGAATCCGGCCGCGCATACCTGACGCGCGCCGCGGGTCCGCCTTGGAGGATGGCGGCGATCATACCTGGAACCCCTTCGCGAGCAACGCGATCATGCGCCGGATGTCGCCATCCATCGCACGGTCGCGCGGCATGAACCTCACCTCCTCGCGGATGTGCTCCAGGGCGCGGGCGACGGCGGTGCCCGGGTGGAACTCGGGTGCACCGGCCAGCGCCTGCATCAGCGCACGCACTTCCTGCTCGAACTGCGCGTGCTGCGGGTGGCCGGCCTCGGGCGCACCGCCGATCTTGGCAGCCAGCTTGCGCCAGTCGCCGTGCCGCGCCAGTCGCCGCGCGGCATTGAGCATGTCGCGGCGGTAGTCCAGCGCCTGCGCGGCGGCGTACAACTCCAGCGCCAGCACCTGCCCCAGCTGCTCGCACATCGCCAGCACGTGGCGGGCCTCGTTGGCACCCATCGACACGTGGTCCTCGGCATTGGCGCTGGTCGGAATCGAGTACACGCTGGCCGGATGCGCGCGGCTGGCCAGGTCGTTGACCAGTGCCGCGGCGGTGTACTGCACGATCATGAAGCCGGAGTCGGTGGCGTCCTCGTTGCCGGTAAGGAAGGCCGGCAGGCCGTCGTTGGTCGCGGCATCGACCAGCTTGGCGATGCGGCGTTCGCTGATCGACGCCAGCACCGGGATGGCGGCTTTGACGTAGCTCATCGCCAGCGCCAGCGGCATGCCGTGGAAGTGGCCGGCGGAGACGACCTGGTCCTCGATCACCTGCGCGCCCTCGACATCGGGAAACAGCAGTGGGTTGTCGGTGACGGCGTTGAGTTCGATCTCGACCACGCGCGCCGCCTGCGCCAGCGCATCGCGCACCGCGCCATGCACCTGCGGGATGCAGCGCAGGCTGTAGGCATCCTGCGGCTGGTGCTTCTTGCCGCCGCGGAACGGCAGGAAGCGCGTGTAGAAGGACTCGCGGCCGTGGCGCCGGTGCGCCGGCACCCAGTCCCAGGCAATGTCGAAATGCAGCGCCTGGTCCTCGGGCTCGCGCCAGGCCTGCGCGGTCCAGGTCGCGAAGCGCGGCACCAGGTGGTAGGGAATGTCGATCAGGGTCGAGCCGGCCAGCAGGTCGCGCAAATGCGCGGCGACGGTTACCTGCCCCGGATGCGGGCGCAGTGCATGCACGTCTTCGCGGAACGCGCTGCCGCGCCCGGCGAAGGCTTCCAGCGTCATCGCCGCGGCCAGGTCGGCGCTGTCGGCCAGATGCTCCAGCCGGTCCAGCGCCAGCACCGCGCAGGCCAGCATTTGCGCGGTGCCGTTGTTGAGCGCGAGGCCCTCCTTGTACGCCAACCGCACAGGTTCGAGCCCGGCACGACGCAGAGCCTCGGCGCCATGCAGGCGCTCGCCCTCGAAAAAGGCCTCGCCGCCGCCCAGCAGCACGATGGCCAGATGCGACAGCGGCGCCAGATCACCGCTGGCACCCACCGAGCCGAGTTGCGGCACCACCGGCACAATGCCGCGATTCAACATCGCGGCGAGAGCTTCGAGGGTGGCCACACGCACGCCGGAGTGGCCGCGCATCAGGGTATTGATGCGGATCGCCAGCATCGCACGCACCACCTCGGGCGCAAACGGCTCGCCTACGCACACGGCGTGGGTGAGGATCAGGTTGTGCTGCAACTCTTCCAGCAGGCTGCCGTCACGCGTCTCCGGATTGCCGCCGGGCAGTTCGTCGCGCGCGCGGTGCGCACCGAGCAGCTTGTCGGCGTTGCTGCCGAAGCCGGTGGTGACGCCATAGATGGGCTCGCCGCAGCGCACCTTGCCGGCCAGGAAATCGGCGGTGCGGCGTACCCGCTGCAGCGCATCTGGATGCAGCGTCACCGTGGCCGCCTGACGCGCGATCGTGATCAGCGCCGCGCGCGTCAGGCTGCGGCCATCCAGCATGATCGGAGTCGTCGAGGTCATGGTGGCGAACGTCCTCAACCGCGACCGGCGCGGGCCATGGCGGCGGCCTGCTCCAGTTCCACGCGCAGGGTCCTGACCAGCTCGCCGCGCGCGACCTCGAACTGCTCTTGCTTGCGCATGTCCTTGAGCGTGACCACGCCCTTGGCCAGCTCGTCCGGCCCCAGCACGGCGACGAAGCGCACGCCGGCGCGGTCAGCGTGCTTGAACTGTTTCGCCAGCTTGCCTGGCTCCATCACCACCTCGGTGGCGATGCCGGCATTGCGCAGTTGCGTGGCCAGTTCCAGATAGGCTGGCAGTTGCGCCTCGTCCATCATCGTCACCAGCACCTGCACCGTGCTGCTGGCCACGCCCAGCAAGCCTGCCTCACGCAGTTGCCAGAACAGGCGCGTGGCGCCGATGGAAATCCCCACGCCGGGCAAGTGCGAGGCGGTGTAGTTGCCGGCCAGGTTGTCATAACGCCCGCCGGAGCAGATCGAGCCGATCTGCGGATGCTCCAGCAGGTGCGTTTCGTATACGGTGCCAGTGTAGTAATCCAGCCCGCGCGCGATGGACAGGTTCAGCGCGTAGTGCGATTCGGGCACACCAAAGGCGCGGATCAGCTGCAGCACTTCCTTGAGTTCGCTGCGACCTTGCTCGAACAGGTCGCCACCGCCTTCGAGCGCATCCAGCCGCGCCAGCGCATCGGCATGCGAATGCGAGCGCACCTCGACGAATGCCATGATGCGCGCCGCGGCCGCATCTGACAGCCCCAGCGGTGCGCCGATGAGCGTGGCGCGCACCGCTTCGGCGCCGCGCTTGTCGAGCTTGTCGACCTCGCGCAGCACCAGCATCTGCTGATCGCTGGTCACGCCCAGACTCTCGAAGTAGCCGCGCATCAGCTTGCGGTTGTTGAGCTGGATCTGAAACGGCCCGATGCGCAAGTCGCGGAATACGCTGTGCATCACCGCCGGCATCTCGGCGTCGTAGCGCACCGACAGGCGATCCTTGCCGATCACGTCGATGTCGCACTGGTAGAACTCGCGAAAACGCCCGCGCTGCGCACGCTCGCCGCGATACACCCGCTGGATCTGGTAGCGGCGAAATGGAAAGCTCAAGTCGCGTTCGTGCTCGGCCACATAGCGTGCCAGCGGCACAGTGAGGTCGAAGCGCAACGCCAGTTCGGGCTTTTCGCCTGCGTCCCTGTCAAGTGCACCCAGTGCACCGGTGGACTGCACGAAATACACCTGGCGCTCGGTCTCGCCGCCTTGCTTGGTCAGCAGGATGTCGGCGAACTCGATCGCCGGGGTCTCGATCGGCAGGAATCCGAAGCGCTGAAAATTGCCACGGATCGTATCGAGCATGTCCTGAAACGCGATCTGCTCGGGTGGCAGCAGTTCCAGCACACCGGGCATGGTGCGGGCAGGCGTGAGCGTCATCGTGGGTTCGCTGGCGGTCGTGGAATGGCGTGCCAGTTTAGCGGATTGCACCGCCGCGCCCGCGCCGCGAAGCATCGTGGCGGCTTGCGGCAGGCGCGGTGGCGCTTGTATCATGCGCGGCCTTTCGTCGGGGTGTAGCTCAGCCTGGTAGAGCGCTACTTTCGGGAGGTAGAAGTCGCAGGTTCGAATCCTGTCACCCCGACCAATTAAATCAAGCACTTGAACGCGCAGGCCCGGCCTCCAACCGGGCCTTTTTTGTGACTTTTGGGGTATCGGTTGGACACGTAGTGGACACGGCGTGACCGGGCGTGACCCGGCGTTACGCTCGACTCGGACACCGCGTGGACACGCGCTGTGCGGATTGTTCTCGACAGTCACGCCGAGATTTTGTATAATTACGGGATGACTGCTTGACCTCGCCCACTTTTTAGACCGCGACTGCGCACAATCGGTGTGCGCAGCGGGCGTCTAAAAAAGGAGGACAATGGTCAGCAACGTCAGCACTGCCGCCGGTCTACTCCAGCCGCTCGCAGTGACCCCGGGGCAAGCGCTCCGCATCGCCGGCATCGGCCGCCCGGACAACACGCTAGAGACGCTCGAAAACGCGGCGCGGCAGCAGCTATTCCGGTGCACGTTCCCGTTCCCGACAGTACGAATCAGAATCGGAAAAAAACGGTTCAGAACTGTCGTGCGGATCGCGGACATTGAGGCAAAGCTCAATCCGCCAACGCCGCCGCCGGCGCCGGAAATCGCAACGAAACGAGGCCGCGGCAGGCCGCCAAACAAGACCCGAGCCGCATAGCCAGCCTAACCGATACCCCATTCAAGGGCCGCCCGCGCGGCCCTTTTTTTGGCCTGTCGTTCCGCTATTGCCGCCGGAATGGCCCGCTGCTCAAGCGTGACCAGGCGTTACGTTGCCTTCCATTCAGGTTCCCGGCAAGCCAATGGCGGCGCGGGTTATAGCGTTATACATATTTTCCCGTAATGTATAACATTATTGATTTAATTATTGTATCTTGTTGCGCGAGATAATCTGATCTATATCATACCTAACCGTTCCCGATAGAAGGAGCGGTTTATGTATAACCCGATTGCTGATAATCACGACGCGGCTGCTGATAATCGCGCGCTGGTAATCGAAGTCGCCCGGACCCTGATACAGCGCGGTGCTCGCGAGGTGATGACCCCGCGCGAAGCGGCGAAGCTGGCTGGGCGACAGTACGCGCTGTCTGTGACTGATGCGCGCATCGCGCGGACGCTCGAGCGCGCCGGGCTGTGTGTGCATCCGGTCGGCAGCTATCACGCAGTGCTGCTGGCTGACCTGGCGCACTGGTCGTCAAACCCCGCGAACAGCCTGCCGCGCAACGGGCGTCCCACCAACGTTGCGACGCTGCGAGCGCGTGCCGCGGCGGCTCGGGCGGCGGCGCGCGCCGCCGCTGTTGCGGAGGTGCGCTATGGACGGTGACGCTCGCAACATCCGCACCGCCGCCGCCGGCGTTGCGGAGGCCAACGCGCTTCGCGCGCTGCTGCTAACGCTCCTGACTAGCGGGCGGTACGCCCGCCGTGGCCGCTGGCTGCTCGCGCTGTCGCGCGGCCTGCGGCCGGGCACGAGCGTCAAAGCGCTCACTGACGATCTACTGAGCGATGCGTGGGCACTGTTCAACGATCCGGTTCGGGCCGCGGCTCGGCTTGAGCGCTGCGAACGGCAGGGTGTCGCCGCTGGCGATCCGGAAACCGTGCTGCGCAACTGGCTGCGGGCGCTGCGGCGCAAAGCGGCACGACGGGCGCGCGGTGATCGCGGCGAGGCGGCCCGGGTCTGGGGCCAACGCGAATCCGAAATCGAGCGCTTTGTGCCTGCGCGGGCGTGGAGTGGCTGGGACGGGGGTGCGGCATGAGCGGCGCCCCGGCCCCCGTCGGCTATCAGCTCGACCTGTTCGTGTCTGCCGAGCGCGGCAGCGGCGCGCGCACGTACCTCGCGAGCCTGATCCTCGATTCCGGCGCGCACTGCGCGCAGTGCCGGTGCCGCGAGATCTACACGCGGCGCGTCGGCGCGCACACCGGCGCGTACTGCGCCGGTGCTGGTTGTGGTCGCTGGGTGAAATGGCTGAACCCGCAGGAAAAGGCGCGGCTCGCCGCGCAAGGCGGTGCTGTATGAGCATGAGCGAACGCGACGACGACATCCTGCGCAACGACCCGCGTTGGCGGCAGGACGCGCCGTCGTGGCGTGATGACCCGCCGGTGAAAATCGTTGCACGGGATCTGCCGCGCCTGGACGTCGGCGCGGCGTTCGCGCAGGAGCCGCCGGCGCTGGACTACGTGTTGCCGGGCTACACCGCCGGATCAGTCGGGTCGATCGTCGCGGCGGGCGCGACTGGCAAGTCGATGTTGGCGCTGCAACTGGCCGTGCATCTTGCCGGCGGTGCCGACACGCTGGCGCTCGCTGGGCTCGCGAAATGGACGCCGACGACGGGACGGATCTTGTATCTGTCAGGAGAAGACCCTGATCCCGTCCTGGCACAACGTCTGCATGCGATCGGCAAACACCTCAGCGACGACGAGCGCGCCAGGGCTGCGAGCAACCTGCACGCTGCGCCGCTGGTCGGCCTGGGCGCACGCATCGACGACGCGGTGTGGCGGCTGCGCATTGAGCAGGCGGCAACAGGTTGCCGACTGGTGATCGTCGACACGCTGCGCCGGTTTCACGTGAGCGACGAGAACAACGGCGGCGAAATGGCGGCGCTACTCGCGACGATCGAGAAGATCTGTCTCGGGGCGGGGACGAGCGTGCTGTTCCTGCATCACGTCAGCAAGGCTAGTGCATTGAATGGCAGCGGCGAACAGCAGGCATCGCGGGGCTCGTCGGTGCTCACAGACAACGTTAGATGGCAAGCCAATCTCGCGACGATGACCACGGTCGAAGCCGCGGCCGCGGGCATCGCTGATGACAAACGGCGGATATTCGTCCGGCTGGGTTTCACGAAAGTGAATTATGGCCCGCCCATCGAAGACTGCTGGTTCCGGCGCGGTGCCGGTGGCGTGCTGCTGCCTGAGCCTGCCGTCGTCGCGGCACTCGCGCTGGCGGGCGCAGCGAAGGCGGCCGGAAAGGGCAGCAGGAGCAAGGGCGGCGGCGGCAACGGTACGGCCAAGACATCTGGACGTCTGGACGTCCAAACGCCTGCGCCGCAGCACGATGGCGGCGCTGCCGCTGCCGCTGCGGGTGATGCTGCTGATGACGTGATGGTGCCGATTGGCCCGCCGGATGGCGGTTGGGTCCGCGGCGCGTGGAATCCGGCGGGTGTGGAATGAACACGACAACGAAAGCGATCATGCCGACGACGACGCGGTCGCAAGGGCGCGTGCAGTTGTATCAGCCTACACAGAGGCCAACGCGGCGCGCGGGCAGCTGGCAGGAGTCCAGCTGGGGCCGCGTGCGCGTTTCGGGTCGACTCGGACAGCGGCACGCTGATCTGGTGGAGTCGATCTGCGCCTGCGCGATCGCGCGGCGTGAAATCGCGGATGGCGGCCTCGAGCTGCTAGTCGATCCGCATCAAGTGCGGCGCGTGCTGGCCGGCGGCCGTGGGCAGTACAGCGCGGAGCAAATGGCTGTCCTGCTGGCCGACCTGCGCGCGGTGGTCGTGGAACTGGAAACACCTGCGATGGGCGGCGAACGAGCGATCGGCGGACTCGTCGATCACTGGTTGCCGGACGGCGGGGCGGCGCGCGATCCGCTCACTGGCACGACCCGCCAGCTTTGGCGGGTGCGCTTGGGCGCTCTGCTGGTGGAGCTGCTGCGGCACGATGCGGCGATCTGGCGAGACCCGGCTCCGATCGCAGCACTGCGGTCTGGCGTGAGCCAAGCTGTCGCGCGCCACATCCTCACGCACCAGGGTCAGCCGCAAGGCGGCTGGCGCCTCGACGGGCTGCTGGACGCCGTGGGCGTGGCGACGGGCAGTGAGGCCCGGCGCAAAGCCAGGTCGCGCGTGCGGGGCGATCTGGACGGCTTGGCGGGGCTGGGGATCGTGATCGACGGCGACCGCGTCCGGCTGGCTGACGCGGAGAACAGGGCATGACGACGCAGGCGTGCCGCATCCGCCCGACAGGCACCCGAAATGGGCGCCAGGCGTGCCGCACCCGCCCGGAGGCGTGCCGCACCCGCCCGGAGGCGTGCCGCACCCGCCCGGAGGCGTGCCGCACCCGCCCGGTGTCGGCAGTTCTTATTAGATCCCTCCAGGATCTACAGGAGCGGCGCCGCCCTGATAGGGGCAGCGCCTCAGATCAAAAGCCGGATTCAGCCGGTCATGGCGCTTGCCCCAGGTGCGCTTCGCGCCCGTGGGGACCCCTGCGCCCGCACGGGGACTGCTTGCCTTCGCTTCGCTCTGGCAGCAGCAGCGGGACATCACATGACGAGAAGAGGACTGCACCATGTTGAGCATTGACGCCTTCGCCGCATTTCTGGACTCGGCATGCGCGCTCTGGCCTCGCCTCGACGTGGCAGTGGCGCTGCCCTCTGGTGCCTGGCTGCGCCCTGATGCCCAAAGCACGCGCTGGACGCGCCTGGGCGGGCTGGACAAGGCGGCACTGGGCCGGACAGCCGGAGAGCTATGGTCACGCGCGCTGCGCGGCGGCGCAGGCATTCACTGGCGCCCGGCGGCGGATGCGGCTGCTGCCTGGCGGTACGCGCTGCTGGACGACCTCAACGAGGTCACGGCGCAGGGTGTCGCCCGCCGGTACCGCGCCGTGCTGATTCGCACGTCGCCAGGCAGCGTCCAGGCGGTCCTGCCGCTGGCGCGGGCCGTGACGCCGCAGGAGCAGTACAAACTGCAATCCGCGCTGGTGGCGCGCTTGCTGGCGTCGGGACGAAACGCCGACCGGGGCGCAACGGGCCAGGGCCAGTTCGCCCGGATGCCCGGGTTCCCGCACCCTGGGCACGATCGGTTTGTCGTTGAGCTTTTGCAGGGCGGTCAGACCGAAACTCTGCTCGATCCTGACGCGATCCTGACGGACGATGTCCCGCCGCTGCCCGCCGCGGCCCTTTGCGGCGAGGCAGTCCCCGTGCGGGCGCCCCGGGGTCCCCAGGCGCCGCGAAGCGGCGCTAGGGGCAAGGGCGCGGGATCGGTTCGACCGGTGGTGGCTCAGTCCGCATCCGAACGCGACTTCAAAGAAGCGTGCGATTCCGTCCGGCGCGGCGACGATCCAGCTATCGCGATCACGGCCATAGCTGTCGATGCGCTCGCGCGCGGGAAACGCCGCACCGAGGCTGAGGCCAGGGCTTACGCGGAACGGACTTATGCCGCGGCGCTGGCGCGAGTCCGCGCGGCGTGATGCCCTGGCCCGCTGGCCCTTACACGGATGAAAGGGCCGCATTCCGCGGCCCGCGGAGTCCGGCCATGAAAATCAACCAATCCAACCCCGACAACAGCAATGCCGGTGCGGAACGCGTGCGCATTAGTTTCGAGCTGACCGTCGATCCCGAGCATCGCGCGGTTTCGGGTGAATTCGAGATGCGTGAACCAGGCAACAGCATTTTGATTGACCGTGGCCCGCTGATCGGCAAGTCACTCGATGCGGCACACGCTTTGACGATCTTCCTTGCGTCCAGTGCGTTTGATAAGCAGTTCCTGTAAATCCACCATTCAAATGCAGAAAGCCCAGGCCCGGCATTGCCGGGCTTTGCTTTGAGTTCACGCTGTGCATTATGTTGGCGACGTGCGGGATTTTCGGCGTTGCATGTCACGCTGTAGGGAAAAGGTAGGATTGCATACCTTTATCCTGCCTTTTGCGGTATGCAGAAGGTAGGATTGCATACCCCAGCGGGCGGTGAACAGCGGGGCCTGGAAGCCGCGGCGCGGCCCGGCCAGGCACCCCGACGTCCTGCGGACGGGACGCCCTGCGGGCGCACCCCGACGCCCTGGCGGGCGATGACCCCACGCCCTGGCGGGCGGCCAATCGTACCCCGCAATCAAGACATGGTGCCGGGGCTTTGCCCTGGGCGCGGGGCTGCGGTGGGGTTGGCTCGTGACGACGGCGGGACCGCTGCCGGGCACTCATGCGGAGCCGGGAGTGGGTGGCGCTGGGGACTTGGCCTTGGGACATCCATCCCTTTCCGGCCGCTCTTGCCCTGGCCCCTTCGCCTTGGCCTTGGGGTAGCCCAGCGCGATCGCCAGGGGTCCCCGCCCGCGAAAAGCGCGGACGGGGCGGCGGCAAGAGCGCACGGGGGCCGCCCACCTGCGGTGGGCTCCAGGCCCGAAAGCAAAAGCGGGCGCACACACTATGCATCGCTGCGCGTGTGTGCAAACCCTTATCCCGCCTCGCTTTCAGGCGAAACCGCGGCGTTTTCGACTTTGAAACCGCACCCTGCCCGCATCCCGCACCGGGCCTTGCTTTCAAGCGATCCGGCGACCGCGCAAAGTCCCGCCTTTTCCGTGTGGCCCTTACGCAGTTGACAGAGGCCGATTCCCGGCCCGCTGGAGAACTGCCATGCGTCGCCGCCAAATCACATTCCGCTTGACTGAGAACGAGTACCGGGACTTGCGAGTTGAGGCTGACAAATACGGCCTGACGGCCGCCGCGGCGGCTCGTTTGCGGACCCTGGAATCGCTCGCCTTGAACGCCCGCCTGGCTGCGATCGAGCAGGCCGTCCGGGCGCTGCCCGACCGCCCGGCAATGACCGAGGCATTCACCAAACTCGCCGCGCGGCTTCCAAAGACCGCGCCTATCGGAGGTGCACAATGATCAGCTTTTCGACTATCAAATCCGGCGCGGACGCCGCTTCTTACTACGCGGATCAGGAGCGTCGCGCGGCGGAGTATTACGCCGACCAGGGCCGCGTGCCGAGCCGCTGGCTCGGCGCTGGTGCGGCTATCCAAGGCCTGCGCGGTGAGGTGGGTCAGCAGGCCCTGACCGCGCAGCTTGCCGGACAGGTGCAGGACGCGAACGGATCCGCACGCTCGCTCGGCATCCAGCGTGCTGGTCAATTCCAGCACTTGTCCGGTTGGGATTTGACCGTGAGTGCGCCGAAATCCGTTTCGCTCGAATCGCTGGTGCACGGTCGCGACGACGTGACCGAAGCCCACCGCCGCGCGGTTGAGGCCGCCGCGCATTATCTTGAAAAGCATGCGGCAATGGCGCGCATCAATGGAGCGGAGATTATCACTGGCAATATGACCGTGGCCGCTTACGATCATGTTTCAAGCCGTGCCGGCGATCCCCAACTGCACACGCATTTGATTATCGCGAACGTCACGCACGATGCTGACGGCCGCGCCCGATCCATCAATAACAGGATTTTGCTGGATCACCGCCGCGCGGCCGACGCGGTTTATCACGCAACGCTGTCGCGTGAGCTCCAGCACCTTGGCTACCAGGTCCGGCACGACCGCAACGGACACGTCGAGATCGCGGGCTACAGTCCCGAGCAGCTGCGCGATTTTTCGACTCGCAGCCGCGAGATCGAGCAGACCCTCGCCGCTCGCGGTCAGACCCGCGAAACGGCGTCGGCAGAGGCCCGCCAGGTCGCCGCTTTGGCGACGCGCGCGGACAAGAACTTGCCGGAAACCCGCGCCGCCCACGCAGCGCGCTGGCAGGGCCAGGCCGAGGCGCTGGGTATTGCCCCTGCTGAGCGCGGCACACCCCATCGCGGGCCGGGCGACTGGGATCAGGCTCAAATCGCCAGCCAAGCGGTCGCTGAAGCTGCCGCTCATTTGACTGAGCGTGAGGCGGTCATGCGCATTCAAGATCTCCACCGCGAAGCCGCGCGTATGTCAGAAGGCCGTTGCGCTTGGGAGCACATCGAGGCAGCTCTTGCCGATGCGATCGACCGGGGCGAGCTGGTTCGCGAGGCCGACGGCCCACGCCTGACCACGCGCGATCTTCTTCATGTCGAGCGCGAAACCGATGCGCGCTTGGAGGCCGGCCGCGGCGCGCATCGCGCGGTCATGAGCGATCGCCAACTCACCGCCGCGCTGGCGAAATTCGAGACTGCGCGCGGCTTCGCACTGACCGATGAACAGCGCAACGCGGCGCGCATGATCCTGACCGGCGCCGATCGTTACCAAGGCGTGCAAGGCCTGGCGGGCACAGGCAAAACGACGCTGCTTTCGTTTGTCCGCGAGGCTGCCGAGGCTCAGGGCTGGCGCGTCGTGGGCCATAGCTCCGGCGCTGAGCAAGCGGCGACGATGCAGCGCGAGTCCGGCATCGACTCCAGTACGACCGCCGCCTGGCTGCTCGATGCGCAGGACGCGAAAGCAAGCGCGCTTGATCAGCGCGTGCTCGTGATCATGGACGAAGCCTCGCAGTCCGGTGCGCGACAGTACCTCGCTGCGCTCGATGCTACTGAGCGCTTGGGCGCGCGCGCGGTCATGCTCGGCGACCGCTACCAGCACCAGTCCGTCGAAGCGGGTCGTGCGTTTGCTCGCAGCCAGAGTCACATGCCGGTCGCAATCCTGGGCGCGCAGTCGATCCGCCGTCAGCGCACGACCGAGGCCCGCGAGGCCGTGGGCCGCGTGTTGTCGGGCGACCACGCCGCTGCCGTCAAAGGGCTGCGGACCGTCGAAGTCTGTCAAGCGCAATCGATGCTGGCCGAGACCGCGCCGCGCGACGACCGTCGCGCGGCGGCGCGCGCGGACAACAACACTGTGATCCGTCGCCTCGCATCCGACTACGCCGCGCTGCCCGCCAAACAGCGCGTGGAAACGTTGATCGTCACCAGCACGAACGTTGACCGCCAGGCGATCAACATCGCGATCCGCGAACAGCTCCGCCTGCGCGGCGAACTCGGCGAGAGCATCGCGATCGCCACGCTCCGCAAGGCGGACCTGACCGCCGCCGAGGCCAAGCGCGCAGCGAGTTACACGGTCGGCCAGGTCGTCGAGGTACGCAGTGACTACCGCCGTGAACAGCTCGCACGCGGCAGTCAGTGGACCGTGCTCGGCAGCGACGGCCCAGCCCTGCGCGTCCGCGATGCGGCAGGCCGCGAACGCGTCATCGATCCCGCGCGCATCCAGATCCAGGCCTACGACCGCGGCGTGCGCGAGCTTGCCGTCGGCGAGCGTATCCGCTGGACCGAAAACCATCGCGCCGACCGCGCCGATCAGCCCGCCGTACCCGGCCTGCGCGTGCGCAACGGCTCGACCGCGACGGTCGAGCGCATCGCCGAGGATGGTAGGACGATCACCCTGCGCACGGCATCGGGTGAGCGTATCGCGCTGGATACACAAGCCGGCCAAAAACTCGATCACGCGTACGCGGCGACCAGCTACGCCGCGCAGGGCCTGACGGTCGATCGCGTGCTGCTTCATCACAACGTTGAAGCTGGCGCGCACGGTGATCGCGAAGCGTACGTCAGCATCACGCGCGCGCGCGATTCAGTCGTGCTCTACACGCAAGACGCGCAGCGCGCCGCTGCGCAATCCGGCCTGACCCTCGACAAATCCGCGGCGCACGACGTCGAGCACGCGCCCGTCGAGCCCACGCGCGAGCACCACCACGAGCCGGTGCGCGAGCACCACCACGAGCCGACCCGCGACCACGGGCCGCATTACGGCTGAGGAGAATCGCCATGCACGCCATCGTCCAACGCATCACTGATGAACTCCGTGGGCTCGTCGCCGACCTGCGCGCGTTCCGCCTGCCTTCGGCGCGCAGCCTGCATCCCGAACTCGCCGCACTGCTCATCGCCGGCTTGATCGGCGAGAACTACGCCGGCGCCTGGCTCGGCCTCGCAGCCGGACTCGTGACCCTCGCGGCGGGCTGGCTCTACGTGCTCGTGCTGGGCTGGGAGCTGATCGCCGAGATCGCCGGCGCCGCGCAGCAGCGCCGCTCGCTGGCCGTGCCGCTTTCCGCGGTGATCGCGCCGGCCTGCATTGCCGTCGTCGCGACTGTGTTTCAAGAGGCCCGGCGGCCGGCAAGCGTGGCCACACTCGCGCATGACGCCGCCGGCCCGGCGTCCCTGCTCGTTTCGATCGCGTTGATTGAAGCGACGTTTGCTGGAATCGTGCTGTGGCGTCGCCACAAGCGCGGTGGCGCGCGTGCCGTGCCGACTGCGGCACCCGCCCAGGCACAGGCCGCCGCGCCGCGCTGGCGGGCGCGTGCGCCGCGCACGACGTGGGCCGCCATCATCGGCATACAGGAGACCAAGGACCGGCTGCTGGAAGCCGCGCGCGCGCATGCCGAAGAGAACAAGAACGGCATCCTGCTCTATGGGCCGCCCGGCAGCGGCAAGACTTCCGTGGCCGAGGCCCTGGCTTCGCACATGGGCCGCCGCATCCTCGCTGTCAGCATCGGCGACGTCACGAGTAAGTGGATTGGCGAGGGCACGCAGAATCTAGTCGCGCTGTTCGATGCCGCAAAACGCGCCGCGCCCTGTGTTTTGTTTTTCGACGAGATCGACGCCCTTATCCATCGCCAGCAGGAGAGCACGCACGAGGAGTCCCAGCGGCTGGTCCGCGAGTTCCTGACGCAGATCGTCAACCTGCGCGACACGCCCGTGCTGTTTGTCGGCGCGACCAACCATCTCGATCAGCTCGACGAGACGGCGATTCGCGAAGGACGCTTCGACGTCAAGATCGAGATCCCGTTGCCCGATGCCGCGGCGCGTGAGGGCCTGGCGCGCGCCAAGCTCGCCGCGGAAGGCCGCACGATCGACGAGGCCTTGCTGGCGCGCATGGTCCGGCACTGGGCGGGCTTCAACGTCCCGCGTATTCAACTGATCGTCGAGAAGGCCTGTCGCGACACGCCGGCCGGCCAGGCAATGGATTACGCCGCTTTCCACAGGGCGCTGCGCACCATCCAGGGCCACGCCGCGATGAACTCGCCCAAGGCCAAGAAGATTGACGACCTGATCCTCGATCCCGCGGTGCGCGAGAACGTCGAGGTTTTAGCCGCACGTCTCGCGCGTACGGACGAGATCATGGCCGAAGGTGGCAATGCGCCGACCGGCGCGATCCTGACCGGCCCTCCGGGCACCGGCAAGACGACCCTGGCAGCGAGTATCGCCAAAGCCAGCGACCGCACGTTCATCGCCACGACCGGAGCCGAGCTGATGAAGCAGGGCGAGCTCGACCGCATCATCGCCCGGGCCAGTGATTTCCGGCCTAGCATCATCTTCATCGACGAGGGCGACGAGATCCTGGCTGATCGCGGTTACTCGAACTGCGCGCACGTGACCAACCAGCTTCTGGTCTTCATGGATGGTGCCGGCGAGGGCAAAAATCTGGCCGACGTGGCTTGGATCGTCGCTGCCAATCACCCGGAACGGATGGACCCGGCCGCCCTGCGCGGCGGGCGTTTGGAAGTCAAGATCGAACTGGGCTTGCCGGCACCGGAAGCCGTCGCGCAGCTCCTGCGCGACTGGGCGCAGCGCAACCCCACGCGCATCGACGGCGATGTTGCCGCCTGGATCGCCGCGGCGGCGCCGCTGGTGGCCGGCCTCAGTCCCGCGGACATCGGCTCGATTCTCGACAACGCGATGAATCGCACGATCGCCCGCAGGGTGATCGGCGGGGGCGCGTTTGCGCCCGTGACCCTGCCTGATCTTGAAGCTGCGCGGCGCGAAGTTGCGGGTAGTTGAGAAGTGGCCCTTACGCGATGAAGAGGGCCGCGCCGCGGCCCGCTGGACGGAGAACTGGACATGAGTATTTTTTCGGGCAACACCAACGGCCACCACAGCCTGCATCTTGTGCGGTGGACCGCGATCGTCGTCGCCGTGTGGGTTGCGCTGTCGCTGATCACAGGGCTATTCAATCGCGAGACCTCGCACGCAGCACGCCAGGCCGCGCCCGCACCGCGCATCGCGGCTGTCGCCACGCCTGCGCCGGCATCGACGGCATCGCCATCGCCGGCGCGTGGCGCCACCACCACCGTGGCGCCGATCGCGTTAGGACCGGCACTGGTTCCGCCGCAGGCGCCGCCTGCGCACTTGCTGCCCGGCCGCGCGCGCGTCGCGCTGGCTAGTGCGCAACATCAAGCCGGTCCGTGGGTTGCACTGGGCGCAGTGAACGTCCGCGCACCCACAGCCGTGATCACGACCCGTACTCCGAAAGCACTGGCCGCGGTCGCGCCATCGTCGGGCTTGATCCGGTTGCGCTGGTCGGGGTGGATTGATGCCACGGCTGTGGGCAGCTACACCCTCGCGGTCCAGGTCGCTGGCGGCCCGGCGACTGTCACCGTCACCGTGGACGGGGTCCAGGCCGTGCGCGTTGCGCGTAGCTGTGGATGGATGGGCGTATGCCCGTCGTCGCCGACGAGCGGCGCGGGATCGATCGGGCTGGCTGCGGGCTGGCACGAGATCACCGCCACCGCCATCGCCCCAGCGGGCCAAGTCGCGACCGCCACGTTATACGAGATCGCGCCCGGCGGCGCTGCACCGACAGTGATCACCACGTCCGCGCCGGCGGTCACGGGAGCCACGCCATGAGCACGTCTACGAGCAGACAATTCATCACCGTGCGCGTCGAGGAAATCATCCTGGGCGCGCTGTTGGGCGCCCTCGCCGCGCTCGCGTTTGTCGCGCCGATCATCATGATGATCGTCGGCCCGTTCGCGGGCTGGCTCGCTCTGCTGCATCCGTTGAGCGGTGGCACGCTGTTTCACGAGGCGCTGCGCGGCCTGGCCTTGCTTGCTGTGCTCGCCGGTGCCATCGCCGGCGGCTGGTTCGCGGTGCACCAGGAGGCCGTCGAGCATGTCCGCGGCGCACAGTTTTTCGCAGACCCTGACGAGGCTGCCGGGCTTATGGCCGCGCGCGAGTGGCAGCGCATGAGCGCCGCGCAGCGGTCGGGCGAAATCAGGGGCATCGTGATCGGCGGTGTCGAGCTCGCACGGCGCACTGAGGTTGAACACATCCTCGACATCGGTCAGCCCGGTTCAGGCAAAACCGAGGCGTTCGCGTTCCCGTTGATCGATCAGGCGATGGCGCGCGGCGATCGCTTGTTGATACACGACGTCAAAGGCGACATCACCGCCGCGCGCTACGACGATTCGACGTGCGTCCTGCTCGGACCGTGGGATAACCGCGCGGCGATATGGGACGCCGCCGCCGATTTCGCAACGCCTGCATTGATCGATGAATTCGCCGCCACGGTTTGCGACGCGAGTGCGGAAAAAAGTGGGCAGAATTTGAGTTTTCACCGCGGGGCTGCGCAGTTGCTCGGCGGCCTCATGCGGCGCGCGCTGGTGCACGGAAAATCGTGGTCGTGGACCGACCTCGCTGCGGACCTCACGCTGCCGCCTGTCGCGCTCGCTCAACGCGCAGTTGAGGGTGATGCGCGCGTGGGCGGAACCGTGCCCCGGCTCGTTCACGCGACGGGGCCGACGGTCGAACTGGGCACGGGTGAAGCCGCTTATTTTTCGATCCTGTCCGGCGCGACGCAGTTCGTTGCGCAAATGGCCGCAGTCGAACGCGCGCGACCGGATGCCAGGCGCTTTTCGATCCGCCGCTGGATGCTCGACGAGGACGCAAACGTAGATGGCGTCCAGGTGGTGATACTCAACAACAACGCGCAATACGCGACGATCAGCAAAGCCATTTTCGGCGCGGTCCTGCGCGTGCTGTCGTCGCTGGTTTCCAGTGCCGCAATGCCGGAAGTTTCTCCGGACGAACCCGGCACATGGCTCGTGATCGACGAGGGCGCGAGCGCGGGCGGCGTCGTGTTGCGTGAGCTGTCCTCCCTCGCTGCCGTCGGGCGTTCGCGCGGCGTGCGCGTGGTGCTGGGCATTCAAGACGAGGACCAACTTGCCGCGGAAATGGGCGGCATCGAGCAAGCGCGCCCGTTGCTTGCGATGCAGGGTTTGCGCTACTACGTGCGTCCGTCGCCGCGTGCCGCTGCCGAGCTGGTGCGGCTGGTCGGCGAGCGCGAAATCAAGCGCCTCGAAACGACGGCCAATGCCGGTGCTGTGCAGGGCAAAACGGCGACGATCGACCGGGTGCCCGTACTGACCACGGGCGATCTGACCGGCCTGCGCGCGCTGAAAAAAGATCCGCGCGCGCGCACGGTGAACATCGATTTCGTTGCTTACATCGGCGACCAGCTATTCCGCCTTGTCTACCCCGCGACACCCGCGCGTGCGCCACGCGCACCGGCTTACATCGCGAGCGCGGCGTGGGAGCGCGGAAACCTGCCCATGCCTCCCGCGGCATCACCCGTGATCGCCGCCGCAGCGCAGCCGGTCGCCGACGACGCACAGCCCATCGTCGATCACGAGCCGCAGCAGCACGACGATGCGGGCCGCGACGACCCCGACGATTTCAAGCGCATTTTCGACAACAGCAACGAGCCGGAGGTTGGGCCATGAAAATCCTGATTTCGCTGATCGCGGCCGTGCTCGCCGCGCTGCTGTTCCGCGCCGTCGCTCCTTGGCCGGTGGCACTCGTCCTCGCCGGCGTTGTCCTGTTGATCGAGGTCACAGGCCAGCACGGACAGTCAGTCCGCACGCTGTTGCGTCTCGACGCCGTAGTGCTCGCCTGGCCCGTCGCCGCGCTAGCACTGGGCTGGCTCGGCGTGCCTGGGCGCGGCGTGCGCATCGCCATTGCCGCGGGCGTCGCGGCGTTGCTCGCCGGCGTGGCCGCTGGGCGCTCGTCGGGACAGGACGACGTGCGGTACAGAGTGCTGATCGTTGCGGGGCTGATCAGCGGCTACGCCCTCCTGCGCGCGCTGGTGCACGCAGACCCGCTGGCGCTCGACGCGGCCGCTGTCGCGACCGCAGTGCCGCTGCTCGTAGTTGCGCAGGGCGGCGTCGTCCTGCCGGCGGCTCATCGAGCGGTGGCCCGTTGGGCCGCGCTGTTTGCCGCGACGCCGGCGGCCGAGCTGTTGATTGTCCATGGCCTGCGGACGTGGTTGTGATGCCGTGGCCCTTACGCAACGAGGGGCCGCATCCTGCGGCCCGTGGAGAACAGCCATGAAGATTCGTTCAATTCACGCCGCGGCCCTGGCCCTGTCCGCCGTGCTCGCTGGTTGCGCTTCGTTGCCGCCCGGCCTCCAGTCGCCCGGCCAGTACGCGCCGACGACCTATGCGCCGGGCGCGATGCAGCAAGCACAGCAAGTCGAGGTCGGCACGATCGTTTCGATCGTGCCGGTGACGGTGCGCGCCAGCGGCACGGAATCCGGCATCGGCACCGGCTTGGGCGCCGCCGTCGGCGGTCTGCTGGGCCACCAGGTCGGCGGCGGCAATGGCCGCACGCTCGCGACGGTCGCTGGTGCATTGGCCGGCGGCGTGGGCGGCGCGATCGCGACGCAGCACGTATACAGCCAGCCCGCGCTCCAGATCACTGTGCAGCTCGCCGGTTGCGCCGGCAGCTATGGCTGCACGATCGCCGTCACGCAGGCTGCGAGCCCGGCCCAGCCACTCGCCGTCGGCGAGCACGTGCAGATCATCAATGGCGGTTGGGGCGGGGCCGCACGAGTGCTGCCGCTGAACTGACCCGGCAAGCGCCCGAAAGCCCGGCCCAGCCGGGCTTTCAGGTAGTGGCCCTTACGCAGTGAAGGAGCCGATTCCCGGCCCCCACGAGGAGAAACAGCATGAACACGAACACCCGCAACACCATCACTCGCCTCGCGGTCGCCGTGGCGATGGTCCTCGCTACCACGGCCGGCGCCAGCGCCGCGCCTGCGCCGCAGCACACGGTCACCGGCTCGCTGATCCCTGTGCCGCTCCAGACCGTTGTTGTATCCACGCCGTCGATGTCTGCCATCCGCCGCCTTGCAATCCAGCCGATCGCGCGTCTGACCGATCATGGCTGGAGCTGCACGATCATCGGCGCTGTGTACTCAGACAACGCAGCCGTAGCCGATGGCCCGATGCCCCATGTGCGCACCGCGCTGCGCGAGGGCGGCAAAACCGTCGTCACGCGCACGAACAGCTACGGCGTGTATCGCGTCGTCGTGCCGAGCGACGTCGTGCCGACGACTTGGCGCGAGGCGCGCCCGAGCGTTGGTGAACTGCCTTTTGGCGTGCACCCAAGCCGCCCCAGCGTGACCTGCCCCGCAGCGTAAAGTCAAGCCGCAGCGGCGGGCCTCTCCGTCCCCGCTCATGCGCACCACGGCCCCGAAAGGGGCTGTGGCTTTTAATTGGCGTTGACACGGCGGCGGAGGATGCTGAGCATCGGGATGGCGTGCGCTTCCTTGGTCCCTACGCGACCGAAGGGTAAGACCTCACGGCGACCTGCGCGCCCCCGCCGAACACCAGGCCAGGGAGTCAAGCTTGTTGATCGCTTCGTCCGTCCTATCGCACGCTTCCAACTGCGAATCGAGCGCGGAGATGTAGTGCTTTGACTTGGTCACCGCGCTCGCGTTGCTTGAATCGACAAAGGAAAGAATTTGCTCTTTCATGCGACCGATGATCACGCGAAGGTTCTGGTTTGATGCGCGCTCTTTGGCGGCGTCAAACCTATGGCCGTCACCGGCCACAATGAACGAATGGCGCAGCCGCTGGAAAGGGAACAGGACAGTCACGGCGCCATCACTTTTGACCATCCGACCGAACATCTTCTTGACGCAAGCGTCAGACTGAGACTCGATGTATTGGACAATCTCTGGATCGATCTCGACAAAGGGTGTACCCCGCTCGTTGGCCTCGCGACCAAAGGCGGACACCTGGCATTCGGCTGCGAATGCATCCTGGTAACCAGACCCGATGACATTCCCATCAGTGTGATAGACCCTTCCACGTTTGATGTAGCCACGACACATGATGCCCTTGGCGAGAAGCTCGATCACTGCGCCCCAACAATGCGAGACAAGATTGATTGCACCGGCGGGTGATACTTCAGAGGAAACGATTACACAGTCGGATATTTGAGTAACGCGAAAATCAAGATGTCGCTCGATGCATGGCGCTTGAGGACAGGTTGATGGCCCGTGCGCCTCAAAATGCGCACGCTCGGTACCTTTGCCGAGCAGCGAGAGAAGCTCGACAAGCTCGGCGAGGGACAAACCAGCTCCATTCTCGGCTGCATCGACAAAGCTCTTGAAGCCAAGAATGTCGATGTATCCAATGAACTTGTCTGAGAACTGCATTATGGGCATGCCCTAGACGTGACTCGTGAGGTCCAACATCGAAGTTCACCTGCGGGCGACAGACCGCGAAGCCGGCGAGCAAACGTCGGGTGTCGCGATGGGTTAGCCCGCATCGCTGCTCGACGGAAGTATTTGAGCGAGCTGGTCCTCGACATCGAGACCATGCGATGCGGCAAGCCGAGCTATGTGGATGCCAAAGACGCCACGAAGCTCCCCGACGGCGCCATTGAACACCCAGCTTGCATGGTGGCCGGTGTGCGCGCCGAACTGAATGATGCGATTGTCATCTGTCTCGACCGTTGCCAAGAACTTGCGGCACGCGGCACGCATTGCGCGAAGACTCTGCCCAAGTTCCGAGTCGCCATTGACCTTGCCAAGCTCAGTGGTCAGAAACTCGCGCATTTGTAGAACTGATCGGACGCAATGGTCAGGTAGCTCCATTTCATCCGGCGCGTACAGGACTCGGCGGTCTTCGAGGAATGCCAAGACGCGACGAGCGGCGCTGCACCCTGCCTCAGGCGGGCTCCACTGAACTCCGAAGACGGGCACGCTCAAGCCGGTGATGCGGGAGAGGATCTCGCGAAACTTCATGACTTCTGTGTAGGCTAAAAGTAGATCCGGGTTCTGGGGTGTTGCACGGGATCGTCGGCCGCTGCCGACCACCTGTCAAGCCGGCCTTCAGGCCGCGCGACAGCGCCGCAGCATTTCGCCAAAGGCCCGCCCTGGCGGGCGTCTGCCGCAGTGTTCCTCACCGGCTGTGCCGCTGCCCGCCGGAGCCGCCCCCGCTCGTTGCCCCTCGCCTGCATTCGTCACGCCAGCCCGGTGGGTCGCGCTGTGCGCTCTGTCATGCCGCTTGCCTGCTCGCCCGCTCCGCGGGTTCGGGCCGCCTCACGCGCGGGTGAGGGCGGCTCCAGCGAGCAGCAAATCCACACAACCGGAGGCAGACCATGAACACCGCGCAGCAGACGACCACCCCCGCCACGGCGGCGACGAGTCACAGCCAGATCCAGATCGAGGGACTCACCAGCGAGCAGCAGGTGGAGAAGCAAGAAGGCAAGCAGAAAGGCCCGGACTTTTTGGCGCTCTTGCACCAAGCCCTGACCGAACCCGGCCGCATCGCGGCGTGCTATTCGATGTTTCACTGCTACAGCTTCGGCAATGCCCTATGGGTTGCCGAGCAACTCGAGGCACGAGGCGAGCCGCTGGCGCCGATCGCCAGCTTTAACCGCTGGCGTGAGCTGGGCCGCGTGGTCAAAAAAGGATCCCGCGCGCTTCAGATGTGCATGCCCGTGACGGTGAAGGCCAAGGCCGACAAGGCCAAGGCCGACGACAGCACCGAGCAGGACGACAACCGCCGCGTGCTGTTTGTCGTGCGCCGCAACTGGTTTGCGCTGCATCACACCGAACCGCTGGAGGGCATCGAGCAACAGGCGATCGAGACCGCGACGCCGGACTGGAACGCCGAGCGTGCGCTGGCATCGCTGGGCATCACCCGCGAGGAGTTCCAGCACCACAACGGCAACGTGCAGGGCTACGCCAAGCCGGAAGCTCGCCACGTGGCGGTATCGCCGCTGGCGATGAACCCGGCCAAGACCCTATTCCACGAGATCGCGCATTGCCTGCTGCACAGCGAGCAGGCGCGCATGGACGATGCGGCCGACCTGACCCGCGACCTGGCCGAAGTCGAGGCCGAGAGCGTGGCGTATCTGTGCTGCGCCGTGCTGGATCTGCCGGGGCTCGAGGACGCCCGTGGCTACGTGCAGGACTGGCTGGCCGGCAGCGGCTGCGATGCCGAGACCTTCACCGACAAGCACGCGCGCCGCGTGCTGGGCGCGGTGGACAAGATCATGAAGGCCGGACGCGCAGCGCCGGCCGAGGTCGAGGCCTGAGCATGGCGACGACGAAGACGCCAGGGCGGCCGATCATCGGCCGCCGTTACCGCATGCCGCCGCCGTATGGCATCGGCGCGGCCTATACCGTCACGGTCGAGGCAATCGACCGGCGGCGCGGGCTCATCGATATGCACTGCGATCAGGGTCACGATTTCCGCTGTACGCGATCGCAGTGGCGTTGCATCCAACCGACGCCGATCGACGACTGAACATCGCGGCCCCGCATCCATTCGCGGGGCCGGTTCCGGCGCAGCCATCCTGGCCGCCAAGCATCCAGATCGACAACCACGAACTTCACCAGCCCGCCATCCGCGTGGGCCGAATCGTTGCGGCCCGTCTCCGTCGGTGGCCGCTGCCCGCTGAGCCGCCCGCGCTCGTAGTCCCCGCGCCGCAGGTGCCGCGCCAGCCGTTCCGTCTGATCACGTCTCCCGCCTGCGCGCCGCTGCGCGGCAAGGGGCCGCCTCACGCCGGAGTGAGGGCGGCTCCAGCGAGCAGCAAACCAACCACCAACGGAGAACAGACATGCGCACGACAATGATCCGGACATCTCCCACGCGGACGGCGACGAGCCGAGCAACGAGCGAGGGACTCACCAGCGAGCAGCGGGGGTCGATCGGAGACGAGCAGGCAGCGAGCTACAGCGCAGGAACCCGGCAGGAACAGACCGATGCGGCGATTCTTGAGCAGGCCGAGCAGATCCTGCGCAAGCGCTTCGAGCGACTCGGAACTATGAGCCAACCAGCAGACGCCAGCGCATGGCTGCGTGCGCGGCTGGCAACCCGCGATAGCGAGGCTTTCTGCTGTGTTTTCCTCGACAACCGCCACCGCGTGCTGGCATTCGAGGAACTGTTCCACGGCACGATCGACGGCGCGAGCGTGCATCCGCGCGAAGTTGTCCGCGCATGCATCCAACACAACGCCGCTGCCGTGATCTTTGCGCACAACCACCCTAGCGGCAACAGCGAACCGTCAGCCGCAGACGTGGCAATCACAAGAACACTCAAGCAGGCGCTGGACCTGATCGGCGTGCGCGTGCTCGACCACTTGGTCATCGGCGAGACGGTCACCAGCCTTTCCCAGCGCGGCCTGTGCTGATCGCGCTTCACCACCGGAGAACGAACGATGAACGACAACGACCGCAACACCGCCGCAGCCATTTTCGGCGTGCTGATCTACAGCTACAGCCGCGCGCAGGCGCTGGCCGATGGCGTGCTGGTGGACATCACCGAGCGTGCGAAACGCACGGGCATTCGCTACCCGACTGCCTGCACGGCGGGCGTGTGGAGCCTGATTGAGTGCCTGCCCGAGAACGACACCGACACGCTGGCCGGCGTGGTCGCTGACGTGCGACTGGCCGAAGTGCTGGCCGCGATGCTGGCGGCGATCCGCGCCGCATCGGGCACTGACCGCGTGACGTTTCAGGCGCTGGGCGCGGCGCTGTGGGCGCAGTGCGGGCCGGGCGACACAGAGGCGCCGGCCATCACGATCATGCTGGAGGGCGAGGACTGACCGAGACCGAGGCCGCGCCTGGCGCGGCTTCCCCGGCGCTGCCGGCCAAGCCAGAGCCGGCCATCCCTGGCGCTCCGTGCCGCCATCCTGGCGGTCGTCCTTGCGCGGCCATCGTGGCCGCGCCGTGCCGAAAAGGTCGGGAGTCGGACCTGGCTCGGCCCCGGCCTGCCGGGCGGTCTCGGCGCCGGCACAGGCCCCGCCGGGCGGTCTCGCCGGCGATTATCTGTATAACGCCACTTCCGGCGTGGATTCGATTATACGGCAATACCGAGGCGGGTCGGCTCCGTGATTATCTGTATAACCTTATATCGGGGGATGTGCCGGAGCCGAGGGACATGAACCGGATTACACGTCCGGTTATACATCAATGCGTTATACAGCAATCCGGCTTTTCGTTTGGACGTCTAAACGTCTATACGTCCGAATCTTATTATCCATCATCATCATTATACATATATTATCTAGCAGGGGGGCAAAGCGGATTATGTTTGCGACCTGTCCGAATCGTGAACAGCATCACGTTATGCATCTGGACACGGATCGCGTAGTGTGTATACTGATTATACGGGAGTTGAATTGCCGGAGAACAAACCGATGAACACTGAAACCGAAACCGAAACCACCGAGAGCGCGGCGGCTGACGCGAGCACAGCGGCTGCGAGTCAGTTGCTTATCACGAAGAATTCGCGCGGCTTCGCGATCAAAATTCCGTTTGCGCTTAATCACGCATTGAAACAAGCGTTTCCGTCCGTGAAATGGAATTCTGCTGAAAAGACGTGGCAAGTTGGGCCGCGCTGCGGCAAGCGTCTTGAGCAGTGGGCTGTGGAATCAGCAGTTGCAGCGCAAGAAGCAGCATCGTGCGAAGAGCGCGAAATGAATGAAGCTGAGCTTGAGAAGCTGCATCAGTCGATCGCGCAAGTGCGTAGCGAGCTTGCGAATACGATGAAGCGCCTGTTCGCGCTGGGCGAATTCGAGTCGCGCATGCTAGCTGCACGAGCAGAACTCGACGCCGCTCGCGCGCAGCTGGACGCCGTGAAGGCGCAGGTGGCAGCTCAAAAAGCGTCTGCTGATGCTGCTCAACAGTCTGTTGAAGATCTACTCGCGCGTGTCATTGATCTGAAACTGATCGATGAAGCTCGACGCAAGCTGTCGTATTGGCACAATCAAGTAGGCGCTGTTGCGCATCAGAAATTCGATGAAGCGCAGTCAGTCATATTCGCTCAGCGCAAAATCCTGCGCGCCGCGGGCTGGGGCTTGCGCGGCCTGGATTTTATGGCAAAAGCGAACTTCAATCGCGCTGATCGCGACGGTATGAGTTTGATGCCGGGCAACGCGATGGTCGACTTGTACAAGTACGAGCCTGAAAACAACAGCTGACCGCCACCAACCGCCGCCGGCAATCCGGCCGGCGGCACGGAGGAACGATCATGAAAATCCTGCTCATCTACGCCGCTCTTCTCGCCGCTTCGGCCGCGCTGGTCGGTCCCGTTTCGCGCCTCGCGACTGATGCGGACGCACCGTTTTTGACGATCGCCGCGGCTCAGGCGCAGGGCCGTGCACTGACGCCGAGCCAGGTGCAGGCGCTGGCTTGGCAGTACAACGCGACGATCGCTGCGGACCAGTCCGCGGTTGCACGCGCGGAGCGCAATGACCCTTGGAGCACGCCATGACCCCGAACGGAAACGAGGATGCCGAGGCGGCCCTGGCGCGACTTCGCGAGGCGGCGAATCGCCGAACGGCAAGGCAACGCGCACGCGCGGCGCTGGTGGTGTCCGGCCTCACATTGAGTCGCGATGACCTGCACGCCTTGAAAGCTGTCCAGCGCGGCCTGCACGCGGCTAGCCGAGCCGCGGCGATTCGCGCCGCGATTCATCTTGCCGCTGACGTGTTGAAGTTGCGGGCGGCAGCGGAACAGGAGCAGGGGTCGTGAAAGCTGGGAACGTGCGCGAACTGATCCGCAATCTGTCGCTGACGCCCGCGCTGGACGCGGCCGACCGCGTCGAGATGCGCGATGTCGAAAGTGAGGGCTGGCGGATTTCAACAGCGGTCGCGGACTTGATCGATGACGGCACGATCAGCCTCGCCACACTGCGCGCCGCAGCGGGTGCCACTGCGCACCGCGCTGACGACGTGTGTCGTACAAAGGGCGGCTACACGCTGCACAACCGCCCGGTGATGGTCGGTCGCGGCGGCGACGGGCGCGCCGTCCCGGTGCCGCTGGTGCTGACGCGGGCGACGTGGCTGCCGGGGGCGGTGGAAATACGGTTGCAGGGAGAGGGGTGATTCGCCGCGCAGGCGAACTAGCAACTAGCGAGCGAGTACTAAAGCAAACGGAACAGCGCCCGCATTCGCGGGCGCTGTGCTTTATTGCGCCGCGCACGCGCCGGACTGGGCTCAGATGAGCGATGATGAGCACTCACGAAAAGCCGCCCCGCGCGAGCGCGGCGGGGACCGGCGATCCCGACGCCGGGCAGGCGGCGGGATGGCCGGCGGGTCAGTCAAGCTGCGCACGCAAAAAAACGGGTCGGCTCGTGGACGCTTAGGCGGTTAGCAACAGGCGGTCGGACACAACCTCGCCCTCCAAAGTCTGCCCGTCCATCTGGAAGCGTTTGAGCATGGACCGGCCGCAGTTCACTAGCACCTCGCGCCGGAACAGATCGCTAGGGGGATCAATGGCCACCACGTTCTTGCCGCTCTTCTTGGTGCCGTCAATGCTCAGGGCGACAAACACGCCGCGCTGCTTGCACAAGGCAATGGCTTCAAACAGCTCACCAAGCCGAAACGCTTGGGCGCCATAGAGGATTGCCTGGCTGTCCACATAGGGCGGATCGCAGTAAACAACATCGCCCGGCTGCGCGCGGGCCATCAGCTCTTGGTAATCGCAGTGAATGAATTCGGTGCCAGCTACGCGCTGATGCCATTCCATCGCACGCGCTGCGAACTTCGCTACAGGAATCGGATCATGCACACCACACGGGGTAGACATGAAGCCGTCCGACTTGCGAAAGCGCACCACACCCCCGTAGCACGCGCGCGACAAGAACAGCAAATCAGCGCCGTTAGCACGCTCGTTGTAGGAGGCGCGCACATGCGCATATGCCGCACCCTTACCCATGACGCCAATCAGCGCGTGGCGCTCGGCATACCAGTCCACGACGCGCTTAGGGTCGTGGCGCAGTGTGGACCATATCTCGACAAGTGGTGCGAACGCATCGCCGGCCATGGCGCGATGGGGTGCCAATGTACCCAGCACGGCGCCACTGCCAATGAATGGCTCGATGTAGGTGCCGAAGCGGTCGGGTAAGTAGGAAATCAGTTCGGTGGCGAAGCGCTGCTTGTTGCCGATCCATTTCAACAGCTGCCCGCGAAGCGGACGCGGCATCGCCAAGTTTGGGAAAAGCGTGGCGTCGTCGGTCGCGGTGTTCATGGATGCACCTTATCCCGTTTTGGGATAGACCACAACCCCCACCTACTATCCGGGTATGACCACCCACCCGGACCGCCATGAGTTGCTCGCGCAACTGCTGCGCGATTTGCGCATCAAGGCAAACCTAACCCAAACCGAGGTGTCCGACGCGTTGAACAAGCCACAATCTTACGTGAGCAAGTATGAAAGCAGCGAGCGCCGGCTGGATCTGGTGGAGATGGCAGATCTCTGCCCAATCCTAGGCGTGACCCTGCCTGAGCTGGCCGCGATGTTCATGGAGCGCCAGCGGTGATCGGCAACGCGAAGTTCATGGAGCAACCCGGGGGCTTTTGGGCGCTCGTGCGCACCCTGTCGGAGCATTTGGGCTACACCAACCGGACCAAGAAGGGGGAACCGAAAGGGTCGGGCGCCTTAAAGGTGCACACGGTAGCCGAGCAGGCCGCCGCCCTCAAAGAACTGAACCTTGATCCCGAGCTGGTGATGGCCAAGAACGGGATAGCCACCGAGCTAGGACTACTCTTGGCCGACTACTTCCGATACCGGGCGGACGTGCTGACCAGCCATGTTCAGCCTGACTTGATGGATAAGGATAAGGCGGCGGAGGTGTTCGCCAAGGAACACGCACGGCTCAATCCCAAGTGCGCTATCCCAATGAACAAGCAAAAGGGCGAGAAGCAAGAGCCCGCCTACCTGACCGGCCTAATCAACATGCTGGTGGAAGAAGCTATTGGCGATCTGCCGTGCAACTTCAACCCGTTGCAGCTCACCACTTTTACCCGCGACGGCACTCCGTTGCGCACGCTCGCGCGCCGCGTGGATGGAGCCTTCCCATCCGCAGTGAACCCCATCGCGGTGTGGGAGGTTAAAGAATATTACTTCACTACCACGTTTGGCAGCCGTGTGGCCGATGGCGTTTACGAAACACTTCTCGACGGCTTGGAGCTACAAGAGCTACACCGGGCCACCAATGTGTGCGCCAATCACGTTCTGTTCGTTGATGCGCATTTCACCTGGTGGGTGTGCGGCAAGTCGTATCTGTGCCGAATAGTGGACATGCTGCACATGGGATTGGTAAGTGAAGTGGTGTTCGGGCGCGAGGTGTTACGGCGCGTCCCTGAGTTAGCGGCATCCTGGGCGCAAACTTATCGTGCACGGAATCCGAACTGATCTGTGCGCGGCGTGTGGACGTTCATTAGGCGGCGCTACCCCAGCTTCTTCGCCAGATCCGTCGCCCGCGGATGGTAATACCGCTTGAGCATCCGCAGGTCCTTGTGTCCGGTCACCGCTGCCAGCTCGATCAGGTTGGGCAGCTTCTCGGCCAGCCGGCTGGTCGCCTCATGCCGCAGGTCGTGGAAGTGCAGATCCTCGAGACCGGCGCGCTTCGTGGCGCGCTTCCAGGCGAGCTTGACCGCTTGTGCAGTGACCGGGAACACCCGCTCGTCCATGCCGCTGCTGCGCGGCGGCAGCGCTTCCAGAACGGCCACAGCGCGGCTCGACAACGGCACCGTCCGCGACTCGCCGTTCTTCGTGTCCTCGAGGTGCGCCGTCTGTGCCGCCAGGTCCACGTTTTCCCATACCAGCGACAGCAACTCGCCCTGGCGCATAGCCGTCTCGAGCGCCAGCAGCACCAGCGGGCGCATCCAGGGGTTCCGAGTGCCGACACGATAAGCGCCGGTGCGCTTCGAGCCATTCACCTGCCCGGTGTGATCCTTAAGCGCGGCCAGCAGTCGCCGTTCCTCATCACCTTCCAGGCGCCGATCACGTGCCCTGCCCTGCGCAGGCCTGCGTATGGCCGACACGACATGTTCGATCGGCAAGTCGAGATCCTTTCGCGCCCAAGTCAGCACGCTACCCAAAGTGGACAGCTCGCGATTCACGGTTGCCGATGCGACGCTGCGCAGACGCGCGTCGCGCCATTCGGCTAACACCGCACGATCCAGCGCGCGAAGCGGCAGCCGCCCCAGGTCCGCGCGCAAGCGCGCGACGTGGTACTTCACCACCGTCGCGGACTTTTTGCCCGGCAACACATCGCGCGTGTATTGATCCAGCAGATCCGCGAAACTGCCGGTCAGATCCTGCTCGTCACGCCACGCCCCGCGCTCTTGCTCGGACTCGACCCGCCGCGCCCAGGCATCGGCATCGAGCTTGCGTGAAAAGCTTTTAGTCAGCGTTGCGTGCCCGCGGCGTCGCACGCGCGCACGCCACATGCCGGAGGGGAGCTGCTGGATTGACGCCATTTCCGAAGCCCGTTGGACACGTGGTGGACACGTTATACAGTATATCCTCTGCAACCCGCACCGGGCCTCGCTTTCAGCGCGCTTCAATTTGACCTTCGGGAGGTAGAAGTCGCAGGTTCGAATCCTGTCACCCCGACCAGTTTCAATGAATTACGAAAAGGCCCGACCGGAAAAGTCGGGCTTTTTCGTACTCAGGTCGCGTGCATGAAGGTCTCGAAGTTCAATTGCTGCATGCGCCGGTTTACCAGCGGCAGCGCCACCAGGACCGCGCACAGCATGCCGGCGGCGAAACCGTAGCCGTAGAAATAGGGCCCCAGCACGATGCTCAGCGCTGAGAACAGGGCATTGGCGAGAAACATGGTGGCGGTGATCAGCACAGTCTCACGCAGATCATCGAGGTACAGCAGCACGTTCAGCGCTGCCATCACCAGCAGTTGCAGCATCACGCCGACGGAAGTTACGGCCAGTTGTCCACTGTAGAGGCTGGAGATGTGCAGCAGCGGCAGCAGTGTCGGCGCGAAAGCGATCAGCGCCAACAGCACCAAACCCTGCGTGCCGATGATGTCGCGAATGCCGTGGCGTGCGGCCAGCACCATCTCGCGGCGGCGATCCTCGATGGCGCCCAGCGTACCGCCGTTGCGCACGAGGTCGAAGTAGCGATCGTAAGCGGCGACGAAATCCACTTCCATGCGCAGTAGGAACACCGCCATGCCGGGCACGATGGTCAGATAGGCAAGGAAAGTCGGCGTATCGTAAATTGGCGAGCTGTGCAGGATGCCGATGACCCGCTCGCCGGTGACCGGCGAGAGCCAGAAGATGAACTTGTCCACCCAGACGCCGGCATTGAACAGCAGCCCGGTCAGCAACAACCACGGTCGCGTGCGCCCGCGACGGAACAGATCGCCGCCGGCCAGCGCGCGCGGAGGATACTCCCGCCATATGGTGATGCTCATGCCCAGCACCAACACCAGCTGGCCGATGGCGAAACCACCGAGCAATCCGGAGGTTCCAAACGGTCGCAGCAGCAAGCCCAGCAGTAGGGCAATGCCGTAGCCCAGCGCGTAAATCGCTACCACTAAGCGATAGCGCTTGAGACCTGACAGCAGCACCGTCTCAACCCACACGATGCACAGCAGCAGGAAGCTGATGATCATCAGCAATCGGTACGCCGCGGCGACGCCCGGGAAAACCAGCAGCAGTACCGCGCTGGCCAGCACCAGCGCCGGCAGCAGCAGCGCCAGCAACATGCCGACAAGATTGGGCACCACGCGCTCTGGCTGGCGTCCGAACAGGCGGTCGGCCACGTAGCGCGTGTAGACCAGTTGCGCGCCGCCCGTATAGATCAGGCTGCAGGCGATCAACCAGGTGACGCTGACCTGAAACGAAGTGATCAGTGCCGGCGGAATGACGTGGCCGATGCTGAGCAGGCCCAGCAACAAGATGGCCATTATCGAAAGCACCCACGGTCCGCTACTGACCAGCCCAGCGTAGGCGTAGGCACGCAGTAGTCCGGCGTATGTTTCGCTACGGCTGAGTCGACGCAGCTCGAAACCTATCCCGGCCATTGTTTGATTGCTCCACTGAACAAGGCATCGAAAGTCGCCAACATGCGTGCGCGGTCGTAGCGCCGCTGCACGCGCACCACTGCCACTGCTGCCGCGTCGGCATAGGCGACAGGATCCGTCAGCAGCTCCAGTGCTGCAGCAGCCAACGCATCGGGGTCGGCGATACCGACCACACGTCCCGCGCTCCCCGGCACATCGTCTTCGGCACCGCTGCCCTCAACCAGTTCGCGGCAGGCACCGACGTCGGTAGCAACCACTGGGATACCGGCGGCGAAGCTCTCCAGCAGTGACAGCGGCTGGCCTTCGCTGATCGAGCTGAGCATGCATACACCGACCTGCGGCAGAATCTCATCCACCTTGCGGTAACCGAGCATCTGCACCGTCTGCTCGATTCCCAGCGAGCGCACCAGGTCGTTGCACTCGTAGGCGTAGGACTCATCCTCGTCGGTCGGGCCAACGATCCATGCCTGCACGCCGGGTAGACGGCGCGCCAGCAGCGCTGCGGCACGGATGAAGTTTTTCAGATCCTTGATCGGCACGACGCGACTGATCAGCGCCACTACTGGCGGTGGCGGTGTTCCCTGTACACGACGCAATTTGGCGAAGCGCGCAATCTCCACCCCATTGGGCACGATGCACGTGCGTGCGGCCGGCGCACCATCGGCGATCTGCTGCTGCCGCGCGCGCTCGAACAGACTGATCACCTGCCCGGCCTGATCGTAAACGCGCAGGCTCGCAGTCTCGAAAAAACGCACCCACAGATTGCGCAGGTGGCTGACCTCTGCGGGGTGCGTCTGCAGGAAGTTGCGGCGGTCGCGGATCCAGTCGGCATTCATCATGTCAATACGCCGCTCGCGCGTGTACAGGCCGTGCTCCATGACGACGAATGGGGCGCGGCGCTCGCTGGCGTACATGGCGCCGAGCATGCCTGCGTAGCCGGTCGAGGGTGCGAACGCCAGCGCTGCCTGTGGCAGGGTTTCGAGGATGCGTGCCAGCAGCCACAGCGGCGCGTGCATGTTGCGCACGGTCCAGAAATAGTCCACGAACGAATCGGCCTCGGCGGTGGCCTGGTAGCGCTCGCACAGGTAATTCCAGGCGCTTTCACTTTCGTAGAACGTCGTGCGCCCGACTGGACTTTGCGCATCGTTCCATTGTCGCGCCGGCGGCAGTGCCGTGGCGGCGTCGCGCAGATTCTCGTGCAGGCGCGCGATGGCCTGCTCGACGGCGGCGTCGGCCTTGCGCATCGCCGGTGCCCGCGCCTGTCGTGCCGCAGGCGCGGCATCGAACAGGAAGTGCTCCTCGATATGCACCACGTTGGCCGACAGCGTGTACTGATGGCCCGCGTAGTCGGCCTTGCGCGAACCAAGGAACACGATACCGAAGCTGTACTGCGGCAGACCGCAGATCAGCTCGTGTGCCCACGACGAGACACCACCCTTGACATAGGGATAGGTGCCTTCGAGCAGCAACAGGATGTCCGGCCGCGCGCTCATGCCCCACGCTCCCATCTCCGGCGCAGTGGTCCGACCAGTGGCAGCGCACGGAACAACGCGGCCTCATGCAAGATGCGACGCAACGCCGGGTAGTCGCGCCGTTGCCAGTCGCGTTCGGCCAGGAACGGCGCCACGCGCTCGGCGTTGGCGCCGGCTCGCGCAGCACGACGATAGGTGTCGTCGGCCTCTGGCCTGCCATCCTGGTCGAGCCAGCGCGCCTGTGCCAGCAACCAGCGCGACGTGTCGCCCAACCTAGCGCGGGCGGCCTCGAGATGCTCGCTCCAGTGCTCGCGGTACAACCGTGCCACACCCTCGCGTGCCAAACGCAGATACAGCATCTCGGAGCACAACTCGGCGGCTTCCAGATGCAGTTGCGCACTGCGTTCAATGGCGTCATCGGGCAATGCATCGAGCGTTTGCTCGACACGGCGCAACACGCCCAGCACACGCGATTCGCGGCGGTTGAGCAGGCCGGCAGCTGTGAGGCGCACGATTTCGTCGGAATGACCCAGCGTCTCGCGCAGGATCTCCGATGTTTGCGCACTGCGTTCCTGTTCAATTGCCATCAGCGCGCTGATGGACTGTTCAGCGTCGAAGTGGCTTGCACGCAGACCCTGCACCGCGCCACCGGGCCCGAACTTCTGATGCGCGCGCGGCTGTTCTGGCACGAATGGCGCCAGACCCAGGCGCTGCACTTCAACTGCGTGCCGATGCACCAGGTAGTTGAATAGCGCCACGTCCAGCAGCATCAGCAGCGGACCGACCACCGGCACCAGCAGACCTATGCCGATCAACACCAGATAGTCGCGCCACGCCGGACCGCGCACGCGCTCCGGCCGCAACAGCAGCCCGAGCAGCGCCAGCAGCGCGCTGGCCAGCGCGCTGAGCAGCAGCACCAGCAGGGTCAGCCGCAGTGCGGCAGGGTCGCCACCGAACAGCCATGGCCCGGTATGGTCAGCGTTTGGCATCATCGCCACTCTCTGCCAGCAGCGTCTGCAGCTCGCCGGCATCACCGCGCTGCAGTGCGCCGCTGTGCCGGTGCCAACCCAGTTGCGCGAGCGGCTGGCCCAGATGCTCACGGCACAAGCCATCGATGCGCGCGTGGAAGCCTTCAAGCGCCTGGGACCCGGCCAGCGGCAGAAGCGCCAGCAGCGCGCCCGGCCTGCCGTTGGCCGGCGGCAGTTCCCAGTAGCGATCCAGGCCGCGGCGCATGCGCGCCAGCAGCGAAGCCAGTTCGGGATCGGCGCCTTCATCCGGTCGCAGCAGCACCCAGGCGGACTGCACGTACGCGCGCCGTGCCAGATGACCCAGCCGCGCCCATTCCAGCGCGAATGCCGGCGGGCACTGCGGCAAAGCCTGCAGCACGGCGTGGCTGACGCGCGCGGCGTGTAAGGCATCGGCGGCATAGGCCACCATCGCCGTCAGCGTCAGCAGGTTCTCTTCTTCCAGCGCCAGCAGCGGCATCTCGCCGACGACGACCAGCGCCAGCAGCGTGCCATCGGCGGCGACCATCGGCAGCACCAGACGATAGGCCGAGGTCTGACCGGCAAGCACCTGATCGACCGAGTAGTAAGAACTTTGCGCATCTTCGATGGCAGCGCGCACCAGCGCGTCGTCGGCATCGAAGGCAAAGACCGGGCCGATGCTGGCGCTGGCCTGTGCGCGCGGTCGATCACCATCCATCTCGAACACCGCGGCGGCGCCCAAGCGGCCGTAATGCGCCAGCACCTGCAGCAGATCGCCCAGCGGCGCACCGGCACCGCCGCCGTTGCCGTGCCGACCCAGTTCGGAAGCCACGGCGGCCAGCGCGCTGCGCAAATCGTTGGGACGGGTGATCAGGCTCTCTTCCAGTCGGTTGTGCGACAGGCGCGTGATATAGAACACGCGCGTCAGCGATTCCAGGCGCTGCTCGAGGTATTCAAGGCGCGCGTTCGATTCGATCTGCACGTTGCGCGCGTGGCTGGCATACAACCCGGCCAGCACCGTCGCCAGGAAGCCGCCGACGACGTCGCCGGCGGACATCACCCAGCCCATGCCGATGAACAATGCGCCGATCAAATTGCCCAGCACCAGCACCACGCCGGAGAAGCTGCCGTAAACCACGCCATAGCGCAGCGCGATCGCCAACGGCGCCAGCCACCACCATGGATAACCGCCCGGGTCGGGCATCCAGAAGGCCAGCAGCACCAAAGCCAGAATCGGCAGCAGCACCGATTCCAGCGACTTCTTGATCGCGGACATGCGTTCGGATCTCATGCCGAGCTCCCCCGTGCCTTTGCCGTGCGTGATGTCGGTGCGTGCGTGGCTGCGGACATGTCAGTTGCCGGAAATGCGCTCGACCATGCCGTTGAGGGTCTCCTGCGCCAGCACGGCGACGCCCTCGCGGCTGCCGCCACTGGCCGACGCGGCGCCGGTCCACACGATACGACCGGTTTTTTCGTCGGTCACGCTAAGCGTGAAGCCCACTGCCGGCTGGCCATCGAGGCCGGTCTTGTAGTGCCACTCGTCCACGCTGCCTGTGACGACGTATTGCGCGCCGTGCTGTGCCGCATAGGCATGCACGCGTTCGGGACTGATGCTGCCGCTATCGATTGGCAGGCCGCTGGGGCTGGGCTGCTCGGGCATGGTCAGCACTTCACCGGCCTTGAGGTGATGCGCCAGCAACGCCGCCGCCAGATGCATCGCGCGCTCGCCGGCATAGGGCGTGGCGGTGTTGTTGGCCAGCGGCGCGACCAGCCAGGTAACACCCATGGCCAACTGCGGTGTGCCGGTGGAGCGAATGGTGCTGCTCGCACAACCGGCGAGCAGAGCAGTGCTCGCAGCCAGTAGCAGCAGACGGGGCAGATGGAGCGACTTCACAGCATTGTTCATGACGTTTCCTCGCGAGGTTATCCAGCCGATGCGCCATGCCCACTCATGGCGCGAAGTAGTAGCGGTACGTCAGGCCGATGCCCAGCGTGCGCGTGGCGGTGGCGCCGGTATCGTCCGCATATTCGATGCCCAGACGCAGCCGGTCCGGACCGAACAACGGTGTGGTCAGACCGAACGTGGCCTGTGCACCGGCGCCTTCGAGTGAATTGCGGCACAGATCCACGCTACCGAACAAATGCAGGCGGTCATTCCAGTCGGCCGCTGCGGCGCCACGGTTGTAGCCGATACCGGCGCAGGCCTGGGCATAATCGCGCGGCACGAAGAAGCCGATCGTCACCGCCTGCCCGGCCGGCACCAGCAGGCGTAGTTGTGCCGGCACCGATTCAGCGCTCTGAAAACGCACGACGCTACCGCTCAGATGCAGATTGATCTCCGGATCGGCGAACCACACGCGGTGACCATAGTCCAGTTGCAGACTCTGACGGTCAGCCAGATGGCCGCCGCCCTGCGCACGCAGATCGCCGACCGACAGTGCGGCTGCCAAGCTGTCGCGCGCGGTCCACTGGTAATTGCCCGAAACGCGCACGCGATCGCTCAGCGCACCGATCAGCAGGGGCGCACTGTCGGTGGCGGGCGCGCCGTAGTCAGCGGCCACGCCGACCTGCAGCGATTGAAGCCATTGGTAATCGTAAAAAGCGCCGAGGCGCGTGTAACCGCGCCAGTCATGACCACCGCCGATGCGCGCACCGAAGCTGCCGCGCTGAGTGTGTCGAGTCAGTGTCAGCAGGGCGCTGCTGGCGTGGCCCGGCACCTGGCCGATCTGCTGCGCGTCTTCGCGCAGTTGCCGCGTGCGTGCGGCATCCAGATCCATTGACCACGACGGCGTCAGCCACTGCCGCGCCTGCACACCCAGCGCAATGGTGGTGATGCCACTGAAACTCTGCCACAGCGGACCAGCACCAACGAAATCGCTGCTGGTGATGGCCTGCGACTGGAACTGGCGTTCGAGGCGGCGATCCGCGGGTTCGTCCTCTAGACCCTGCCAGGCCAACGTGATCGCCTGTTGCGACCAGCCCAGCTGCGCGGCTGCACTGACGCGATCACGACGTGGCAGCCGCGACGACTGGCTCCACAGCAACCGTTGCATCTGATCGCCATCATCGCTCACCAGCGCCTGCGTCAACCGTGCCCACGGCGGCGCCGTGCCCTGCGCGTAAGCGCGGTGCAACCACAGCGCGCTGGCTTCCGGGCTGCCCAGATCGAAACTCCAGCTGAGAACCTGAGCGCGTTCCTGTTCACCCTGCGGCTGGCCACTGCCGAGCAGAGCGCGCACCGCACGCCGGGCCGGGTCGCCCGGACGCAGCATCATCAATTCGGCGAGGCGGTCCGCGCGCTGCCGTCGCGCCAACGTCTGTGCGTCGACGCCGACATCGGCGTGTTCGGGCATGCGTGCATGCCTGCCGCATGGTCGCGTAGGCCGCATCCCGTGCATCGGACTGGCTCTGGAACTGGGCGTAATCCACCAGGCGATGGCTGCTGTCCGGCAACGTCGCCGGTGCGGCCTGCAACTGGGTCAGCGCACGACTAGGCCGGTGCAGCATGGCCAGCGCGGCAGCGAGCGCGAAACGCAGGTGGGCATCGGAAGGCACGCCCGGGCCCATGCGATCAACGATGCGTGCCAATGCCGCCGTGTCATGGGTATCGAGAAGTAGCCAGAAATAACCGGTGAGCGCACTCTGGTCGCCCGGCGCCAATTGCAGTGCCCGCGCGTAGTACAGGCGCGCAGCGCGCGCATCGTCTTCCCAGTAGGCCAGCACCGATGCGCCGATCCAGAAATCGGGCCGCGCTTCCAAGGCCAGGCGATCCTGCGTGCCAACGCTGGCGAACAGCGCGTGCAACCGGCTCAAGTCGTGCAGGCTCTGAGCGGCATTCATGGCATCAAAAAACAGCGGTAGCGCATGTGTCTTGCGCCAGCCTGAGTAGGCGATGTTCCAGGCAACTGCGGGACGGGTGGCGATGTCCAGGTCGTACAGGCGCAGATAATCCGGCGCGGTCGCTTCGCTGCTGCTCACCAGTACCTCGCTGGCATGGCGCGCGAGATCAAAATCCTGCAGCGTCCAGGCCAGCGCGCCCAGTGTCTGCCAGTACACGGTCTGCTGCGCATCGGCCTTGGCCATGGCCGGCTTCAGCGTCGCCAGTGCCGCCGACAGATCGCCCTGCACGTACTGCAGCGTCGCCAGTTGCAGGCAGGTTTCCGGATCGGGCCCATATCGCTGCACGATGCGCTCGAGCACACGCTGGCGCTGGAGCGGATGACCCATCTCATGCAAGATGTAGGCTTGCTCGACCAGCAGAAAGCGCCGCGGCCGCTGGCGGTCGGCCCGCTGCACCAGGTACAGGGCTTGGCGCATGTGGTCGGCGTTGAGCATAGCGCCGATCAGCGCGCGCCAGGCGGCCTGATCATCGGGGGCGAGCTGCACGCGCAGATGCATCAGGCGGATTGCAACGCCATCCTGTTGCGAGCCGATGGCAAGCACCAGCGCGCGCGGCAAAAGCGCGTAATCGCCGGCATGCTCGACCAGCCAGCCATATGCATGCGCAGCGAGCACGGCATTGCCCTGCTGCTCGGCCACGCTGCCAAGGCGTCGGTGCCACAGTGCGCTGTGCGGGTGTCGCGCCACCATGGTCTGCGCAAGATGCAAGGCTGGTGCCAGGTGACCGGCACCAAGGAAACTCTGCCAGGCCAGTTCGGCATCGGACTGCGATGCGTGCTCGTGTGCCGGCCTCTGGCCATGCGTCGTCTGCGCCGTCGCGCTGCCCAGCACGCTGCCGAGCACCAGTGCCAGCGCGATGGCACGCGTGAGGTCGACTCTGGGCTCAATGCGCATTGGCGCGCCTTTCCCAGAGCATGCGCGCGGCATAGTCCGCAGCCTGCTGCGGCTGATTGGCCCGCAGTGCCAAATGCGTCATGTAGCGCCAAAGCCGTGCATCGGGCTTCATGTAAGACAGGTTCGCCTGCGCGACCGCCAGCGCCTGTGCCGCCTGATCCCCAGCGAGGTAGGCATTGACCAGGGCGTTGAATGCCTGCCAGCGCCGATTGGGCGAACTGCTGCGTAGCCAGCGCTGGGCGAAGGTCGCCGCCAGATCTGGACGCTGCGCCCAATCGGCGATGCGCACCAGCTGCGGCCAGTCCAGCGCATGCACCGGTACGCTCGCCTGCCAGCGCTGCGCCGCCGCCGCCGCAGCAGCGGGTTCGTTGGCCGCCAGCCAACTTTGCAACACCAAGGTGAATGCTTCGGCGTGCACGTCCTGCATCGGCGCTGCCACCGTCGCTCCCGATCCCGCAGGCAAGCGCATATACGCCGCCGGTCCTGCCCACACCAGGCCGACCAGCCGTCGCAGACTCTGGCCGATGCGCGCGTCGAAGCGATCGTCACGGCCATCAGCGCCTGCATGCTCCATGATGCGCGAGCCGGATGCGACGGCAGCCGAGGGTGTAGCGCGCAGCAAGCGTTCGGCCATGCTCGCGGCATCGGCGTACAAACCGGCATGCAGCGCGGCGCGGGCTGCGTCCAATTGCTGCCGCTGATCCAACAGCGGGCCGAGATGCCACAGCGCGCGGGCATAGCGCTGCAAGGCCACCGTGCGCGCAGGGTCGGCGGGAGCCAGTGTCGCCACCTGCAGGCGCCGCAGATCGATCCACATCTCCGCCACACCGGCATCGCGTGCGTGCGCATCCGAGGCCAGCGGCGCCAGCGCCTGTTGCGCGCGGGTCAACTCACCGGCGCGCAACGCTTGCTGCGCCAGTTGCAAGCGCAGGTGCACGGCATGCGGCTGCCGGTGCACCAGTTGCGACAGATAGGCAATGCTGGCGGCATCCACCGCCTGCCGCGTGGTGAGCTGGCGATCGATCATCGCACGCGGGAACAGCAGCACGAACACCACAAGGATCGCTGCCGTGAAGCCCAGCAACTCACCCAGACTGAAGAACCGCCGCGTCAGTGGTTCAGTCGCGCGCTGCCGGTAACGCGGTGCATGTGCGTTGGTGTTGTCCTCCACGCGCATGCCGCCCGCGCTCATCCGCGACATCCAACGGTCACGCGACCGCCGTGTGCCTTGGTGCTGATCAGCGTCTCGGCGCCATCGCGACGGATCTGCGCCCGGCCGTCGAAACGCACGCGGCATCCGGCCGTGTTGCCCAAGCGCACGCGCAGCGGCACATGGCCGGTGAAATCCAGCGTCAATTCACCGGGCACGCGCATCATGTCGGTGAGCACGGCATTGGCCGCGGCGAGGTACGGCGCACCGGGCCGCTGCGCACCGAATACCAGCCGAGCCTGTCCGCGTCCGAGGGCGATGTAGCGATCATCGTTGACATCAGCCCAACCGGCCACATTGGAAGAGCGCGACAGATCGGGCCAGCCCATGGATTTGGGAATGCGCAGCGTCTGGTCGTCACCGTAACCCTGGGCGATCCAGGCATCGCCATCACGCGCCAGAGCGCCATACTCGAAACCTAGCGCGACGCGTGCATAGTGGCTGGGGAATACCGGCGTCAGTGGCTGCTTCTGCGCCCAGTTCAGCACCCGCAGCAATTGCTTCAGCCCGCACGGCCGTGCGCCGGTGTAATAGTGATAGTAGATGTTCACTGCCGCCAGTCGGCGCGGCGTTTCGGTGCGATGGAACGTCTGCAGTACCCGGTCGTAACCACAGTAGGGAGGCGACCAGTTGTCGGTGAACTCGTCCTCGTTGGCATCCGGCGCATAAACCTGGAAATAGTCGCCGTGCCACACACCCAATGCACCGACATTGGTCAGCGAGGGCCACTGGTTGCTGATGGTGCTGTTGCCGCCGTTGATGTTCAGCACGCCGGCGGCGTAGGTCATGCCCACCACTTGAGCATCGGGATTGGTATCGCCCGACCACTGGTACAGCATGACCCGCTTGCCGGGAGGCGCCAGCAGGTCGTTGATGATGCGTATCGATCCGAAGACTTCGGTCTTCGGATCGAAGCGGTAGCCGGGCACCGGCAGGTTATAGCCGTACTTCAGCCCGGCCGTGGCTACGAAACCGCCCTTGACGTCGCTCTTGCCGTAATGTGTCAAGTGCAGGCCGGCGGAAAGCCCAGGGTCGGCTTCCAGCGCTGGCCAGTCGAAAGGATGCGAATACGTGTGCGAGCCTATTTCCACCCACGGCAACGCGAAGATCTTGCGTGCGATCGGGATGTACTTCGCCCGTTGCGCCGCATCGAGCAGACCGTGGTCGGCAAAGAAACTGGCGATTACCGACATGGCCACCGGCATGTGGTAACGCTCCAAGACGGCCTTGAGCAGCACCTCGGCGGCAGGCTGCTCGCGGTACTCCGGAATGTACGAGGCCGAGGTGAAGCCGTCGCCATCGACCTGCGAAAACAGCATGCGCTGGCCACTGAGCGTGGTGTAGTCGTACACCGGCTGCTGCTGCGGCAGGCGCAGCGCTTGGCGGAAGAAGGCGAAAGGATTGACGATCCACTGCGCCTGCGCATGATGTTTTTTCAACGCGCCCTGCGGCAGATAATTGATGAGATATGGAGATAGCACATAGCCACCCCAGGGAGTGATGGCCGCTGCCACCTCGGCCTGGCCAGCGCGCTCCAGGCTCAGCACGGGGCTACCCGCGCGCAGCGTCAGCGGGATGAAGCCGTCGGGCTGCGGATGCACGATGGTCTCGAAACCCATCAAGGCATGATCGATCTGCGCGACGCGCACGGGTTGCGCACCCACCGCCGCCGAGGTGCCGGGCTCGAGCCCCAGCGGTTCGAGGTGTTGCGCATCCATGGGAAAACCGAACTCACCGAGGATCAGCACCGGCACGCCAGCGCGCATCTGCTCACGCAACCAGGCGTATGTCTGCCCGCTCCGGGTAATGTCATCCGTGGTCATCCATGCGACGATCCCGGCGACACGCCCGTTCAACGGATGTCGCGGTAAGGGCTGGCGATCGGGATTGAGCTCGCGCGTGGCGTAACCCATGTGGTTGAAAACCATTGCCGCATACCAGTTGACGTTGGTGCTGCGCGGCGATGGCGAAGCGTTGTAAAGCATCAGAATCTCACGCGGCTGCGGCTTGACTGCGCCGGCGCCGATCCAGTCCAGGCGCGCATTGGTCACGTAGGGCACGATGTCTGCAGCGGTGATGCGTGCGGCATCGGCTTCGGCTTGCCGCGGCTGATCGCTGGGCAGGTAGTCAATCGCGATGGGCACCAGCCCCTCGGCGCGCACCCGCTGGAACTGCGCCCGCAACCAATGCTGATCCTGTTGCGACACGGCGACATAGCGTTGCTGCGCCTGATCCCAGCCTTGGTACAGCGACTCCGCAGCCACGCCCACCACACCCTGGCCACGCAACTGCGGCAGCAGCGCAAAGCCGCGGTTGAGGATGAACTGCGCATCAGGCACCCGCGCACGGATGGCATGCACCAGCGCTACGATGCCGGCATCGTAGGCGGCGCGCTCGTCGGGCTGCACGAGCACTTTTTCCTGGCTGTCTATCGTGTCGAGGAAAAACCGCGTGAAACCGTGCGCCAGCATGGGCTCGACGCGCTCGCGCAGCACCCAGTCGCGGCAATTGGCCTGGCGCATATCGAGGATGTGCGCATGCCAGGCTGCGTTCTGGCCGATGATGCAACTGGCCGGCGGCGCGGGCAGTGTCGAAGCATCGCGCACCTCGCCCACAGACAGATAGCCGAAATACCGCGGATGCTGCGCGCGTACGCCAATTTCGGAGACCGGCGGCGGCAGCACCGCATCGCCGTCCACCACCACCCAGTCGAAGGCTTGCAACACGTTGATCGGCAGGTGACGACCGTAATAGAAAGCCACTGAAGGCAGCGACTTGAGCCCCGGCGCCGTCGAGGTTCGCGTCACCGCTGCCCAAGCACTTGGTGATGGCAACCCGATGGCTGCCGCAACCATCAGCGCAAAAATGACCCCCCACAGGCGCCGACGCGGTAGTGTTGGAGCAAGATCCTTCATGAAATGCATCTCACTCCTGTTCTCGGCGCCAGCTGCGCAAGTGCCGCCACTGCCTCATCGAGCTGCTCGGATCGTTCGTGTTTCGCCAGCAGACCGAAACTGTGATGGCCATCACAATTTTACCCCTGCAGTCGCTAGTCTGAATAGAGGCAAACACAGCCCTTAATCATTTTTCACAATTCGCGACCGTGATCGGACCCTATTGGCAGTGCGCAACAACTCAGCCGGTTCAGGGCACCACGGCCAATGTGGCGGGTCGCGTCGCCACCAATTGACACACGATGTGCAGCTACAAGCCAGGCGCCCTCTGGCATCATTGCCGCGATTTGATGCCGGTCTTGCCGCCCGTGGCGGGTCCACCGCTTGCCGGTACAAGACGGCAAGCGGCGCAATGACCAACACAGCCAGCGACCGGGCGACCTCGCGCGGTGGCACCTGGCCGGACAGGGGAACAGACATGCAGGATCTGCAGGACGCCATCATAGGAATCGTCGGCCTCGGCTATGTCGGGCTACCGCCGGCAGTCGAATTCGGCAAGCGTCATGACACCGTCGGCTTCGACATCAATGGCGCCCGTGTCGAGAGGAGTTGCGCGGCGGTCGCGATGGCACGCTGGAGGTGGACACGGCGGAACTGGCCGAGGCCACATGCCTCGGCTACAGCACCCTCCTGGAGGACTTGCGCCGCTGCACGATGTTCATTGTCACCGTGCCCACATCCATCGACGCCACCAAGCGGCCGAATCTTTCTCCGCTGATCAGGGCCAGCGAGGCTGGGCAAGGTGCTCAAGCGCGGCGACACGGTGGTGTACGAATCGACGGTATACCCCGGTTGTACCGAGGAAGCCTGCGTGCCGATCCTGGCGAAGGTTTCGGGCCTCGACTTCAATCGCGATTTCTTCGTCGGATACAGCCCCGAGCGCATCAATCCGGGTGACAAGCAGCACCGCCTGCCAGGCATCCTCAAGGTGACCTCCGGCTCGACGCCGGAGATCGCCGATTTCGTCGACCGGCTGTGCGCCTCGATCATCACCGCCGGCACGCACAAGGCCTGCAGCATCAAGGTGGCCGAAGCCGCCAAGGTCATCGAGAACACGCAGCGGGATCTCAACATCGCCCTAGTCAACGATGCTGTTCAACCGCCTCGGCATCGACACGCTGGAAGTGCTGCAGGCGGCGGGTACGAAATGGAACTTCCTGCCGTTCCGCCCGGGTTTGGTCGGCGGCCACTGCATCAGCGTCGATCCCTACTACCTCACGCACAAGGCACAGGAGGTCGGCCACCACTCGGATGTGATCCTCGCCGGACGCCGCACCAATGACGGCATGGGTCCGTACATCGCCACCGAGGTGATCCGCCTGATGGTGCGAAAAGGCATCAATCCGGTGAGCGCACGCATCCTCATATTGGGCTTGGCCTTCAAGGAGAACTGCCCGGATCTGCGCAACACACGCGTGGTCGACATCGTGCATGCCTTGCACGGCTACAAGGCCCAGGTCGACGTGCACGACCCCTGGGTGGACGCAGCCGAAGCAGAACATGAGTACGGCATCCGCCCGCTCGAGTGTCCTGAGGCAGGAAGCTATGACGCCATCGTGCTGGCCGTTGCGCATGGTCAGTTCCTCGAGCTGGGTGCAACTGGCGTGCGTGCGTTCGGCAAGCCTGCAGCGGTGGTTTACGACGTCAAGTCTCTGCTGCCGCGCGACAGCGTCGACGGTCGCCTGTGATGGACACGATCGCCACTTTGCTGCCGCAGCCGCTGCAGGCTAGGCTCAAGGCAACGCCCGCCGCGTGGCTGGTGACCGGGGCTGCCGGCTTCATCGGCTCGAACCTGGTCGAGGCGCTGCTGGCGCTGGATCAGACGGTGGTGGGTCTGGACAACTTCGCCACCGGCTACCAGGCCAACCTCGAGGAAGTACGGCAACGCATCGGCCCCGAGGCCTGGACACGTTTCCGATTCATCGAAGGTGACATCCGCAGCCTCGATGATTGCCGCGCCGCCTGCGCGGGAATCCGCCACGTGCTGCATCAGGCCGCACTGGATTCGGTACCGCGCTCCATCGAGGATCCACTGACCACGCATGCCGTCAACGCCGCCGGCTTCGTCAACATGCTCGGCGCGGCACGCGACGCAGGCGTGGCCAGCTTCACCTATGCGGCGTCGAGCTCGACCTATGGCGACGAGCCTACGCTGCCCAAGGTCGAGGATCGGATCGGGCGCCCGCTGTCGCCCTACGCGGCAACCAAGCTGTTCAACGAGATCGACGCCGAGGTCTTCGCGCGCTGCTACGGTTTCAAGGCTATCGGCCTGCGCTATTTCAACGTGTTCGGACCACGCCAGGATCCCGATGGCGCGTATGCCGCGGTGATCCCGCAATGGATCGCCACAATGATCCGCGGCGACGCAGTGTTCATCAACGGCGACGGCTCGACCTCGCGCGACTTTTGTTTCGTCGCCAACGCCGTGCAGGCCAATTTGCTCGCCGCCCTGGCCTCCGACGAACACCGTGACCAAATCTACAACGTCGCCGTCGGACAGCGCACCAGCCTTAACCAGCTGTTCGACACGCTGCTGGGGCAACTGGCCGAGCACGGCGTGCACTATGCACGACGGCCCACCTACCGTGACTTCCGCGCCGGCGACGTGCTGCATTCGCTGGCCGACATCGACAAGGCGGCCCACAGGCTAGGCTACGTGCCCTCGCACGACCTGCGCGCCGGGCTCGGCGTGGCCATGCCCTGGTACCTGCAAAGCATCCGGTCCCACGCCAGCGGCTGAGTGCCTGAACGGCGCCGTTCACCGTAGCTGGCAGACCGAGCTGAACGCCCGCAGTCCAGTCGACATGAGTCCAGGACGCAGCGTGGCTCTGCTCAAAGCGTGTAGGTCGGCTTTTCAGAAGCCAGCATGGCGCCCAGCACCGCTTCGATGCGCTGCCGCGCGACCTCGCCCTCGGGTGACTCGGAAAATTGCACGCCGATGCCGGCCACACGATTGCCTTGCGCGCCCTGCGGCGTGATCCACACCACGGTGCCGGTGACTGGCAAGCGCTCCTTGTCCTCGAGCAGGTTGACCAGCAAGAACAAATCATCGCCAAGGTTGTAGCGTTTGGTGGTGGGCACGAACAGTCCGCCACCCTTGATGAAAGGCATGTAGCTTTGATACAGCGTGGCCTCGTCCTTGATCGCGACCGGCAGGATGCTTTGGCGCGCGCTGGCGGCGGGCTGGACGGGTGCGGCCATGATGACCTCGACGGTATCCGGGATGATTCAAGCCAGACTGGCGGAATCACTGGGCAAGGTCAAGGCAGGCTCCTGGCCGCCCTGGCGCCAGCCCCAGTGATCGAAGATCCACAGACCGGGGCGCCGGCTGTACAACTTGACGAATACCGGTGCGCGCGGCGTCTGTGCAAAGCCGAGTGCTGGCTGCGGATGCAGTTGCAAGCGCAGCGGACCACTAACGGCACCTTCGCGCCAGGGCAGTTGCCATGCCTGCTCGCCGCAGGCCACGAGCAGCGCGCAGGCACCGAACTGCGGCATGGCGGGAAGCCACGGCAACTCCAAACGCATGCCGGTACCGACCGGCGCGGCGGCAGGCACATACGACTCGCCATGGGCGACACGCCGCCGCCAACGCCCGCCCGCCAGCGCGAGTTGGCTGGCATGGGCCTCGAGCGCGCGACCCTTGCGCGCGCTCTCGTCGGCACTCAGCATGAAAGCTTGCGCCTGGGTCGCGGATCCATGCACGGCGAAACCCCAAAGTGCCGGACGCGGCGCGGGCCAGTGCGCCAGGACCAGCTCGGTGAGCACGCGCGCAGCGCTGTGATCGGGATGCCGGTCTTCAAGAATCGGCGCCACGATCAGAGTCGGGCGCAACGGCAACAGCGCGGCGCGCAGCGCCACGAGGCTTGCCGCCAACTGATCGGCAATGCGTGCAGTGAGGCCGAGGTCAGGCCAACCCATGGCGTGCAGGCAACTTGCTGGCAGGCCAAGACACGCGAGCGCATCGATCGCCTCCGCGCGGCGGCGACGCCCCCATGCGGCGCGCGCATCAGCGCCGATGCGCAGGCGCCGCTCCAGCCAGCGCTGCGGCCATGGATTGTTGTCGCCATCAGTCAGCAACAATACCGACACCGCCGCACCCGCCGCCTGCGCACGTTGCAGCAGGCCACCACTGGCGATGGTTTCATCATCCGGATGCGGCGCGACGACCACCACGCTGGCCCCGGGCTCGGCCAGCAGCCGCGCAAGTTGTTGGTCGAGTGGGTTCATCGTCGCTGTCATCAATACTCTTGCATCATATGCCAGCGCCCATTTGCTGCCGCTGCGGCGCAACGGCGCGTGCGCCCAAGAATACTGCCTGACGGTCCTCAGGCATTGCGCAGGCTGAGGAAGTCGAGCAACACCAAATCAACACGCAGCGGTCCGCGCAACAGTTCGCGCGCGCGATTGGCCTGCTCGAACCATTGCGCCAACTGCGGCAGCGTGCGCGCCGCGGCCAGCGGTCCACGCTCACCCGCAGTCTGCGCGCGCAACTCGCGCGCCAGCCACTGCGCGGCGAACTGCAGGCGCTGCGCGGGATTGTCCTGGCTCCAGCTTTGCGCCAGCGCCAGTGCATCGGCGCGTTGCGCCAGCAATTGTGCCAGTTCACTGCGCACCGCCTCACGTCGCGGCAGCGCACCCTCGCGCAGATAGGTCGCGGCCAGCCCGGGGTTACCTTCGGCGGCCTCCAGCGCCTGCCCGCTGTCACCGCTCAGACCCTGCGCTTCGAGCCATGCCATGGCCTCGGCGCGCACCGGCACCTGAAACTGCACACGCTGGCAGCGACTGCGTACCGTGGCCGGAAGACGTTCGGGATGATCAGCCAGCAGGATCAGCAGCGCGGCGGCGGGCGGCTCTTCCAGGGTTTTCAACAGCGCGTTGTCGGCGGCGGCATTGAGTGCGTCGGCAGGATCGATCAGCACGACACGCCAACCGCCGAGCTGACTGGCCAGGGTCAGTTTTTCACACACCGTCCGCACCTGGTCGATCACGATCTCGCTGCGCAGCTTGCCCTCGCGGTTGGGCGCGAGTTCCACGCGATAGAAATCGGGATGGGTTCCTGCCATGCGCAGACGACAGCCATGGCACTCGCCACAGGCCTCGCCGGCTTGCGGCGCGTGGCACAGCAGCCGCGCAACCCAGCGCTGGGCGAACGCACGCTTGCCCAAGCCACCAGGACCAAGCAGCAGGAGCGCGTGCGGCATGCGCTCCTGCTCCAGCGCCAGTTGCAAACGCTGCCAGTGCGGGACATGCCAAGCCGGCGCGGCGCTCATGCGCGGGCCGCCAGCAGCGGCTGCAACGCAGCTTGCGCGGCGGCGAGCACGGCCTCGGGCATTGCATTCGCGTCAAGCAGGCTGAAGCGCCATGGCTCGGCCGCGGCGCGCGCTCGATACACGCTGCGCACGCGCTCGAAGAAGTCATCGTTCTCGCGCTCGATACGATCAGGATGATCGCGCCCTGCGGCGCGCGCGCGCCCCGCCGCCACAGGCAGATCAAGCAACAACGTCCGATCGGGCTTGAGGTCCAGCGCAGCCCATTGTTCCAGCGCGCGGATACGCGCCACGGGCTGGCCGCGTCCACCGCCCTGGTAGGCGTAGCTGGCATCGGTGTAGCGGTCGCTGAGTACCCACCGCCCCGCAGTCAGCGCCGGTTCGATGAGTTTGCGCACCAGCTCGGCACGCGCGGCGAACATCAGCAGCAGCTCGGCCTCAGCGCTGAGCCCGGCCTGCGCAGGATCGAGCAGCAACATGCGCAGCGCTTCACCCAGGACGGTGCCACCTGGCTCACGCGTGCGCACGACCTCGACTCTCTGCGCGCGCAGCCAGTCTTCGAGGCCACTGAGCAGCGTGCTCTTGCCAGCACCCTCGCCACCTTCCAGCGTGATGAAACGTCCGCGCATCATGGCTGGCGGTGCAGAATGTATTTGGCCACGGCTGCGTTCTGCTCCTGCAAGGTGTCCGAAAACTGATGCGTGCCGTTGCCTCGGGCGACGAAGTACAGCGCCTTGCCCGGCGCCGGATGCAATGCGGCAAATAGCGCTGGCGCACCCGGCATGCAAATCGGTGTCGGCGGCAGACCATAGCGCGTGTACGTGTTGTACGCGGTATCGGTTTGCAGGTCTTTGTAGGTGATGGCGCCGTGGTAGGCGGCGCCCAGACCGTAGATGACACTGGGATCGGTCTGCAGTTTCATGCCGATCTGCAAACGTCGCACGAACACGCCGGCGATGCGCGGGCGTTCGCTGGCCAGCGCGGATTCCTTCTCCACGATCGAGGCCAGGATCAACGCCTGGTACGGGGTCTGCAGCGGCAGGCCCGGCGCGCGTGCCGCCCAGTCCGCGGCCAGTGTGCGCTGCATGGCCGCGTGCGCGCGGCGCAACACGTCCATGTCGGAATCACCCAGCACGTAGGCGTAGGTCTGCGGCAGCAACCAGCCTTCGGGATTGGGAGCTTCGATGCCAAGACGTTGCGCCACCTGCGCGTCGCTGAGATGTTGCAACGTATGGCGCAGCTTGGGCGCTTGCGCCAGCGCTGCGCGCACCTGGGCGAAGGTCCAGCCATCAACCAGGGTGAACATGTGCTGCACTACGCGGCCTTCGGCCATGCGCGACAAGAGCGTGCGCGGGGTCAAACCTGGATCAAGCGCGTACTCGCCGGCATGCAGGCGATCGCTCACGCCCATGCCGGCGGCCAGTGCGCGCCAGTACAGCTCGGGCGCATGGGTGGCGCCGCGCGCTTGCAGCATGACGATGATCGACTTCAATGTCGCGCCGCGTGGAATGTCGATGCTGTGCGTCGTGGTCTGCGTCAGTGGCGTGCCGGCGAAATGACGGTAATCGCGATACAGCCATGTCGCCGCGACCAGGACCAGCAGCGCGAACGCGCCGATCGCCACCACAACCACACGCCAGCCCTGCGCCTTCTTCATGACCTCACACCCGTAGTGACGCCGCGCGCGGCGGACATGGCCTGTGGCGCGGCATTCCAGGCGCGCCAACAGCCGCGCCACGAAAGCCTAACCGGATTCCATGCGCGCACCAATGCGCCACGATTCATGCTGCGTCCGGGCGTTGTCGTGGTTCAGAACGCGCGAAACACCAGCGTGCCGTTGGTGCCGCCGAAGCCGAACGAGTTCGACAGGATCACGCGCAGCGGCGCCTGGCGTGCGATGTTGGGCACGAAATCCAGATCGCAACCGTTGCCCGGATGGTCGAGGTTGATGGTCGGCGGCACCACGCCATCGCGCAGCGCCAGCACCGAGAAGATCGCCTCGACACCGCCGGCCGCGCCCAGCAAATGCCCGGTCATGGATTTGGTCGAACTCACCATGAGCTTGCCGGCATGCGCGCCGAACAGGCTCTTGATGCCCTGCACCTCGGCCAGATCGCCGGCCTGCGTCGAGGTGCCATGCGCGTTGATGTAATCGACATCCTCGGGATTGAGTGCGGCATCGCGCAGCGCATTCTTCATGCAGCGCGCGCCGCCCTCGCCGCTCTCGCTGGGCGCGGTGATGTGGTACGCATCGCCGCTCATGCCAAAGCCGACCAGTTCGCAATAGATGCGCGCGCCACGCTTGCGTGCATGCTCATAGTCCTCGAGCACCAGCACGCCGGCGCCATTGGACAGCACGAAGCCATCGCGGTCGCGATCCCAGGGCCGGCTGGCCCGAGCCGGCTCGTCATTGCGCGTGGACAGCGCGCGCGCCGCGCAGAATCCACCGACCGCGGTGCCCACCGTGGCGTATTCGGAGCCGCCGGCGACCATCGCGTCGGCATCGCCGTACTGGATCATGCGCATCGCCAGGCCGAGGTTATGCGTGGCGGTGGTGCAGGCGGTGACGCAGGCAATGTTGGGGCCTTTCAGGCCAAGCATGATCGAGAGGTTGCCCGAAATCATGTTGATGATCGAGCTGGGCACGAAGAACGGCGAGATCTTGCGCACACCCGCCTCGTGAAAGGTGACGCTGGTGCGCTCGATGGTGGCGATGCCGCCGATGCCGGCACCCACCGCCACGCCGATGCGCTCGGCGTCGTGCTCGTGCGGATGCAGGCCGGCGTCCTTGAGCGCATCCACCGCGGCGGCAATGCCGTAGTGGATGAACGGGTCCATCTTCTTGACGTCCTTGACCGGCACGTAGGCAGCGGGATCGAAATCGCGCACCTCGCCGGCGATGCGCGTCGGAAACGTGGAGGCGTCGAACTGGGTCAGTGGACCGATGCCACTGTGACCTTCGCGGATCGCGCGCCAGGCGCTGTCCAGATCATTGCCGACCGGCGACTTGATGCCCATGCCGGTGATCACGACGCGTCGCTTGCTCACGCTTTACCTGCCCTCGGGCCGCGCCCGCTGCTTGCCAGTCCCACCCTGTGCCATACGCGCGCGCAGGGACGTATACAAAACGAAAGCTGCGCCTTGCGACGCAGCTTTCATGTTTTTGCCGCGGCCATGGCCGCCAGCACCGTCAGGCTCAGGCCTTGACGTGCGCCTTGATGTAATCGACCGCCTGCTGCACGGTGGTGATCTTCTCGGCTTCCTCGTCGGGAATTTCGCACTCGAACTCCTCCTCGAGGGCCATCACCAGCTCGACGGTATCCAGCGAGTCGGCACCCAAATCGTCCACGAACGAAGCCGTGGCGGTGACATCGTCCTCTTTCACGCCCAGCTGCTCGACAACGATCTTCTTGACGCGCTCTTCAATGGTGCTCATGGGTTGCATAGCCTCGCGGTAAAAAAGCCGGCGCATTGTAGTGTGAAAGCAAGGGTGTCGCTACTCGCCGTGCGCAGCGCCCCGTGGAGCCGATCAGGGCATGTACATGCCACCGTTGACGTGCAGGGTCTCGCCGGTGATGTAGGCCGCGGCCGGCGAGGCCAGAAACAATACCGCCTGCGCAATGTCCTCGGGCTTGCCAAGGCGACCCAGCGCGATGGTGGCTTCAAGCATCTTGCGCTGCTCCTCGCCCAGTGCACGCGTCATGTCGGTGTCGATGAAGCCTGGCGCGACCACGTTGACGGTGATGCCACGCGAGCCGATCTCGCGCGCCAGGGATTTGGAAAACGCGATGATGCCAGCCTTGGCGGCGGCATAGTTGGTTTGCCCGGGATTGCCGGTGACGCCGACCACTGAGGCGATGCTGATGATGCGCCCCTTGCGCGCCTTCATCATGCCGCGCAGCACGGTCTTGCTGGTGCGATACACCGAACTGAGGTTCGTATCGAGAACCGCCTGCCAATCATCATCCTTCATGCGCATCAACAGTTGGTCGCGGGTGATGCCGGCATTGTTGACCAGGATCGACAGTGCGCCGTGTTCCTTGATGATGGACTCGATCAGCGCCTCCACGGCCGCCCCATCGGTGACATCGAGCACGCGCCCCTGGCCCCTGTGCGCGGCCAGACGCTGACCGATGGCCTCAGCGCCAGCGGCGCTGGTGGCCGTGCCGATCACCTGTGCGCCGGCGGCTGCAAGGGTATCGGCAATCGCCGCGCCGATGCCGCGACTGGCGCCAGTCACCAGTGCAATTTCGCCGGCAAGGGAAATGTTCATCGAAACTCCCAGTGATCAATAGGCAAAACCAGGCATCCCGCCGCGGCGTGCGGGCAACGGGTTCCGCAGGCTAATCCCGCCACGCTCATGCGCCAGAACTATTTTTAAAAAAACTTTAAAATCAATAAAATAAATCAATATGTTCGCGTGGAATACTGCATGAAATCAGGCTGGCAATGGCCAGCCTCGACCACCCACTCTCCACCGCCGTGCGATTCCCGCCATCCAGCCGCTCAGTCATGCGCCACCCGCCACGCTCCCAACGCCGCGTCCAGATCGGCAGGCATGCCCAGCGCGCGCGCGTCGATGGACTTGTCGATGCGCTTGAGCAAACCGCTCAGCACCTTGCCCGGCCCGCACTCCGCCACGCGCGTGACGCCCAGCGCGGCCAGCGCCTGCATGCTATCGGTCCAGCGCACCGGCATATACAACTGGCGTTCGAGCGCGGCGCGGATGTATTCGATGCTGCCATAGGCGCGCGCCTCGACGTTTTGAATCACCGGAACCACCGGCATGCGCCAGGCGATGCTGGCCATGCGCTCGGTCAAACGCGCCGAGGCATCGCGCATCAGCTCGCAGTGCGAGGGTACCGATACCGGCAGACGCACGGCCTTGCGCACGCCACGCTCGGCGAGCAGCACCAGCGCGCGCTCCACCGCATCAGTCTGACCGGCGATCACGGTTTGGCCGGGCGCGTTGAAGTTGGCCGGCGCCACGATCTGACCCTCGGCGGCCTGCATGCAGACCTCGGCGATCACGGCATCGTCGCCGCCCAGCAACGCCGCCATGGCACCTTCACCTTGCGGTACGGCTTCCTGCATCAAGCGCCCGCGCTCGGCCACCAGGGCCGCGGCTTCGCCCAGTTCGAGCGCCTCGGCGGCGACCAGTGCGGTGTACTCGCCCAGACTGTGCCCGGCCATCAGCTCGGGCAGTGCGCCGCCCAGCTTGCGCCAGACACGCCACACCGCGATGCCCGCCGCCAGCAGTGCCGGCTGGGTGTGCTCGGTGCGATTGAGCTGGTCTTCGGGCCCGTGCTGCGCGAGCGTCCACAAATCATGGCCCACGGCAGCCGAGGCTTCGGCAAACACTGTTTTGATCTCGGCATGTTGCGCGGCCAGTGCGGACAGCATGCCGACTGCCTGTGAACCCTGACCTGGAAACACAAAGGCCAGGTTCGGGACTCGGGATTCCGGATTCTGGACTGGAGAAACTGCATTCATGACGTGCGCCGCCCAACGGATGTTATGCATGCGGGAAATCGGCCAGGCCCGCGCCATCCCGCGCCACGAATCCCCGCTTTATCAGTAGCGAATCAGCGCCGAAGCCCAGGTAAAGCCGCCACCGAAGGCTTCCAGCAGCAGGGTCTGGCCACGCTGTACCTTGCCCGAGCGCACCGCCTCATCCAGCGCCAGGGGGACCGACGCGGACGAAGTGTTGCCGTGGCGGTCAACCGTGACGATGACGCGTTCCATCGGCAGGTGCAGGCGCTTGGCGGTGGCCTCGATGATGCGCAGATTGGCCTGGTGCGGAATCAGCCAGTCGACCTGTGCTTCATCCACACCCGCGGCTTCCAGCGTTTCACCCACAATGCGATCCAGCGTGCGCACTGCGACCTTGAACACCTCGTTGCCACTCATGCGGATGCACACGCCAGCGTTGGATTCACCAGGATGGAAACCCACCGACACACCGACCGGGCTGAATAGCAGATCCTTGTGCCCACCGTCGGCATGCTGTTTGGTGGCCAGCACGCCGGGCTCCGCACTGGCTTCCAGCACCACGGCGCCAGCGCCATCACCAAACAACACGCAGGTGGCGCGATCGCCCCAGTCGACCATGCGCGTCAGGGTCTCGGCGCCAACCACCAGCGCCTTGCGCGCGCTGCCGGCGCGGATGAAATTATCGGCCACGCCCAGCGCGTAGAGAAATCCAGAACAGGCCGCGTTGACATCGAACGCCGCGCAGCCGTTGGCGCCCAGGCGATTCTGCAGCAGGCATGCGGTGGACGGGAAAATGAGATCCGGCGTGGTCGTGCCAACAATGATCAGGTCCAGGTCACGCGCCTCGACACCGGCACTGGCCAGCGCCGCGTTGGCGGCATGAAACGCCAGATCGCCGGTGGTTTCGCCCTCGGCGGCCTTGCGCCGCTCGCGTATGCCGGTACGCGAGCGAATCCACTCGTCGCTGGTTTCGACCAGGCGCTCAAGGTCGGCGTTGGTGACAACGTGGCTGGGCAGATAACTGCCCGTGCCGGCGATGCGTGAGTACATCAGACCTGTCCCCGGAAGATTCGAGTTGTTCACGGTCGCTCCGAGCGGCCATGCGCGAGCGAAGGAATGCTGGCTCAATCTTCGTCGACGGCGGCGGCCTGGGTCTGGATGACCTTTTTGCCGCGGTAGTAACCGTCCTTGGTGACGTGATGGCGACGATGCACTTCGCCGCTGGTCGGATCGGTCGCCAATTGCACCGGCACCAGCGCGTCGTGGGAGCGACGCATGCCACGCCGGGATGGCGTCTTGCGGCTTTTTTGCACTGCCATGGGTTATCTCCGGTAATTCTCAGTCGTGTTTCAGTTTGTGCAATCCGGCAAATGGATGCGGGGGCGTTGCAACGGGTTCCAGCGCTTCGTTTTGCCAGGGCGCGATCGCGTCCTCGCTGCCGGGACGCATCGGCACCAGCGGCAACGCCAGCAGCAATTCGTCCTCGACCACATCCTGCAGCCGCAACGAGTCCTGCACCAGCAGCGCCTCGTAACCTGGCGGCAAGGCGAATTCATCGGCCTCGTCGCGGATCAGGCCGAGCCGCAGGTCCAGTGCCAGCGTGGTGCGAAAGGGCTCCAGCGTGCGTTGGCACAACAGATCGACCACCGCGCGAACCTGCAACTCAAGATAAGCCACGCCAAGATCATCGCGACCGAATTCGAGCTGATAATCCACATCCCCCAAGTCACCGGCCAGCTGCGACCGCAACCTCGCCAGCCTGGCAACCGGAAAGGATCCGGTAAAGGACCGCCGCGCCGAAACCATGCGCCAGGCGTCCACCGACTCGGGCAGATGCGCGGACATGAAGGCGGAATGGTAGCAGCGCATGGCGCCAAGTCAATTGCTTGCAATTCTCAACCCGGTGCCGCCGAGGCCGCACCGGCTGCCGGCATGGCCTCGATCTGATCAAGAAAATCCACGGCGCGTCGCAAGTGCGGAATCACGATCGAGCCGCCCACCACCAGACCGACCTGAAAAATTTCCAGCATCTCCTCGCGGCTGACCCCGGCCTGCCGACACTGCGCCACGTGGTAGCTCACGCAGTCATCGCAACGCAGTACCAGGGACGCCACCAGACCCAGCATCTCCTTGGTTTTCACGTCCAGCACGCCGTCCTTGTAGCACTGCGTATCCAGTGCGAAGAAGCGCCGCACAACTTGATTGTCGTGCTCGAGAATGCGCGTGTTCATGCGCTGGCGGAATTCGGTGAACTGGCGGATGCGATCACTCATGCGCCTTGCTCCACCAGCCATGCAGCGAGCCGCCCGTCATGGTCGGCCGCGGCCAGTTCATCGAAACCGCCGATGTGTTGCGCGCCGATGAAGATCTGCGGCACCGTGCGCCGTCCGGCGCTGCGCGCCAGCATGGTGTCACGCGCCTCGGGGTCGCTGTCCACGCGTATTTCGGTGTAACCAAGGCCACGCGCCTTGAGCAGGTTCTTGGCGGCCACGCAATAAGGGCATACCGCCGTGGTGTAGATGAGGATGGGGGGCTGCGACACTGCGGACTCCTGCGAGGCGGACCTGTTCGAGGAAAATTGGGGTGAGGGAAATCCTGTACTGCATGCGCAGACGGGACCGCGTGCGCGTCAGGCACCATGAGGTTGCTGGCGCGAAACATCAAGCCATGCATGCACAAAACGCGACTGTATTCGCCAAAGCACGCCTTTATGATCGTCGTATCACGCTGGCGGGCGCAACGGGCTGCGGCTAACGTAATGCACACTTCCGGCTTTGCCTCGACCATGCGCTTGCATCCCCTGTTGCTGTCACTGTGCCTCGCCGTCGCGCTGATTCCCGCCGCCGGCGCCAGTGACGATGTGCGCCTGCCACATCTGGGCAGCAGTGCTGATCAAGCCTTCACCCAGGCCGAGGCCGCAGCTTACGGTGCCTCCATGCTGCGCCAGATGCGCGCGCTGGGCCTGGTTCTCGATGATCCTCTGGCCACGCAATTCATCAACGCGCTGGGTTACCGATTGGTGTCCAGCAGCGAATCACCCAAGACCCGCTTCACTTTTTTCATCCCGCGCGAGGACGTGATCAACTCGTTCGCCGCACCAGGCGGCTACGTCGGCATCAACTCGGGCCTGATCACCGCGACGCAAAGCGAGGACGAACTGGCCGCGGTGATGGCGCACGAGATCAGTCACATCGAGCAGCATCATCTGCAGCGCGCCTTTGCTGATGCCAGCAAGACCACGCCACTGTACGCACTGGCCATGCTCGGGGCACTGGCCGCAGCGGTCGGCGGCAGCAACATCAATGCACCCATGGCCATCGCTTCGCTGAGTCAGGGCCTGGTGGTGCAGCATCAGATCAACTTCACGCGCAAGGACGAAGCCGAAGCGGATCGTGTCGGCATCCAGACGCTGGCCAACGCGGGCTTCAATCCGGATGGCATGGCTGAATTCTTCGGTCGCATGCAGCTGCTGTTGCGCGCCGACAGCGGCGGCTACCAGGTACCGGCGTTGCTGCAGGACCACCCGGTGACCACGCTGCGCATCGCCGAAGCCGAGGCACGCGCGCACACGCTCAAGGCGCAGATGGCGCAGCGCCAAGCGCTGCCCGCGTCCAGCGTGCGCTTGCCGACCTGGGAAACCACCCTGATACCGGTGCCGATGCTGCGCCAGCCAGGCAATTTGTTCAGCGCCGCGCAGCGCAGCGATGCGCCCGGCAGCAAGCGCGCGCACGATGACTATCTGCTCATGCGTGAGCGCGTGCGCGTGCTCAGCAGCACTGATCTCAGCGCTCTTGCGCGCTACTACGCCGACAATCTCGCACGCCATGCCGCCTTCGGTATTCCGTCCGACCACTACGGCTACGCGCTGGTGTTGATGCGCAGTGGGCACGCCAACGCCGCACGCGAGCAACTCGCCCCCTTGCTCGCGCAAGATCCCGACAACCTGCCGCTGCGTCTGGCCATGGCGCATGCTGAACTGCTGGCGGGTCAGCGCGCGCGCGCACTGGCGGACTATGCGCGCATCAGCCACGATTGGCCGCGCAACCAGGCCGTCGCGCTGGACTATGCCAGTGCCCTGATCCTCGACGCGAACCAGGCCGCAGGCGCCAAGGCCGAAGCGCTGTTGCGCCCGCAACTGGACGACAGCGATGCCCCCGAGGTGTACCGCATCTATGGCCGCGCCGCCGAACTAGCCGGACTGAAAATCCGCGCTGCCGAGGCCTTTGCCGATGCCACATTCCTGTCCGGCCACGCCGCAGCGGCACTGGATCAGCTCACGCGCCTGAGCCAGCGCGCCGACCTGGATTACGCACAGCGCGCGCGCATCGATGCGCGCATCGCCTGGCTTACTCCCATCGTGCTGGACCAGCGGCGCCTGCGCGCCAACTCGGGGGCCGCGGGCGGCAGCGACGATCTCTAGCAGCCTGCTCGCCTCGACCAGCAAAGCCCGACGGGCTGCCAGGCGACGTTCGGGCGCTGGCGCAGCGCCGCTGCCGACACGCATGCAGATCACGCAAGCTGCCGCAAGTCCTTGCCATGCAAGACAACGCTCGATTCAGGCGCGCTTTTGTCATCGCGCTGCAACACTGGATGACTGTAATAATCCGGTCATCGCCGGAGGCCGCATCGTGCACAAGCGCATCTTGATCGTCGAAGACGAGGCATCGATCCGCGACATGGTCGCCTTCGCCCTGCGCAAGGCGGACATGGATCCGGTCCACGCCGCCGATGCACGTGCCGCGCAGCTGGCGATCGCGGAAAAAGTGCCCGACCTGATCCTGCTGGACTGGATGCTGCCCGGGCTCAGCGGTCTGGATCTGGCGCGGCGCTTGCGCAAGGAGCAGCTCTCGCGCGAAATACCGATCATCATGCTCACCGCGCGTGGCGAGGAAATGGATCGAGTCAGCGGCCTCGAGGCCGGCATCGATGATTACGTGGTCAAGCCATTCTCTTCGCGCGAACTGATCGCGCGCATCCGCGCGGTGCTGCGCCGCAGCCAGGGCGAGGATGGTGAGGGCGTGATCGAAGCCGGCGCATTGCGTCTGGATGGCCCCGCGCACCGCGTGCATGCCGGGACGCAACCGGTGCCGATTGGTCCCACCGAATACCGCTTGCTGCACTTCTTCATGACCCACCCGGACCGCGTGTACTCGCGCACGCAATTGCTTGATCACGTCTGGGGTAGCAGCGTGTATGTCGAGGAGCGCACCGTGGACGTCCATATCCGCCGCTTGCGCAAGACGCTTGAACCCTTCGGTCTGGACGCCATGGTGCAGACCGTGCGCAGCGCGGGTTACCGCTTCTCCACCGATGCGTGAAGCATCACCGCGCCACAGTCTGATCCGCGCCCTGCTGCTCGGGACGTGGCTGTTGGCAGTCACCCTGCTTGCCGGTCTCGTGCAGCAGGCGTTGGCCGGATTCGCCCTGGCCGCCGCACTTGCACTCATCTGGATGTCCTGGTCCATGCATCGATTGCGTTGCCTGCCGACGCCCGGCGCCGCGCCCTCCGCGCCACCGACACCCTCTGGCCACGATCCACGCCGCGTGCGCCGGCTGGCGGCGCAATTCCGCGCGCTGCGCAACGCCGTGGCGGCGCTGCCCGATGCGGTGGTGCTGCTTGACGAGCAGTTCCGCGCGCTGTGGTTCAATCCCGCTAGCGACACCCTGCTGGGCCTGCGACGACCACGACATCTGCGTTGCGACCTGCGCGAGCAACTGCGCGGCACGTTCATCGGCGACTGGCTGGCCGCAGGCGCCAGCGAGCCGCTGCATGACATACCCGCGCCACACGACGCGCAACGCCGCCTGTCGCTGTCGCTGATTCCCGTGGGCGCAACGCAGCGCCTGCTGCTGGCACGCGACATCAGCACGCTGGCGCGACTTGAGCAGATGCGCCGCGATTTCGTGGCCAACGTTTCGCATGAGTTGCGCACGCCGCTGACGGTGATCCACGGCTACCTCGAATTGCTCGATCCCGAAGACGTGCCGCAACTGGCCGGCGTGCTCGGCGACATGCGCGCGCAGTCCAAGCGCATGGCGCAAATCGTCGAGGATCTGCTCACCCTGTCGCGTCTGGAAACACAGTCCGGCGCCAGCGAGGAGCCGGTGGCGATGGCGCCGTTGCTGGCCACCTTGCGGCGCGAAGCCGAGGCACTCAGCCAGGGCAGGCATCGCATCACCCTGGAGGTGGAGACTCCGGCAAACCTGTTCGGTTCACTCAAGGATCTGCACAGCGCCTGTTCGAATCTGGTCAGCAACGCGGTGCGCTACACGCCCAGCGGTGGCAGCATCCGCATCCGCTGGCAACAACTCGAGGACGGCAGTGGCGCGTTTTCGGTGATCGACACCGGCTACGGCATCCCGGCGCACCACATCAGCCGCCTCACCGAGCGCTTCTACCGCGTGTCGTCCAGCCGCTCGCGCGACAGCGGCGGTACCGGCCTGGGACTGTCGATCGTCAAGCACGCGCTGGGCATGCACCAGGCGCGCATCGAGATCCGCAGCGAACCGGGCCAGGGCTCCACCTTCACCGCATTGTTCCCGGCCACGCGCATGCTGCTGCCGGGCGCAAGCGGCGACGCCACGCCGCGCGGCTGAGCCGCACGCTTGCCGCAACGCGCCGCGCGCGCGATGCTGGCGGGCCACACGGACCGATCCATGGACGCATTGAACGACCTTTCCCGCAACGAGCTCTACCTCAACCGTGAGCTGGCCGCGCTGGAATTCAATTTCCGCGTACTGGCGCAGGCGCGTGATCCGCGCATGCCGCTGCTGGAACGCATGCGCTTCATGTGCATCTCATCGAGCAATCTCGACGAGTTTTTCGAGGTGCGCGTGGCCGTGCTGCGCCAGCACATCAGCTACGGCGACGCACGCCCCGGTCCGGACGGCCTGCCCCCCGGCGAAGTGCTGGCACGCATCCGCGAGCGCGCGCTGGCGTTGGTCGGTGAGCAATACCTGGTGTGGGCCGAGGAATTGCAGCCGGCATTGGCCGAGGAAGGTGTGCGCTTTCTCACCCGCGACCGCTGGAGCGCGCGCCAGAAACGCTGGCTGCAGGGCTACTTCCGCAACGAGATCCTGCCGGTGCTGTCGCCGCTGGGGCTGGATCCGGCGCACCCGTTCCCGCGCATTCTCAACAAAAGCCTGAATATCGCCGTGGTGCTGGAAGGTCGCGACGCCTTTGGCCGCGCCGGACACATGGCGCTGGTGCGCGCGCCGCGGTCACTGCCGCGCTTGATCCGCCTGCCCGCGCAGGTTTCCGATGCGCCGTGCGAGTTCGTGTTTCTGGCCGGATTGCTGCAACAGTTCGCCGCCGAGATGTTTCCCGGGTTCACGGTGCAGGGCTCCTATCAGTTCCGCGTCACCCGCAACAGCGAGCTGACCGTGGAGGAAGAGGAAGTCGAGAACCTCGCCAGCGCGCTGACTGCCGAGCTGATCGAGCGCGGCTTCGCGCGCCCGGTGCGCCTGGAAGTTGCCGAAAACTGCCCCAAGCCGATCACCGATCTGCTGATGGCCAATTTTGAACTGACCGAGCAGGACGTGTACCGCTGCGCCGGGCCGGTGAACCTCAGCCGCGTGGTGTCGATCTTCGACCAGGTCGATCGCGCCGATCTCAAGTTCCGGCCGTTCACCCCGCGCCTCAGCCCGTCGTTGGTGCAGGGCGCCAATGTGTTCGAGGTGATCGGCAAGCGCGACGTGCTGCTGCATCATCCCTACGAGTCGTTCCAGTCGGTGATGGAAATGCTGCGTCAGGCAGCGACCGATCCCGATGTGCTGGCGATCAAGCAGACGCTGTACCGTGTCGGCAGCGACTCGCCGCTGGTCGAGCATCTGGTCGAGGCGGCACGCGCCGGCAAGGACGTGACCGTGGTGGTGGAGTTGCGCGCGCGCTTCGACGAGGAGGCCAACATCCGCCTGGCCAATCGCCTGCAAAGCGCCGGCGTGCAGGTGGTCTACGGCGTGGTCGGCTACAAGACCCACGCCAAGATGCTGCTGGTGGTGCGCCGCGAGGGCCGCAAACTGCGCCGCTATGTGCATCTGGCCACCGGCAATTACCACCAGATCACATCGCGCCTGTACACCGACATCGGCCTGATGACCGCGCACGCGGAAATCGGCGAGGACGTGCACAAGGTGTTCCAGCAGCTCTCCGGGCTGGGCCCAACGATCAAGCTGAAGCGCCTCCTGCAGTCGCCGTTCACGCTGTACAAGGGGCTTATGCAACGCATCGAGCGCGAGATCAGGCACGCTGGCGTGGGCAAGCCGGCGCGCATCATCGCGCGCATGAACGCGCTCAACGAGCCGAGCGTCGTGGAAGCGCTGTATCGCGCATCCACTGCGGGCGTCGAGATCGACTTGATCGTGCGCGGCGCCTGCACCTTGCGTCCGGGTCTGCCGGGCATCTCCGAGCGCATCCGCGTGCGCTCCGTCGTCGGGCGTTTTCTGGAACACAGCCGTGTGTACTGGTTCGCCAACGATGGCGCGCCAGAACTGTTCTGCTCCAGTGCCGACTGGATGGAGCGCAACCTGATGCAGCGCATCGAGGTGTGCTTCCCGATCCTCGACGCCACGCTGGCGCAGCGTGTCTACGACGAGACACTGGCCAATTACCTCAGTGACAACGCGCAAGCCTGGATTCTGCAGCCGGATGGGCACTACGAGCGCGTCGCGCGCGGCGATGGCCCATCGCACTCGGCGCAGCGCACGCTGCTGGCCAAGCTCACGGGCTGAAGTAATGCGCAACCGTTGCGCTGCAGCGCGCCGTAGCTGGCATTGACCCGGGGGCAGAGTAAAATGCATTACCGATCACGGCCCTGTGCGGCCATTCGCCACTGCGCGCGGCGCGCGTAAGCATGACTCCTGCTTGCCATATTCCCGCCGATCCCGGCGGTTTCATCCTACCGGAGTAGTCATCGATGATCTTCGAAACCCTCGCCACCTACGGCCATGAGCAGGTGGTGTTTTGCCATCAGAAAGATGTCGGCCTCAAGGCCATCATCGCCATCCACAACACCGTGCTCGGGCCGTCTCTGGGCGGGCTGCGCATGTGGGCCTACAAGACCGAGCAGGAAGCGCTCAACGACGTGCTGCGCCTGTCGCGCGGCATGACCTACAAGAACGCCGTGGCCGGTCTGAACCTGGGTGGCGGCAAGGCGGTGATCATCGGCGATCCGACGCGGGACAAGTCCGAGGCACTGTTCCGCGCCTTCGGCCGCTTCGTGCAATCGCTGGGCGGGCGCTACATCACCGCCGAGGACGTCGGCATCGACGTCAACGACATGGAGTACGTATTCCGCGAAACCGAATTCGTCACCGGCGTGCACCAGGTGCACGGCGGTTCCGGCGATCCCTCGCCGTTCACCGCGTTCGGCACCTTGCAGGGACTGATGGCCGCACTCAACCACAAGTACGGCCACGAGGACGTGGGCAAGCTCAGCTACGCCGTGCAGGGCGTGGGACATGTCGGCCTGGAGTTCGTCAAGCTGCTGCGCGAACAAGGCGCCAAGGTCTTCGTCACCGACATCAACAAGACCGCCGTGCAACGCTGCGTGGACGAATTCGGCTGCGAGGCGGTGAGCCTGGACGATATCTACGACGTCGATGCCGACGTCTACAGCCCGGCAGCGCTGGGCGGCACCGTCAACGAGCACACGCTGCCGCGGCTCAAATGCAAGATCATCTGTGGCCCTGCCAACAACCAGTTGGCCAGCGACGCCATCGGCGACGAGGTCACCAAGCGCGGCATCCTCTACGCGCCGGACTACGCGGTGAATGCCGGCGGCGTGATGAACGTATCGCTGGAGATCGATGGCTACAACCGCGAACGCGCGATGCGCATGATGCGCACGATCTACTACAACGTCGGGCGCATCTTCCAGATCGCCGATCGCGACGGTATCGCCACCTACAAGGCCGCCGACCGCATGGCCGAAGAGCGCATCACCACCATTGGCAAGATCAAGCTGCCGACCATGGGCAATGGTCCGCGCTTCCTCGGACGCATGCGCGGGCAGTGACGCTGACCAACACGGACATGAAACCCGTGCTGCCGCGGCAGCCGTCACACTGGATGACGCGGACTTGACCGTGCCGCCGCGGGCTTCGACTTGCCGTTCAGCAGCATGGAGCTCCGCAGCGGGTTTCCCGTTTCCAGCTACTGATTTCCCATTCCTGATTACCGGCTGATGCCCATGCGCCCCTTCTCGCTCGACGAAGACAATGACCTGCTGCGCGACAGCGTGCGCACGTTCGCGGACAAGGAAATCGCACCGCGCGCGGACCGCATCGACCGCGAGAACGAGTTTCCCGAGGACCTGTGGCGCAAGCTCGGCGAACTGGGCCTGCTCGGCATCACCGTGGCGCCCGAGCTTGGTGGCAGCGGCATGGGCTATCTCGCGCACCTGGTCGCGATGGAGGAAATCTCGCGCGCCTCCGGATCGGTCGGCCTCAGCTACGGCGCGCACAGCAACCTGTGCGTCAACAACATCTTCCTCAATGGCAGCGCCGCGCAGCGCACGCGCTACCTGCCCAGGCTGTGCAGCGGCGAATGGATCGGTGCGCTGGCCATGAGCGAACCGGGTGCGGGTTCGGACGTGGTCGGCTCGATGGCCTGCCGCGCCGAGCGCAAGGGCGATGCCTGGATCGCCAATGGCAACAAGATGTGGATCACGAACGGCCCCAACGCCGACGTGCTGCTGGTGTACATGCGCACCAGCGGGCGCGAGGCGGGCAGTCGCAGCATGACCGCCTTCATCGTCGAGAAGGGCATGCCCGGCTTCAGCACTGCGCAAAAGCTGGACAAGCTCGGCATGCGCGGCTCCAACACCTGCGAGCTGGTGTTCGAGAACTGCGCGATCCCGGATGCCAACCGCATCGGCGAGGTCAACGAAGGCGTGCGCGTGCTGATGAGCGGGCTGGACAGCGAGCGCCTGGTGCTGTCCGGCGGTCCCATCGGGCTGATGCAGTCGGCGCTGGATATCACCCTGCCCTACGTGCGCGAGCGCAAGCAGTTCAACGCGCCGATCGGCACCTTCGAGCTGATGCAGGCCAAGATCGCGGACATGTACACCGCGCTGCAATCCAGCCGCGCCTATGCGTACATGGTCGCGCAGCAATTCGACCGCAAACAGCGCTCACGCATCGATCCGGCTTCGTGCTTGCTGCTGGCCAGCGAAAACGCCGTGCAGGTGGCCCTGGAAGCCATCCAGGCGCTGGGCGGCAACGGCTACATCAACGACTATCCGGCCGGACGCATCCTGCGCGACGCCAAGCTGTACGCGATCGGCGCCGGCACCAACGAAATCCGCCGCATGCTGATCGGCCGCGAATTGTTTCACGGCAAGTCCTGATGCCGGCGCGCCACGCGTTTGCGGCAACGCAGCAGGCGGCGCGATAATCACGCTTTCCCTTGATCCGCGGCGCCCCATGCCGCACGGAGTCCCGCATGTCCGACATCGTCATCGCCGGCGCCAAGCGCACCGCGATTGGTTCATTCCTCGGCCAGTTCACCGGCGTGCCCACGACCACGCTGGGCGCTACCGCGATCCGCGCCACGCTCGAGCATGCGGGCGTTGCACCCGATCAGGTGACCGAGGTGATCATGGGTTGCGTACTGCCGGCCAATCTCGGCCAGGCACCGGCGCGCCAGGCTGCGCTGGGCGCGGGGCTGCCGGCCAGCGCCGGCTGCACCACGATCAACAAGGTCTGTGGCTCGGGCATGAAGGCGGTCATGCTGGCGCACGACCTGATCCGCGCCGGCAGCGCCGATATCGTGGTCGCGGGCGGCATGGAGTCGATGACCAATGCACCGCACATGGTGCAGGCGCGCGTCGGCATCCGCTATGGCGAGGGCACGCTGGTCGATCACATGGCCTGGGACGGCCTGACCAATCCCTATGACGGCAAGGCCATGGGCGTGTTCGGCGAGCTGTGCGCCGACAAGTACCACTTCACCCGCGCCGAGCAGGACGCGTTCGCCGCCGAGTCGGTGCGTCGGGCGTTGGCTGCGCAGCAGAGCGGCGCCTTCGCCGGCGAGATCGTCCCGGTGAAGGTGTCCACGCGCAAGGGCGAGGTCGAGTTCAGCGCCGACGAACAGCCCGGCCGTTGCGACATCGCCAAGATACCAAGCCTCAAGCCGGCGTTCCGCAAGGACAACGGCACGATCACCGCCGCCAGCTCATCGAGCATTTCCGACGGCGCCGCCGCGCTGGTGCTGTTGCGCGCCGAGGACGCCGTGCGTCGTGGCATCAAGCCGCTGGCGCGCATCGTCGCGCACGCCACCCATTCGCAGGAACCGGAGTGGTTCACCACCGCCCCGGTCGGCGCCATCCAGAAGGTGCTGGCCAAGACTGGCTGGCGCGTCGAGGACGTCGACCTGTTCGAGGTCAACGAGGCCTTCGCCGTCGTGGCCATGACGCCGATGCGCGAATTGGGCATCCAGCATGGTCGCCTCAACGTGCACGGTGGTGCCTGTGCGCTCGGCCACCCCATCGGCGCCAGCGGCGCACGTCTGCTCGTCACGCTGGTTCATGCAATGATCCAGCGCAAGGCCAAGCGTGGCGTGGCGTCGCTATGCATCGGCGGTGGCGAGGCCACAGCCATTGCCATCGAATTGGCCTGACCCAGGCCAATGCTGCAAAGTAGCGCTGATTGCGGTAACGTTTCGCGCTGGTGGATTTTCCGAGTCGGTGTCAGGCCCGCGCCGGCTCGGCAGTGCGATTACAATCCGGATCGCTGGCCGGGAGTGAAGTTGTGGCATGCTCCCTACTGGCGCCGGCATTAAAGTCGCGTTTTAATATGGCGGCCATCAATTACTTGGCACTCACGGCATTTTAGGAGAGACACACAATGAAGCTCACCCGCATCATTTTTGCGGCTTCGCTGGTTGCACTGCTGGCTGCTTGCAGCCATCAGGAATCCAGCGAGCAGGCTCCGGCCGCCGCCAGTTCGGCAGCCATGGCACCGGCCGAAGCTCCGGCCCCGGCCACCACGGCGGCTCCGGCTGAAGCCAGCACCGCCATGCCGGCCCCGGCCACCACGGCGGCGGCTCCGGCTACCAGCGGCACCGCGGCTGCCCCGGCTGAAGCCGGCACCGCTGCCCACGGCGGCTGATCGGTTTATCCCGATCGCGAAAGAACCGGTCGCAGTCGCGGCCGGTTTTTTTTCACCTGCGGAATGCGCGCGCGGGTATCGCCAACGCCACCGCCGCTTTATCATGTGCAGGCCTTCAAACGGCCGGACGCATGGGCATCCTCACCTCGCGCATCGATGCGCGCTCCCCCGAATTCATCGCCAATGCCGCGCGCATGCGCGAATGGGTCGCGGATTTGCGTCGACAACTTGATCGCGCTGCCGCCGGGGGCGATGCCAAAGCCCGCGAAAAGCATGTCGCGCGCGGCAAATTGCTGCCACGCGAGCGCGTCAATGCGCTGCTCGATGTCGGCAGCCCGTTCCTTGAAATCGCGCCGCTGGCCGCGCATGGCCTGTACGACGACCAGGCACCGGCCGCCGGTTTGATCGCCGGCATCGGCCGCGTGCACGGTCGCGAGGTTCTGGTGATCGCCAACGACGCCACGGTGAAGGGCGGCACCTACTTCCCGATGACGGTAAAAAAACACCTGCGCGCGCAGGAGATCGCGCTGGAAAACCACCTGCCCTGCGTGTATCTGGTGGATTCCGGCGGCGCCTTCCTGCCGTTGCAGGACGAGGTGTTTCCCGATCGCGAGCACTTCGGCCGCATCTTCTACAACCAGGCGCGCATGAGCGCGCAGGGCATCGCGCAGATCGCGGTGGTGATGGGCTCATGCACGGCAGGTGGCGCCTACGTGCCGGCGATGAGCGACGAAACCATCATCGTGCGCGAGCAGGGCACGATCTTTCTGGGCGGCCCGCCGCTGGTCAAGGCGGCCACCGGCGAGGTCGTCGATGCCGAGACCCTGGGCGGCGCCGACGTGCACACCGCGATCTCGGGCGTGGCCGACCACTTCGCCGAGAACGACCGTCACGCCCTGCAACTCGCGCGTGACGCGATCGCGCAGCTGAATCGGGCAACCGCGCCACAGCCGGCACAGGCGCCGCGCCTGCCGCGCCATGCCGCCGAGGAACTGTACGGCATCGTGCCGCAGGACACGCGCCAACCCTATGACGTGCGCGAGATCATCGCGCGCCTGGTGGACGACTCCGACTTGCACGAGTTCAAGGCGCGCTACGGCAAGACGCTGGTCACCGGCTTCGCGCACCTGTGCGGTTTTCCGGTGGGCATCGTGGCCAACAATGGCATCCTGTTTTCCGAATCCGCGCTCAAGGGCGCGCATTTCATCGAGCTGTGCGCGCAACGCGGTGTGCCGCTGGTGTTCCTGCAAAACATCACCGGCTTCATGGTCGGCAAGAAGTACGAGCACGGCGGCATCGCCCGCGACGGCGCCAAGATGGTCACCGCGGTGGCCTGCGCCAACGTACCCAAGTTCACCGTGGTGATCGGTGGCAGCTTCGGCGCCGGCAACTACGCCATGTGCGGGCGCGCCTACGGCGGTCGTTTTTTGTGGATGTGGCCGAATGCGCGCATCAGCGTGATGGGCGGCGAGCAGGCCGCCAGCGTGCTGGCCACGGTGCGCCGCGACGGCCTGGAGGCCGCGGGCAAGTCATGGAGCGCCGAGGATGAAGCCGCGTTCAAGGCGCCGATCCGCGCGCAGTACGAGCAGCAAGGCCATCCCTATTACGCCACGGCGCGATTGTGGGACGACGGCATCATCGATCCGGCCGACACGCGCCACGTGCTCGGCCTGGCCCTGGCGGCAAGCCTCAATGCGCCCATCGAACCCACGCGCTTCGGCGTGTTCCGCATGTGAGGCGACCGCCATGAGTTCCCTGCAGCAGCATCAGCACGACGGCGTTGCATACCTCACGCTCGATCGCCCGCACGTGCACAACGCCTTCGACGACACGCTGATCAGCGAGCTGACCGATGTCCTGCGCCGGCTCGATGCCGACGCCGGAACGCGCACCGTGGTGCTCAGCGGCTCCGGCAGCACGTTTTCTGCCGGCGCCGATCTCAACTGGATGCGCGCCATGGCCAGCGCCGGCGAGAGCGAAAATCACGCCGATGCGATGCGCCTGGCAACGTTGATGCGCACTCTGGATGAACTCGGCAAGCCGACGCTGGCGCGCGTCAACGGCTCGGCTTATGGCGGCGGCGTGGGTCTGATCGCCTGCTGCGACATCGCCATCGGCGTGCCCGAAGCGAAGTTCGCGCTCAGCGAGGTCAAGCTCGGCCTGGTCCCCGCGGTAATCTCGCCTTACGTGGCGGCGGCGATCGGCGCGCGCCAGGCACGGCGCTTTTTTCTCAGCGGCGAGATCTTCGACGCCACGGAGGCGCAGCGCATCGGCCTGCTGCACGCCGTGGTTCCCGGCGCTGCACTGGATGCCGCCGTCGAACGCCAGTTGCACTGGCTGGGCAAGGGCGCTCCACGCGCGCAGGCCGAGGCCAAGGCGCTGCTGCGGCGTGGCGCGGGCGATGTCGCGCGCGCGCGCGATGCCATCGATCTCGACAACGCCGCGCTGATCGCGCGCCTGCGCGTTTCGCCCGAGGGTCAGGAAGGCCTGCAGGCGTTCCTCGACAAGCGCCCGCCACGCTGGATCAGCGGAAGCGGAACATGAGTTTCCCGATCGACAACGTGCTCATCGCCAACCGCGGCGAGATTGCCTGCCGCATCATCCGCACGCTGCGCAGGCTCGGGCTGCGCAGCATCGCGGTGTATTCCGAAGCCGATGCCGATGCGCAACACGTACGCCTGGCCGACATGGCCGTGCCGATCGGCGGTCCGCGTCCACAGGACAGCTACCTGCGCGGCGACGCCATCATCGCCGCCGCGCAAGCCTGCGGCGCGCAGGCGATCCACCCGGGCTACGGGTTTCTCTCGGAGAACGCCGATTTCGCCGAGGCGGTGACGCAAGCCGGGCTGATCTATATCGGCCCCAGCGCCGCCAGCACGCGGCGCATGGGTTCCAAGGCCGGCGCCAAGACGCTGATGGCCGCGCATGGTGTACCGGTGGTGCCGGGCTACACCGGCGAAGACCAGGACGCCACATCCCTCGCGCGCGAGGCCGCGCGCATCGGCTATCCGCTGATGATCAAGGCTGCCTACGGCGGCGGCGGCAAGGGCATGCGCATCGTGCGCAGCGCGGATGAATTCGCCGCGGCGCTGGCCTCGTGCCAGCGCGAGGCACAAGGGGCTTTTGGCAACGCGCGCGTACTGGTCGAGCGCTACATCGAACACCCACGCCATATCGAATTCCAGATTTTCGGCGACCAGCACGGCCACGTCGTGCACCTCAACGAGCGCGAATGCTCGGCGCAGCGCCGCTATCAGAAGGTGATGGAGGAAACCCCATCGCCCTTCCTCACGCCCGAACTGCGTGCGCGCATGGGCGCCGCCGCCATCGCCGCAGGCAAGGCGCTGGATTACTGCAACGCCGGGACGGTGGAGTTCATCGTCGATCCGCAGGGCGGGTTCTATTTCATGGAGCTCAACGCACGCCTGCAGGTCGAGCATCCGATTACCGAATGGACCTTGGGCCTGGATCTGGTCGAGCTGCAATTGCGCGTCGCCGCGGGTGAACCGCTGCCCGACGCGCTGCTGGCCGGCACGCCGGCGCAGAACGGCCATGCCATCGAGTTGCGCCTGTACGCCGAAGATCCGGCGCAAGGCTTCCTGCCCGGCTCGGGTCGCCTCGAGCACCTGGCGCTGCCGGCACCCTCGCCGCACGTGCGTGTCGACAGCGGCGTGATCGAAGGCGATACGGTGAGCATTTTCTATGACCCGATGATCGCCAAAATCATCGTCCGGGATAAGGATCGCCCGCGTGCGCTGGCGCGCATGGCCGAAGCACTGGCCGCCTGTCATGTGCATGGGCCCAAGTCCAACGTCGCGTTTCTCGAACGCCTGATCGCGCATCCGGCGGTGCGCGAAGGCCGCATCGACACCGGCTATCTCGATCGTGCGCTGGACGAGTTCCTGCCCGTTGCGGCGCAATTCGATGCCACGGCGGTGCTCGCGGCAGCGGTGGCCGTACTGCTGCATGCCGAGGCCACAGCCTTGGCTGATCATTCGCCCTGGGCGACCCCCGATGCCTGGCGCATGCAAGGCGCCGCGCCGCGCGAGTTGTACTTGCAGCAGGGTGAAACGTGCCTGCGCATCCTGGCGACCGGGCACCATGGTGATTACACGCTGCATGTCGAAGGCCACGCTGCTGCTTTCGTCGTGGCGGGTGCGCGGCACGATGGCGATGTGCTCAGCCTGCGTCTCGATGATCGCGCACTGCGCTTGCGTGTGCACCGCGCCGGCCACATGCTGGAAGTGCAGCGTGACGGCACGCGCCACGCCTTCGCGCTGGCGCCGGCCTATGTCGATGCAACCAGCAGCGCCAACAACGATGACGCCGTGCGCGCACCCATGCCCGGACGCGTGGTGTTGGTGCAAGCCAGCGTGGGCAGCGCGGTGGAGGCCGGCGCCGTGTTGCTGGTGATGGAGGCGATGAAGATGGAATTGTCGCTGCGCGCGCCGCGTGCGGGCACGGTGGTGGCGATTCAGGCCGCCGCCGGCGAGTTCGTCGAAGCCGACAGCGTGCTGATTCGCCTCGATTGAGACCCCGCGCCGCTACGATGCGGACTTGACCGGCGCCACGCGCCTGCTCCCGAGACCTGCCATGAGTCACATGCTCTACGCCGAAGATCCCTACCTGCAGCAGTGTGAAACACGCATCACTGCTGTGCACGCAACAGGCATCGAACTTGAAGCGACCGTGTTTTATCCCCTGGGCGGTGGACAGCCGGGCGACAGTGGTTGGCTGATCGACAGCGGGGGGCGGCGCACACGCATCACCGACACGCGCCGCGACCGTGAAACGGGCGCGATCCTGCATCAGTTCGAAACCGGCGCCGAGGTTCCACCAGCCGGCAGTGCCGTGCGCATCGAAATCGACTGGGCGCGACGCCATCGCCACATGCGCATGCACACCTGCCTACACCTGCTCTCGGCCGTGGTACGGCACGGCGTCACCGGCGGCAACCTCAGCGCCGAAAGCGGCCGCCTGGACTTCGACGCCGAGGGCGTCGCACTGGATGCCGCGACGATTCAAGCACAGCTGACACGGCTGATCGAAGCCGATCATCCGGTGCGCATGCGCTTGATCAGCGGCACCGAACTGGCCGCGCAGCCCGAATTGATCAAGACACTCTCGGTCAAACCGCCCATGCATCTGCCGCAGATCCGCCTGATCGAAATCGAGGACACCGACCTGCAACCCTGCGGCGGCACGCACGTCGCGCGCACCGGCGAAATCGGCGCGGTGCGCGTGCTCAAGATCGAAAGCAAGGGCGCGCGCAATCGCCGCGTGGTGCTGGGCTTCGCGGACGATGCGGCATGAGCGAACAGGTGCGCGTGGTCGAGGTCAGTGCGCGCGACGGCCTGCAAAACGAGCCGGCCAGCGTGCCGACGGCGATCAAGATCGAGCTGATCGAACGCCTGGCGGATTGCGGCTACGACACCGTGGAGGCCACCAGCTTCGTCAGCCCGAAGTGGATTCCGCAATTGGCCGACGCCGAGGCGGTGATGCACGGCCTGCAGCGCAAGCCCGGCGTGCGCTATCCGGTGCTGGTGCCCAATCTGCAGGGCTATGTGCGTGCGCGCGCCGCCGGTGCCAGCGAGATCGCGGTGTTCACCGCAGCCTCCGAAGCCTTCAACCGCAAGAACATCAACGCCTCGATCGATGAATCCATCGCGCGCTTCGAGCCAGTCATGGCGCAGGCGCGCGCCGACGGTGTGCGCGTGCGCGGCTATGTCTCCACCGTGCTCGGCTGCCCGTATCAGGGCGCGGTTCCGCTGGCCGACGTGGTGCGCGTGGCGGCGCGGCTGCATGCACTGGGTTGTGGCGAGATTTCATTGGGCGACACCATCGGCGTCGGCACGCCGGGCAAGGCGCGCGCGATGCTGCGCGCGGTCGCCGAGGCCGTGCCCATGGACGCGCTGGCGGTGCACTTCCACGATACCTACGGGCAGGCGCTGGCCAACATCCTCGCCTGTCTGGAGGACGGCGTGCGCGTGGTCGATGCCGCCGTGGCCGGCACCGGCGGCTGTCCCTACGCGCGCGGCGCCAGCGGCAACGTGGCCAGCGAGGACGTGATCTACATGCTGCACGGCATGGGCATGCAAACCGGGATTGACCTGGATGCACTCATCGCCACCGGGCAGTGGCTGGCGACGCAGCTTGGCCGCAGCAACGGCAGCCGCGTCGGCCAGGCGCGCGGCGCGGCGGCATGAGCGCGCCATGGCGAATCCGCCCGATCACGGCGGCCGACGACGCGGCGATGGCGGCGGTGATCCGTATCGTGATGCCCGAGTTCGGCGCCATCGGCCCTGGCTTCGCCTTGCATGACCCGGAAGTGGACTGGCTGAGCCGCGCCTACACCGCGCCACGCAGCGCCTATTTCGTGGTCGAACAGGATGGCTGCGTCACCGGCGGTGGCGGCGTCGCGCCGCTGCTCGGCGGCAGCGCTGACACCTGCGAGCTGCGCAAGATGTATTTCCTGCCGACGCTGCGCGGGCTGGGCGCGGGCCGTGCGCTGATGACGCGCTGTCTGGATGCCGCGCGCGACTCCGGCTTCCGCCAGTGCTACATCGAGACCCTCACCGGCATGGACGCGGCGCAGGCGCTGTATCTGCGGTCGGGCTTCACGCGCATCGACGCACCGCTGGGCGGCACAGGCCACCATGCCTGTGACCGCTACTACCTGCGCAGGCTGGATTGACGCAGCGGATCGGTGCACGCCGATCGCCCCTGCGCGATCGACAAACGCAAGTCGTCGCGCGCGGTTAAAATCGGGCTTTCGATTGCAGTGAAACCTCCCATGCAGCTCGATCAAGTCAAGGCCGTCATCAGCGGCGGCGCCTCCGGCCTCGGCCACGCCGTGGCCACGCATCTGATCCAGCACGGCGCCCGCGTATGCCTGCTCGATGTCAATGCCGAACGTGGCGCACAGGCCGCGCAAGCGCTGGGACCGCTGGCGCAGTTCCTGCGCACGGATGTCGGCAGCGAGGAGGAGGTCACCGCGCATCTCGCTCGCGCAGCCGAGGCCATGGGCGGCCTCAACGCCGCGGTCAGCTGTGCCGGCATCCTTGGCGCCGGGCGCGTGCTGGGCAAGGACGGTCCCATGCCGCTGACCACCTTCGCGCGCACCATCGGCGTCAATTTGATCGGCAGCTTCAACCTGACCAAGGCCGCCGCCAGCCTGATGCAGCACAACGCCGCGGGTGAGGATGGCGAGCGCGGCGCGATCGTGCTCACCGCCTCGATCGCCGCCTACGAAGGGCAGATCGGCCAGGCTGCTTACGCCGCATCGAAAGGCGGCGTGGTCGGCATGACCCTGCCCATGGCGCGCGAATTCGCGCGCATCGGCGTGCGCGTGATGACCATCGCGCCCGGCGTGTTCCACACGCCGATGGTGGATGGCATGCCGCCGCAGGTCTACGACAGCCTGTGCGCGCAGGTGCCCTACCCGCCACGCCTGGGCCAGCCGCAGGAGTTCGCCGAAACCGTGGCCTTCATCCTCGGCAACCGCTATCTCAACGGCAGCGTGATCCGCCTCGATGGCGCGATCCGCCTGCAACCGAAATGACCTTCTACAGCTTCCTCCTGCGAGTGCTCCGATGAAAGCCTCAGATATCAAGCGCGGCAATGCCGTCGAACACGCGGGTAAGACCTGGCAGGTGCGCGAGGTCGAGAAAAGTTCGCCCACCGCGCGCGGCGGCAACACCACGTACCGCTTCGCGCTGTACGCCATCCCCGGCGGCCAGCGTCTGGACTTGACCTTGCGCGCCGACGACGAACTGCGCGAAGTCGAACTGAGTCGCCGCCAGGCGCATTTCTCGTACAAGGATGCCGACGGCTATGTGTTCATGGACGCCGAGGATTTCACCCAGTACATCCTCGGCGGCGAACTGCTCGGCGACAACGCCGGCTACATCATCGATGGGCTGGATGGCTGCTACGTGCAGTTGATCGACGAACAGCCGGTGGGTCTGCAGTTGCCGCCCAGCGTGAGTCTGCGCGTGGTCGAGACCGCGCCGGAACTCAAGGGCGCCTCGGCCACCAAGCGCCCCAAACCTGCACGGCTGGAAACCGGGCTGGAAATCCAGGTGCCGGATTACATCGGCGTCGATGACCAGGTATTGGTCAGCACGCTGACCGGCGAGTTCGCCGGTCGCGCCTGAGCCGCGTGGCAATGGCAATGGGTGCACCCGGCGATTCAGCGCGCGCAGCAACATGCCGGTGAACTCGCGCTGGTCACTGCGCGCCGCGCTGGACAGTAAGCTGCTGCGCTTCAGCCGCCCCGACGTGCCGCTGGTCGTGGCCACGCGCAACACCGCCGGCGTGGTGCTGCCGCTGTTGCTTGGTCTGGCCCTGGGCAAGCTCGGCATCGGCATCTGGCTGGCGCTGGGTGCATTGGTGGTGATGTTCTCTGATCAGCCCGGCCCTTACCGGCAGCGGCTGTCGCACATCGCCTTGGCTGCGCTGGGCGCGGCGCTGGCGGGCTGGGCGGGGTTCGTGTTCGGCGCGCAGCGCGAAATCATGATCGCGCTGGCCCTGCTGCTCGGATTCGGCGGTGGCCTGCTGGTGCAGTTCGGCGCGGCTGCATCGCGCATCGGCATGACCAGCATGATCCTGCTGGTGATCGCCGGCGCCTCGCCCATGCCTCTGGCGCAAGCCACGCTGGACGGGCTCTTGCTGCTCGCCGGCGGGTTATTGCAGGCACTGCTGGCAGTGGCGGCCTGGCCGCTGGGACGCTGCCGCCCGCAGCGCATGCTGCTGGCACAGATCTACCGCGAGCTGGCGCAGCTGACACGGCAGCGTCCCGGAGATGATGTCGCACCTCCGCTGAGCGAGCGCATGCTGGATGCTCAAACCATGCTGCTTGGCGAGCGCGATGCGCATGGACGCGCCAGCGAAGCGCTGCTGGTGCTGCTTGACGCGGCGGAACAATTGCGCCTGCATGTGCTGGCCGCGGACGATGCCATGCACGCACCGGCACTGAGCCACGATACGGCCGCTGTGCTCGATGCCATCGCCGCGGCACTGCAGACCGGCGCGCCAGGCAGTGCGGCCGCGAATGCGCTGCAGCGCCTGCAGCAGCAATCCGCGGTGGCCGGCATGGCGCAGGCTGCCATGCTGGCGCCACTGGCGCGCGCGGTGCGCAATGCCAACTGGGCCGGCAGCGCTGGCGAGCTGCGCGCGGCGGACGCCGAACGCAGCTTGCCACCCGCACTGCGCGGCGATTCGCCCTGGGTGCAATTGCGCGCCAATCTCAACATGAAATCAGCGGCGTTCCGCCACGCGCTGCGCATGGGCGTCGCGCTGGCACTGGGCGTGGCCGTCGAGCGCTACCTGGGGCTGGCACACGGCTACTGGCTGCCGATGACGCTGGCGATCGTGCTGCGCGCGGATTTCGCCGCCACGCTCAGCTTTGGCGTGCAGCGTGCGCTCGGCACGGTACTGGGCTTGCTGCTGACGACGCTGCTGCTCAATCTCAGCAGCAGCACCCTGGCCGCCATCCTGCTGCTGGGCGCATTGGCGTTTTTGTTTCGCTGGCTGGGCAACAGCAACTACCTGCTGGCGGTAGCCGCGCTGACCGGGGCCGTGGTCATTCTGCTGGCATTGGCGGGCGAATCAGCGGCGCAGTCCATGCACGACCGCCTGATCGCCACCTTCCTGGCCTGCGGCGCCGCGCTGGGTGGCTATCTGCTGTGGCCGACCTGGGAACGCACGCGCATTCAACCGGCACTGGCGGCGATGTTGCGCGCGTATGCCGATTACCTCGCGGCCCTGACCGGCGCCGACGCGCGTCGGCTCGCGCACATGCGCGCCGCATCGCGTCTGGCGCGGGTCAACGCGCTGGCCTCGCTGGAGCGCCTGCGCGGCGAGCCCTTCGCCACAGCGGAACTGCGCATGCGCGCCGAGCGTGTATTCGCGCACGCCAATCGTCTGGTGCGCAGCGCGATGAGTCTGGAACTGCTGCCCGTGGAGCAACGTGCGGCGCCCGCGGCAGCGGCGTGGTTGCGACAATGCGCCGAAGGTGTCAACGCCTGCGCGCGCCACCTGGATGGTGCGCGTGACGTGGCGCTACCGCCTCCGCCCGCTGCGCCCGGCGAGCGTCTGGTTCTGCAGCGCCTCACCGACGCCCTGCGCGCGCTGCAAAATGTTTTGCAGCCGGCAGTGGTGGCCGGCGCCGGCACAGATTGAGATTCACGTCCACGGCACCGGTGCGACGCGGCGCTACACTTCAATCCCTCCCGAGTCCGCCATGTCAGGAACGCCCATGTCCAAGCCCGGAATTCGCACCGCTCCCGTCCTGCTCAGCGCGCTGCTGCTCGCCGCCGCCACCCTCAGCGCGCACGCCACCGACTATCAGCTGGCCGATGGTCGGGTGCGCTTCAGTGCCCCTGACGCATGGCCGCAGATCATGATGCAGACCAGCGGCAATCCGCAGTTCATGGCATTTCAGGTGCCTGACCCAGCGCCGGTCAGCCAGCGCGTGCTGGCGCGTGTCACCGTCACCGTGGTGAAGATGCTCAATGGCCCCGCGTTCCAGCAGTGGGTCAACCAGCGCGTGCAGCACAGCCATCAATTGCCTGGCTATGAATCGGTGGCGCAGCCTGGCTCGAGCAGCAACGTGGTGCGCTATACCGCGCTGGAGAGCGGCGTGCGCATGAGCTACAGCGAGCGCTATTTCCTCAAGGGTCTGGAAGGCGTGCAACTGCGCTGCCTGCGCCCCAATCGCGGCGAGGTCGACGCGGCCTGGGTGGCCAGTTTCGACAAGGGCTGCGACGCGATTGCCGCGAGCCTGCAACAAGGCGGTTGAACGTGGCCGCACTGGCCGCCGAGGAGACGCGCGCGCTGGCGCTGGACGCGAATGATGCGCTCAGCGCATGGCGCGATGCGTTTCTGATCCCACCGCATGGCGCGGGTGAGCAGGCGTATTTCTGCGGCAACTCGCTGGGCCTGCAGCCGCGCGCCGTGCGCGCCGCACTGGATGCCGAACTGGACAGTTGGGCGCGGCGCGCGGTGGAAGGCCACTTCGAAGGCCCGCAGCCATGGCTGGATGTGCAGGACGACCTGCAGCAGATGCTGGCGCCGCTGGTCGGCGCCGCGCACGCCGACGTGGTGGTGATGAACACGCTCAGCGTCAACCTGCAATTGCTGCTGGCCAGCTTTTATCGGCCGCAAGGCGCGCGCAACGCCATTCTGGTCGAGCACGGCGCATTTCCATCGGACCGGCACGTGGTGGTTTCACACCTCGCATGGCATGGCCTGGACGAATCCGCGCTGATCGAAGTCGCTCCTGATGCACACGGCGTTTTCAGCAGCGAGGCCTTCGCTGCTGCGTTCGCGCAACATGGCGCGCGCATCGCGCTGGCGCTGCTGCCGGGTGTGCAATATCGCAACGGGCAGGTGTTCGACATCGCCGGGTTGACCGATCTGGCGCATCGCCATGGCGCCATCGCCGGCTTCGATCTGGCGCATGCCGTGGGCAACATCCCGCTGGCCCTGCACGACTGCGGCGTCGATTTCGCCGCGTGGTGCAGCTACAAATACCTCAACGCCGGCCCCGGCGCGCCCGGCGGCGTGTTCGTGCATCCGCGCCATGCGCAGCGGCCACGCCTGGCAGGTTGGTGGGGCCATGCGCAGGCCACGCGTTTCCAGATGGCGGCCGAGTTCGTGCCCGAGCAGGGCGCGCGCGGCTGGCAATTGTCCAATCCGCCGATCCTGGCGATGGCGCCGCTGCGTGCCAGCCTGGCACCGTTCGCCAGCATCGGCATGCCGGCGCTGCGCGCGCGCGCACTGCGCCTAACCGGCTATCTCGATGAACTGCTGCGCACGCATGCGGCGAACAGCATCGAGATCCTGACCCCCGGCGACGAGTCCCGGCGCGGCTGCCAGCTCAGCCTGCGCGTGCGCGCCGGGCGCGAGGCGGGGCGCAGGCTGTTCGCGCACCTCGTCGCGCAGGGTGTGCTTGGCGACTGGCGCGAGCCGGACGTGATCCGCCTGGCGCCGGTGCCGCTGTACAACCGGCACACCGATTGCCTGCGCGCGGTGCGCGCCATCGCGGATTGGGCGCAGGCATGAAAAACCCCGCATCCGCGGGGTTTGCTTCACTGTCCAGCGGCTGATCGCGCAGCGAACAAACTCGCCTACTCGCCGATCTGCTTGCGCAGGTGCTCGCGGCGCTCCTGCGCATCAAGGCTGAGCGTGGCGATGGGGCGCGCTTCCAGGCGCTCCAGACCGATGTCCTCGTCGGTCTCCTCGCAAAAGCCGTAGCGGCCTTCCTCGATGCGGCGCAGCGCCTTGTCGATCTTGGCGATGAGCTTGCGGTAGCGATCGCGCGTGCGCAGCTCCAGCGAGTTCTCGGTTTCGCGCGTGGCGCGCTCGGCGTCGTCGCCGACATCGCGCACTTCCTCGCGCAGGTTATCCATGGTCTGACGCGATTCCTCGACCAGTTGCTCGCGCCAGTCGCGCAACTTGTTGCGGAAATACGCGAGGTGCCGAGGATTCATGTACTCCTCACTGACCTTGGGCCTGTAGCCCTTGGGCAGGTCGATGTGCGTGGAGGCGGGTAATGCGTAACGACCGTCGTCGCGGGTGAACGCGACGTCGTCGATGGATTTGATGGGAGGGGCTTTGATTGAATTCACGGAGCTGCTTGGTTTGCCAATGGATTTGCCAGCCGCGGGAGTTGGCAGCTTGGCAGCGTGTGATTGCATGGGTTTGACTGTGGTGGACTTGCCGGCCTTGCCGGATTTGACGATTGCGTGACCGTGCCCGGCGGGCTGCTTGACGTGCCTGGGCGCGGGCTTGCCAGCGGCTTTGCCCGCCGACCTGCTGACCGGTTTGGCGGCGGGCTTGTGCGCGGGCAGCTTCTTCGCAGCGCCCTTGCCGGCTGGCAATTTCTTCGCGGGTGTCTTCTTGAGCACCGGATGCGCGCGGGCTGCCTTGGGGGCCGCGGACTTCTTGGTGGCGGGCTTCCTGGTCACCGACTTCTTGGCCACGGGCTTGACGGCCACGGCAGGCTTTTTGGCGGGTGCAGGCTTGTGCACGACGGTGGCTTTCCTGGCCGGCGCAGCCTTTTTCGCCGCAGGCGGTTTCTTCACCGCGACCGGTTTCTTTGCCGATTTCGCCGGCTTGGCCGCCGCCTTGGTGGCGGTCCTGGCCTTGCTGACGAGCTTATGCGTTTTCATCATCTCCTCCCCGAGGCGGGCGATACCTGCCGCACGCCGGTCGATGCGGACTCCATGGCCGCGGGCTTCGGCGGTTGAGGCTCGAAGGCGGCGTGTTATAGCCTAGTCGCCCTGCCCCGGCAATAAGCGCGTCATCGCGAGCGCTCGCCGTTTCTGGTCCTATATCGGCGTGACCCGCCTCATTCTTGCCTTGCTGGCACTGTACAAGCGGCTGCTCAGCCCGCTATTGGGGCAGCGTTGCCGCTTCCACCCGAGCTGCTCGGACTACGCGCGCGTCGCGGTGGCGCGCTTCGGCCCGCTGCGCGGCGGCGTGCTGGCGTTGTGGCGCATCCTGCGCTGCCAGCCGTTGTGCCATGGCGGCCACGATCCGGTGCCCGAGCACTTCCATCTCACCCGCTGTCATCCCAAGGAATCCGAACATGAGCGAACACTGGCTGATCCGTGACGCCGAACTGGTCAACGAAGGCCGCCGCTGGCACGCCGATGTGCGCCTGCGCGACGGACGCATCGCGAGCATCGCGCCCAGCCTCGCCGCCGAACCCGACGAACAGGTGCTGGAGGCGCGCGGACGCTGGCTGCTGCCGGGGATGATCGATGACCAGGTGCATTTCCGCGAGCCCGGGCTGACGCACAAGGCCGACATCGAACACGAATCGCGCGCCTGCATCGCCGGCGGCATCACCAGCTTCATGGACATGCCCAACACGCGCCCACCGGCGCTGACCGCCGACGCGCTGGAGTCCAAATACGCGCGCGCCGCCGAGGTCAGCCGAGCCAATTACGGTTTCTACATGGGCGCCAGCAACGACAACCTCGAGCACATCAAGCGCCTCGATCCGCAGCGCGCGCCGGGCGTGAAGGTGTTCATGGGCTCATCGACCGGCAACATGCTGGTCGATGATCCGGCCACCCTGGATGGCATCTTCGCCGCCGCGCCGGTACCGGTGATCACGCATTGCGAAGACACGCCGATGATCGAAGCCAACCTCGCCGCCGCGCATGCGCGCTACGGCGCCGAGATCCCGATCAGCGAGCATCCGTTGATCCGCTCGCGCGAGGCCTGCCTGAAGTCGACCACGCTGGCGATCTCGCTGGCCAGGCGCCACGGCACGCGCCTGCATGTGCTGCACATCTCCACCGCCGACGAGCTGGCGCTGTTCGCGCCGGGCCCGGTGCAGGGCAAGCAGATCACCGCCGAGACCTGCGTGCATTACCTGCACTTCTGCGATGCCGACTACGCGCGCCTGGGCAATCGCATCAAGTGCAATCCGGCGATCAAGACCGCGGCCGACCGCGCGGCCATCATCCACGCACTGGCCGAGGGCCGCATCGACGTGCTGGCCACCGACCACGCCCCGCATCTGGAAAGCGAGAAGGCGCAGGACTACGACCATGCGCCGTCCGGCCTGCCGCTGGTGCAATACGCGCTGCAACTGGCGCTGGAGCGCGTGTTCGATGGCCAGCTCACGCTCGAGCGCGTGGTCGAGGCCGCGTGCCATGCGCCGGCGCTGCGCTTCGACGTGCGCGAGCGCGGTTTTTTGCGCGAGGGCTACCACGCCGATCTGGTGCTGATCGATCCAGCGCGCCCACATGCGGTCACCCGTGCGGAAATCCTGTCCAAGTGCGGCTGGTCGCCATTCGAGGGCGAGACCCTGCGCAGTTCGATCGCCGCCACGTTTCTCAACGGTCAGATGGCTTTCGACGGCACGCAGGTGATCGACAGCGTGCGCGGACAGCGCCTGGGCTTCGCGCGTTGATGACGTGTCGGGGATGAACCGGCGCAGCGGGTTAAAATCGCGGTCTTTGTACATCATCCCATGCCCGATTTGACCACCGCTTCCGAGCCTCCGGCGCCCCTGCTGGCTACGCCGCCACTGCCGATTGATGCTCGCCAATGGCGGCGCTGGGTACTACCACCCGGCGCGGGCCTGGCGCTGGCCCTGTGCGAGGCCGCGCGCGCCAGCGATGCGCCGCTGGTGGCGATCACCGCCGACAGCGCCGCTGCGCTGACGCTGGAGCAGGATCTGGCCGTATTCGCCAACACACTGCCGATCCTGGCGCTGCCCGACTGGGAGACCCTGCCCTACGAGCTGTTCTCGCCACACGGCGAGATCGTCGCGCAGCGCATCGCCACGCTCAATCGCCTGCCGGGGCTGCAGCGTGGCGTCCTGGTACTGCCGGCGGCCACGCTGATGCAACGCCTGGCGCCGCGCAGCTATCTGGCGCAATCCGGTCTGCAACTGACACGCGGCCAGAAGTTCGACCTGGAAACCGAGACGCGCCGCCTGCAATCCAGCGGCTACCGGCGCGTGGCGCAAGTGGGTGATCCGGGCGAATTCGCGGTACGCGGCGCGGTGCTGGACATCTACCCCAGCGGCGCACCACTGCCTTACCGCATCGAACTGCTCGATGACGAAATCGAATCCCTGCGCAGCTTCGATGCGGAAACCCAGCGTTCGCTGCACACGCTGGATCGCATCGACCTGTTGCCAGCACGCGAGTTTCCGCTGACCGAGGATGCCGTGCGCGGCTTTCGGGCGCGCCTGCGCGAGCGCTTTGCCATCGACGTGCGCCACTGCCCGGTCTACAGGGACTTGCGCGAAGGCAGCACGCCGGCCGGCATCGAGTACTACCTGCCGCTGTTTTTCGAAGCCACCGAGACGCTGTTCGAGTATCTACCCGCGCGCGCGGTGTTCGTGCTGACTGACACGGCGCTGGATGCCGCCGAGCGTTTCTGGCAACAGACCGACGCGCGTTACGCGCAGCGCGCGCACGATATCGAGCGCCCGATCCTGCCGCCTGCCGAGCTGTATCTGGCGCCACAGGCGCTGCGCGAACAGCTCAATCGCAGCCGTCGCGTCGAGCTGTGCGCGGCCGGCACAACGCACGCGCAGGTGCTGGGCATCGCCGCGGCGCCGCAAGTGCAAGCCGCGCCACACATCAGCCCCGCGCAAATGTTGCAAACCTTGCTGCAAGGCTTGCGTGGCAGCGTGCTGCTGACCGTCGATTCGCCAGGGCGCCGCGAAATGCTGCGCGAGCTGCTGACGACGGCCGGGCTTGATGCCGAGACAGTGGCCGACTGGCCTGCGTTTCTGGCCTGGCGGAACGCGCGGCCTGCGGCACAATCAGCGCCGCACCTCGCACTCAGCGTGGCCGCGCTCAGCGCCGGCTTCAGCCTGCCCGGAGCCGGCATCTGCGTACTCTGCGAACAGGAGCTGGTCGGCGCACGCGTGCGTCAGGAGCGCACGCGCAGACGCGGCGCGGCGCGCGATCCCGAGGCGGTGTTGCGCGACCTGACCGAACTCAGCATCGGTGCGCCCATCGTGCATGTTGACCACGGCGTCGGCCGCTATCTCGGTCTGATCACGCTGCATGTCGGCGGCGGTGCCGGCGAATTTCTGGCGCTGGAATACGCCAAGGGCGACAAGCTCTATGTACCGGTGGCGCAGCTGGGACTGATCAGTCGCTACAGCGGAGCCGCGCCCGAATTGGCGCCACTACACAGCCTCGGCGGCGATGCCTGGGAGCGCGCCAAGCGCAAGGCAGCGGAGAAGGTACGCGATGCCGCGGCCGAGCTGCTTGGCCTGCACGCCGAACGCGCGGCGCGCAGCGGCGCCGAGCTGCGTGCCGATCCGGCCTTGTACGCACAATTCGCAGCCAGCTTCCGCTTCGTGGAAACGCCCGATCAACACACCGCGATCGAGGCCGTGCTGACCGACATGGCCGCGCCCAGTCCCATGGACCGCGTGGTCTGCGGCGATGTCGGCTTCGGCAAAACCGAGGTTGCGCTGCGCGCCGCGTTCGTGGCCGCACTGGCCGGGCGTCAGGTGGCGGTGCTGGTGCCGACCACGCTGCTCGCCCAGCAGCACTGGCAGAACTTCCGCGACCGCATGGCCGACTGGCCGATCCGCATCGAGGCGCTGACCCGTTTCCAGTCGCGCAACGAAGCCAGCGCGGCGCTGCAGCGCCTGGCGCGCGGCGAAATCGACATCGTCATCGGCACGCACCGGCTGCTGCAGAGCGACGTGAAATTCGCGCGCCTGGGCCTGGTGATCGTCGACGAGGAACACCGCTTCGGCGTGCGCCACAAGGAGCAGCTCAAGCGTCTGCGCGCCGAGGTCGACCTGCTCACGCTCACCGCCACGCCGATCCCGCGCACGCTGAACATGGCGATGATGGGCATGCGCGATCTGTCCATCATCGCCACGCCGCCCGCGCAACGCCTGGCGGTGAAAACCGTGATCACGCCATGGGATGCGGCGCTGATCCGCGAAGCGTTCCAGCGCGAGCTGGCGCGCGGCGGGCAGATCTATTTTCTGCACAACGAGGTCGACAGCATCGAGCGCATCGCACGCGAGCTGGCCGAACTGGTGCCTGAGTCGCGCATCCGTATCGCGCACGGGCAGATGCCCGAGCGCGCGCTGGAAAGCGTGATGATCGATTTTCACCACCAGCGCTTCAACACGCTGGTATGCACCACCATCATCGAATCCGGCATCGATATTCCCAGTGCCAACACGATTCTGGTGAACCGCGCCGACAAGTTCGGCCTGGCGCAATTGCACCAGTTGCGCGGCCGCGTGGGGCGCTCGCACCACCGCGCCTATGCTTATCTGATCGTGCCCGAGCGCGCCGCGCTCAGCGGCGACGCCGAAAAACGCCTGACCGCGCTGGCCTCGCTGGAGGAACTGGGCGCCGGCTTCACCCTGGCCACGCATGACATGGAAATCCGCGGCGCCGGCGAACTGCTGGGCGAAGAGCAGTCCGGCCAGATCGAAGCGATCGGTTTCACCCTGTACACCGAACTGCTGGAGCGCGCGGTGCGCGCGCTGCGCCAGGGCAAGGTGCCCGATTACAGCTTCAACGCCGAGCACGAGGCCGAGATCGTGCTGCACACGCCGCTGCTGATTCCGGACGACTACCTGCCCGACGTGCACGCGCGCCTGACGTTGTACAAGCGCATCGCCAGCGCGGGCACGCCAGCTGAGCTGCGCGAGCTGCAAGTGGAAATGATCGATCGCTTCGGCCTGCTGCCGCAGCCGACGCGCGACCTGTTCGCCGCGGCCGAATTGAAACTGGCCGCCAACGCGTTGGGTGTGCGCAAGCTCGAACTGGGCGAGTCCGGCGGGCGCCTGCAATTCCGCGCGCAACCCATGCTTGATCCGCGCAAGGTGATCCACATGCTCCAGCGCGAACCCAAGGTCTATCGCCTCGACGGGCAGGACAAGTTGCGCATCACGCGCGAATTGGCCACGGCGGAGTCCCGTTTCACCTTTGCACGCGCGCTGCTGGAAGCGCTGGGTCCCGCACTCGGCTGAATCGTGGCGTCGGCACCGACACGCATATCAGATACGGATGATGTTGCTGCGCAACGCAGGAAATCCTTGCGGGCCGCATACGTGCGGCGTAAGTTTCAAGCGCGCGGCGAATTGTCGCAGAGCATCCGGCGGCAACATTCGTGCACAGCATGACGTGTCCGGTTTCTGATGGGAGCCCACGACGATGGCAAGCACCGATCTCACGCACTTCGGCAAGACCTCAACGCTACTGGCTTTGCTGCTCTGCGCGGCGACACTCGTGATCATGCCCGGCGCGCGCGCCGCGGACAGCACGGATGGGGCGCAGTGCCGCGTTCTGGCACAGCACATGCTGAGTGCACTGCTCAAAGGCGACAGCAAGGCCGCCACCGATGCTTTCGATACCGACATGCGCACGGCGCTGCCGCCCGCCAAGCTGTCCGAGCTGTGGGGCGAGGTGCAGAGCAACTATGGCAAGTTCAGGGCACAAAGCAGCGCGCGCACCCTGAAGGTCAACGGCATGGACGTGGTGATCACGCCGATGCAATTCGCCAAGACCGCGCTCGACGCCCAGGTGGCCTGCAACACGCACGGCCAGATCGCCGGTTTCTTCCTGCGTCCGACGAGCACCTGAAAGGCACCATGTCCGGGTGCCTTGGCACCCGGCATGATGGGACGCGCATCGAGATTCAAGCCCGCTCCGGCAGCAACGACCACTCATGTCGCATCGCGCGCTGATGCGCGATCATGCGCGGATGCAACGCGTTCCTCCCCCCATGACCTCCGGCGTCGGTGCGCGCGAGCGCGCCATGCGCGCCGCGGAGGCCTTGGGCGTGCCGGTGGATTACGGTCGCCGGTGCGGCCTGCGCCCGCAGCGTGAACCGACGCGGCTGCAGTCCATCGGACTTGACGCGCAACAACGCCCAGCCTGGTTGCGCCCGCGCGCAGCTGCGGCATTCCTGCGCATGCAGCGGGCCGCCATCCAGGATGGCATCGAACTGCAAGTCATCTCGGCGTGGCGCTCGTGCGAATACCAGCTCGGCATCATCCGGCGCAAATGCGAGCGCGGGCAGGACATGGCCACGATCCTCACCGTCAGCGCCGCGCCTGGCTATAGCGAACACCACAGCGGGCGGGCGCTGGACCTGGCCAGTCCCGGCAGCGCGGTGCTCGAGGAAGCTTTCGAGCAAACGCCCGCATTTGCCTGGCTGCAAGACCACGCGCGCATTCACGGCTTCGCGCTGTCCTACCCGCGTGGCAACCGCCATGGCATCGCCTACGAGCCATGGCACTGGTGCTGGCACGCGCGCCTGGCACAACACGCCATGAAGCCGCGATGACGCTGTACGGAACCTACAGGCTTCCACTGGGTCTCACACGTCGGAGCTGACGATCGGTCTCGCCGCGTCATCCGCCCCGTGCCGCCTCCGCCCATGCGCGCCGGCGTCGCAACCACCCATGCATGCTGGGAGATCGCCACCCATGCCGAGCCAAACACCCGAACGATTCGCCATGATCTATGACCACGAGAACAGCAACGAGGCGCTGTTGCTGCGCGCCATGCGCACTGCCGCCGAGCATCGTGGCCTGCTGTATCTCATCGGTGGCTGCGAAGTATCTCCGGGAGGCGACGGCAGCGGCTGGCTACCTTCGCCCGCCGATCGCGTGGCCGAAGACCTGGTTGCCATGGCGCGTCTGGCTCAGGACCACGGACTGTTGCTCGATGGCCGCGTGCTCGGCGCACCCGATGCCGGGCAGTTGCGCGCGATTCTCGCGGAGCAGCGCATCAGCCAGGTGTTCCGCGCCACACCCGGCACGCCGGGCGCCGCGCGCAGCGCATGGAGCGAAGCCATCCAGCAGGCCGCGCAGTCGCTGCATCTGCCAGTCGTGCTCCTCGACGCGGCCTGACACATCGATCGCGACGGCCGCCGGCTGCGCGTACACGCACCGGGCGACACCGGCATCGTCAGGGATGCACGCAGGAGCCGGTGCGCACGGCGCGGTAATCCACACCCTCCGGCAGCACCTATAATCGCGCATTGCCCGCAGGAGTTCCCCCCATGCCGCAAACCATGCGTGCGCTGGTCAAGCGCGAGCCCGCCAAGGGCATCTGGATGGAACAGGTGCCGCTGCCCGTGATCGGCCCCAACGAGGTGCTGATCAAGCTCGAGAAAACCGCGATCTGCGGCACCGACCTGCACATCTACAAATGGGATGAGTGGTCGCAGCGCACCATCAAGCCGGGCCTGGTGATCGGCCACGAATTCGTCGGCCGCATCGTCGAGATCGGCGCGGGCGTGAAGGGTTACCAGATCGGCCAGCGCGTCAGCGCCGAAGGTCACATCGTCTGCGGCATGTGCCGCAACTGCCGCGCCGGGCGCCAGCACCTGTGCCCGCACACCATCGGCATCGGCGTGAACCGCAACGGCGCCTTCGCCGAATACATCGCCATGCCGGCCAGCAATCTGTGGCCGATCCCGGATCAGATTCCTTCCGAGCTGGCGGCGTTTTTCGATCCCTATGGCAACGCCGCGCACTGCGCGCTCGAGTTCGACCTGATCGGCGAGGACGTGCTGATCACCGGTGCCGGGCCGATCGGCATCATCGCCGCCGGCATCGCCAAACACGTCGGCGCGCGCAACGTGGTGGTCACCGACGTCAACGACTATCGCCTCAAGCTGGCCGCCGACATGGGCGCCACGCGCGTGGTCAACGTCGCCAACCAGTCGCTGACCGAGGTGGTCAAGGACCTGCACATGGAAGGCTTCGACGTGGGCCTGGAGATGAGCGGCAATCCGCGCGCCTTCAACGACATGCTCGAGGTGATGTACCACGGCGGCAAGGTCGCGCTGCTCGGCATCCTGCCCAAGGGCGCCGGCATCGACTGGGACAAGGTGATCTTCAAGGGCCTCACCCTGCAAGGCATCTACGGCCGGCGCATGTACGAGACCTGGTACAAGATGACGCAGATGGTGCTCACCGGCTTCCCGCTGCAAAAGGCGCTCACGCACCAGGTGGCCATTGATGATTTCCAGCGCGGCTTCGACCTGATGGAAGCCGGCAACTGCGGCAAGGTCGTGTGCTCGTGGAACTGATCGCGGCATCGTCAAGGGAGCACGCATGACCTACACAGCCAAAAGCCGCCACGCCGCCGAACTCGCCGCGATCGAGCAGCAGGGCCTGTTCAAGCGCGAGCGCATCATCACCTCGCCGCAGTCGGCCGAGATCACCCTGGCCGATGGCCGCAGGGTGCTGAACTTCTGCGCCAACAACTACCTGGGCCTGGCCGACCATCCCGAGGTGATCGCCGCGGCCAAGGCCGCGCTGGACACGCATGGCTTCGGCATGGCCAGCGTGCGCTTCATCTGCGGCACGCAGGATCTGCACAAGGAGCTGGAGAAGCGCATCGCGCGCTTCTTCGGCACCGACGACACCATCCTCTACGCCGCCTGCTTCGATGCCAACGGCGGCCTCTACGAGCCGCTGCTGGGCGAGGAGGACGCGATCATCTCCGACGCGCTCAACCACGCCTCGATCATCGACGGCATCCGCCTGTGCAAGGCCAAACGCTTCCGCTACGCCAACTGCGACATGGCCGATCTGGAGAAGCAACTGCAGGCAGCCGACACCGCCGGCGCACGCAACAAGTTGATCAGTTCCGACGGCGCGTTCTCGATGGATGGCTTCATCGCACCGCTGGATCGCATCACGGCGCTGGCGGAGAAGTACGCAGCCATGGTGCATATCGACGAGTGCCACTGCACCGGGTTTCTCGGCGCGACCGGCCGCGGCTCGGCCGAGGTGCATGGCGTGATGGACAGGATCGACCTGTTCACCGGCACGCTGGGCAAGGCCCTGGGCGGGGCACTGGGCGGCTTCACCACGGGTCGCGGCGAGGCCATCGAGCTGCTGCGCCAGCGCTCGCGGCCGTATCTGTTCTCCAATTCCTTGCCGCCGCACGTGGTCGCCGCGGCCATCAAGGTGTTCGACATGCTCGAACACGTCAGCGTGCTGCGTGAGCAGCTGGTCGAGAACACGCGCTACTTCCGTGCGCGCATGAGCGCGGCCGGCTTCGACATCAGGCCCGGCACTCACCCGATCGTGCCGGTGATGATTTACGACGCACCCAAGGCACAGGCCATGGCTGCGCGGCTGCTTGACGAAGGCATCTACGTGACCGGATTTTTCTATCCGGTGGTGGCGCAGGGCCAGGCACGCATTCGCACGCAGATGAGCGCGGCGCATACGCGCACGCATCTGGACCACGCCATCGACGCATTCACGCGCGTCGGTCGCGAGCTCGGCGTGCTGCATCCCTGAGGCGATGCAAACCGAGCGCGTCCGCCTGTTTCAGACGCTGCCGCAAGCCTGCGGCTACTGGAGTGAACGCACGGCGGTCAATCTGGTGCTCGATCCCAGTCTTGAAGGCCTGGCCGCGCTGTACCCGCAGGCGCTGGCGCACGGCTTCCGCCGAGCTGGCCCGCACTTGTATCGTCCCAGCTGTCCGCGCTGCACGGCCTGCGTGGCTTGCCGCATCCCGCTGCAGGCATTCCGCCCCGATCGCAGCCAGCGCCGCTGCCTGGCGCGCAATCACGACCTGCGCTGGCATGACGTCGAGCCCGGCTTCAGCCACGAGCGCTGGGTACTGTACCAACGCTATCAGCGCCGGCGGCATCCGGGCGGCGGCATGGACGATGGCACAGTCGAGGACTTCCGCGAGTTTCTCGCGGCGCACTGGAGTCCGACGCGCTTTCTCGAATTGCGCGATGGCCCGCGCCTGCTCGCCGTGGCGGTGACCGATGTCGGCAACGCGGCGCTGTCCGCCGTCTATACGTGGTTCGATCCGGCCGAGGCCGCGCGTGGACTCGGCACGCTGGCGATCCTGCAACAGATCGCCTACGGCCGCGCGCACGGCTTGCAGCATCTGTACCTCGGTTACTGGATCGCCGGACACCCGAAAATGGACTACAAACGCCGCTACCGTCCGCTGGAGGTGCTGGGCGCGCAGGGCTGGGTTGCGCTGTGATGCCGCAGCCACTGGCCGCATGGGCGACAGACGCAGGACTGCATGCAGGATCTGCCCCGACGGGCATCGGCGGCGGCATCGATCAGCCGGGCACATCCACCGCCACGACCAGGACTTGACCCATCAACCGCGATAACGATCGGTGGCGCGGATCAGTGCATCGGAATTGCCCGGCTCGAACGCCGAGTGGCCCGCGTCGGGCACGATCTCCAGTCTGGCCTCGGGCCAGGCGCGATGCAGATCCCAAGCTGAGCGCAGCGGGCACACCACGTCGTAGCGCCCCTGCACGATGGTCGCCGGGATGTGGCGGATGCGACCGACATCCTGCAGCAACTGATCGTCCGCGCGCAGAAATCCGCCGTGGATGAAGTAATGGCATTCGATGCGCGCGAAAGCCAGCGCGAAGGCGTCGGCGCCGCTGGACTCGATATGCGCGGGATCCTGATACAGAAAGCTGGTGGCGCCTTCCCACACCGACCATGCACGCGCCGCGGCCAGACGCATGTCGGCATCCTCGTGGGTCAGGCGGCGGTGGTAGGCACTGATCAGGTCACCTCGTTCGACCACAGGGATGGCGTCGAGATATTTCTCCCAGGCATCGGGAAACAGCGCGTCGCACCCTTGCTGGTAGAACCACTCGAGCTCCCAGCGGCGCAGCAGGAAGATGCCACGCAGCACCAGCTCGGTGACGCGCGCGGGATGGCTTTGCGCATAGGCCAGCGCCAGTGTCGAACCCCATGAGCCGCCGAATACCTGCCACCGCTCGATGCCCAGATGCGCGCGCAGGCGCTCGATGTCGGCGACCAGATCCCAGGTGGTGTTTTCGCGCAATTCGGCGTGCGGCGTGGAGCGCCCGCAGCCACGCTGATCGAACAGCACGATGCGATAGGCCGCCGGGTCGAAAAACTGCCTGCAGCGCGCGTTGCAGCCACCACCCGGGCCACCGTGCAGGAACACCACGGGTTTGCCCTGCGGATTGCCGCATTGTTCGTAGTACAGCGAATGCAGCGCGGAAACCTGCAATTGGCCCGTGCCATAGGGCTCGATCTCGGGGTAAAGACTGCGGCGTGCGTCGGACATGGTGCGGAACCTCTCGCTCGACATTTCGACCCCCGAAATGCATGCGGCGCCCCGTGGCGCCGCATGATGACCGGAACTGGTCGGGGCGGCGAGAATCGAACTCGCGACCCCCACAACCCCATTGTGGTGCGCTACCAGGCTGCGCTACGCCCCGACATGGTTCCAGAACGCGGGATTGTAGCAGCGTCGCCGCGGCAAAAAGAAGCGCGGCGCACCTCAGCGCAACAGCGTGAGCAGTTCCTCGAGCTCCTGGCGCAACTGCCGTGCAACCTGCCCCGAATAGCTGGCCTCGACCTTGGCCTGACCGCCTTCAAGACGCTGGCGCGCACCGGTGATGGTGAAGCCCTGCTCGTAGAGCAGCGCACGGATCTGGCGGATCATCAGCACGTCGTGGCGCTGGTAATAGCGCCGGTTGCCACGGCGCTTGACCGGACTGAGCCCGGAGAATTCCTGTTCCCAGTAGCGCAGCACGTGTGGCTTCACGCCGCACAAATCGCTCACTTCGCCTATGGTGAAGTAGCGTTTGGCCGGGATCGGCGGCAGCTCGTTGTTGCTACCTGGGTCCAGCATATGCCTCAACCCTCTGCTTCAGGCGCTGGCCGGCGCGAAAGGTGACCACGCGCCGCGCGGAAATGGGGATTTCCTCACCGGTCTTGGGGTTGCGACCCGGACGCTGATTCTTGCTGCGCAACTCGAAGTTGCCGAAACCGGAGAGCTTGATCTGCTCGCCGTCTTCCAGCGCCTTGCGGATGGTCTCGAAAAACGCGTCCACGAATTCCTTGGCTTCGCGTTTGTTGAGTCCCACCTCGGCAAACAGCCGCTCGGCCATTTCAGCTTTGGTCAGTGCCACGATTACCCCCTGATACGTGCCGCATACGCTTGCGCCAGTGCTTGCAGCACCCGGGACACGCAAGCATCCGCGTCGGTATCGGTTAGCGTGCGCGAGTGTTCCTGCAAAATCAAGCCCATGGCATAGCTTTTGTGCCCAGGATCGAGTCCCGTACCACGATAGACATCGAACAGGCGCAATTCGGACAGCACGCTGCCCGCTGCGGCGCGGGTCTGCGCCTCGACCTGCGCCCAGGTAACCGCCTCGGCCACGACAATGGCCAGATCACGGCGCACGCCCGGGAAACGCGGCAACGCCTGCGGCTTCGGCGGCGACTGTTCGCGCAGCCGATCCAGATCGAACTCGGCCACATACACGCTGCTTTCGAGCCCCAGCGCCTGCTCCAGCAGCGGATGCAACGCGCCGATCACGCCCAGTTCCTGGGTCCCGGCCAACATGCGCGCACCGCGTCCCGGATGCAGCCATGTCGGCAAGCCATCGGGCGCGAAGCGCAAACCCCCGGTGACCCCACCGCGCAAGGCCAGCAGCGCCTCGACATCGCCCTTGACGTCGTGAAAATCCAGCGCCCGCGCGGGCAGCCCCCATTGTTCCAATGCCGCCGTGCCACAGGCCACCAGTGCCAGCCGTTCGACTTCGCGCGGCACGGCGGGCAGCGGATGGAAACTGCGTCCGATCTCGAACAGGCGTACGCGCGACTGTTGCCGGTTGCGATTGGCGCGCAGCGCGGCCAGAAGCCCGGGCAGCAGCGACGGACGCATGCGCGCCAGCTCGGCCGACAACGGATTGGCCAGCGGCAACGAGGTTTCCAGCATGTGCCAGGGTGCCAGCAGCGCGTCGCCGACCAGCGACAGCGTGATCGCCTCGCGGTAATCGCGTGCCGCGAGCGCCACACGCAGGCGTCGCAATGGCACGTGCGCCCGGGCGGCCTCAGGCGGTGCCGGCATCGCTGCGCTGGGCAGGGTGCTGGGCACATGCGCATAGCCGTGGATGCGTGCAACCTCCTCGATAAGATCCTCCTCGCGCGCCAGATCAAAGCGTCGCGTCGGCACCAGCGCCAGCCAGCCATCGGCCTCGCGTGCGACCTTGATATCCAGCGCCAGCAGGATGCGCTCGACTTCGCTGTCGGCGATGGCAAGACCCAACACACGCAGCAGCCGCGCGCGGCGCAGGTGGATCGACACGCGCGGCGCGCTCCAGCCCGGCAATTCGCTGCACTGCAGCGGCCCCGCGCGACCGCCACAGATGGCCAGCAGCAGCGCCGTGGCGCGCTCGAGCGCGCGCGCAGGCAATTCCGGGTCGACGCCGCGCTCGAAGCGGTGTGCGGCATCGGAGTGCAAACCGAAACGCCGTGCCACGCCCATGATCGCGGCCGGCGCAAAATGCGCGCTTTCCAGAAACACCGTGCGCGTATCCGTGCTGACCGCACTGTCCGCGCCGCCCATGACACCGGCCAGGGCCTGCGCGCCACGCGCATCGCTGATCACCAGTTGCCCGTCCAGCTCGACGTCGCTGCCGTCGAGCAGGCGCAGTCGCTCACCCGTTCGCGCCGCACGCACGGCGATCTCGCCATGCAACCGCGCATCGTCGAAGGCGTGCAGCGGCTGGCCCAGTTCCAGCATCACGTAATTAGCGACATCGACGATGGCGCTGAGCGGACGCAGCCCGGCGCGACGCAGGCGCTCGGCCATCCACAACGGCGTGAGCGCCTGCGCATCGAGATCCTCGACCACGCGCCCGCAGTAGCGCGGACAGGCGTCGCCCGCCTGCAATTGCACGGTACGCACGCGCGCGGTCCGCGCCGGCACGGCCGCGCAATCCGGCAGGCGCGTGACGCCGCCGAACAGCGCCGCGACATCATGTGCCAGCCCGACCATGCCGAAGCAGTCGGCGCGGTTCGGGGTGAGCTTCAACTCGATGCTGGCGTCGGGCAGGCCCAGATACTCGGCCAGCGCCTGGCCCGGCAGGGCGTCCTCGGGCAATTCCATCAGGCCGGAGGCATCACTATCCAGCGCCAGCTCGTGCGCCGAGCACAGCATGCCTTGCGAGCGCACGCCGCGCAGATCCGCCGCGCGGATGGCCACAGCGCCAGGCAGCAACGCGCCTTCCAGCGCCAGCGGCGCCTTCAGACCCGCGCGCGCGTTGGCTGCACCGCACACGATTTGCAACGGCGCGGCCAGGCCCGCATCGACGCGGCACACGCGCAAGCGCTCGGCGTTGGGGTGCGGCGTGCACTCGATGATCGCGCCGACGACCACATGATCGAGTCCGGCGCCGAGCGCGGTCACCGCCTCGACTTCCAGCCCGGCCATGGTCAGTCCTTCGACCAGGGCATCGCGATCGGCGGCGATGCCCACCAGCGCGCGCAGCCAGCGTTCACTGAATTTCATCGTCGTGGCCCTCAGCCGAACTGCGCCAGAAAGCGCACGTCATTGTCGAAGAACGCGCGCAGGTCATCCACGCCGTAATACAGCATGGCAAAGCGTTCCACGCCCAGGCCGAAGGCGAAGCCGGTATAGCGCTCGGGGTCGATGCCGCCGTTCTCCAGCACGCGCGGGTGCACCATGCCGCAACCCAGCACCTCCAGCCAGCGCGAGTTACCCGCGGCGTCGTCCCAGCGGATGTCGACCTCGGCCGAGGGCTCGGTGAAGGGGAAGTAGCTGGGCCGGAAACGCATCGCGAAGCTGCGCCCGAAAAATGCCGCGACGAAAGTCTCCAGCGTGCCTTTCAAATCGGCAAAGCTGACCGCCTCGCCCACCATCAGGCCCTCGACCTGGTGGAACATCGGCGAGTGCGTCTGATCCGAATCACTGCGGTATACGCGCCCCGGCGCGATGATGCGCAGCGGCGGCTGGCGCCCCTGCATGGCGCGGATCTGCACCGGCGAGGTATGTGTGCGCAGCAGCTCGCCGCCAGCAAAATAAAACGTATCGTGCATGGCGCGCGCCGGATGTTGCGGCGGAAAATTCAGCGCCTCGAAATTGTGCCAGTCATCCTCGATCTCGGGACCTTCGGCACGCTGATAACCCATGCGCTCGAAGATGTCGCAGATGCGTGTCTCGGTCTCGACCACGGGGTGCAGGCTGCCCTGCATCGCGCCGCGTCCGGGCAGACTGATATCGACGGCCTCGCGCGCCAGCCTGGTTTGCGTCGCGGCGGTGTCGAGCACGCTGCGACGCGCCGCCAGCGCATCACCCAGTTCCGCCTTGAACACGTTGAGTTCGGCGCCGCGCTGCTTGCGCACCTCGGGCGCCAGCGCACCCAGTTCTTTCAACGCCGCGGTCAGCAGCCCGTTCTTGCCGAGCAGGCTGACGCGCAGGTTTTCCAGCGCCTGCAGATCGGTCGCCGCGGCGATCGCGCCACGCGCGGCATTGATGCGTTCCGCCAAGCTGTCCATCGATGCCCCAGCAACTCAAGTTAAGTCCAACAGGACACGCCATCGCGCAGCGCAGCCCAAAAAAACACAAGCCGCAAAACAAATGGGGAGCGAGCCCAAGCCCGCTCCCCACAGTGCGTCATGCCGACCGGCACGAGTCCGGTGGCCATTGCGCTCAGGCGGCGAGTGCGGTCCTGGCCTTTTCGGCGATCACGCCAAAAGCCTTGAGGTCATGCACCGCCAGATCCGCCAGCACCTTGCGGTCCACGGTGACGCCGGCCTTGGCCAAACCATTGATCAGGCGGCTGTAGGACAGGCCGTGCATGCGCGCGGCGGCATTGATGCGCACGATCCACAGCGCGCGGAACTGGCGCTTGCGCTGCTTGCGGCCGATATACGCATATTGCTCGGCGCGCGTAACCGCCTGCTTGGCGACGCGGAAGACCTTGCGCCGGGCGTTGTAGTAGCCCTTCGCGCGGCCGATGATTTTCTTGTGACGACGGCGTGCAGTGACGCCACGTTTGACACGTGCCATGGGTCAATCCTCAGAGGTAAGGCAGCATGCGCGCGACATGGCCTGCATCGCAGGCGCGCACATGGTTGGGTCCACGCAGATTGCGTTTGCGCTTGGTGGACTTCTTGGTGAGGATGTGACTCCTGAAAGCGTGGCCGGCCTTGAACTTGCCGCTGGCCGTCTTGCGGAAGCGCTTGGCCGCCGCCCGATTGGTCTTGATCTTGATCTTGGGCATGGAATGCTCCAATGGTTTTATGGACTGACCCCGGCGGCGGCGTGAGCCGCGCTTGCCATCCCTGCCGGAACCCGCGAATGCCGATTCGACCTCGAATCGGATTGCACAGTTTATATGCAAACCGGCACGGGTTCCAGCGCGAAAACCGCGCGGTGGGCCGCATGCCGGTCGTGCGACGCCGCGCAACAGGGCGCGGCCCTGCCGGTCATTTTTTCTTCGGCGCGATCATCATGATCATCTGGCGACCCTCGAGCCTTGGAAACTGCTCGATCACGCCCTGTTCGGTCACGTCCGCCTGGATGCGCTTGGCCAGCTCGTAGCCCAGTTCCTGATGCGACATCTCGCGGCCGCGGAAGCGGATGTTGACCTTGACGCGATCGCCCTCGTCGAGAAAACGCAGCAGGTTGCGCATCTTGATCTGGTAGTCGCCGACGTCGGTGGTCGGGCGGAACTTGAGTTCCTTGATCTCGACCTGTTTCTGCTTCTTCTTCGCCGCCTGGGTCTTTTTCTGCTGCTCGAAGCGGAACTTGCCGAAGTCCATGATGCGGCACACCGGCGGATCGGCCGTGGGCTGAATCTCGACCAGGTCCATGCCGACATCCTCGGCCGCGCGCAGGGCCTCATCGCGGGTCAGGATGCCGAGCTGTTCGCCTTCGGCGTCGATCACGCGCACGCGCGGCACGCGGATTTCGTTGTTGCGACGGTGTGACTTGGTTTCGGTAGGCGTAGCGATCGTTGTTTCTCCAGAGATCATCGTGCTCGGCACCCTAAGCGGGGTGTGCTTCCGAGGCCAGGCGTGCGGCGAATCCGGACTGCGTCATGCTGCCCAGATCCGCGCCGTTTAGAGCGCGCACGGCAACCGCGCCCGTTTCCTTCTCGCGGTCACCGACCACCAGCAGATAGGGCACGCGTTGCAGCGTGTGTTCGCGGATCTTATAGCCCACTTTTTCGTTGCGCAAATCGGCCTCGACGCGAAAACCTTGTCGCGCCAGCGTCTGCGCTACCTCGGCAGCATAGCCTGCATGCGCGTCGGTGATGTTCAGCACGATGGCCTGCAGCGGCGCCAGCCATGCCGGAAACGCGCCGGCGTGGTGCTCGATGAGGATGCCGATGAAGCGCTCCATCGAGCCGACGATGGCCCGGTGCAGCATCACCGGATGGCGGCGCTGGCTGTGCTCGTCCACGTACTCGGCGCCCAGGCGGCCGGGCATCATGAAGTCCACCTGCATGGTGCCCAGCTGCCAGGTGCGGCCAATGGCGTCCTTGAGGTGATATTCGATCTTCGGGCCATAGAACGCACCCTCGCCGGGCAATTCCTGCCATTCCACGCTGGCGCCGCGCAGCGCCGCGCGCAGCGCATGCTCGGCCTTGTCCCAGGTGGCGTCGTCGCCGAGACGCTTGTCCGGGCGCAACGCGATCTTCACCTGGATGTCGCCGAAACCGAAGTCACCGTAGACCTTCAGCGCCTGACGATGGAACGCCGCCACCTCGGACTCGATCTGCTCCTCGGTGCAGAAGATGTGGCCGTCGTCCTGGGTGAAGCCGCGCACACGCAGGATGCCGTGCAGCGCGCCGGAAGGCTCGTTGCGATGGCAGGCGCCGAACTCGCCATAGCGGATCGGCAGATCGCGGTAACTGTGCAGGCCCTGATTGAATATCTGCACATGGCCTGGACAGTTCATCGGCTTGACCGCGTAGGTGCGCTTCTCCGACTCGGTGAAGAACATGTTTTCCTTGTAGTTGTCCCAGTGGCCCGATTTCTGCCACAGCGACACATCCAGGATCTGCGGACAGCGCACCTCGCCATAGCCGGTGTCGCGATACACGCGGCGCATGTACTGCTCGACCACTTGCCAGATCGTCCAGCCCCTGGGATGCCAGAACACCAGGCCCGGGCCTTCCTCCTGCAAATGGAACAGGTCCAGCGCCTTGCCGATCCTGCGGTGATCGCGCTTCTCGGCTTCCTCGATCTGCAGCAGATAAGCCTTGAGGTCCTTGTCATTGAGGAAAGCGGTGCCGTAGATGCGGCTCAACATGGCGTTGTTGCTGTCGCCACGCCAGTAGGCACCGGCCACCTTGAGCAGCTTGAAAGCCTTCAGTCGCCCGGTGTCGGGAACGTGCGGCCCACGGCACAAGTCGGTGAACTCGCCCTGCGTGTACAGCGACAGTTCCTCGTGCGCGGGGATGGCGCGGATGATCTCGGCCTTGTAGGTTTCGCCGATGCCCTGAAAAAACGCCACCGCGGCGTCGCGCGATTTCACCGTGCGGGTCAGCGGCATGGCCGCGGCCGCGATCTTGCGCATCTCGTCCTCGATGCGCGGCAGATCCTCGGGCGTGAACGGCCGCTCGTAGGCAAAGTCATAGTAGAAGCCGTTGTCGATCACCGGGCCGATGGTGACCTGCGCTCCCGGGAACAGGCGCTGCACCGCCTGCGCCAGCAGATGCGCGGTGGAATGGCGGATGATCTCCAGCGCCTCGGGGCTTTTCTCGGTGATGATCTCGAGTTTGGCATCGCGCTCGATGACGCGGCCGAGATCGACCAGCGTGCCATCCACACGACCAGCGAGCGCGGCTTTGCCCAGGCCGGGGCCGATGGACATGGCCACCTCGCGCACACTGGGGGCGTTCTCGAATTCGCGGCGGCTGCCGTCGGGGAGCGTGATCTGGATCATGACTGTCTTCCGGGTTCAATCGCCTGGCAAAAAAGCAGGCAACAAAAAAGGGCGTCGAACGCCCCGATGGTCGGCGCGACGCGGTGCGAATGGAATCAGCGGGGAGTGCTCATGTCGCACGCTCGACGGCGGTTGCCCGCGCGTTACCTGAAAAGTCATCGGATGCAAGGCAAACTAGCCAGCGGCCCCCGCCCTGTCAACGGCCCGCGCGCGGCAACTGCTAGACTTCGCCTAATTCACGAGCCTTGATTCCATGCGCATTCTGGTCACTGGCGCGGCCGGCTTCATCGGTGCCGCGCTGATCGAGCACCTGCTGGCGCGCGGCGAGCAGGTGCTGGGCATCGACAACCACAACGATTACTACGATCCGGCGTTGAAACAGGCGCGGCTGGATCGTTTCGCCACGCATCCGGGCTATCGGCATGCGCGTCTCGACATCGCCGATGGCGCGGCGCTGCACGCGGCGTTCGCACCCTTCGGCCCCGAACGCGTGGTGCACCTGGCGGCGCAGGCCGGCGTGCGCTACTCGCTGCAGAATCCCGCGGCCTATGTGCAGAGCAATCTGGTCGGCTTTGGCAACGTGCTGGAAGCCTGCCGCCACGGCAGCGTGCAGCACCTGGTGTTCGCCTCGTCCAGTTCGGTCTATGGCGCCAACCGCAAACTGCCCTTCAGCGAAGCCGATGCGGTCGATCATCCGCTCAGTCTGTACGCGGCCACCAAGAAATCCAACGAGTTGATGGCGCACGCCTACAGTCATTTGTACCGGTTGCCTGCCACCGGACTGCGCTTCTTCACCGTGTACGGGCCTTGGGGGCGGCCGGACATGTCACCGAACCTGTTCGCCGCGCGCATCCGCCGCGGCGAGTCACTGGACGTGTTCAACCACGGCCGGCACCGACGCGATTTCACCTACATCGACGACATCGTCGCCGGCGTCGTGGCCGTGCTCGACCAGCCGGCCACGCCCGCTCCCGCTTACGACGCACTGCACCCACACCCCGGCCGCTCCGATGCGCCGTTCCGCATCTACAACATCGGCGGCGATCGGCCAGTGGAGCTGCTGCACTTCATCGAGCTGCTGGAACAATCGCTGGGCCGGCGCGTGCAGAAAAACCTGCTGCCCATGCAACCCGGCGACGTCGAGGCCACCTGGGCCGATGTTTCCGCACTGCGCGCCGCCACCGGCTGGCAGCCACGCGTCGGCATCGAGGACGGCATCGCGCGCTTCGTGGCCTGGTACCGCGACTACTACCGACAGTGACCATGCGCCTTATCATCACCCCCTCACCGCACGCCCCCTGACTGGAGCACGCCGCATGTGTGGCATCGTCGCCGCCGTGGCACAACGTGATGTTGCGCCGATCCTGATCGCCGGACTGAAAGCCCTGGAATACCGTGGCTACGACTCCGCCGGCATGGCCGTGCTTACCCCGCAGGGCGTGCGCCGCGTGCGCGCCAAGGGCAAGGTGCGCGAAATGGAGCAGCGTTATCTGGCCGATCCGTTCCCCGGCAGCACCGGCATCGCGCACACGCGCTGGGCCACGCACGGCGTGCCCAGCGAGAGCAACGCGCACCCTCACCAGTCCGGACGCGCCACCGTGGTGCACAACGGCATCATCGAAAACCACGCCGAACTGCGCAGCGAACTGCAGGCGCAGGGGCGCGTGTTCGAATCGGAAACCGATACCGAGGTCATCGCGCATCTGGTCGATGTCGAGCTGGCGCGCGGCATCGGCCTGCGCGCGGCCGTTCTGCGCGCGGTCGCGCGCCTGCAAGGCGCCTACGCCATCGCGGTGATGGATGCGCACGACCCCGAGCGCATCATCGGCGCGCGCCTGGGCAGCCCACTCGTGCTGGGCGTGGGCATCGGCGAGCATTTCCTCGGCTCGGACATGCAGGCGCTGGTCCAGGTCACGCGGCGCGTGATTTATCTGGAGGAAGGCGACCTGGCCGAGATCCGCCAAGATGGCTATGCGGTGTTCGACCGCGGCGGCGTTGACGTGCAGCGCGCCGTGCTTGAATCCGACCTCAGCACGGACGCCATCGACAAGGGCGAATTCCGCCATTTCATGCTCAAGGAAATCTACGAACAGCCGCGCGCCGTGGCCGACACGCTGGAAGGCCGCCTCGGCGCGCATGGCCCGCTGCCCAACATCTTCGGCCCCGGCGGCGACGCGCTGCTGACGCGCGTGGCGGGCCTGCACATCGTCGCCTGCGGCACCAGCTATCACGCCGGACTGGTGGCGCGCATCTGGATCGAGGCGCTGGCGCATCTCCCGGTCAGCGTCGAGGTGGCCAGTGAATACCGCTACCGCGACGTGGTGGTGCCGTCCGGCACGCTGTTCGTGGCGATCTCGCAATCCGGCGAAACCGCCGACACGCTGTCGGCCCTGCGCGAAACCCGCGCGCGCGGCTATCTGGGCACGCTGGCACTGTGCAACGTGCCCGAGTCCTCGCTCGTGCGCGAAGCCGACCTCAAGCTGATGACCCGCGCCGGCCCCGAGATCGGCGTCGCATCGACCAAGGCATTCACCACGCAGCTCGCCGCGCTGGCGCTGCTGACGCTGGCGCTGGCGCGCACGCGCGGCCAGCCAGCCGCGCGCCTGGATGCACTGGCCGCCGAGCTGGCACACCTGCCGCGCATGCTCGAACAGGCGCTGGCCATCGACGCCGGGATCGAGGCCCTGGCCGCGCGCATCGTGCCGCGCCAGCACGCGCTGTTCCTCGGCCGCGGCACGCAGCAGGCGGTGGCGATGGAGGGTGCGCTCAAACTCAAGGAAATCTCCTACATCCACGCCGAGGCCTACCCCGCCGGCGAACTGAAGCACGGCCCGCTGGCGCTGGTCGACAGCGACATGCCGGTGATCGCCGTGGCGCCCAACAACGCGTTGCTGGACAAACTCAAGTCCAACCTGCAGGAAGTGCGCGCACGCGGCGGCGAGTTGTACCTCATCGCCGACCGCGACTCGGCGCTGGAAGGCGAAGACCCGGCGCGCGTGCTGCGCCTGGACGTGGGCGGCGAAATGATCGCCCCCGCCGTGCTCACCGTGCCCTTGCAACTGCTTGCCTACCACGTCGCGGTACTGCGCGGCACCGATGTCGATCAGCCGCGCAATCTGGCCAAATCGGTGACGGTGGAATAAGTCCGCGGTTTTGCAACCAGCTGTTCCGTACAAATATAGTCGTAAATAGGTCAATAAAGTCGTAAATGGAACAATAAAGTCGTAAATGACCGATTCAGCCAGGCGCGCTCGAACTTGTACCGCGGCAATACACGTAATACTACCTGATTCGCCCTGATCCTCAGCCGGTTGTCGCGTGATTTGCGACGCCTGCGGGTGACGATGGCGTCCTCTCCACCGAGGGCACCCTCATGTCGATCAACCTCATCCAGTTCCAGCAAGGTCTGTCGATGGTCGAGTTCATGCACCAGTACGGCACCGAAGCGAAGGCCTACCGCGCACTGTACCGCTGGCGTTGGCCGCAAGGCTTCCGTTGCCCGGCTTGTGGGTGATCTTGCCCGTGTTCCACGGACGCCCGGATAAGCGATTCAATATCGCAATCCGGAGTGAGCAAGATGACCGAGAAGCAGGCAGAGGGCAAGGCGAGGCGGCAGCGGTACAGCGCGGAATTCAGGCGGCAGGCGTTGC